>Ga0210393_10001598_pt1 | contig 18900 bp, 8 predicted proteins | sample IncBWC27OmetaG_FD_160068 | JGI IMG/M metagenome (GOLD analysis project Ga0210393, IMG submission 160068) | Forest soil microbial communities from Barre Woods Harvard Forest LTER site, Petersham, Massachusetts, United States - Inc-BW-C-27-O ... | reverse complement strand
CTGGATGCCTGGCCAGCGGCCGGGTAAGCGCGATATCAAGTTGCGCGTCGGAGCGTAGAACATCACGAGCGTGGAACCTGCCGCCATGCCGACCGCCAGCAATCCGTCAAGCGCTAAGACACGACGCAAAGCGGGAACCGAACGGATCAAGTCCGGGAAAAACGGCGCGAAAAGCAGCGGCAAGAGCACGAGCGAGAAAAGTCCTACAACGCGGTCAAGAATCAGAACCGTCGCCACCTCAGTGCGTCGTCCGCGATTCTCGCGGGTCGCATATACCAGCTTGGCGATGTCGCCGCCCGCGGCCCCTGGCAGAAATGTGGAGAAGAGGAAGCCGACCAGGTTCAACTGGATCGAATTCACAAGTGAAAGCGAGAGCTTAGCGCTGCGGAACAGGAGGGAAGCGCGCACCGACATGAACAAAATATCCAGGAAGAGAAATCCGACTGCGGCCGCCGTCACGCGACCCTCATGCTGCAATCGGCCAAGCGAGGTGAAATCGAGCCGGCCTGACCTCGCCAAATAAACCAGGATCGCGACGCCAAACGCCACGCGCAACGACACGAGTATCATCTTCCGCAGGACGGAATCTTTCTCGCTCCTCGAAGCCTTCGCTAAAGCTTCAGTTTGGAGCATGGTTCGCGGATACGTTCGTCAACAGAAACTTCCCCCCGCTCGTTGCCACCGTTCGGAAATTCTCAGCTCCCATCAGCTTTTCGATGCGCTCAGTGCCCATCTTGGACACGACCAAATAATATCGAGCGGGACCCAACCAAAGTTCTTTAAATTCGGAATCGGTCAGGAAAACAGCCGGAGCCCCTTGTGCCGCCGCCCCGTACTCTAAGTTATTGAACTTCCCGTTCAAGAGCAACGGGTCCTGGCCTGTGTAGAAAATCACCGACGAGAATGTGTAGTAGTGATGATCGATGATCAATTTCCCAGGCGGTGCTGCGAGGTAGGCATTCGCCAGCGGCCGCGACGACAGGTAAGGATCGAATACCACCAGCGCCAACCGCGCCGCATGAAAAAACACCACCATCATAACGCCGGTCGCCAGGAATGCCCGCATCCCCGTCCACCGCAAATTGCCAGCCGCACCCAGCAGAAAAGCGATACCCGCCACACACAGCGGCAATCGCAGGTATGCGAACGAATCGAACGTCAGGTCGAGCATGTGTCCTAGCGACAAAGTATAGGCAGAGGGATGGCGCGCTAGTGCCGACGCGATGTCCCCGGGCGTGGGCAGATTGCGCACGGCAAACGCGATGCCCATCGTGGTCAACGCTGCCATTGCTGCAATGGCACCCAGGACGCGTCTTCCCCACTTGATCCACTCGCTTTCGGCATCCATCGCCGATCCCAGCAGCAGCGCCAGCGCCGGGTAGCACGGCATGGAGTAATACTCCTGCGTCGTCGAGAATGTGAAGAAAACCAGAATGAATCCGGTCAAGCAAAGCGCCATTAACCGTGCGCGCCCCGCGCGATCGATCGGCTTGAAGGACAGTTTCACGATCGCGGGGAGATACACGCTCCAGGGAAACAACCACAACAGATGGAACAGCCAGAACCACAACCGCGGCACCGTGTTGTAGTCGCGCGGATATCGCAGATTCAGAAAACGCAGCAATTGCTCGTTGATCACGTAGAACCAGAGGAATCCGTGATACAGACCGGGGCCGCTCTTCAGTGTCCACGCGAAGTAGGGAGGATTGCGGAGAGTGGCCAGCACATGCCACGGCGCAGCGATCAGCAGCACGATCAGCGTTCCACTGAGTGGTCGCAACCGCTCCCATGTTCTACGCACGAACAGTTGTTTCGTCGCGTACAGATAGATCACGGCAGCCGCAATCGGAAAAACCACTGCAATCAGGCTCTTCAATAACAGGCCGACGCCGAGGCCCGCCGCGAAAACCGAAGCCCATAGTCGCGGCCGTGCCTCCTCTTCCTCGAGCGCGCGCAAAAACGCCCACATCGCCAGCTCGATGGTGAACGTCAACATCACGTCGGGAATCTGCACGCGCGTAAAGAGGAACGGACCCACTCAAGTCGAGACACACAAACCGGCGTAAAATCCCGCCCGTTTACTGAACGCCCACATGCCGAACGCCGCAGTTAGCAGCCCCAGCGCGATCGCGGACAGGGCCACCGGCAGCCGCGCTACCCAGTCCGTCGCGACCAAAAACTTGTAGCTGATCGCAATCAGCCAGTAAATCAGCGGCGCTTTCTCGAGATAGAGAACGCCGTCAAGCCGCGCCGTCACCCAGTCACCGCTGAGCAACATCGTCTTGGCAATTTGCGCTTGCACCGCATCAACGTCATCCATTAAGGATGGCGGCGACACCACACAACCTAAATAAATTGCGGCAGCGAAGAGGACGACGAGAAATATGAGGAACTTACGGCTCTGAAAGAGATCGCTCATTCGGGGCAGGCAGCTAAAGTGTAACTTTCCATCGTTTCATCCACAGAAATAGTATGAGCAGACCCCACAAATGGTACCCGACGTTGATTTGTCTCTGGAAGTGTCTCGTCTTGAGAGATGTGATGCCATCCTGGCGAAAGAGTTGTCCATACTCCCCTAGTCCAAATTGCAGCGCGTCTTCCAAGAGCCCGCGCAACGGTCCCCTCATCCACTCATGCGCTGGAATATCGAATCCGATTTTCTTGCGCCGCAGCGTTTCTGCCGGGAGCTTGTTCTTCATCAGTTCGCGCAACACCACCTTCTGTCGCGATCCGCGAATCTTGAGGTCGGCAGGAAGCGACGCCGCAAATTCAACAATACGATGATCCAGGAACGGAGGGCGCACTTCCACCGAGTGCGCCATGCTCATGCGATCGCTTTTCGTCAGAATATCGTCGGCCAGATAAAATTTTTGGTCCAGCCAAAGAAATGGTGCCAAGTCATCGTCCGTCGCTGGCAGGTTTTTCATTTCGCTGAGGACGCTGTCCAGCGTAGTCGGCAGCGGCTCATAAAGAATCGCGCTCAGGTCGGTCTGAGCGAACGTCCCGTTCCAATACACGTGGGCCCGCTCAGGCGGCATCAACGTCCCTTCAAGCAGTCGGGTTGCTTTGTACTCGAATCCGATCTTTTCGTCGGACACCGGCCATTTCCGTAGCGCGGCAAGGCCCGCGGAAATAATACTGCGAGGCAGCTTTCGCAGATTCTCTGCGATTCGATTCGCGCGATACGTCATATACCCGCCAAAAAGCTCGTCCGCGCCTTCGCCGCTCAACGCAACTGTTGTTTTCTGCTTGCATAGCTTTGACAGGAACCACACGGGTAGTGCGCCGGCATCCGCGCTCGGCTCGTCCGAGTAATAGGCAAATTCTTCGATCGCACCGGCGAGGTCGAGAGCCGGATTCAAATCCAATTCGTCGTGCTCGGTCCCATATTCCTTCACGATTTTCCGAATGTGGCCGGACTCGTCGAAACTCCGCCCGCGAAAGGAAATGGAAAAGGACTTCAACCGCGACGAGCTTGCCTTCACCGCGTAGTGCAACACCGAAGTCGAATCGAGTCCGCCGCTCAGCCAGATACCCAGCGGCACATCCGAGATCATGTGCTCGCGAATCGACTCTGCCATCAATCCATCGAGTTGTTCCGTGGCTTCAGAAAGTGAAATGCTGGAGGTTTTTCCATAAGGCAATTCCCAGTAGCTCGCGGCGCTGACTTTCCCATCCTTCCACTCCATCCATGTGCCTGATGGAACTTTGCGAATGCCGTCGATCATCGTCCACGGCTGCGGAATGTAGTTCAGCGACAGATAGGAATCGAGCGCTTCGCGGCTTAACTTCCGCTCGATCTCAGGATGAACGAGAAGAGCTTTCAGCTCGGAACCAAAGTACAGATCCTTGCCCCGCCGCGAGAAATACAATGGCTTGATGCCCATCCGATCGCGAGCCAGCACCAACCGTTTCTGCGGCAGATTCCATAACGCAACCGCAAACATGCCGCGCAGCCGTGCGAAACACTCCGTATCCCATTGCAAGAACGCTTTCAGCACTGTCTCGGTGTCTGAGTGTGATGAAAATCTGTGTCCCAACGCCTCAAGTTCGCATTTCAGCTCGGCGTAATTGTAAATTTCGCCGTTGAAGACAATTCCACTCTCGCCGCCATTCTCCAGAATCGGTTGGTCCCCGCACTCCAAATCGATGATCTTTAGTCGCGCCGCGCCGAGTGAGAAGGTGTCGGAACAGAAAACGCCCTGCTGGTCAGGGCCACGGTGTGCCAAGGTCCCCACCATCTCGCGCACTTTTTCGCTGGGAGGCTGCGAACCTTTATGTGTAAATCCGGCTATGCCGCACAATCCTGGATATCCTTCGAAACGCAGCCTTGAGATTTGCAGTGATCCGAACCTGGAGGCCCGACCCGCCTCCGCAAGCTTACACTACGACCTAACAGCGACGTCTGCCTGTCTCCCTCACTGGTCTTCCACCCCCGGGCAGAGGACAGAATCGATAAATGCCCGATCGCAGTCGCCAAATTTCGTCGAAGTTCTGATCTGTCTTTTCTTCACCGTCTGAGAAAGGATTGACAATTCGACGCGAAAAGAACTATTCAAGATGCACGAAAGCAAACGCAACTTTAGGAAAACAAACGAAACCAGGTCGTTTATCGAACACACTATGACGGAAATCTCGCTTCGCCGAATTGCCTCACGCATCTTTTTTCCGGGCATCTTGATACTGAGTGGTTTTTTTTACGCGAGCCCTCTGCACGCGCAGCGGAACGTTGTGGTTGTGCGTCCCAAGGAAATCGATGATGTTCTCGTGAATCCTGGAATGGGGATCACCACTTTCCAGCGCTTCAACGGACAGGAGCCGAACCCGCCACTGAAATGGTCGGAAGTCGGCCCGGTTGCGAAATTGCCTCAAGCATCTTCGAAGCCGGATTTTCCCGACACTTCAGTGTCGTACTGCCGTTGGTATTGGAACGTTCTCGAGCCGGAGCCTGGAAAGTTCAATTGGGCGATCATCGATCTAGCGATTGCCGAAGCGCGTGCGCACGGACAGAAACTCGCGATTCGACTGATGCCGTATTCGAACGAAGATCCTTTGCCGGAATGGTTTCGAAAATCCGGCGCCAAGCGCGCCAACAAGGACTCCGACAAAGACGGAAAAATCTGGCAGCCCGATTTCGCCGATCCGTTGTACTTGAAGTATTGGACTGAACTGGTCGCCGAGACAGGCGCTCGCTACGACGGCAATCCCTACCTGGACAGCGTGGACATCTCATCCGTCGGCTACTGGGGCGAAGGCTGGAGCCCGTACATGCCGGCGTTCTCCGTGCAAAAAACGCTGATCGATATCTGGATCGACGCGTTTAAACGCACGACCCTCTTGATGAATTTCGACGAGCCCGAAGCGCTCGCCTACGGAACGCAACACGGTGCCGGCTGGCGTCTCGATTGTTGGGGCGACATGCGCGTGAAATCGAACGATCCGTATTTCCCCGCAGAAATGTTGGAGATATATCCGCAGCAAATCGTGCGAACCGGGATTCAGGACGTCTGGCAGCGAAGTCCAGTCTCGCTTGAAACTTGCTACACCGTGCCCGGCTGGAAGGAACAGGGATACGACGTAGACTACATTCTCGCTCAGGCGCTACGCTGGCACGTGAGCACCGTAAATATAAAATCCTCGCCAATTCCGGCGGCGTGGAAAGGGAAGTTCGACGAGTTTCAGAAAAAAATCGGCTACCGATTTATCCTGCGTCGCTTCGAGTACAGCAAGACAGTTCCGGCTGGCTCCATGATGCCCGTACACATGTGGTGGCTGAACGATGGCATCGCGCCGATCTACGGCGAGTACGACCTCGTGATGGAACTGCACTCGGCTCAGAAGTCGGCCCAAATTCGAATTCCTGTCGACGTACGCAAGTGGCTTCCCGGCGACGCCGTCTACGATGGCTCGGTATACGTTCCCGCAGATCTCGGCGAAGGAAGCTACGACGTACGAGTTGCAATGCTCGATCCCAGAAGGGGTACGCCGGCGATCAAATTTGCGAACCAGGGCCTACAAGCCGATGGTTGGTATGCGATGGGCGCGCTCACGGTGAAAAATAGTGAACCGCTGCCTTAGCCTTTTCTGTTTCTGGCTCGCCTCACTGCTGTTCTCGTCACTCTGCGCGTCTCCATCGTCAGCGCAGAGTCTTCCGCCCGCTGACGCTTTCGAGGTTCTGCAAAAGCCGAAAGCCGGCCCGACAATCACGCCATTCCTCCAATATCAATTGGACGAAGCATGGCGTCAGGACGAGGCACAGCAAAAGGTCTGGGAGTCGGTTCAAACCGAAGCCGACCTACAGCGCCTTCAAACGCAATTGCGCGCAAATTTGATCGAAATGATCGGCGGCCTGCCCGATCGTAAAACCGATCTTCACGCGCGAATCACTGGCAAGATTCAGATGGAAGGTTTCTCCATTGAGAAGCTGATTTTCGAAAGTCTCCCGGGTGTGTTTGTCACGGCGCTTGTGTATTCACCTGATGATCATTCGACAAAACATCCCGCCGTCTTGGTTCCTGCGGGGCATGCGACCAACGGAAAAATCCATTACCAGGTTTTGAGTCAACGTTTGGCAAGCCGCGGCTACGTCGTCATCGCCTGGGATCCCGTCGGCCAAGGCGAGCGCAGCCAATTTTGGGACGCGAAAGCAGGGAAGAGCCGTTACAACCTTGTTTGCGCCGAACACGCCATCATGGGCAACCTCGCCTATCTCGCCGGCGCGAATCTCGCGCGCTGGGAAATTTGGGACGGAATGCGCGCCGTCGACTATCTCCTGACGCGCCCCGACGTCGATGCCGACCGCATCAGCATCACCGGCACAAGCGGCGGCGGCACGCAAACAACGTTGATCGCCGCGCTCGATCCACGCATTAAGGTGATCGTTCCGTCGTGCTACATCACCTCGATGCCGATGCGCATGGGCAATCGCATTTTCTCCGATCCCGACAGCGATCCCGAGCAAGACCTCTTCGGAACGCTGGTGAATAAAGTTGGCTACACCGGTTTACTCCTCCTGATGTACCCGCGGCCCGTGATGATCGCTTCCGCAGTTTTGGATTTCTTTCCGATCGAAGGCGCCCGCAAGTCATTCCGCGAGACGCAAAGAATTTACGAGCGTCTAAACCACTCGGACCGGATCGCCATGGCCGAGGGCTATCACGGTCACCAGTACTCCGACGAAAATCAGGAAGCCGGCCTCGATTTTCTCGACAGCTTCAACGGAATGCCTCTGCGCCGCGGCCTACTGAGCGCAAAGGAATTGCCCGACAAAGACTTGCTCTGCACAAAGTCCGGCCAAGTCATGCTCGATGAGGCCGGCGCCCGTTCGCTCATGGACGTAATCCACGACTATTACGAAGAACACAAAGGCTCAGAGCGAAAAAAACTACCCGCGCAGTACGAAGAATCTCAAGCTTCTGGCGTCGAGAGTTGGGCCGTGACTCGATTCACAGGCGCGCCTCCCGCCACAAATCAAATCACCTGGGAGCTGCAAGGCAGCGCGATCGTCGGCGAGTTCCAAGTCGACAAATATTTGCTGCGCCACAGCCGCCTGCTCGTCATGCCGCTGCTTTATATTCACAAATCGGCCGGCAGCCGCGACGAAGCATTGTTGTGGTTTAAGGAGACCGGGAAAGCGGCCTCTTCAGACTGGCCGCAAATCGAGGCCGCGCTCCGCTCCGGCCACGACGTCATCACCTTCGATTTCCGTGGCCTCGGCGAAACCCGCATGCCATATACGGCCGTGTCGCCAGACGATCCGCTTTTAGGCAAACTCGATTTCGATCACGCCTATATGAACCCGCTCTCCGGCGTGCTCGCAAACCATGTCTACAACTCGCTCCTATCCGGTCGCCCCTACTTCTACCAGATGATCGACGACGCCTCAATCGCCAAGCGCTTCGCTGAACAAAAATTGGGAGCGAAAGTAACGTCCGTCTCTGCGCCAGGCGAAGCATTCACACTCGCAGCAGCGATCGCCGAAGTTTCTCCGGACCTGAAACTCTCGCGCGAATCAGATTCTGTTCTTCTGCAGTGGCATGAATTGGCGGAAAAGAAGCAGGAAGTGTGGCCGATCGAGTTTCTGGTGCCAGGCGGCGCTTACATCCAGCAGGCGAAGTAGCCGTCCATCTGCTACTTCACGAACCGCAGAATCCCGAATCGACTCGGCACGTGAAACGTCCCGCCCTGGGGAATCGAACTCCACGCCAGGAACGTCCGCTTCTCGTCCCCGCCGTGTCCTGCCGCGCGAAAGAAATTCACGCGCCACTCATCGCCGTTGTGAGTCTTATCGACCCCCACCGCCGAAAGCGGAATCCGCATCTCCGTCAGCCACAAATGATTCTTCTCATCGATCTTCGTCGCGTGCTCAAATCCTGAATTCCACGCGGCATCGTTGAAGGGCGTCTTCGTCTTGTCGATCTCCAGATCGATCCACTGATTGTTCGGCGCCACTTCAAACTCGTAGTAGTGAGAAATCCGCTCAGGCCGCGGATTCAGAAAAACTTCCACGACATCGCGATTCCACAGATCCCACCGCTCCTTGGAAATATCCTCGCCTTCATAAACGTTCAGGGACTCGTAGTGGCCGCTAAACGCGAAATAGATGTACTGTTCGCTCCAAACTGATGCCACACGCGTCCTCACCGCCGGATTCTCCGTCTTTCCGGTCGGATCGTGATCGAACTCGACCCATTTGGCCCGGTTCCAGAGGTCCTTCGACAAGTCTCCGTCGGGTGCGGAGTCACTCGCCGAATAGGTCGAGACCGTCTCGATGCTGCCCAAATATGCATTTTCGCTTTGAGCTGAACCCGACTGCGCGAAAATGCGCCCGTTAGCCGCGAACGCGATCGCCGCCGTTAGTGACATGAAAGCAAGGCTGATTCGCAGAGAGTTCATTGGATTGGCATCAGCTCCGTTCGTTGAAGAAAATAAGAATTTGCACCCGCGACGTTTGAGTTGGCCCAGAATTTATGCCACTCTGGCGACCGAAAGTAAACGATAGAGAAGCGAATCAAAAATAAGTGATGGCGTTTAGAAAAACTTTCTGCTCTTCTGACAGGATTCAGTCCACGGAGGAATCGTGAGCAAGCTCAATCGCAGGCGCTGGTTAGAAAGCATCGGCACCGCCGCTGTCGCAAGCGCTCTGCCGTCGTCGGCATTTGGCGCCTCCAGCGCTCAACTCAAGTCGCCCGAAGGCTCCGGCAAAATGAAACTCGATCTCGCCGACTTTCGCCCCAAGAGCATGCTCCACGCTCCCGAAACAAAGGTTCCGAAGTCGCGCTATCCGGTCATCGACATCCACACCCACCTCTCAATCCGAGCCAAAGACGTCAACGGAGTCGGCGTCGGCGAAAAAATGGATTTCCTCGCAACGCCGGACACACTGCTCCCTGTGATGGATCGAAAAAACATCCGCCTCCTCGTCAATCTAACCGGCGGCTCTGGCAAAGGACTCGAAGAAACCATCCAGCGCTTCGACAAAACTCATCCCGATCGCTTCATCACCTTCACCGAACCGACCTGGGATCACACGAATCAGCCGAACTATCCTCAATTCCAAGCCGATGAGATCGAGAAGGCCCACCGCGCCGGCGCCCGCGGACTCAAAGTTCTCAAAACGCTCGGCCTCTATCTTCGCGAAAATGTCAGCGAAGGCCATCTCGTCAAAATCGACGATCCGCGCTTCGATCCCATGTGGGAAGCCTGCGGCGCCTTCAACATGCCCGTGGCCATTCACGTCTCCGACCCCGAAGCCTTCTTCCTCCCCACCGACGGCACCAACGAGCGTTTCGAAGAGCTCAACAATCACCCGGACTGGTCCTTCCACGGCAAAGATTTCCCGAGCAACATGGAGCTCCTCGAAGCCCGCAATCGAATGATCGCCAAGCATCCCAAGACGCAATTCATCGTCCTGCACGTCGGCAACGACGCCGAAAATCTAGCCTACGTTAGCGAGTGCATGGATCGCTTTCCAAACATGTCGGTCGAAATGGCTGCACGCGTCGGCGAACTCGGCCGCCAGCCGCGCGCATCGCGCAAATTCTTCGACAAATATCAGGATCGCATCCTCTTCGGTACGGACGCCGTTCCTAATGGCACCGACACTCCACAGCAGATTTACGGTGATGAACTCTACGAGATCTACTACCGTTTCCTTGAAACCGAAGACGAGTACTTCGACTATGCTCCCGCGCCGGTACCCCCTCAGGGCCGGTGGCGCATCTACGGAATCGGCCTGCCCGACCCAATCCTGAAGAAGGTCTACAACGAAAACGCGATTCGACTTCTGAAGCTTTCGAACTAGACGACCCGCTCGCATTCGGTCGAGTAATTTCGGAAATATTTCCAGGATTTGGGAAATATTGATTGACAGCCGCGATCCTTTCTGACAAAACGCTTCCACGCTGCCCAACAACGACGGAAGCACACTCATGACACGTTTCGCTTTTAGCCTTGCTCTAGCGCTTACCTTTATTACCGCCGCATTCGCCCAACGCCCCGGAAACTTCAGCGTCGTCGGCCCGGGCGGGGGCGGCGCCATGTTTCGTCCAGTCGTCAGTCCCCTCGATCCCAACACCGTCCTCGTCGCCTGTGACATGACCGGCGCCTACATCACCCACGACGGCGGCAAGTCCTGGCGCATGTTCAACCTGCGCGGTGTAGCCGAATTCTTCGTCTTCGATCCCCACGACAAAAACGTCATCTACGTGCAGTCCACCGTCCTCTGGCGCAGCGAAGACAATGGCGACACCTGGAAGGTCGTTTATCCGAAGCCCGCTGCAATTAAGGGCGTCAAGATGAACTCCGATCATTCCGACGAAGACGTGCTCGCCGCCCCGAACCCTCTCGGCGACATCGCAGCGATGACGATCGACCCGTCCAACTCAAAAATCCTCTACGCCGCCGCTGGCGATCGCAAAAACGGACCCTTCGCTCTCTACATTTCCCGCGATGCAGGCGAGAGTTGGTCGAAGCTGAGCGATCTTCCCGGCTCAGTCCTCAAAGTTTTTGTGAACCAAACCGCATCGGAAGAGCAGAGAAGCGTCGTCTCAGCCGGATCAAACTTCATTAACATCTGGAAATCGTCAGGTACAAAAACCCTTCCAGTTCCGCCCGGCCAAAAAATCACCGACATTTCTGCCGGCTTTGCTCCCCAAGGGAATCCCATCCTCTACGCCATATCGGACGAACGAGCCGCAACAGTCTCCGACGACCTCGGCGCAAACTGGCGCAAAGTGCAATTCGGCAAGGGCGACGTGAAGCAACGGGCGATCGCAACGAGCCTTCTCCATCCCGAAACCGCCTACGTTTCCTATCGCGATCTCGAAGACGGCGGCCTGAAATACATGGGTGTCGCCAAGACTACTGACACCGGCCGCACCTGGAATCTCGTCTGGAAAGAAGACATCAACCCAACCGGCAAACCCGGCCCAAACGTTCACGACGCTTGGATCACGCCGAAATTCGGCTCCGACTGGGCCGAGAATCCCCTCACGCTCTCCGTCGCCAATCAAGACGCAAATCTCGTTTACGCCACCGACCTCGGCCGAACCATGAAATCCTCGGACGGCGGCGCGACCTGGAACGCCGTCTACTCCCAAAAATCCAATGATGGCGGCTGGACCACCACCGGCCTCGATGTAACAACCTCCTACGGTTATCACTTCGATCCCTTCAATAAAACTCGCCAATTCATTTCAACGACCGACATCGGCCTCTTCCGCAGCGAAGACGGCGGAAAATCCTGGATCCAATCCACAGACGGAGTCCCTCGCGATTGGCGCAACACCACTTACTGGATCGTTTTCGATCCGGTCGTCAAAGGCCGCGTCTGGAGTGTGAACAGTTGGACGCACGACTTGCCGCGTCCCAAAATGTGGCGACGCTCCGGCGTCGCCAAGTATCGCGGAGGCGTCTGCATCAGCAACGACGGCGGAAAAACCTGGACGAAATCCAACGACGGTATGGATCAAACCGCAGCGACCTTCATCCTACTCGACCCGACCAGCCCCATCGATTCGCGCACCCTCTACGTAACAGGCTTCGGTCGCGGCGTCTACAAAAGCACCAACGGCGGCAAAAGTTGGACGCTGAAAAACAACGGCATCACGCAAAAAGAGCCATTCGCCTGGCGCATCTCTCGCGACGACAAAGGCACTCTGTATTTGTTGATCTCGCGCCGCTCCGAAGACGGCAGCATCGGCAACGACAAAGACGGCGCAATCTATCGCTCCACCGACGGCGCCGAGCATTGGACGCCCGTTGCCATGCCCGCCGACGCCAACGCTCCCAATGGCCTCGCGATCGATTCCAAAGATCCGAATCGCCTCTACTTGGCAACGTGGGCCCGCGCCACCGGCGAACATGGCGAAGGCGGCGGCATCTATCTCTCTGAAGACGCTGGCAAAACGTGGAAGCAAGTCCTCGATCGCGACCGCCACATCTACGACGTCACCATCGATCCGCGCGACGCGAAAATTCTCTACGCCGCCGGATTCGAATCGTCCGCGTGGATTTCGCAGGACGCCGGCGAGCACTGGGCGCGAATCGCAGGCTTCAACTTCAAATGGGGCCATCGCGTCACGCCCGACCCCGAAAATCCGAAAGCGATCTACATCACCACCTTCGGTGGCGGCGTCTGGCACGGCACGGTTGACGGCAAAGATCGCCCTCTAGACATTGCAACTCCCGAGCTCCAACCTGCAAAATGACGGGCGACCCACGAGGGTCCGACACATGAATTCGATTTGCCCGAGCCGCGTCTCGATTCGTTGGACATTCTTCGCGTTGCTTCTATTTTTCGCGAGCCCCGCTCATGCGCAAGTCCGCGTCTGGGAAGGCACGCTGACGCTTCCGGTCTACGAAGAAGGCGATCCCGATCCGAATCCGCCGTTCGATCAACAAGCCACCACGCGCTTCAACTATCCCTACACTCTGCGCAACGAACTCACCGGCGAACGCCGCAATCACGATCTCCGCGCCATCTATCTCGAAAACGAATACTTGAAGTGCTCCGTCCTCCCCGACATCGGCGGTCACGTCTACACCTGCATCGATAAAATCAGCGGCCAACCGATGTTCTACGCCAATTCCTCCCTGAAAAAAGCGGACATTGGCTATCGCGGCGCCTGGGCCGCCTTCGGCGTCGAGTTCAACTTTCCGGTCTCACACAACTGGATGTCGATGTCGCCTGTCGATTTCTCGTACGCAAAACACGACGACGGCAGCGCCAGCGTCACCGTCGGCAACATCGATCGTGTCTACGGCATGGAGTGGAGCGTCGAACTCGTCCTCCGCCCCGGCTCGACCGTTCTCGAACAGCACGTCCGGCTCAGCAATCGCAACGACATCCGCCAGCGCTTCTATTGGTGGAGCAACGCCGGCGTCCGCGTCTGGGACGATTCCGTAATCCAATATCCGATGCGCTACGCCGCCGAACACGGCTTCGCCGCAATTCAGAAGTGGCCGATCGACGCGCAAGGCAAAGACCTCAGCATCATCAAGAATCAAACCGACGGCCCCGTCTCGCTCTTCGTCCACGGCAGCCGCGAAGACTTCATGGGCCTCTGGAATCCGCATTCGAACACCGGCACCGCGCACTTCGCGCACTACGACGAACTCCCCGCGAAAAAAATCTGGTCATGGGGCGTCGACGCCGACGGCCTCGACTGGCGCAACGCATTGTCCAACGACAACAGCGCCTACTCCGAAGTCCAGGGCGGTCTTTTCCGAAACCAGGAAACCTACGCCTATCTGCAACCACGCCAGCACATCAGCTTCACCGAATATTGGATGCCCGTGCGGGAACTCGGCGGAATCTCCCGCGCCAATCTCTCCGCTGTCGCGTATCTCAACCGCAAAAACGACACCCTCGTCGTCTCGTTGAACGTAAATCAAAAATCTCCTGACGCTACGCTCCACGTCCTCGACGCCGCGAAGGTTTTGCTGAGCGAAAAAGAAAACCTATCGCCCGATAAGACCTGGACGAAGTCGGTGCCACTCCCCGACGCCAACCGCAAATACACATTCGAACTTCAGTCCAAAGACGGCTCAATCCTCCTGCGCCAAACCGAAGGCGAGTACGCCTGGACCGACGACTCAAACATCAAGCTCGGCCCGCAACCCAACTACGTCATCCCCCCCGAAGACTCCCGCACTGAAGACGATTGGCTGCAAGCCGGCGACGACAGGGAACTAAACGGCGACAAACTCGCCGCCCTCGACATCTACACCGCCGCGCTAAAAAAATTTCCGACCAGCTTCGAACTCCAAAAAGCCACCGGCCGCCTCCTTGTCAGCTTGAAACGGCTCGAGGACGCCGAACCTCTGCTCGCCGCCGCGCACGCACGCAACACGACCGACGGAGAAGTCTCCTACTATCAAGGCCTCGTCTTCGAAGCCATCGGCAAAGGCCCCGAAGCCCTCGACGCCTACCAGGCCGCGATGCGCTCGCCAGAGCATCGTGCCGCCGCCGCTCTTCGGATCGCCGAATATCAGGCCCGCCACGGAAATCTCTCCGACGCACGTAAACGAATCGCCGAAAGTCTCGCCGCCACTCCCGACGACCTCCGCGCGCAAGAATTGCAAGTCGCCCTCACCTCCGCCTCAGGCGACACGCAGTCCGCAACAAAACAAGCTCAACTCCTCCTGCAAAAATTCCCCAACAGCGCCTTCCTCCGCGAAGAAGCCGGCACTCCCGATCTCGCTCACCTCGCCGCCGACCCTTACCGCGTCACAAAAATCGCCGGCGAATACCTCCGCCTCGGCTTCTATTCGAAAGCCATCAAAGTCCTCTCGCGCACCTATCCCTCCGTCCCCGCCGATCAACACGAACCCGGCATCAGCCTCCCGCAAGACAATCCTCTCGTCATCTACTTGCTCGGCTACGCCCGCGAAAAATCTGGCGAATCCCCCGCATCCGACTACGCTCGCGCCTCAAAACTCTCGACGCTCTACGTCTTCCCCAGCACCAACGAAGACCGCGCCGCCCTCGAGTCCGCCCTCCGCTCCAATCCCAACGACGCCACCGCCCACTATCTTCTCGGCACATTTTTCTTTTCTCGCGCCATGACACTCGCCGCGCTCCGCGAATGGAACGCCGCCCGCGATCTCCACGCCCAAATCCCCGCCCTGAACGCGAGCCTCGGCTGGGCGCTCCTCCACGAATCCCACGACACAGAAAAAGCCCTTTCCGTTTTTGAAGACGGAATCGCCAACGATCCCAAAAACTCCGTCAACTATTCCGGTGCAATCACCGCCCTCGCCATCCTTGGCAAGCTCGCCGCCCAACGCGTGCAAATCCTCGAACGCTACCCAGATCCAAAATCGATGCCACCCGCCCTCGTCTACGAACTCGCTCTCAACAAAGCCGAAGCCGGCGACTTCGCCGGCGCCACCGCTCTTTTTCACGACAGATTCTTCGGTAGGGAAGAAGGCGGCACAAACGTCCGTCAGGTCTGGATCGCAGTGAAGCTGGAACAAATTCAATCGTTGGCAAAATCCGGCAACTGCAAAGACGCCCTCGCCGAAGCAAACGCCATCAGTCACCCGGTCAACGACCTCGACTTCACCAAAGACGGCCTCGACCCATTCCTGAATTCCGCACGCACAAAATATTTCCTCGCCGAGGCCTACAACTCCTGTGGCGAAAAATCCAAAGCGGAAGCGATCTTCAATCAAGTCTCAGCGGAAACAGAGCCATCCAATCTCGTCTGGGCTGCCCGGAGTGCCAAACATCTTCCCGACTACAACTCAACCAACTGGACCGACCGGCTGAACTCAGGCATCCCCCACGCCGAGCAACAAGCCCAACGCAGCAACGCAAAGGTCTGGTGGACCTACGTCGCCGGTACTTTGCGGAAGTCCGCCGGACAAGACGAAGCAGGGAGCAACGAACTCCGCGACGCCCTCCTTTTGCCCGACAGCCGCATGGCACATCACTACATTCGCCTAGCCCTGTCTGAGTCGAACCACCCTTAGTCCGAACGACGAACAACAAACCATACGCTTCATCAGTGCGGTTCTCACACCGAGCGGGCCTATGCCCAGCCGCTTATTTTGAGCCTCAGTCCTAGGACATATTCCCTGTCATCGAGAAATATTTCTGTATTAGCGCATTATTTTTCTATTTATCTGTTGTATTCCACTTTTTCCCGTGATAAATCCTCATCACGCTTCACGGGGAGAGTCCAGGTCATGATTCGAAGAACTCTGTCTGTATTTCTGTTTCTATTCTCAGCCCTATTCGCAACAACCTACGCCTTCGGCCAAGGCACCGACCTCGGCACCATCCGCGGCGTCGTCACCGATTCTGCCGGAGCCGTCATCCCCGGCGCCGCAGTTACGATCACCGACACCTCGACGGGTGCCGCTCGCGCGAGCACGACCAACGGCCAAGGGAACTACGAAGTCTTCGGCCTCAGCCCCGGCACCTATACGGTCACCATCACGGCCGCCGGCATGTCCCAAATGGAAATCAAAGACGTCACTCTCCACGGCAGCGACATCGCGACCGCCGACGCCCAACTCAAAATCTCTCAAGGCAGCCAGACGGTCACCGTATCTTCCGAAGCCGTCTCCATCGACACCGAAGACCAAACCATCTCCGAAACCATCAGCAGTACCGCCATCACCGAGCTCCCGCGCGACAGCCGCGACGTCTACTCCTTCCTCTACCTCAATCCCAACATCACCCAAGGCTCCGCCGACGGCGAATTCAAATTCCTCGGCGCGCAAAGCTACGGCGCCAGCTTCTCTCTCGACGGCCAGCGCTCCAACGGCGGCATCTTCGGCGAGCCAACCCAAAGCAAGCCTTCGCTCGAAGCCGTCGGCGAAGTCAACATCATGACCTCCGACTTCAGCGCCGAATACGCCGGCATCGCCAACGTCCGCGTCAACACCAAGCGCGGCGGCTCCGAGTATCACGGCTCCATGCTCTACAACAACAAGAACTCCGCACTCGCCGCCTGGACGCTCGACGACTTGAACGGCAAGGCCGCCTTCGCCCCCACTGCGTTCCAGAGCAAATATCCGAATCCCTATTTCAACGAAAACGACATCGGTGCCTCCTTCGGCGGCCGCATTCCGAAGCTAAAGAAGACCTGGTTCTTCGCCGCCTACGAGCGCGATTACAACGTCGCCCCGGTTAAATTTCAATCCACCACCGTTGCTCACCCCGACCTTTACACCGGCAACTTCACGCAAATCGCCGACGACGCCAAGCCTCTCGTCCCCACTGCCACCTTGGCGCAAATGACGCCCGCCGAGATCGCCACCGACACCATCGACGACGGCGCCGGTGACGGCGGCCGCAAATTCGTACAGATCCCGCAGCGGCTTCTCAATCCAACGACGCAAGCCCTCATCAACACCTACTTCCCGAAGATCGGCACCAGCGCCCCAATCGACCCCGAAACTGGACGCATCCAGGGTGGCTATCAAACAATCCTCCCCGGCAACTCCGTCCTCGATTCCGGTGTCCTGCGCATCGACCACGACTTCAGCGACAAAGATCATCTCTACGGTGTCTATGACGCCTCCGCGCAAACCAGCGCGCAGAACGCGGTCGTCAATCCCTACACCGGCCTTGGCCTCACGCAAGTCAACCGTCAGAACAACACCCTCTCGCTCTCCTACACGCGCTCGTTCACCACCAACATCATCAACGAACTCCGCGGCGGTTTTAACCGCGAGAACCTCCTCCAGCACAGCAACACCACGCTCAACAGCTTCCTCTCCACCATCGGCTTCAGCCAATCCGACATCGACGCCTACGGCGCCGCCACCGGCGACTTCGCGCTCTCCACCTACGGTCATCCCGCGATCAGCTTCAGCAACACCTTTGCGACATTCACCAACGGCGGCCGCAACACCTACCGCCCGCTCAACCAAAATCTCATCACCTACGGCGACACGCTCACCTGGATCAAAGGCAAGCACGCCTTTCGCATGGGAGGCGACATGGTCTACAACGAAGCGCAAGACGGCTTCGCTCTCAACCGCGGCAACGTGCGCGGTTCGATCACCTACGCCGGCACCGGCCTGACGCCGTTCACCAATTTTCTGCTCGGCGATCCCGGCACCACCGTCAGCACCGTCTCCGATCCACGTCCCGCCATGGATGTTCACAACTGGGAGAGCGGCTTCTTCTTCCAGGACACCTGGAAGCTGACTCAGCGCCTCACTCTCAACCTCGGCTTGCGCTACGAGCTCATCACGCCGTTCATCGACGCAAATGACCTCATCGCCAACTTCGATCCAAACTACGTCGATTCCACCACCGGCCAGCTCGGCCGCTTTATCATTCCTTCCACCAAGACCCTCAAATATCTCGACCCCCGCATCGTCAATTTCGGCTACGTCCTCGCCGACCAATCCGGCCTCGGCGTAGGCCGCGGCACAGTGCGCACCGACAAAGACGACTGGTCTCCACGCGTCGGCCTCGCCTGGCGCATCGGCAATAAATCCGTGATTCGCGGCGGCTACGGCATCTACTATCCAACGTCAGCCGCGCAAGGCATCCGCGATCCGATCGCCACAAACCCATTCAATCAATCCGTCACCAAAAGAGATGCGGCGGGCAATCCGCTCCAAGGATGGCCAGGCAACGGAGTCGACGGCGTCAGCCCAGTTTCTGGCGGCGCCGTCGCGGCCACCGGCAACACGCCCGCGGTTAACGTCGTTCCCGTCAACATCCATCAGCCCCGCATCCACCAGTACAACGTCACCTTTGAGCGCGAAATCGGTTGGCAAAGCGTCGTTCGCGTCTCTTATCTTGGCTCGACGATGCACGGCCTCATCGCCGGCAAGGATCTCAACGAGATCGCACCCAGCGACACGCCCTTCGGCGTCAGCCTCGTGGACGACGACGGCAATATCGTCCCCGGCCAGTTCTGCGATCCG
>Ga0210393_10001595_pt1 | contig 18913 bp, 19 predicted proteins | sample IncBWC27OmetaG_FD_160068 | JGI IMG/M metagenome (GOLD analysis project Ga0210393, IMG submission 160068) | Forest soil microbial communities from Barre Woods Harvard Forest LTER site, Petersham, Massachusetts, United States - Inc-BW-C-27-O ... | reverse complement strand
CAGTCGTTGAGCCGCAACACCGGCGATGTGGAGACTGACTTCCTCAACGGAGAGATCGTCCGGCTCGCTCACCGACACGGCATCACGGCGCCACTCAATGCGGCGTTGGCACGTGCAGCACGTGCAGCGGTTCAACACGGCCATGGTCCGAGCCATTACTCGGCGGCCGATCTGGCTGAACTGCTCGGGATCAACCCGATTACCGCCGCGCAAGATTGACCCCGAAGGGTCCCGTTGCCGATGTCTGGTGGGGCTGTCACCCCGACGGATGCGCATTGTTTGCCTTCTGTTAACGGGCGGGCGGATTGGGTCTGCGAATCTTGAGCAACGCACCGGGACGGCAGAGTCGCGGCGACCGGGAAGGGGCCGTGATGACAGAACATTTGCGCGCTTACAACAGTCTGTGGCAGGTCCGCAGTGACTCGTGGTGCCGATTGGAAGAAGCCGCCGACCGGCTGACGCGCCCGACCACCACAGGAGCGTTGAAGGACAAGTACGTGAGCGCCTGCCAGGAATTGCTGGCTCGGCTGAGCACGTTAGAGCCGTACTGGGCCTATCCCGGCGCGCCCCAATTCGCAAGAATTCAACGACTTTTCGCCGCCGGCAGCTATGACAAGTTCACGCAAGAGGTTGTGCGGATCAACCGCGCGCTGACCACGGAGTCGTACCGCTCGGGAGACGTGGACAACGCCGGTGCCGACGACCTGGACATGTTTCCGTCTGATCCGCGTCAGCTCGAGCATCAACCCGCGACGCAGCGCGACCGTCCCTATTTCGAAGTGCTCGTCGTCGAAAAGATGACCGAAGACCAGGAATGGGCGCTGCGCAACGAGGTGCGCAAGTGGCGGCGCCCGGACGACGAATTCGTCTACGAGCTCGTGGTGGTGTCGAGCGGAGACGAGGCTCTCATCGCGGCACGGCTCAACGTCAACCTGCAGGCAGTGGTGATCCGGCGGCGCTTTTCGCACCAATCGACCCGGGACTTGTCGACCCTGGCGGAGTTCGTCGATAGCGACGTGTCGCACGAGTTGGCCGATCACCAGTCGCCCGAAGAACGGGCGCAGATCCTCGCGATTTCCATGGCGAAGCTGCGGCCCGAACTGGACCTCTACCTCATGACCGAGATCGAGGTGGAGGAGGTCGCTGGGCGCCTCGGCCAGTACTTCCGCAGGGTCTTTCACGCTCGAGAGGGCATGCTCGAGCTTCACCTGTCGATCCTGCAGGGGGTAGCGGCGCGCTACCGTACCCCGTTCTTCAGCGCGCTCAAGGAGTACAGTCACCGGCCCACGGGTGTCTTTCACGCCCTGCCGATTTCGCAGGGCAAGTCGATCGTCAACTCGCACTGGATCAAAGACATGGTGGGCTTTTACGGCCTGGACGTGTTCATGGCCGAGACATCGGCGACGTGCGGCGGCCTGGACTCACTTCTCGAGCCGACCGGGCCCCTGCGGGAGTCCCAACAGCTCGCGGCGGAAGCCTATGGGTCGCGCCACACATACTTCGTCACCAACGGAACCTCGACCGCCAACAAGATCGTCACCCAGGCGCTGGTGGCGCCCGGCGACATCGTGCTGCTGGACCGCAACTGCCACCAGTCGCACCACTACGGGATGATGCTCGCCGGCGCGAATGTCATTTACCTAGAGGCCTACCCGCTCAACGACTACTCGATGTACGGTGCGGTGCCGCTGCGCGAGATCAAGTCAAAATTGTTGGCGCTGAAGCGCGCCGGCAAGCTGGACCGCGTGAAGATGATGTCGCTGACGAACTGCACTTTCGACGGGATCGTTTACGACGTCCAGCGTGTCATGGAGGAATGTCTCGCCATCAAACCCGATTTGGTGTTCTTGTGGGACGAGGCATGGTTCGCGTTCGCGCGCTTCCACCCGGTTTATCGGACTCGCACCGCGATGGCATCCGGACGGGCACTGCGGGAGCGGCTCCAGGACCCCGACTACAAGCGGCGGTTCGAGGAGTACCTGGCCGCCGACACGGCCGAAGCACCCAGCGACGACGATCTTTTAGATCGTCGCCTCATGCCCGACCCGGCAAGGGCCCGGGTGCGGGTGTATGCCACCCAGTCGACGCACAAGACGCTGACCGCGCTGCGCCAGGGGTCGATGATCCATGTCTTCGACCAGGACTTCGACCAGAAAGTCGCAGTGCCGTTCCACGAGGCTTATATGGCGCACACCTCGACCTCGCCCAACTACCAGATCCTCGCGTCGTTGGACCTCGGGCGTCGCCAGGTGGCGCTGGAGGGCGTCGAACTGGTGCAGCGGCAGATTGAAAACGCGATGCAGTTGCGCGACGCGATCGATAACCATCCCTTGCTCAGCAAGTACATGAGGTGTCTTCGGACTTCCGATTTGATCCCGGAGCCGTTTCGGCCGTCGGCCATCGCCCAGCCCCTGCGCTCGGGGCTGCGCAACATGATGGCCGCGTGGGATCAGGATGAATTCGTGCTCGACCCATCGAGAATCACCTTGTTCATCGGCCAAACCGGTTACGACGGAGACACCTTCAAACGTCAACAGTTGATGGACCGCTACGGAATTCAGATCAACAAGACATCGCGCAACAGCGTGCTGTTCATGACCAATATCGGCACCACGCGCAGCTCGGTCGCTTTCCTGGTGGAGGTTCTTGTCAACATTGCCCGCGAACTCGACCAGGACATCTCCGAGATGAGTCTTGGTGAGCGCGAACACTTCGAGCACGCGGTTTATCGGCTTACCGAAATGTCTTTGTCCCTCCCCGATTTCAGCGGCTTCCACCCCGCATTCCTGGATCACAGTGGAAGCGAGCCGACGCCGGAAGGGGATGTCCGCCGGGCGTTCTACCTCTCGTACGACGACACCAATTGCGAATACCTCACCGGAGAGCAGATTGATGAGCGGCTGGACGCGGGCGTCGACATCGTGTCGGCGACTTACGTGACGCCGTACCCTCCAGGTTTTCCGGTCCTGGTGCCCGGCCAGGTGTTCAGCCGCGACATCCTGCAGTTCATGCGCGATCTCGACACACCCGAGATCCACGGCTACTTACCGAACTTCGGTTACCGCGTGTACACCGAGAAGGCCATCGAGATGGTCAGCGCGGCTGCCGGGGTGGCGGCCAACGGTCATCGCGCCGAGGTGCGAACCGCCGCGCCGGCACCGCAGAAAGCGCCGAAGAAGAAATCGGCGAAGCGCGCTGGGTTCAATGGCGACCAGAACATTCCCGAGGTCGGCCAGGACGAGTTGCTCGCCGAGCAGCAGCCCGGCGACGCGGTGCGGGCCGACACAGGCGCCTAGCGTCGAAGGGGGCCTTTGAGCGTCCTCAGCGCGTCGTCGTTACGTCTCGACGCCGCGGCAGCCCGCCTCGGGCGCCGGCGGTCAGAGAATTTTTTCGAGCAGGTTCTTGAGGTTCTTTTGCTGCGCGACGGTGAGGCGTCCAAGACGCTTGTTGAACTCGTCTGACAGCAGCGCGAGGCCGTCCGTGGCCGCTTGACGCCCGGCCGGGGTGAGCAGAAGTCGGTGGCGCCGCAGATCGGCGGGGTCGATCTCACGTCGCACGAATCCGGCGGCCTCAAGCCGTTTCAGGTAAACCGTCACCGTCGCCTTGGGCATGCTCAATATCGCGGCTAGTTCGGCCGGGTAGGGATGCTCGTCGATCTCGGCGAGCAGGAATAGTTCTTTGGATTCGAGCCCCAGCGCGCAGATATCGTCCTCGGCGCAGGAGATGACCGACAAAAGCACCCGGTAGTTCAGCGACCAGATCTTGGCCGCATCGACCGCAGACATTGACTTGCCAGATCGTTCAGAGATGAACTAGTTTAATATTGAACAAACGCATAACCGAACAATCTACCAGAAAGCGGCCACCATGCCTCTGGATCAATACGTGACACTCGGCCGGTCCGGCTTACGCGTCAGCCCCCTGTGCCTAGGCGCAATGACATTCGGAGAAGACCTCGGCTGGGGCTCCAGTGTGGAAGAGTCCCAACAGATCATCGACCGATACGTCGAACTCGGCGGCAACTTCATCGACACCGCCAACTTCTACACCGGAAGCCACTCGGAGAAGATCATCGGCGACCACATCGGGCGACACGCCGCCCGACGCGATCGCTTAGTGATCGCAACGAAATTCAGTGGCAACCTTTATCCGGGCGATCCCAACGGCGGTGGGTCGGGCCGCAAATCACTGATCAATGCCTGCGAAAATTCGCTGCGGCGCCTGCAAACCGACTACATCGACCTGTACTGGCTGCACATGTGGGACGCGAATACCCCCATCGAGGAAACGATGGCCGCACTCGACGATCTCGTCCGGGCCGGCAAGGTGCGCTACCTCGGCGTTTCGGACACCCCGGCGTGGAAGATCGTTGAAGCCAACCTCATCGCCCGTTTCCGCGGATGGTCGGCCTTCATCGGGCTGCAGATCGAGTACTCGTTGCTCCAACGCACCGTCGAACAAGAACTGGTTCCCATGGCCAGCGAATTCGGCCTCGGGATCACACCATGGTCGCCGCTCAAAGGCGGCGCGCTGAGCGGCAAGTACACCCGACGCAATGATGGCCAGCACAAGGCCGATCGCGGCGGGCTCATAGAGGCTTTCCTCAACGAGAGGACCTACGCGGTCGTCGACGAACTCGAGATCATCGCCAAAGCGCACGAGACCACGGTCGCCGGCGCGGCGCTGGCCTGGGTCCACGCACAGCCGGCCATGACGTCCATCATCATCGGGGCACGCAGGCTCTCGCAGCTCGACGAGAATGTCGGCGCCGTCGATGTGAACCTCACCGCCGAGGAACGGGCCCGGCTCAACGCTCTCACCGAGCCGACTTTCGGGTTCCCCCAGAGCGTGCTGACCATGGCCCCGGAGCTTATCAACGGCGGAACATCGATCAATGGTGTCTCCCGGCCAACCTCCGAGTATGTGATGCCAGAAGGCGGCCAGCCCTACTGAAACCAACCCGGTAAGTTCGGCCAGTCAGCGGATCACACGTGAGGCATGCCGGACCCGCGCTCGGACGCCGCAGCCGGACACCGTCACAATCGTGACCCGGTCAGCCCTTCCAAGGCGATTCGCCGGCATCCCAGCTGCGTTGAATGTCGGGGTAGAGGCTCTCCTGGTCGGTGGCGACCGAGTCCTTGACATGGCGGGTCCAGTCGTCGGTCAACACTTCGGGTCGCCCCTTCTCGACCGCGTCGAGCGTCTGCGCGGCGACCTCGCGCGGCGAGATCTTGGAATCCTCCACGGTGGCGGTCATGTCGGTATCGATGAACCCGGCGTACACCCCGACGACCAGGGTGCCCTGGCCGTGCAGCTCCACCCGCAGCGCGTTGGTCAACGCCCACTCAGCCGACTTGGACGCGCAATAGGAGGCGTTGAACGGCGGCGCGAACCAACTCACCACGGACAGCATGTTGACCAAGGCGCCGTCGCCGGCCGCGGCGAGCGCCGGCGCGAACGCCCGCGCCATCGCCAGTGTGCCGAAGTAGTTGGTCTCCATCTCGGTGCGGGCGGCCGACATGTCGGGCGCGGACAGAAACGGTGTCTGCAGCATCGCACCGGCGTTGTTGATCACCAGCGACACGTCGGTGCAGTCGCGAGCGGCCGCGGCGACATCGCCCGGGTTGGTGATGTCCAATCGCACCGGCACAACGCGGGCGTCGGTCACTTCGACGGTGCTGGGATCACGCGCACCTGCGTACACCTTCGCGGCGCCGCGGTCGAGCAGTGCCTGCGTGAACGCCTTACCCAGCCCGCGGTTGGCTCCGGTGACCAGTGCGGTGATGCCGTCGATCTGACGAGCCAGAAGATCTGTCATTTGTGTGAACCCTTCGTTGCATTCCAGTCAACGCGGGCCCGGGTGGCGGTTCATCCGATTCGCTGAGACCTTTCTGTGCACGCTCGATACTCTGCGGGTATCAGTTTGTAAGGGAGGCCGTGGATCTCGATCTCCACAAAGTCCGCTACTGGCGTGCCGCCGAGCGGTTGCATGTCGCGCAGCCGGTGCTGACGCGACGAACGAGAGTCGACCAGTAGGCGGGAAAGGCCATAACTCGTCACGTCGTGAATCACGCCGCGAACCGCGGGGCCGCGCTAAACGACCTTGCCCTCGCGCTCGTCGATGACCAGCAAAGCCAGGGCGACGGCAAGGCAGCCCGCCGGTATCCAGATCGCGTGCACTCCCCACTCCCGGGTGGCAACAGTGCCGATCATGGCGCCGGTGGCAAACGCTCCGATCAGGGTGGCGTATATGCGGAACGCCCTGCGAGATCCGCTGTCATTCTCGACGAACCCGCGATACCAGGCTTCGACGAGACGCATGAGATTGCCGGTGGTGGCGACGGGCATGTAGTTGAGGTCGCCCATGCTGCGGAACAGGCCGATCTGCATGCCGCCCAGGAACGAGATCGGCACCGTGACCAAGCTGGCCGGCACCGTTCCCGGTAGGAATCCGAAGGCCGCAAGGACGCCCGCTTGGATGCCCATCGTCCATCGCAGCGGATGAGCCACCGCCTTGTCGACGCGTCCAGATTTGACGTGAGCCGCCACCGCGACGCCCGCGATGAAAGCGAAGATCGGCCACACCCGTGAAAACGAATTGGACCAATGTTTTTGGAAGAGATTGATAGCGAAAAAGATCACGTTGCCGGTCTGGACGTTGGCGAACACCCCGCCGCGCGCCAGGTACGTGTGGGCATCCAGAAACCCGTTGGCGAGCGTGAGGATGACCGCGAAGCGCTGCGTGATCGTCGGCTGCCTCACGCCTGCTCCCTAGGCTCGGTTGGCGTCATGCCAAGATAGACAGCCACATGGAAAGTTGCGCCGCCCGATCAGCTTCGGCCGCAACGTACGTGGTCAGCGGCTCAGTTCGAGAGTCGCGCTTAGTTCGCCCAGGATGTCGCGGTCGGCGGGCGCCCAATTCAACTCGCGGCGTGCCCGCACGGAGCTCAGACGCTGGTCGAGGGCGAAAGCGTCAGCGAGCGCGCCGAATTCGTGCCGGGCCTGCCCCATCGTGATTGAGCTGGCGGTACCGGGCTGGCCCGCGGCGATGCTCACCGCCTCGGCAACCTGGCGCATGGTCGGTGACTGCGTATCGTCGACTCCGGCATAGATGCTGCCCGCCGGCGCCGACAGTGCCGCCACGTAAAGCTGGGCGATGTCGTCGACGTGAACCATGGCCCAACGGTTTTCGCCGCTACCGATGTAGTGTGCAGATCCCGCGCGAGCGGGTTTGCCCAAGAACTGCTCGACGAGTCCGCCGCCGTGGCCGTAGACAACGCCCGGCATCACCAGGACCGGGTGGCCACCCTCGGCGGCACGCACCAGCACTTGCTTCTCGTTGTCGGCGCGCCAGGCCGTGACCGGAGGCGGCGACTGTGGCGCGGTCTCGTCGACCATTCGATCGGTGTTGCCGTAGACCCAGACTCCGCCGGTATGCACATACGGCCGCGCACCGAGTCCGTCCTGGATCGCCGTGGCCGCGGCCAGGTCGACCGCGGCGGTGTCGGGCCCGTAGTCCTGGGCCAAGTGGATGGCGGCGTCGGCGTCTTCGGCTGTCCTGCCCAGCAGCTCAGCATCCGTCAAACCGCCGCGCACCGAGACGGCTCCGATGCTTTCGACTCGCCGCGCGGCGTCGTCGCTGCGCACCAGTGCAACGGCCTGATGCCCCTGCGCCTGTAGGGCTCGGACGGTGGCCCGCCCGAGGTAGCCAGAACCTCCAGTAATCAGTACTTTCATTGCGCTCTCCTTCGCGTTCTGAGGCCAGCATGACGCCGACGAATCGGCTCGTCCAAGACCTGTTGCGTCGGACGCGATACCGTGGAGGTATCACTGTTCGTGGGAGGTGGCGTGGATCTGGATTTGCGCAAACTGCGCTACTTCGTCGCCGTGGCCGAAGAGCTGAACTTCCGGCGCGCAGCTGAGCGATTGCACCTGGCTCAACCGGTCTTGTCGCGGCAGATTCGGGCGCTGGAAAAGGAGTTACACGCCCGACTGTTCACTCGCGATAACACGGGCACGCAGCTGACCGAGGCGGGCTATCAGTTGTTGAACGATGCCACCGTGTTGCTCGCGAACGCTGAGGCTGCGCAGCGCCGGGTGGCTCGGGCCGCCGCGGGAACCGTCACATTCACGGTGGGGTTCATGCCCGGCCTGACGGTGACGGATCCGGTTCGCGCACTGGGCGCCGCCCACCCCGATATCAACGTCGAGGTTTTGCGGACCGACTGGACCAACCAGGTCGCCGTGTTACACGACGGCCGCGCCGATATCGGCTATGTCAGGATGCCCGTCGACCGCACCGGACTGAAGTCGTCGCTTCTGTTCACCGAGCCGCGTGTGGCGGTGTTGCCCGCGAGTCACCGCCTCGCCGGCAAGGAAAAGGTGAGTATTCATGACCTCGCCGACGAGCATCTCCTGCAGCACCCGGAGGCCGTGCCCGAATGGCGGGCTGTGGCAACGGAATTGCGCGACGGGCCACGTCCGTCCTTTGTTGAGGCGCGCAGCGTGGAGGAGAAGCTGGAACGGGTTGCCGCGGGACGCGGCTTTAGCGTGCTGCCTGAATCCGCGTCCAGGTACTACCAGCGCCCAGATGTGGCGTGGGTGCCGATCGCCGATATCCCACCCAACGAGGTGCGACTGGCATGGGTCGCCGCGCAGCGCAACCCGTTGATCGCCGAGTTCGTGCAACTGGCCGAAAACGCGGTGATGCAGGCGGGTAGCTGAATCCGCCGATGGCTGGGCCCCTTTCGAACAAGCTGCCCAGATTTGCGGCGCCCTTTGTCATCAGGGGACGTTCCGCTGCGCTGTGAATGTGGTTATGTGACTCGGTATCGAAGAACTCACCGCTCAGCAGTATCCCGGCGACGCGCCGGCTACTCCGACTTCGCAGCGCGACGAAGCGCTACGCGATATGCCAACGGTTGGCGATCGACGCCGGCCCGCCCACCGAGCAAGGGCCGCAGCCCACTTGGACCGATCGACCGAATCGCCGGCCCAGGCGATGTAGCCGTCGGGCCGCACCAGCACCGCCGGACCGGAATCGGCCCGCTCTGCCTGCAGCACTCCGACTACGTCGACTTCAGGTGTGCCGTGCTCTCGTACGAAAACGAAGCCAGGCACGCGTTGTAACTGGGTAAGCCGGCCTTGCGTCAAGGAAATCTGCGTCCCGCGAGTACCCACCAAAGAGCTTTCACTTCTGCGGTGGGCATACCGCAACGTGGTTCCCGCGAAGCTTCCGGCCACCGCGTCACGCACGCGAGGCATGCGAAGGAGCCTGGGTGCTAACACGTTTCGAAATCCTCGCGCGACTCGCGGATGAAGCGTGACGCCGCGCGCCATGAGACCGGACTGCAGCAGGACCCGCTTACCGATCGGGTGGCGCTCGGCGTGATAGCTGTCGAGCACAGCGTCATCGGCACCGGCGAGCACCACGTCGATCTTCCAAGCCAGATTCACTGCGTCCTGAATGCCGGTGTTCATGCCCTGCCCGCCCATAGGGGAGTGGACATGCGCCGCGTCCCCGGCGAGGAACACGCGACCGTGCCTGTATTGCGCGACTTGTCTCTCGTCGCAATGGAATCGAGACTTCCACCCCACCTCGCGCACCCCGAGGTCGGTGTTCATTGCCCGCGCCAGGATGCCGACGATCTCGTCCTGGTCCACGGATTCGGTGTCGGGCACTTGCTTGTCGCGGTCCCACACCATCGCGCGGTACCACGACCCGTCGGAGCCATGGCGGTCATAGGGGGCCAGGAACGCGAACACGTCCCCGGTACTCCCAAGCGTCAGGCCGCCGCCAGCCGGCCCGTGCGCCAGCTTGACGTCGGCGAGCACGATCGACGACAAGATCGTTTTGCCGCTGAAATCCGCACCGACCAAGTCGCGAACCGTACTGTGCGCTCCGTCGGCGCCGACTAAGTACCGCGCCCGCCAGGTGTCACGGTCTTCGTTGTCGCCGTGAGCCCGCGCGGTTACCGTCACGCCGTCGGCGTCCTGGTCGAGTCCGATCATCTCGATGCCGCGCCGGATATCGGCGCCCTGCGCGATGGCGTAGCCGCCCAGCGCGCGATCGACGTTGATCTGCGGAGTGATCATCGCGAATCGGTAGGGCGAGTCGAGGTGTGTGAGGTCGATGCGGGCGCCGCCGAAAATCGTGACTCCCGGTGCTGTGTGTGCGTGGGCCAACAGGTCGTCGGCGAGGCCGCGGGCGTCGAGGACCTCCAGCGTGCGGGCCATGGTGGCAAAGGCGCGGCTTGCCGGATTGGCCGTGGGCCAGCGCTCTAACACGGTGACCGACCTGCCCGCCCGAGCGAGGTCACCGGCGGCGGTCAGTCCCGTGGGCCCAGCGCCGACGACGAGGACGTCAACGTCGTGGGTGGTCATCGCGCCACCGCCTCCGGGTGTGGGTACCGGCGCCGGATATCGCTGGGGGTTGATGTGGCTGCGTGATTGAAGACGAAGCGGCAACCGGGCTGTGTGGTGTGTGCGGCATTGACGATCGACTCGAACAGCAGCGTATTGCTGGCGACGAGTCGCACACCGGCGCCGATGAGCACCGCGTCGTAGTGCTTGGCCTCCAGCCACTGACGGGCCTTTTGGGCTCCGGCATCACCGAAGTCGATGAGGCAGTTGTCGACGTCATAGCCGGCGGCGTGCAACGCAGCGACATTGTCGTCGTTGGCGGCCCGCAGCTTTTTCTTGGACAGGCCTGGAAATTGGGCGAAGTCGGGGGAGGAGTAATCGATCACATCAGGGTCGAGTCCGATCTGGATCGCTGTGACCGTCATGGTGGTGACCTCCCGCCTTGAGTTCAACAACTGTTGAACTCAACGGTAGGCGCCCAATGCGGGCGGTGTCAACAGTTGTTGAATACACTGATCGGCATGCCCGCCAAGGTGCGTAATGGAGAGGCCACCCGATCGACGATCCTGGCAACCGCCCGATCGCAGTTCGGGAACCACGGCTTTGAACGCACGACCATCCGTTCAATCGCGTCGGCGGCCGGCGTCGATCCGGCGCTCGTCATGCACTACTTCGGCAGCAAGGCCGAACTTTTCACAGCGGCCTCCCGATTCGACATCACTTTTCCGGATCTCTCCGATGTTGCACCCGAGCGCGTCGCCGACGTGCTGTTGCCGATGTTCGTCGCCGTATGGGGTCCGGAGGGACCATTTCTTCCGCTACTGCGGGCGGCCGCGACAAACCGGGCCGCCGCAGATGCCCTGCTCGAAGTATTCGTCGATCGGGTGGCGCCAGCCCTGGCCGCGGTCGTTCCCGATCGCGCCGCCGAGCGGGCGGCGTTGGTGGGATCGCAACTGCTGGGCCTAGCGGTGGCTCGCTATATCCTTTGCATCCCTTCGGTTGCCGACATGGACGACGCCAACCTCATCGAATGGCTGCGACCGGTGATCAGCCACTACCTGGCGGATCCCGCGCCTTGACGGCGTTCGATGACTGTCAGCACACGTTCGGCCCATCGAATGTTCTCTTGTTCGAACGAAATTCCACGCAGCAGTGTCAGGTACGGACCCACGCGTTCGGTCTGGGCTAGATATTCGTCTTCGCCGCGGCCGTCGAGTAGGCGAACCCGGAACCGCTCGTAGCGTTGCAGTTTGGCTGTGGCCCATTCCAGTCGTTCGACGATGAAGTCGCGGACAGCTTGCGCGTCACCGGCATCGGCGGCCAGAACCTTGACCGCAAGTTCATCGCGGATCACCGAAGGCTTCGGCGCCCTGGCAGTGAACTGCTGGATCGCCTCGTAGCCCGCCTCGGTCAGTGAGAACATCCGCTTGTTGGGTCGGCGTTCTTGATGGACGACCCGTGCCTGAATCAGACCTTGCTCGGCTAGCCGGTCGAGTTCGCGGTACAGCTGCTGCGGAGTTGCCATCCAGAAGTTCGCGACCGAGGCGTCGAAACTCTTGGCCAGGTCGTATCCGGAGGACTCGCCGTCTAGGAGGGCGGCCAACACCGCGTCACGGAGCGACATCGGCCGATCATACAGCGATGAGAATAATCAACAAAGTGATTAATCACCTATAGACATATGCCACGGCAGGCTCTAGCGTCAACCGCGCACCTACTCAACAAATGGACTATGTGAGGTATCTGATGCATCCGTTTCGTAGGGCAGTCGAGGAGCGCGATGAGGCGGCCATCCAGGCGATGCTGGCCGACACCGTGGTGTTCACCAGCCCGGTGGCGTTCAAGCCGTATGTCGGAAAGCCGATAACCGCAGCGATTCTGCGCGGTGTGTTGCGGGTCTTCGAAGACTTTCATTACGTCCGTGAGATCCATGACAGCAACGGCCATGCCCATGCGTTCGTGTTCGAGACAACAGTGTCCGGCAAGAAGATCACCGGTTGCGACTTCCTGCATTTCAACGACGACGGTCTGATCGACGACTTCATGGTCATGGTGCGGCCGCTGTCGGGTGCGGCCGCGTTGTCCGAGGCGATGGGCGCCCAGTTCGATCGGATCCAGGAAGAGGCTGTCGAACTGGCAAATTCGATCACCACCGCGTAAGGGACAGATCATGCGGATTGGATTGGGCATCAATTACGCGGGCGGCTTCAAGGACGTGGCCGCTGAGGTGGCCGACCTCGAGCGCGCCGGGCTGGACATTGTCTTTGTTCCCGAGGCGTATTCGTTCGACGCGGTGAGCGCGCTGGGCTACCTGGCCGCCAGCACACAGCGCGTTGAATTGGCCTCCGGCATCTTGCAGCTGTACACGCGAACGCCCACGCTGACCGCGATGACCGCGGCCGGTCTCGACTACGTCTCCGACGGCCGGTTCACGCTCGGCCTCGGCGCCTCTGGCCCACAGGTCATCGAGGGCTTCCACGGTGTGCCCTACGACGCCCCGATTGGCCGCACCCGCGAGGTCATTGACATCTGCCGTCAGGTGTGGCGACGCGAGGCCGTGAAACACCAGGGCAAGCACTACACGATCCCGCTGCCCGCCGGCCAGGGCACCGGCCTTGGCAAACCGCTCAAACTCATCAATCAGCCTGTCCGAGAGCGCATCCCGATACTGGTGGCCGCGCTGGGACCTAAGAATGTTGAGCTGGCAGCCGAGATCGCCGAGGGTTGGCAGCCGATCTTCTATCTGCCCGAGAAGGCGCAGGACGTATGGGGAAAGGCTCTGGCCGCCGGGCAGGCGAAGCGGGACCCCGATTTGGGTGAGCTTGACGTGTGTGCCGGCCCGGTACTGGCCATCGGTGAAAACGTCGAGCCACTGCGGGAATTCGTCAAACCGCACCTGGCCCTCTACATCGGCGGCATGGGCGCCAAGGGCAAGAACTTCTACCACGCCTTGGCCACCAAGTATGGTTACGGCCCGCAAGCCGACCGGATCCAGGAGCTCTACCTGGCCGGCGACAAGGACGGCGCGGCGAAGGTCGTGCCTGACGAGCTCGTGCGAGACGTGAATCTGATCGGTACACGCGAGTTCGTCAAGGAACGTTTGGCGGCGTTCCGTGAGGCGGGAGTAACCACCTTGAACGTGGCACCTATCGCGGCCACGCCAGCCGAGCGGGTCAAGCTGATCGAGACGTTACGTCAACTGCTTTAACTGCCAACGCTTGTGGCCGGCATGCCCGGCCGTATGTGTAGAGCGGTCACCGGAGTACCGCAGTGAGGACGCCGACGCGCCCGGCGTCGGCTTCGTGTCGCAGTACGGTGGTGGCCAGTTCGAACTTGACTCCGGGGATCGTTTCGTTCACCAGCGGGTTGCCGGTCCACCACGTGATGCGGCAGACCCGGCGAGTGATCCGCCAGCCATCGGGGGTGCGCAGCAGGGCATCGTCATACCAGCCGGTGCCGTCCCAGAGGGGGTTGTCGCCGGCGGCCTTGCGCACCAGGCGCCAGCCGCCGTTGCAGAAGCTGTGCGCGCGGTCCCCGTCGACATGGATCACATGGGTGGACATGGTGTGCGGCGTGGAATCTAGGGGATCGTGAAACGCGGCGAGATCGGCCTTGAAGTGTTCGCGATCGGTCCAGTGCGAAGTCGCACCGTAGTCGGCATGCACATCGGTGGCGAAGATCCCGTCGAACAGTTCCCACCGCTGGCTGTCGATCGCCAGCCCGTAGCGGTTCACCAGCTGCGTAATCGCCACGACGTCGCTGTCGGTTTCAGTCATGGTCCTCCCAAGGTGCGGCAATCGGTAACGTTGAAGACAAATGTTGACTCGTGCGGCAGACTATCGGCAGCGGTTCCCAGCATGGCGGCCGTCGTGTCGTGACCTGACATGACTTCACCCGCCATAGACTGCCTCCCATCACGCTCGCGGCCACGGCACCGTCAGAGGCCGCCATGTCGGACGAGAAGGAGCGTCTTCGCGCGCCCGAAGTGAAGACGAAAACCCATAGGAAGCAACTCAAATGGACCTCGAACGCATCACCCACCCGCTCAGACTGGCCCGAGGATCCCACCAGCCGCAGTCAGGCAAAGGCTGTGCCATGAATGCGATTTCATACATCAACGGCGACGAGCAGATCTCCGACTTCCCGGCGACCTCGGCCCGCCCACTTGCCTCGTTCGTTCAGTTGTGCAACGACTTGCTGGCCGGACCTGACGGATACTTGTCGCCCGAAGACAGCTTGTTGGTGCTCGACTTGGGTTGGCTGACCGTAGGAACCGCCGATGTTGCCGACACCGTCGTGCATGCCTGGGTGACGAAACTGCTGGTCAGCCCACCCTGGGGCGTAGTTCGATACGCACAGAACACTGCGGCCGAAGCGATCAGCGACATCGCCGAGCTACATCGCAGGCTCGGCCCCGGTGACGCGCCGTCGATCGCCGAGTGGGACGGTGCCGCTCGCGCCGCACGCGCGGTCAATACGACGCCAGTGACCGCCGAACGGTACGCCGTGCGGGCCGCATACCAATCGACCGCACTCGTCGAAACCGACGACTGGGACACGCTCGATGCCGTGACCGGAAACGCGCTGAAAGCCCACCGGCTGGCGAACGGGGATGACGGAGCCGCCCCGATCATAGAAGTCACACGCAACGCTATCCGCTCGTGGCGTCGTCTATCCGGGCTGAGCGTTGTCAGTAACAGCCCAGTATCAGTCACCGGTGCGGCGCAACGCAAAAATACCGCGGCATAACAGGTTAGACAGTCTGAATCAGTTCTGGCGGTGACTGTCTCGTCGCAGCCGCACTGCTCGGCTCACCGCTGTTCCCGACGCCAGTATCGCCATCCCGGCCAGAATCATCGCCGAGACCGTAGACCCGACCGTCGTCAGTATCAGCGGCAGGCCAAAGCCGATGTAAGTCACGACGTAGAACACTCCAACGAGCGCACCGCGCAAGCGTTGCGGCGCCGCTGCCTCGAGATCAATCAAGCCCTCGCGCAAGCAAAGTCCGGACGCGCAGCCAAGAACCAAGAACAGCAGCAGCCCCAACGCCGGCGACATGGTCGGCGGGGCCACCGCTGTTACCGCATAGCCGAGCGCGGCAAGCACTGCACCGGCAGTGCCGGCTTGCGGCCCCCAATCACGCACGCGGGCCAGTACTTGAATAAGCGCGCTGACGCCATTCACAATCAGCGTGGCTGCGCCCGCAGCCACGGGAGCCGCGAGCCCGATGTGTACCCGGCTAGGGATCGCGATGAACCCAAGTGTCGCCGAGGCGAACACCCACGGCGCCAGCGGCATGGCCCAACTCAACGCTTTTGCGGTTCCCTGTCCCGGGGGCATCGACGGCTCCGAATCATGGGCTGTCGCTGGCACGATCACCTCGGCGCGCTGCACGGCAACGACCGCGATAACCATCGCCACCACGACAATGGCGGCCGCAATCCCGAACGACACCCGAATGCCGGGTCCTCCGGCCAGGGCGATCGCCCCTGCAGCGAATGGGCCGACGGCGAAACCTCCGAGCAGCACCGCTCCCGCGGTGGCCGCACCCGCGGGCCCTCTCAGATCGGAGGCCCATGCGGTGCAGGAACTGATTGAGAGGCCCACACCGAGCCCAACGATCAAACGCCCCACCAGCAATACATCGGCTTGCTGCGAGAGCAGCATCGCCACCGTCCCCACCACAGCCGTCGTCGAACCCGCCAGGGCCACCGACTGACGGCCCAGCGCATCCGACGCGCGGCCGCCGATGAGCAGACCGGGCAGCAGCCCCAGCGCGTAAATGCCGAAGATCGCGTCCAGTGTTGCCGCGCTGAGATTTTGGCGATTGCTGATCGAGGGCATCAACGCGACGAAGTGGTTGGCCACCCACCCCGTTGACAGCAACAGAGCCAACACGCCGATGAACACGGCCTGGCTTCCATCGGATCCGCTGCGCCCGCTCTCGCTGACTGGCGTCGATGGCGTCCGGCGAGTCAGGCCGGCGGTCGCATCCGACGAGATCACTGAATTTCCTCCCCACACGTCTGCGCTCGCGGCCGGCCGACAAATCGTAAAAGACGACGCCCCCTAAGCAGTTATTCCCACTGAGCCGGAAGTTGCACAGCCTGTAGCGCCGGGTCAGGTGCTTTGGGTCGGCTCGTTCGGCACTTGCCCGCAAACGCATGCCGGACCGGCGCAAATCCCAACGTGGGGTTTGAAATCAGCCGATTTGGTGTACAGATACCACTACTTAGATCCGGGAAGGCAAATGATGAAGCAAATTGCGGCCGCCATGATCGCGATCGCCGCGCTGCTGTCCAGCGCGTGTTCAGCCTCACAAATCATCAACACGGGCGGCGACACGAAGTGCAAAGACTTCACAACTCAGGACGAAAAGAAGCAGAACGACGAAGTCAGCAAGATGCTCAAGGACAAGAGTGGTGCTGATCCGACGAATATTGAGATCTCGGCAACGCGGCTGTCGGCGTTGACGTACTGCCAGACATTGGGCAAGCCGGACACCAAGATCTCCGAGGCGCCACACGGCTGACGGCGGTCGCGGGGCGCTGGTTTGCCGTCGGCGTTCGCCAGCTATTCCCGCGTCGGCTCGTTAGAGAGGTCTGTAGTTCGGCTCACCCACTGACGGTCTGGTCATAGGACGGGTAGTCGGTATATCCATGCGGGCCGGGTGTGTAGTGCAAGGCGCGGTCGGATCGTTGGATCGGCGCCAGGACGGCAAAGCGTGCCGGCAGGTCGGGGTTGGCGATGAATGTTTCGCCAAACGCGACGAGATCGGCCAAACCGTCGGCGATGAGGTGGTTTCCCCGTTCGCGGGTCATGGCCACGTTGGCGATGAGCGTGCCGCGGTAACGAGGCCGGAAGTGGCTGAACATACCGTCTCCTTGCAGACCGGAGAGTGGACCACCGCTGAGATCGGCCATCGCGCCCATCAACAACCAGTGCGCCAACGGGTATTCGTTGAGCCGGTCGAGGACGTACTCGGAGGTGGTCAGGGTGTCGGCGGTGGAGACGAACTCACCGCGCTCACCCCATGCCGGCCCGGCTTTGACTCCCACCTTGCCGATACCGATGCGTTCGCCGACGGCGTCGATCACGTCGAACAAGAAGCGTGCCCGGTTCTCGATCGAGCCACCATAGGCGTCGCTGCGGGTATTGGTGCGTGGGTTGAGGAACTGGCTGATCAGATAATTGAATCCTGCCTGAAGCTGTACCCCATCGAACCCGGCACGCGAGGCATTCGCAGCAGCGACGGCGTAGTCGTTGATCGTCTCGCGAATGTCTTGGCGCGTCATCGCTCTCGGAGTCACGGTCGGCTTGTTGCCTGACGGCGTCGGCGAGCTCAGCCCGGGATTGACCGCCGACGGCGCCAACGGGGCTGTGCCGGCGAAGAAGTCGGGATGCGAGGCCGAACCGGAGTGCCACAGCTGCGTGAAGATGACACCACCTGCACGGTGCACGGCGTCGGTGACCGCCGACCAGCCACGGATCTGGGCATCGGTGAACAGTCCGGGAACGTCGTGCCAGCCGATGGCGTCGCGACTGATCCATGTGCCCTCGGTGATGACCAATCCGGCCGAGGCGCGTTGGGTGTAGTAGCGTTCGTGTAACTCCGTCGGTGCCAGGTCGGGATTCGTTGCGCGGCAACGGGTTAGCGGCGCCATGACGACGCGGTTGGCGAGCTGGTATTCACCCATCCGGTAGGGCCGAAGCAGCGGCTGGGTCCCATCGTTGCCGTGTTCGCCGATAACGCTCATCAGACTTCAGCCCCTGCGCCGGCAGTTCGGGCATGGAGCTTCAGGAAGACGGCCAGGTCTTCGACCGCGAGCGCGGACTCGGGTAGTCCCGCGGAGATGTAGACGGGCCACACGTGGATTCCATGGGTCCACGGCTGAAAGGTCGTGTCGACTCCGGCGGCCATGGCGGCGTCACGAATCCGAACCGCATCGTCGAACAGGATCTCGTCTTCGCCCACCTGGATCAGCAGTGGCGGCAGATCGTGTAGATCAGCGAAGACCGCCGAACAGCGAGGATCAGCCGGGTCCGCACCGCCGAGATATTCGGTTGCCATGGATTGCAGCAGCTCGCGGGTGACGTAGGGGTCCACGAGCTTGCGCAGTTCCATCGAGGCCCCGGACAAGGTCAGATCGGCGAACGGCGAGATCACCGCGACGCACGAGGGCAGCGGCAGGCCTTCGTCACGGGCGGCGACGGTAACGGCCACGGCCAGGTTGCCGCCCGCGGAATCCCCGAGCAGGGAGACCGTCTGCGGGTCGGCTCCGCCGTTCCCGACGGTCCACCGGTAAGCGGCGAGACAATCCGCGAAAGCCCCGGGAAAGCGGGTTTCAGGTGCGAGCCGGTAATCGACCGCGTGCACTCTGGCCTGCGCGCCGAGCGCAACGGCGCCGGCCAGCGGGAGGTACCCATCCGGTGGTGATCCGCTGACATAGCCGCCGCCGTGGAAGTACACGACGGTGCGTTCGGGTTCTCCGACCAGCGGCTCGAGGGTGACCGCCGGGACCCCACCGAGGCTGCTTGCGCGGCTGGCGAT
>Ga0210393_10001594_pt1 | contig 18916 bp, 14 predicted proteins | sample IncBWC27OmetaG_FD_160068 | JGI IMG/M metagenome (GOLD analysis project Ga0210393, IMG submission 160068) | Forest soil microbial communities from Barre Woods Harvard Forest LTER site, Petersham, Massachusetts, United States - Inc-BW-C-27-O ... | reverse complement strand
GTTCAACGAACCTTGATCCGAGCGCAAGGCCCAACAGATAGCTGCCCAGCAGAGAAGCGAATACCTGTGCCGTGTCCCCGGTAGCGAAAGTCAGCAAGCGATACCAAAGGATCTCGTAAGCGAGCGCAGCGAAGCCACAGAAAGCTGCACACGCAAGAGCTAGAGGAAACGGCAAGAGGTGATTTCTGTCTGGGTTCACATTCATTTCGATCGGCTGCTCGGGACGGGGCTTCTCTTCTTTGTCGCGCTTTGAGCGAAGGGCGAAGACAAAAGCGCCTGCACCCACCAGCGCGTTAATGGATGCCGCAAATTGAATCGAACCGGATTGGCCGAGAAGGCGCATCAACACATCCGCGGCCACGAAGCACGCCACGCCTGATCCGAGAGTGTTCGCAAAATACAATCCCGCTACGGAACTTCCAATATTCCGTGAACTGCGCACCAAATACTCGGCGAGAAGAGGCAGAGTCGCTCCCATGAGCAGCGTAGGCACAACGATCAATGAGAAGGCGGCCAGCGCTGTCATTGCCGGGGAACTGGCTGCAGTGAATTCAGCGATCCAGCGAAACAATTTGAGCGACACGAGTCCAAACCCAGCTGTTCCAAGTTCGGCCAATGCAAACAATGCCACCGGCGGCACCCGTGCGCTTTTGGAGAGTGCGCCACCTGCCAAGCTGCCTAGGCCAAGGCCGAGCATGAAGGCACTAACGACAATCGTCACTGATTGGATGTTCAGACCGTATATAGCGAACAATGCCCGCTGCCAGACGATCTGGTAGATCAGCGCGGGAAAGCCGGAGCAGAAGAACAAAATGTGGATCCATGGCATAGGCTCTTTTCGCCGGCGCGCTCGGACGGCAAGGAGGAAGAACACCACAACGAGAGCTATGATCCAAAATCCAGTGTTCGAATCCATTTCAGATGTTCAAACCGTTTTGCTCTACGGATGATCAACCATAGCAGACCAGTAGTTCAGGTAGTCTTTGAAGGGCTCCATTCAAAACGCTGAGCCGGAGCCAAGCAGGCTATACAGCAGGACGATCAGCACGATGCCAGTGAAGATCATGTACATACGATCGTGCTCTTCGGCGAAACCCCAAATGGATAGGACGACGCGGAGGACTGGGGTGGCGATAAGCAGCAACAGTCCTAACTGAATGATTCCGCGACCGTGGAATGCGAAGGCGTAGCGGACGATTCCGCCAAGGCTTTTTAGGTCAGAGGGTTCGCCGTGAAATACGGTGTAGCTGGCCGGCTCGCGACCATGCCGGGCTAGGTAAATTATCCCGCCAAATAACACCACCAGGGCGGAAAGAGACACACCGGCACGAAGCAGGTTGCCAACCATGTTTTCGAGTTTCTGATCGGTGAATGCCCGCGTTTCGGTTTGCGTCAATTCAGATTCCCCCGGTGATTCCCTTGTAGAGCATTTGAACGCCGAGTACGGCAATCACGATGCTGAACACTAGCCGCAACATGCTAGTCTCCGCCTTAACCAGAATACGAGCGCCCAGCATAGAACCTGCCAGAACCCCAAGCATGACCGGCATGGCCAGGCCGGGATCGACGTAGCCGCGGTTGAGATACACGCCCGCACTGGCTGCGGCGGTGACGCCGATCATGAAGTTGCTGGTAGTGGTTGAGACTTTAAAAGGGATTTTCATAGCCTGGTCCATGGCGAGGACTTTTACCGCCCCCGAACCGATACCCAGCAATCCAGAAAGCGCGCCCGCGCCGAACATGAGGCTGAAACCGGTGGGCACACGCTGCACGTTGTATTGCCGCATTCCACCTTCTTCCGAAGGGAAGCTTCCGTTCATGCGCAAACGGGTGGCGAGAGGATCCGACGGCAAATTGCGTTCAGCGCGGGGCCGCGGCTTGCGCGAAAGATAGGCTGAATAGAGCAACATCAGGCCGAAGATAACGGCGAGCGCTTTGGTAGAAATGAACGCTGCCAGAAATGCTCCTGCCAGCGCGCCCAACGTGGTCGCGATCTCGAGAAACATGCCAATCCGAATATTGGAGAATCCCTCTTTAACATAAGCGGCGGCCGCACCCGACGAAGTAGCGATGACGGAAACCAGCGATGCTCCGATAGCGTAGCGAATGTCGACTTTGAAAAAAAGAGTGAGCAGGGGGACAAGGACGACTCCGCCGCCGAGACCCGTGAGCGATCCCAGGAGCCCGGCCACAAACGACCCTGCCGCGATCAGAAGGGTGAACTCGAGAATATTCATCACATTCCTGAAGTAAAGAGTGTGCCACATCTGGCGGCGGATGTGGTGGCGAGCAATGTTTTGACCGGATGACTGGTTCAAGATGACGGGATTCGTCGGGGACTTCTAATCTAGTTGAGCATCAGCGTCACGGGAGGTTGCCGAGGGAGCTTTTCAAATTTGTTTCGCGACTTCTCAAGAAGGAACCGGACTCCTTGAGCAGATTAACGTGACGTTTACACAATATTCACACTTCTGTAACAAATCGCCGCTAGCATGACCAGTCTCACATAATCCAGCACAACACATATAAAGGGAAGACGCGCGCGTTTTTTCAGAAGTCATCTTTGAACATCCGGGAGGAGAAATGAAGCACGTAATGGCTTTGGCGTTGGCGTTTGCGCTGGTCGTCGGCGTGATCGCTGCGTCGGCACAACAAGCTACAACCGCAGGGAGCACGACTACCAAGAAAAAGGCGGTTGCCAAAACGTCCACGCCCAGTGTTTCGGTCCAGCTCAATGAAATGAAGCTAGCCATCGACGCACAACAGCGGCAAATCCAGCAACTTACACAACAAGTGCAGAGTCGCGATTCGCAAATCCAGCAACTGCAGCAGCAGGTCGGACAAGTGCAAAGTGAAGCGACTGTGGCGCAGCAGAAGGCTGATGCCGCTGCCTCTCAGACTACGCAACAGCAGCAGGACGTGGCGTCCGTGAAGACTGACGTGACCGACCTTAAGCAGAACGCCACGAACACCGCGCTCTCGTTGCAGGAGACGCAAAAGAACGTCAAGGACGCCATGGAGAGCCCCCTAGCGATCCATTACAAGGGGATAACGCTTACGCCGGGAGGCTTCGCCGCGGCAGAAACTGTGTGGCGTTCGCATGCACTGGGGGCCGACATCAACACGCCTTTCAATTCGATTCCGTTCGATGGCTCGGTTTCAAGTCACATGTCGGAATTCTTTGGCTCCGGCCGTCAGTCCCGTCTTTCGTTGTTGGCCGAGGGCAAACTGGGTAGCGCCAAGATCGGTAGCTTCTATGAGGCTGACTTCCTGTCGGCTGGAACTACCTCGAACAACAATCAGAGCAACAGCTATACGCTTCGTCTGCGCCAGGCGTTCGCCCAGGCTGCGTTGAATAGCGGTTGGACGTTTACCGGCGGTCAAATGTGGAGCTTGGTGACGGAAACCAAGAAGGGCGTTGACAACCGCAGCGAAGCCTTGCCGATGACCATCGACCCCCAGTATAACGTCGGCTTCAGTTGGGCGCGGCAGTATGGCTTCCGGGTGTCGAAGAATATCAGCAACAAAGCGTGGGCAGCTTTCTCGATCGAGGACTCGCAAGCAACCGTCGGTGGCCATGGCAGCAGCGCCAACTTCGTGCTTGGCCAACAAGGTGCGAGCAGCGGCTTGTACAACCCGACCGCAAACTACTCTTACAATCCCACGCCTGATTTCATTGGCAAGCTTGCCCTCGAGCCGGGCTGGGGACACTTCGAAGTCTTTGGCGTCTTTACGGACTTCCGCGACCGGATCTACCCACTCGGGACGGCGACCAAGCCTTCCGCTGTAGGCGCCTATAACAACTCCGCCTTCGACGGCGGTATCGGTGCCAACATCCGCGGTACCATCGCCAAGCATTTCGACGTGGGGGCGCATTTCCTCGGTGGCAATGGCATTGGGCGGTACGGCAGTGCAGGCCTCTCGGATCTAGTTGTCCGGCCCGATGGCGTCCTGGTTCCGGTAAGGAACTACCAAGCTCTAGGCACCATGGAATACCATGGCACGAGATTGGATGTATACGCCAACGTAGGCGGCGAATATGAAGACCGGACCTCGTTCCTGAGTTCTTCCGGGAAGGGGGTCGGTTATGGATCGACGTTGTTCAATAACTCAGGCTGCTATACAGAGACGCCACCGGCTGCCACGACTACGACCGTGGCGACACCGGCGACGTCGACCGATCCGACAGGTGGCACCGCAAGCATCCCGGTACCGGGAGCGGTCGGAACGCCTCTGACCAACGGGTTCAATCCCGGAGGCTTATCAAACTGCAATGGAGATACGCGGAGCATCATTGAAGGCACGCTCGGGTTCTGGTATCGCTTTTACCAAGGCCCGAAGGGCAGGATCCAATGGGGACCGCAGTACTCCTACATTGTGCGCAATACGTGGGCCGGCAAGGGCGGCAATCCCTCAGCGACGGAAAATATGTTCTTCACGTCATTCCGCTACTACTTGCCGTAAACCGGAAGTCCTCGCCTTCGCAGAGATAGTTTCGTGCGGAGGCGGGGATTTTCTTCTTGCTCTGAATGCTAGGCCACAGGCAGGGTGAAGTAGAAGACTGATCCGCGGCCGGGTTGGCTGGTCACTCCGATCTTGCCGCCGTGGGCTTCAACGATTGCTTTGGCAATCGCCAGGCCCATGCCCGTTCCCTGAACCTGCAAACGCTGATCGCGCCCGCGGTAGAATTTCTCAAAGATCAGAGATTGCTCGAAATCGTCGATCCCAGGTCCGCGGTCAGCGACGCTGGTCATGACCATCCGGTTCCCCAGTTCTCCCGTAATTTGAATCGGTGATTCGGGTGAAGAATACTTGGCCGCGTTTTCCAATAACTGAGTGATCACCTCGGTGATGCGGTCTTCATCCATTCGAACCGGAGGCAAGTTGCTGGGCAGTTGAACATCGACTGGATGCTGTCCCAGCGCCGGCTTCGCTTTCTCCATCGCCGCATCCACCGCTTCCTGGATTGGATGCGCCCCCAGTTGAAGTTCAAACTGGTTGGCGTCGAGTTGCGCCATTTCGGCCGCTTCGCCCACCAGACGATTCAAGCGATCACTTTCTTCGTTGATCACGGTGAGGAGTTCAAGGCGCTGAGCAGGGTCTAGCCCGGGGTTGGAGAGTAGCGACGTGGCTGAGGCCTTAATCGCGGTGAGCGGGGTGCGAAATTCGTGGGTCACTGAATCGAGCAAAACGGATCGCAGCTGTTCGTTTTCCCGGGCAGCCTCGGCGCGGCCGAGCTTTTCTACGGCCCCGGCGCGTTCGATTGCGATGGCAATCAAGCTGCTCATCGCTTCCATTGTTTCGCGTAAAAGAGGCGCACCCGAAATGCCCATGCTGCCCACTACACGAACCCCCATCCGGAGAGGCATGAACATTGCCTGTTTCTCAGGATCAGTCATAGGTTCGCCTCGCATACAGACTAATTGGAGGTCATGCACCTCCAGGTCGTGGATGGCGGAGCTGGAACGATAGATATCAGGACGGTTGGGCAATGCGATGGCGGCAGCTTTGACCGCGAAACGCTCCACAATGTATTGCGGGATGGCATTCAACAACTCCACTACGTTGTCGCTCGAAAGAAGTTGCTGGCTGAATTTGTAAAGACGTTCGGCCTCGCGACGTCGCTCGTTGGCGCTCTGCGCTTCACGGCGGGCTCGCTCGGCCAGTTGGCTGGCGATGATCGCGGTGACCAGAAAAGCAAACAAGGCGACCCAATTCTGAGGATCAGCGATGGTCAAGGTGCCGATCGGAGGAAGAAAATAATAGTTGAAGGCCAGAGTCGCGACCACAGCCATGAAAACGGCAGGCTGTAAGCCCCAGTTCGCCGACACAATCAACACGCCAATCAGGAAGGTGAGCGCGACCGTGGTCGGGTTCACCTTGATCACGACGTGGTAAGCAAAAGTAACAACCACCACCGCAGCTGCCGTCGCAGCGTAGTGCAAGGCCGACTTGAATCGGGGTTGGTTCACGACGCCGATTGTAGCTGATCTTCGGAAGTAGATCTGCGATCGCGGTAAACGCAATAAAGGAATATCGACAATTTCGATCCGCTCGACGACAATAACCGCGATGCCTAAAACTCCTGAACAATGGCTGGCCGAGGCTGACCCCACAAAAAAGGGTGGAGTGTTCAAGCTTTTCTTGGGCTACGCCCCGGGTGTCGGCAAGACGTTCAGCATGCTGAGTGAAGCCATTCGGCGCCACAAACGCGGCGAGGACGTGGTCATTGGAGTGATCGAAACTCACGGTCGCAAAGCGACCGCCGAACTTGCGTGCCAGCTCGAAGCCGTTCCTCGAAAGAAGCTGGAATACAAGGGCACGCTCTTCGAAGAGATGGACGTCGATGCCATCCTGGCACGGAAACCAACGGTGGTGCTGGTCGACGAGTTGGCGCACACCAACGTAGAAGGCAGTAAGCACGGAAAGCGATATCAGGATGTGCTTGAACTGCTCGACGCGGGCATCGATGTGCTTTCAACCATGAACATTCAGCATCTCGAGAGTGTCACGCCCACGGTGCAGGGCCTCACGGGCATCACGGTGCGGGAGACGGTGCCGGATTGGGTGCTCAAACGCGTCGATGAAGTCGTGATGTCCGACCTGACCCCGGAGGCATTGCAGAGCCGGATGCGTCGCGGAGACATTTATCCGCTGGACCGCGTCGGTCGGGCCCTGGGGAATTTCTTTCGTCCGGGGAATCTCATTGCGCTCAGGGAACTGGCTCTTCGCCAAGTGGCGCAGGCAGTAGATCAGAGTCTTGAATCCTACCGTGAAAAAGACGAGGCCAGCGGAACGGTTGCAGTCCGGGAGCGAATCGCCGTTTGCATCAGCTCCAATCCGGCAGCCCAATATCTGATCGCACGCGGAGCTCGCATGGCGCAAGGGATGGGCGGCGAACTGCACGTCATCTATGTCGATCTGGGCCAGGATGACAACGAGGCCAATCAAAAAACGCTGGCGGCCAATCTCCAGTTTGCAGAAAATGTTGGCGCCCAGATCGCTAAACGGAAGGGCAGCAGCGTGGCCGAAGTAGTGGCCGACTTCGTTCGTGAAAAACACGTCACCCAAGTTGTGTTCGGACGATCGGCTACGGGCGGATGGAGAAAATACTTGTATTTAACTGCGATCAACAAATTCTTGCGAGATGCTCCTCCCGTAGACGTACACATCGTCACTCAGGAACCCTCCTAAAATCCTTCATGAGCGAACATCGCCGTATTCTCGTGGTGGACGATGAATCGCAGATCACGCGCGTCTTGCGTACAAGTCTGTCCAGCCAGGGCTACGACATTCGCGTGGCCAACGACGGCGAGACCGCGCTCGAGATTATGAAAGACTGGACGCCAGATCTGGTGATCACCGACCTTTCCATGCCCAACATGGACGGCTTGGAGTTGTGCCGGCGATTGCGGCTTTCGACCAATATTCCCATCATCGTGCTCTCGGTCAAGGGTGAGGAAAGAACCAAGGTCCAAGCCCTGGATGCAGGTGCAGACGACTACGTCACCAAACCGTTCGGGATCGAGGAATTGCTGGCGCGCGTGCGTGCACATCTTCGCCGCGCCCCAGCGGGTGAGAGCGAACAAGCATCGTTGATTGAGATCGGGGATTTCCGGATTGACCTGGCGGCTCACAAGGTCGCGGTTCGTCGTCGGGAGGTGCATCTCACGCCCAAGGAATTCGACCTACTGGTTTATCTCGCTCGCCACCCCGGCAAAGTAGTCACTCATCGAGCGCTGCTTAGCGCCATCTGGGGCGGCCAGAGCACAGAACAGATTGAATATCTTCGCGTGTTCGTCGGCCAACTCCGAAAGAAGCTGGAACCCGAAGCATCCTCGCCGCGCTACATCGTTACCGAACCCTGGGTTGGATACCGCTTCGAACCCGGCGAATAATTCCCTCTGTTTTCAATCCGATCCCTCCTAACGAACATTCTACGAACTCTTTATTCAATCCTTACGGGATTCGATATCAAATCAGCTGTGTCGAGGGAGCCCAAGAGATGGTCATACTTGCCATTGTAAACATGCTGCTTTTGCTGATCGGATTTGCGCCCGCGTTAGGTAAGAAAAGCTCCGCCGCCAAGTAGATGACGGCTGGCGTTCCTCGGCAAACACGCTGGCATGGAGTGTTTCAACCGAAGTTATACAGAAAGGCTGGGATTATGTCATCGATTCATAACGTGTCCGCCGAAGATCTGGCAAGACTCTTTCATCATTATCACGAATCTCTTGCCCATGACTTCCACGGTCAAGCGAGCCAGGGAACCGACACATCTTGGGAGCAGGCTCCTCAAAATGAACGCAAATTGATGGTCGCGGCTGCGCGGCTGACCTTGCTGGAACTGGCGGCGGAGTCCGAAGTCAACCGGCAATATTTCGCCAAGCCTGGCGAGGCGGATTGGGGCTGCTAGTTTCCGGAGGGTACCAAGTCGGTCATCTTTACGAAACCCTTACGGAGCCTTTAGCCCATCTTTATGCCGGCAGTTGTCGAATGACCCTCGCGGAATCTTCCTGACAATTGTGTCTCGACGGTCAGAATGAAACTGGTCTTCACTTTTCTGTGTGCGGGCGCGGTGCTGTTCATGATGCGTGTTCTAATCGCCCTTCTCAGAGAGAGTCAGAGCCTGTCGCCGCAACCACTAACGATTTACTTCGCGAAGTTCATTCCAGTTCAACGACGTGGAGAATTAATAGTCATGAATTCCAAAAATTACGCACAAAAATCTGCGGTAGAGACCGGCAAGCGTGCGGCCCTGGTTGTGCTTGCTGCGGCGTTATTGACCCTCCCGCTACATGGCCAACATACGCCGAATGATGTTCCGGCCAACACGACGGTATCGCCCAACCCGCAGACTTCCACAGCAAGCCCGCAATCAGAACAGGAGATCGTGCAAGAGCTTGCTGCCATGAAAAAACGCATCGAGCAACTTGAACTCGCCCTGAAGCAACATGAGGCCGCGGAGCAGCCGACTACGGTGGTTCATACCGCAAAGGCGACCGCGCCACCGCCAGCTTCTGCGAGTGTTCCGGCCATGCCAGCCGCGGCGCCCGAAGCTGAGGCAGCGCTATCTCAGGATACGACTTCAGCAAAGCCGGCCAAGGCCGAGCCCTTTGCCTTCGCCGACTGGACCTGGCTGAACGGCAACGCGCGCACCAAAACGCCGGCGTTCGATTCAAAATTCTTTACTCCGGAAATCAGAGCCGACGTTGATTACATCTATGACCTAAATCATCCGAAAGATGACACCATCGGCGGATCGAGCGAGGTCTTTCGCTCCAACGAAGTGCAGGTCACGCAACTTGGCGTCGGCGGAGACTTTCACTTTGACAATGTTCGCGCCCGGGTCATGACGCAATTCGGCATGTACTCGACCACAACACCCCGGAACGACGCCAGTCCGAGTCGTGGACAATGGGACCTTGCCGACGCTTATCGTTACGTCTCCGAAGCCTACGGCGGATATCACTTCAATGCATTGCACGGGATCAATGTCGATGCCGGGATCTTCGTGTCGTACATCGGTCTCTTCAGTTACTACAACTTCGACAACTGGGCTTATCAGCCATCCTATGTTTCGTCGAACACACCGTGGTTCTTCAACGGTGTGCGGGTTCAGATTTTTCCCACTGAGCACCTGAAGATCGAACCGTGGTTCGTGAACGGTTGGCAATCGTACGGGCGATTCAATGGGAGGCCAGGCGTGGGCGGCCAGATCTTGTGGCGACCAAACGGATGGCTATCTGTTCTCGGAAATCAATATGCCTTGGGAGAGGACGCGTTGAACACTCCAGGCCGCGTGCGCTACCACACCGACGACAGCGTTGAAATGAAATATTACGACCATCCAGAAAAGTTGCTGGACAAAGCCGCTTTCTCACTGACCGGAGATATGGGATGTGAACATGGCGGTGGCGTGAGCTGCGACACCAACAGCAGAAAAGGCCCCAAGCAGGACTTCCTCGGCTTCATGCTGTATAACCGCCTGTGGTTCCACAAAGACCTGTATGGCTTCACACTTGGCGGCGGAAAGATCAATAATCCCGGACGCTATCTAGTGCTGTTGCCTCCGATTAATGGCGCAACCGCTACTTCCGGGACGAACTACTTCACGGAGAATCCCGGCGACCCCTACAAAGCGTGGGATGCATCGGCGACATTCGATTACATGCCCAGTCAGTACATCACGTTCCGCTGGGAGTTCGATCATCGCGCCTCCAATGTGCCGTACTTCTCCGGATCGGGTGGCATCACGCCGCCGGGCGGCAATACTGGTGCGCCGGGATCGACCGTGCCCGGATGGTCTCCCGACCTGGTGAAAGACGAGAATCGGTTTGATCTGGCAATCTTGGTCAAGTTTTAGTATCTATCGCTTCTGACCTGATTTTTCCGACAGGAGCGAGGACCATGACTTCATCGAGAGTAGCTGTTGCACTTAGTGTCTCTGCGTCGCAGAGATTTGTTGAAAGCTTGCTGGTGGTTTTGATGATCGGGTTCTCATACTCATCGCCGGTACTCGCACAGGGTCAGGCAGCGGCTACTTCGGCAGACGCCGCTGCCAAAGTCCCAACCAGCGAAGGGCTGCAACAGCGAGTAGGCGAACTCGAAGGTGAAGTAGCCGAGTTAAAGCGCATGGTGAAAGAACTGCAGACAAATTCGCAGGCGGTAAACGGCGCGCAAGACCCTCCCAACGCGCAGTTGACTTCAGGATCGCAGCCGCAATCCGTTTCGGTCGAGCAATCGACGCTTACTCCACAAGATAGAAAGAGCCTCGACTTCCTGCGTGACACCACCATCAACATCGGGCTGGATGGATATTATGAATACAACTTCAACGGCCCCATCGGCCGAGTCAATCTGCTGCGAGCCTATGACGTTCTCAGCAACAGTTTCAGCTTGAATCAGGCCAGCGTGATCTTCGATCACCCGCCGGACGTTGCCGACGGGCGCCGCCTCGGGGGCCGCCTGGACCTGCAATTTGGCCAGGCAACGGACACTCTGCAAGGCAATCCGACGAATGAGCCTCGGCCAGATATCTATCGCAACATTTTCCAAGCGTATGGCAGTTATGTTGTCCCACTCGGCCACGGCCTGAATGTCGACTTCGGCAAATTCGCGAGTTCCATCGGGATCGAAGGCAATTACACCAAAGACCAGATGAATTATTCGCGATCGTTCTGGTTCGACTTTCTGCCCTTCTACCACATGGGCTTTCGTGCTACTTACCCAATCAACGATAAACTTGCCCTGAACTACTGGCTGATCAACGGTACCAATCAAGTCGAGCCCACCAACAGTTTCAAAGATGAGTTGTTCGGCTTCACCGCGACCCCACGAAAGACGATTAGCTGGACGATGAATTACTACCTAGGCCAAGAGCATCCCGACCGCATCAGTGTCCCAGCAACGAGTCCGATTCCGGTGCAGCCTGGCCTCAGTTTTGCGCCGATTGATCCCGCTCCCAATGGCCGGCTGCATATCTTTGACAGCTATGTGAGTTGGCAGACTACGCCGAAGCTCACCCTGGCCGTCGAAGGTGATTACGTCATAGAACGGCTGTGGAGGAATTCTGCGCCCGGAGAGTCGTCGGCCCCGTCGCATGACGATGGAGGCGCCGCCTACGTGAAATATCAGCTCTCCCCCAAATTCGCATTGGCCGGTCGGGCAGAATATATGTCCGATCGCGGAGGCCTATTCAGCGGCTTGACTCAAGCGCTAAAGGAAACGACTGCGACCTTTGACTATAACGTCGCAGATGGTTTCCTGATGCGTTACGAATGGCGTCGTGACTTCTCGAATCAGCCCTCATTTCTTACACAGACCCAGGGCGTCTTAAGCAAACAACAGAATACAGCGACGCTTGGGCTGGTCTGGTGGTGGGGCCGTAAGGAGGGTGCGTGGTGAATTTGAGTGAGGGAGTTCGTTTATGAAGGACATCATTTTCATAATCGTTACGCTGGCGTTTTTTGTCATTGCTTTTGGCTACGTACGATTCTGTGATCGGATTCGCTGAGGTGAAATCTTTATGAGTCTTGAATCGATCCTCATGCTGGCTGTCTGCGTCTTGCTGATGGTCTATCTGCTTTACGCGCTCCTGATGCCGGAGAAGTTCTGATGACGCTGAATGGTTGGGTTCAGATCCTTCTGTTTTTGGTGCTGATCTTAGCGGTCACAAAGCCGCTGGGCATATTCATGGCTCGGGTGTTCAATCGCGAACGCACGTTCCTTGATTCAGTTGCCCGGCCAGTCGAACGTTTGCTCTATCGCGCGACCGGAGTCGATGAGAATCACGAGATGCGCTGGACGGAATATGCCGTCTCCATGCTGATGTTCAGCGCTGTCTCCATGCTACTTCTTTATGTGATCGAGCGAGTTCAGCAATGGTTGCCGTGGAACCCGCAGAAGTTCGGCGCGGTCGTTCAGGACCTGGCCTTCAACACGGCGTCGTCTTTCACCACCAACACGAACTGGCAGAACTATGCGGGTGAGGCCACGATGAGCTATCTCACCCAAATGGCCGGGCTCGCATATCACAACTTCACGTCCGCAGCGGTTGGCATCGCGCTGGCAATCGCGTTCGTTCGCGGAATTGCGCGTCGGGAAAAAGAAACCATCGGCAACTTCTGGGTCGACATGACGCGCGCCACGCTCTGGCTGCTGCTGCCCATGTGCATCGTCTACGCTCTCGCTCTGGTCTCTCAAGGCGTCGTACAGAACCTCAAACCGTATGACACGGTGAAGCCGGTCGAGCCGCAGCAGATTCAGAAAACCGGAGCCGACGGAAAATCCATGGTCGGCCAGGACGGTAAGCCCGTGATGGACACGGTTACCGATCAGAGCATCGCGCAAGGCCCGGTCGCGTCCCAGGAAGCCATCAAGATGCTGGGCACGAATGGCGGCGGTTTCTTTAATGCGAACAGCTCACATCCATTCGAGAATCCCACTCCGCTCAGCAATTATCTGCAGATGCTTTCCATTTTTGTCATCCCCGCGGGACTGACCTATACGCTCGGCCGCATGACCGGATCGCAACGTCATGGATGGGCAGTGTGGGCGGCCATGGCTTTCTTATTCCTGTGCGGAGTTACAACCGCGTATTGGGCCGAAGCCCGTGGCAATCCTTTGCTCAAAGGCGCGGATCAGCAAGTGAGCGCGATTCAGCCCGGCGGCAACATGGAAGGCAAGGAAGTTCGCTTCGGCATTGTTGACTCCGCTCTCTTTGCCACCGTGACAACCGACGCGAGTTGCGGAGCCATCAACAGTTGGCACGATTCGTACACGCCACTGGGTGGAATGGTTCCACTCGCGAACATAATGCTCAGCGAAACTGTTTTTGGAGGCGTGGGCGCCGGCCTCTACGGCATTCTGATCTATGTTGTTCTCGCGGTGTTCATTGCAGGACTGATGGTCGGTCGCACGCCCGAATATCTAGGCAAGAAGATCGAAGCCTACGACGTGAAGATGGCCATGCTGGTCACTCTAGTTTTCCCTCTGGTAATTCTGGCGCTTGCGGGCATCTCGTCTGTGCAGGGCTTTGGCACGTCGAGCATCAGCAATCCAGGGCCCCACGGCTTAACTCAGATCCTCTACGCGTTCACATCTATGGCCGGCAACAACGGCTCCGCCTTTGGAGGACTGAACGGAAACACTCTCTGGTACAACACCTCGGGCGCAATGACCATGCTGATCGGCCGCTTCTTCATGATCATTCCGATGCTGGCGATCGCTGGAAATTTGGCCAAGAAGAAATATGTGCCGCCCTCGCTGGGCACGTTTCCCGTGACCACGCCGTTGTTCAGCGTGTTGTTGGTCGGCGTGATTCTGATCGTCGGAGCCTTGACCTTTTTCCCCGCACTGAGCCTGGGCCCAATACTTGAGCACCTGTTGATGTCGGCCGGCAAGACTTTCTGAGGAACTATGGCAGATAGGAAATCGAAATCCATTTGGGACATGAACATCGTGCGCCGTGCGCTTTGGGATTCTCTGGTGAAGCTGGATCCGCGGAACATGATGAAGAATCCGGTGATGTTCGTGGTCGAAGTTGGCAGTGTGGCAACCACGATTCTGTTGATTCGCGATCTGCTGAAGCACCAGGGAGCGTTTGGCTTCAACCTCCAGATCACCCTCTGGCTCTGGTTCACCGTCTTGTTTGCCAATTTTGCCGAGGCCATGGCGGAAGGCCGGGGTAAAGCCCAAGCCGACTCTCTCCGTAAAGCCCGTGCCGAGACGATCGCTAATCGCCTGCTGCCCGATGGCAAAATTGAACAGATTGCCAGTTCCAAATTGCGCTCTGGAGACTTGGTGAAAGTCGTCGCTAATGAGTTCATCCCCAGCGACGGAGAAATTCTCGAGGGGGTGGCTTCCGTCGACGAATCCGCTATCACCGGAGAATCCGCACCCGTGATTCGCGAGGCTGGCGGCGATCGCTCAGCCGTGACCGGCGGCACGCGAGTGCTCTCGGACTGGCTGAAAATAAAGATTACTTCTAACCCCGGCGAAACCTTTCTCGATCGCATGATCGCCCTGGTAGAAGGAGCCGAGCGCCAGAAGACGCCCAACGAAATTGCACTGAACATCTTGCTCGCTGGCCTGACGATTATCTTTTTGTTGGCCGTTGTGACTCTGCAGCCCTTCGCGATTTACTCCGGTTCGCCCCAAACCGTATTCGTCTTGGTCTCTTTGCTGGTATGTCTGATTCCAACGACCATCGGCGGGCTCCTCTCCGCCATTGGAATTGCAGGCATGGACCGCCTGGTGCAACACAACGTGTTGGCCATGTCTGGGCGCGCTGTCGAGGCAGCAGGCGATGTTAATACTCTTCTCCTCGATAAAACCGGAACCATTACTCTGGGAAACCGGCAGGCATCGGAATTCATAGCTGCGCCTGGGATTACTGCGGCGCAGATGGCGGACGCAGCCCAGCTTTCTTCGTTGGCAGATGAAACTCCGGAAGGCCGCTCCATCGTTGTTCTCGCTAAGGAAAGCTACGGCCTTAGGGGCAGGGAACTGGCTTCGCAGGAAGCCACGTTCATTCCTTTCACCGCGCAAACCCGCATGTCGGGCGTCGACATGGATGGCCGCGAGATTCGCAAGGGCGCGGTCGATGCCATTTCGAAATATCTCGCGCAACATGGCACCGTTCTCCCCAAGGAAGTTCAAGCTGCGGTGGAAACTGTGGCGCGATCTGGTGGAACGCCGCTGGTGGTCGCCGAGAATCGCCGAGCTCTCGGCGTGATTCACCTCAAGGACATCGTGAAAGGTGGGATGCGCGAGCGCTTCGATCAGCTTCGCGCCATGGGAATCAAAACCGTGATGATTACCGGAGACAATCCGCTGACCGCAGCCGCCATCGCGCGAGAAGCTGGCGTTGATGACTTTCTCGCTGAGGCGACTCCGAAAGACAAAATGGATTTGATTCGTGGCGAGCAGAAGCAAGGCAAGCTGGTGGCGATGACCGGCGATGGCACGAACGACGCCCCTGCGCTCGCGCAAGCTGACGTAGGCGTGGCCATGAACACCGGCACGCAGGCGGCAAAAGAAGCGGGAAACATGGTCGATCTCGATTCCAATCCGACCAAGCTGATCGAGATCGTCGAAATCGGAAAGCAACTGCTGATGACCCGCGGCGCCCTCACCACATTTTCCATCGCCAATGACGTCGCCAAATACTTCGCCATTATTCCCGCGATGTTCGCCGCCACGTTCCCCGTGCTGAACACGCTAAACATCATGCAGCTCAAGACGCCGCAGTCGGCGATTTTGTCGGCTGTTATTTTCAACGCCCTGATCATTGTTGCCTTGATCCCACTGGCCCTGCGCGGCGTAAAGTATCGGCCCATGGGAGCAGCCGTGCTGCTGCGCCGCAATCTCTGGATCTACGGCGTTGGCGGCATTATTGTGCCGTTCGTTGGAATCAAGCTGATCGATATGCTCATTACCCGCGTGGGGATGGCCTGAGAGGATGCCATGAAAAAGAATCTGATCACTTCGGTGCTGATGACGATCGTCACCACACTTTTGTTGGGAATTATTTATCCGTTGGTGGTTACAGGACTGGCGCAATTATTCTTCAAAGACAAAGCCAACGGCCAACTGATTGTGCAAAATGGCAAAATCATTGGCTCGCGAATCATCGGTCAGGCATTCGTCGGTCCCAGCTATTTCCATTCGCGTCCTTCGGCGGCGGGCAGCGGATACGACGCCACGAATTCCAACGGTTCTCAACTCGGTCCCACCAATCAGCACTTGATCGACCGAGTGAAGACAGACGTTGCCACCAATCAGGCGGACAATCCGGGCCAGCCAGTGCCCGTCGATTTAGTAACGACGTCGGCGTCGGGACTCGATCCGGACATTTCTCCCGCGGCAGCCGCATTCCAGGTGCCCCGCATTGTGAAGGAGCGGGGAATCTTGGAAGATCAAGTCAAGCAACTCGTTGCGGAGCACACTCAGTCACGCCAATTAGGCCTGCTCGGTGAACCGCGAGTCAATGTGCTGGAACTGAATCTCGATCTGGATGCCAAGTTCCCACGGAAGTAGCACTTGAATGACGTAGCCCCGCTTTGATGGAGGACGGGCGGATACTGATCTAACGGATTGTTGCTGAGGAAAAACCCCACGATGCGGGATTTGCTCTCATGAAACAGTATCTTCTCGTGCGTTGGAGAAAGAGATGGCCGATAGTCCCCGCAGTCGCGATTTGGGCTTTTTTCTGCTCCATAACCGTCAATGAGAAGAAGGCGCACAGTTGTTTTGTTATCGCTGTTCTACTTGTCGTTGTCAGCATTCTCTTTCCGTTTCGTTGGGGCGGAGAGGATTGGAAATGAAACGCGAGTAGCAGCAACGAATTGGATCAGTACCGCCGGCGGGGGACGTTCGGCCTCTATTAGCAAACAAGTTCTGCTGCGAATGCTAAACTTTAAATCGTGGCCCGCATCGATCATCTGGAATGCACAAAGTGTGGCGCGTCGATTGACGCCACTCGTCCGCAGACGGTTTGCCCGAAGGACGGAGGCGTGCTCTATGTCCGCTACAAGCTCTCCGCGCTGAAGTCTAAATTCACAACAGCTTCGCTCGTCGGACGCGTACCCAGTATGTGGCGCTATGCCGAGGTCCTACCTGACGCCGGACCCGTCTCGCTGGGCGAGGGCTTTACCCCCATGCTGCCGTCGCGCGAGTTCCCCAACGTCTATATCAAAGATGAAGGCTTAAATCCGACCGGTTCATTCAAAGCTCGCGGCATGTCGGCTGCGGTCACGATGGCGAAATCGTACGGTCTGAAAAAGTTAGCAGCTCCTTCGGCGGGAAACGCGGCCAGTGCGCTGGCAGCCTACGCGGCTGCGGCCGGGATTGAGGCCCACATTTTCATGCCCAAAGACGTGCCGCTCGCCAATCGAGTGGAGTGCGAGAGCTACGGTGCTGATGTCACCTTAGTGGACGGCTTGATCAGCGATTGCGCGCGCATGGTTGCCGAGAGAAAAGAAAAAGAAGGTTGGTTCGACGTCTCCACGCTCAAAGAACCTTTTCGGGTCGAAGGCAAAAAGACCATGGGCTACGAAGTCGCCGAGCAATTGGGATGGCGGATGCCCCAAGCCATCATTTATCCCACCGGAGGCGGAGTCGGCTTGATCGGAATGTGGAAAGCGTTTGAAGAGATGCAAGACTTGGGCTGGATCGGCGCAGAGCGTCCGCAGATGATCGCAGTCCAGGCGGCAGGCTGCGCCCCAATCGCGAAAGCCTGGGACGACGCCAAGCCCACTGCAGAATTCTGGCCTAACGCGGCAACTTTGGCCGCAGGCCTTCGCGTGCCGAAAGCTTATGGCGACTATTTGATTCTCGATATTCTGAAAAAGAGCGGAGGCGTCGCCCTCGCTGTGACCGACGACGAAATCATGGACGCGCTGCGGCAATGGGCTCGGATAGAAGGAGTCTTTGCCGCGCCCGAGGGCGCAGCAGCTTTAGCCGCGTATCGAAGGCTGCGCGCCAGCTCCTTCTTCAGCCCTGACGACACAGTCGTGCTGTTCAACACGGGCTCCGGCTTGAAATATCTGGACGTGATCGAGAGCCAAAAGCAGACCGCACGTCAATTCGCTCCCGCCACGCGCCAAATCGGCGGAATTATCGGACCATATTGAACAGGCAGTTGAGATCTATTCGCCGCACTTCATCCAACTTGCGTCTCAGTGTACAGGCCCTCCTCCCCCGATTGAATCGAGATTGGCGACGACCCTGGAGGGAATCGTCAGCGTCGCGGCCTGAAGATTCTCATGAAGATGCTCCAGGGAAGATGTGCCGGGAATCAGAAGGATATTGGGTGAGCGCTGAAGAAGCCAGGCAAGCGCAACCTGCATGGGTGTGACCTCGAGCGACGTAGCGGCTGCGTCCAGCGCCGACGACTGTAATGGAGTGAAACCTCCCAGCGGGAAAAACGGAACGTACGCTATACCTTGCGCGGCCAGCTCGTCGATGAAGGCATCGTCGCTCCTGTGCGCTACGTTGTAAAAATTCTGTACGCAGACTATCTCTGTGATTGTTCGAGCCTCAGCCAACTGCTTGGGAGTAATGTTGCTCAGACCGATATGCCGGATCAGTCCCTTACGCTTGAGTTCGGCGAGCACAGTCAGGGGTTCTTCGATCGATTCCTCGCCCGGTTCCTGGATTCCGCCAACGCGAAGATTGACGACATCGAGATGGTCGAGACCAAGATTTGTTAGGTTGTCGTGAACGGCGTCGATTAACTCCTGGCGAGACAGCGCGTGAAGCCAGGACTTGTCTGGACCTCGACGAGCGCCTACTTTGGTGACGATCACGAGATCCTTGGCATAAGGATAGAGTGCCTGCTTGATAAGCTGATTGGTCACATGAGGTCCGTAGAAGTCGCTGGTGTCAATGTGGTTCACGCCCGACTCTACCG
>Ga0210393_10001593_pt1 | contig 18937 bp, 15 predicted proteins | sample IncBWC27OmetaG_FD_160068 | JGI IMG/M metagenome (GOLD analysis project Ga0210393, IMG submission 160068) | Forest soil microbial communities from Barre Woods Harvard Forest LTER site, Petersham, Massachusetts, United States - Inc-BW-C-27-O ... | reverse complement strand
GTCGTGCGCGAACCCATACGTGTTCAAGTAGTCGCCGCCGCCGTCGTAGCGCAAATCGATGATCACACTGCACGGCTGAATCTGCCGAAGTTGCCGCTGAGTGCTCGACACAAATTCCGCGATTCTCCGGCCACCCTGATCAGAGTTGGATTTGAACTGCACGAATTGGACGCACGTTCCAGGCAAGGTCAGGCTTCGAAAGGGCTTGTCAAAATCAATCAATGCGATGGGCAGAGAGTGGTCGGGTTCGACTGCCCGCCATTGTCCCTCCATGCCCGTCAAGGATTCGTTCGACAACCAGCGCGTGACGGGTACCGCGGGCTCGCTTGCCGGAGGTGCGTAGGCATCCAACCTCCTGGTAATGACCGCCCCGGCGGGCGTCTCCACCGTCCAAGTCGAGTGCCGCGTGTCCGGCGCCACATCAATCCCGTATAAGAGATCCTGCTGGAACAGATATTGCGAGGCCAATAAACGCCGCCACTGGGGTGTGCCGCCACGCAACTGCTCGAGTTGGGTCATGACAGCGTCAATGGACTGTCCGTCAATCGCCGTCACTCGGCCGCCCAGCAGATCTGCGTTGATCTCGGTCGCGCGCATGATATAGAGCCCGTCCGCAAAGGCGGCCAAACGTACCGGAAGCTCCAGATGGGCGGCGCTGCCTTCATTCTCAATCCTCGAATGGCCATTGTCGGCCAACGCGTCAATTCGCATCAGTGCCACGTAAAGATGCGCTCGATCGAGAATGGTACTGAGGGCCTCAAGGGCATCCAGTCTTCGAATGACTTCAGTTCGGACTGTCGGCTCAAATGAGCGGTCCAGCGCGATGAGTTGGCGGAAATATCGGAAGTCTTGACGCTGTGCCTCGAGTGCGTCGGCCGCGGGTGGATCGTGTGGTCGCGGCGCCGAAGGGTGAAAGTGGTACCGCAGCCCTGCAGAGAATCCAATTGCGAGAACCAGGGCCAGTAGGATCAGTCCAATCGCTGCGACGCTGACTCGCTTGATCGCAGTCTTCATAGGAGGTGTTCCGCAAAGCAGCCACAGTTGACTTGGGAATTTACCTCGCCGTATCAACAACAGAAAGGGGGTCGCCAAAGGCGGATTTAGGTCTCTGCGGCGCGAGCCACTCCAGGCCCACGCCCCGGCCGTCGCTGCGCACGACCGTGGCGGCAATGCATTGCGCCTTCCCCGGGGTGAGCACCGTGGCGTCCAGCTTCAAATAAATGACGGACAGTAGGCGCAGCGGCACCAATGTTTCCAAGTACGCCCCCGTCAAGCTGACGTCGAGCACCCGACCAGTACCGGCAGTACCGGAATTGGTGACAAAATACACCGCGACATCCGTCGCTTCCCGTTGGCCCCAGCGATGTTCCATACCCACGGCAGCATCACCCGGGGGCACCGGAATCGTCAGCGCCGGTGGCCGTCTTGGTTGCCGGCAAGGTTTGCGCGCGGGCTGCCTTAGGTTCACGTGTGTGCGCCGCATCGCTCCTCACGGAAGCCTCCCACAGTTGCGCTCGATCTTGCAATCGGCGAGCGGCAAGCACTAAATCGTAGTAGATCCAGGTTTCTTTCTGACTCGCAACTTGATGCGGCCGATGTCGGATTGAGCCCATTTTTGCCTCCACTGCGTTTTGACTGGAGTCAGGCTGGTCGTGTCGTGGTGGGAGGTTAGCGAAACGGCGATGGCGGGGATGTAGGGAAAAATAAGGCAATTTCCCTTAAAAATGCCTGAAAATGGGGTCTGCGTCACACATTCGACAGTCGGTGACCGGTGCCCTCGAGCGAGGTTGTCGTGCGGCGGCAGTGCTTCTATTTTATCGTCGCCACGCGCCCCTTGGTCGCGAATTTCTGAAATTGTAGCGCATCGTGGCCAGGCACGACCCGATCGGGCGAGCCGGCGAGCTGAATCATGCGCTCCTGGTTCTTTATATTCGCAGCATGGTCCGCCTCGCTGAACGTCGCGCTGGCCTTACGCTCCGCGAGGTTGCGATACAGGTAGACACTGTCCGATGCCAGCACGAACGGCGGATTGCCGTCGATTCGCAGGTACTGCGAAGCGAAAGTGTGCCGCGCTCCCGTGTACGCGCGGATCCCGGGAAATATTTCCACATCGTCGCCATCCACCAGCCGCAGGCGCCCCACGGTGTTCAGCCGTACCAGCTCCTGTACATCGTCGGGATCGATTCCGTCGTGGTCCCCGCCCGGCTGCCACGCATCTCCGGTGTAATAGCGAAATTCCTCCTTTTGAATCCATACGTTGGCCTTGGGGAAAAGATCGATTCCTCCCATGTGGTCCCAATGAGCGTGGCTGATCACGACGTCGGTGACATCCTCGGGATTCACCCCCGCCAGCCGCACGGCCTCATCGGGCCGCAAGTAGTCCTTGATCGTCCATTCCTTGAACCAGCGCTGTCGGTGGAAACCGCTGTCGAAGAGAATGTTGCGTCCGCCGCCGCGGATCAGCCAAAGCGCGTAAATCGTGTCGATTTTCTCGTCCTTGGGTGCGCCAATGACCAGGTCGGCAACCGGATCGCCGGGCGAGTCGGCGTAGCGTATCGCCTCGATTGCATACTCGGGCGTTGATGCCGACCCAAGCAGCGTCACAGCGAGGGCCGCAAGCAGGAATCGCTTCACGATGGCTTCTCCATGCGGATGGAACTTGGGCTTGAATGATATACCGGCGGTTGATTTCGGCGGTCGGCGACGTCTATCAGCCGACAGACGCACCGGAGAGGCGGTATGGAGCAGCGGCGGTGACGACCGGAGCCCGCAACGCGCAGGCGGTCGAGCAGTGGGATTCGTACATTGACGCCGCCGGCATTCTGCGCGCCCTGGGTTGTGGTCACTGGAGCGGCGATCTCATCGAGTTCGGTTGCGGATATGGGACGTTCACCATCTCCGCGGCGCAGCGGGTGTCGGGCACGGTCCATGCTCTTGACATCGATCCGCTCATGGTAGCGGCCACTAAGTGGCGCGTCGCGCGGCTTGGATTGAAGAACGTTGTTGTCGAGCAACGGGATTTCGTCGCCACGGGCTGCGGGCGAGAGCCTCGGTCGGCGAGTAGCGCCCTGCTATTCAACATTCTGGAAATCGAGGATCCTGTCGGCCTGCTGAAGGAAGCTCATCGAGTGCTGCGCTCCGGCGGTTTGGTCGGGGTCATCCATTGGAACTTCGACGTACGAATCGCGAACCGGCCACTGCTCAACATCCAGCTCCAACCCGAACAATGCCGGGCATGGGGCGAACAAGCGGGATTGCGCTGGGTGCGAGACGCAGGCCTGCCACTGGGTTCGCCGCGGCACTGGGGGATGGTGTTGGAGAAGCCCTGACCCCGGCCGCTGTCCTAAATACCTGGACGGGCAAGTTTGCGGCTCCTAGCATTGCAGGCATGACCCGCTCTGATGCAGCCCGCAACGATTCCGGTCTACCGGGTTTCAAATACCAACGCATCGAGACGACCGGCGCGATGATCAACGTCGCAAGCCGCGGCAGGGGCATACCCCTCTTGCTCCTGCACGGCTACCCGGAGACGCATCGCATGTGGGCCAAGGTCGCACCGGCGCTGGCCGAGGAGTTCTCGGTCGTGTGCGCGGATCTACGCGGCTACGGCGACAGCAGCAAGCCCGAGGGTTCGCCCGATCACTCGAACTACTCGAAGCGTGCAATGGCGAACGATATGGTCGAGGTCATGGCCGCCCTCGGCCATCGTGAATTTCTGATTGGTGCGCACGACCGCGGCGCGCGTGCGGCGTACCGGCTCGCGCTCGATCACCCGGCCGCAGTCAAGCGCCTTGCACTTCTCGACATCGTCTCCACCAAAGCGGTCTACGAGCAAGGCGGAATGGCGCTCGCGGCCGCGTATTTTCACTGGTACTTCCTGATACAGCCGCGGCCGCTGCCGGAGAAACTGATCGGCGCTGATCCGTCTCTTTGGCTGGCCACGGCATTCAGAAAATTGGCCGCCGAACCCGGCGCAATCAGCGATGCGACCGTGGCACAGTACCTGAGAACCTTCGGAACACCGGAAGGCATCCACGCAACTTGCGAGGACTATCGCGCCGGCGCCACCGTCGATCTCGCCAACGATCGGGCTGACGTGGCCGCCGGGCGGAAAATCGCCTGCCCGACCCTGATCTTGTGGGGCGGGCACAGCGTGGTCGGCAAGGTGTTTCGGCCGCTCGAGACGTGGCGCGATCTCGTCGCCTCGCCCATGGGCGAGGCGATCGACTGCGGGCATTTCATACCGGAAGAGAGGCCTGACGAAACCGTGCGCGCACTGCGCGATTTTTTCCGGGGATGAACACTCGTTTCCCGGGGAGCCGGGCGCTGTGCAGTGGCCGCGCTACGGCAGATCCGCGAGCGCGGCAAAGGTCCCCGGGGAGCCGGCGTTTTGCAGCAGCACGCCGGGATTGTTCGTGACCACGCCATTCTGCATCGTCTGGGACAATCCCGTCGCCACGATGATATCGAGGTGGCCGTCGCCGTTGACGTCGGCAATCGCGATTTGGTTCGCGTTCGTCACGGGGTAGTTGGCAGCCGCCATGAACGTGCCGGGGCTCGACGCATTCTGCAGCAGGACAGTGACCGCGTTGGTACCGCCGATCACGATGTCCGGGTGCCCATCGCCGTTCACGTCGGTCACGACGATCGATTGCGCGAGACTCCCCGGGGCCGTGGGGTAGCTCACCGCGGCGAGGAAGGAACCGGGGTGGGTGGAGTCCTGCAGCAACACCGAAACCGTCGGCGCCGTGCCGCCGGTCGGACCCGGATCGGTGATCACAAGGTCGTTGAAGCCGTCGCCGTTCACGTCGGCGATGGCGATCAGATTCGCGCCGACGACATCCGCGTTGTTCGTCTGCGTGAATACGGTCACCGGCGCGGCGAAGGTCGTCGCTGATGCCGTTCCGGTATGCATCAGCACCTTGACCCCGACGTTGTCGGTGAGCGCCACGTCCGGCGCACCGTCGCCATTGAGGTCGCCGACCGCCACCCAGTTTGCTCCGCCAGAGTACAGGCTGATCGGGCTTGCGAACGCACCGGGTGAGCTCTGGATAAACAACGACACGTTGAAGTCCGCGGACACGAGATCGGGCAGGCCGTCGCCGTTGAGATCTCCGATCGCCACCTGGGAGGCGCCCGGGGACGACAGTACGAGCGGCGTGCTGAAAGTGCCGGGACTTTGGGTACTATTGAAAAAAACGGCCAGCGTGCCGTCGCTATAGCTCGCGGATACGACGTCGGGGAGCTTGTCGCCATTGAGATCGGCACTGGCGAGATACTGAGGATCGTCGCCGTCAGGGGTCAGCACGGGCGCCGCGAAGGCTCCGGGACCCGTCGAGAGATAAATCTTCAAGTTGCCTGAATTGATTTGCGGCCGGTACAGAACGGTGCTGGTAGCCACCACCGAAGTGTGGCCATTGTTGTTGAAATTGCCGGCCACCAATCCCAACGATATTTCCGTCGGTGTAAAGGGCGATCCGCAGTTAAAGCAGCCGTAACCGTGGTGGTGGTAATCGTTGCAACTGGCGAGAGCGAGCGCGGATGTGAGAACCGCCCCCGCCCGAATCTTATTGAATGGCGACATGAAACCTCCCTCCGCGATATGGGACTGCACGCATGCCTCAGCCGCAACTGTAGCGAACGGGCGACAGCAGGAAGCGTTGACAGAACCAACCCTTTTCCCGCGCACTAGATTCTCGAGATGGAAATTGTCGCGCTGCGCCAAGAGGCCGGATCGCCTCGCGCATTTCACTGAACGCGACCCGCACCTCAGCGGGCGGTGAGTTTCATTTCGAAATCGACCGTCACCCTGTCGGGCTGCGTCGTCACCGCCGTGATATTCAAATCCGTCACCGCCACCCGGATGGCGGTTCCCGGCACGATCGTGGGCTTGAGCAATTGCAGCAGATTGATGTCGACGGCCCTTGGCAAAGAAGCTCCCGCGGCGGATTGCAGCAGTTCCAGCGCCTGGCGAGTCGAGTCATCCTTGACGCTGTCGATTCGGATGTCATTGAGAGTGATCTGTGAACCCGCTGCGACAAAGCGGCCCGACAATTTCACGTCGGACGCGAAATCGGTGCCCACACAAGAGCTCCCCACGTCGAGTCCCACTCGAGAGGAGAGGTGCCCGTCGATGATGAGGCGGCCGGCGGCGAGCCCGATGTGGGGACGCTCCAGATAGGCGTAGCATGTGCCTTTGGCAAAGTACCACTTGCCCTGATCGTTGAAGACCGTCTCGAGGACCAGCGCCTGCACTGCGTCGCGCGAAATGACGAGTTCGCTCGCCGCGGCACGCGCACACCATGCACCGGCCGCGAGACAGCAGAAAGAAATGAGCATCACGCGTCCCGGGGATCGCATCGCTAGGCACCGGATGCACGAATAATGGGCCGCATCAGTTTCCCGAGAGCCTTGCCCGCATCGGGCGATTGATTGTTGGGGCCCAGAAACTCCATCACGGATTTTCCGCTGATGGCATGTTCGGCGACCACTTTGAGCGTGAGCAACGCGGGCGTCGCCAGCACGACACCCGCGATTCCCCAAAATAGCCCGCCGAACCACAGGGCCAGGAAGATGAGCAGCGGATTGATCTTGAGTCGCCGGCCGACGAACAGGGGCTGGACGATCTGACCTTCCAGCATCGCCAACAGCAGGTAGCTCCCGGCCACCGCGAGTACGTGCCCTATCCCGTCGAAAGTGACGAACGCCACCAAGGTCAACAAGATCAGAGTGACGGTCGACCCGGCATAGGGTATGAAATTGAGCGCCGCGGCAATGACGCCCCACAAAAACGGCGTGGGCATGCCGCAAAGCATCATCACGCCCGCGGTCGCGAGACCGAGCCCGATATTGATCAGCGCCGTCGTGACGTAGAACCTTCCCACTTCGCCGCGGACCTTTTCGATGATGGCGAGGACATGCCCGGCGTTCAGATCATCGACAAATGCCGCCGTCATTCGTGCCAGCATGGGCGGCCCGCCGGCCAGCAGAAACAGAGTGACAATCACGAACGTGAGCACGCTGATCATCGCTTCGCGCGTCGCGTCGAGAATGAGCACGGGTCCGCTCTCGCTGTCACCAGCCGCGGATGCCGCCGCCGGCGCGGCCGATGACTGAGCGGGGGCGCCGATATTGCCGGCACTGCTGCGCAGCTCCTCGACGTGGGAAATGAATTTCATGGCCGGGCTTACCCTGCGCTTGATGACTTTCATGGTTTGAGGAGCGGCCGCAAACCAATGCTGAGCAGGCGCCCACATCAAATCCACCACGCCCGCGAGTAATCCCAACACGACGATCAGGATGATGGTTGCACTGAGGCTTCGCGGAAAGTGAAGCCTGTAAAGCGCCTCCACCGGACCGGAGAGTATCAAGGCGAACAGCAGCGCCAAGGCGATTGGAATGAAGGCGAAATGGCCGACATAGAGCAGCACGCCGATGGCCATCAGCACCAGCAGCTTGCTGGCCGTGAGTTGATTGACATGCATCGCGGAAGATTTCTCAGCCGTTGATTTCTGTACGTTCATAGGTGTTCGGCGGGTTCTCCCAAGCGACGGTGCAGATCATCGGTGAGCCGCGTTCGCAATCGATCAATTGTCTCAACCGCCGGCCTGGAAGGCTGTGGGACAGCGACTCGAAGTGAGGTCAGCGCGTACTGACGCGCATGACGGCTCATGCCTGGCTGCATCAGGCTTGCAGCAATGTGATCAACATGCGTATTGCCACGGCGGCGCCCGCAGGCACCATAAATACGCCGGGTTTCTGCGTGAAGTCTCCGTCGAATCCTACGGGGTCGGCGATGCCATGCCATGGCTCGATGCAGATGAAATTCGCACGCGGCTTGGTCCAGATTCCAAGATAGGGCGAATCGGCATAGCTCACCTGTATTCGGGGACCTGTTTCGGCGCCATAGGTGACGAGGCGGCTGCGAATCTCATTGAAGATCATGACGTCGTCTTGAAAGAGGCCATCCTCGAGCGCGAGGCGTCGATCGGCAATGGGCGTGGGGTGACGCTCTGGTGTCAACAGTCCGTCGGCATCGAGACGCCGCATCGGGTCCGGCTCCTCGCTGGCGAACGCGACGAAATGCGATTCCCGCGCTCGACCGAAGGGCAGCGGCCAGCGAAACGCGGGGTGATAGCCGAAGCTTGCGGGCATATTTGCGTCGTCTGCATTGCGGATCCAGGTCGTGACGGACAGCGTGGGTCCATCCAGCGCGAAGCGGATCTCCAATTCGAAACGGAATGGGTAGACTTTGAAACTGTCCTGGTCGGCCTTCAACCGCAGCGTCGCGGTGGACGGAGTCGACTCCACGACGTCGAAACGCTTGCCGCGTGCGAAGCCGTGCCTAGGCAGAGGATAGCTTTTTGAGCCCAGGCGATAGGTGCCGCCGGCAAGCGCTCCCACGATGGGGAACAGCAGCGGCGCCCTCCCATTCCAGATAGCCGGATCGCCGTCCCATAACAGATCGCGCCCAGCCGGATCGCGCAAGGCGGACAGTTGCGCACCGATGGGATTGATTTCGGCGCCGAGGTCGCCGGAACTCAAGGTCAACCAATTGCTGCGTTCGTCCGGCATGTGCGGATGTTTCCTGCGTCGTCGCTGATGAGCGAATTCTAATACACTGGCGCCGTGACTCCGCTAGCCAATCTTGTTGGTGCATCCGAACGCGTCGGCGCGACTGCATCCCGCGTGGCCAAGGTGCGTGAACTGGCCTCGTTCCTGCGCACGTTACCGGCCGATGAGATCGAAGCGGCCGTTGCTTATCTGTCGGGCGAGACCCCGCAGGGGCGCATCGGCATCGGCTACTCGATGCTGCAGGCAGCCGCGGCGCAATCCGCGGCGAAGTCAGCGACGCTGTCCATTGCGGAGGTCGACCGATGGTTGGCCATGGTCGCCGACATTCGCGGCGGCGGATCTGCGGCACGCCGGTCGGCGGCGCTGGGAGATCTGCTGTCGCGAGCAACTCTCGCCGAACAGCAGTTTCTGGTCCGTCTGCTCGCCGGAGAGATCAGGCAGGGCGCGCTCGCCGGCATCATGGTGGAAGCGATTGCGGCCGCTGCTGGCTTGCCGACGGCACAAGTTCGCCGGGCGGCCATGTACGCCGGCAGCCTGGGAGCCGTCGGCCGGGCCGCGCTGCTGGACGGCGCGGATGCCCTCGACCGATTCCAACTCGAGGTTTTCTCGCCGGTGTCGCCCATGCTGGCCCAAACGGCCGCGGATGTGGCCGAGGCTTTGCAAATGCTCGACGGTCAGGCGGCGTTCGAATGGAAGATGGATGGCGCACGGATTCAAGTGCACAAGGACGCCGATGAGGTGCGCATCTACACGCGCAACTTAAACGACGTTACCGATGCGGTGCCCGAAATCGTCGCTATCGTGCGCTCGCTTGCGCAGCGGACCCTGGTTCTCGACGGCGAGGCCATCGCATTCGACGCAGCGGCGCGGCCGCTTCCATTCCAGACGACCATGCGGCGTTTTGGCCGCAAGCTCAACGTCGACGCGCTGCGCGACAAGCTGCCAATCGGCGCTTTCTTCTTCGACTGTCTGCGTTTTGGGGAGCAAACCGTCGCCGACACCCCGACCGAGGAGCGCTTCGGTTTTCTCGCACAGGCGGTTCCAGAGTCGCTGCGAATCCCGCGATTGGTAACCTCCTCGGAGCCGGCGGCAAGCGCCTTCTACGATGCGGCGATCGCGGCGGGCCACGAAGGGCTGATGGCGAAGTCGTTGCAGGCAACCTACGAGGCTGGCAGCCGAGGCGCGGGCTGGCTCAAAATCAAGCGTGCCCATACCCTCGATTTGGTGGTGTTGGCGGCCGAGTGGGGTCACGGCCGACGCACCGGCAAGCTTTCAAATCTGCATCTGGGTGCGCTGGAGCCGGCCACCGGCGAATACGTCATGCTTGGCAAGACTTTCAAGGGCCTGACGGACGTCATGCTCGAATGGCAGACCCGTGAGTTTCTTGCACGCGAGATTCGGCGCGATCGGGGGACGGTGTACCTGCGGGCCGAGATCGTGGTGGAGATCGCCTTCAGCGACCTGCAGGCGAGCATCCGCTATCCGGGCGGTCTTGCATTGCGGCTCGCGCGAGTGAAACGCTATCGAAATGACAAGAACGTCGAAGATGCCGACACGATGGATTCGGTACGCAAGATCTATGCCGCTCAAACTGGAGGTTTCACATGACGACGGAAGAATTGGAGGTTATTCGCGCATGGGATCGACGTTGCGGCGACAACGAGGCGACGTTTTTTCCCGTAACGCTCGATCGCAGGCGCTTGCTGCGCTACGTCGATGAGTTGCGCGCGGAACTGTCGGCGCTGAAGGGCGCGCCCCCGAGCGATCCATGAGACCTGCGCTCGCGTGAGCCCGGTCAGCCGAATCGCGCGGCGGATCTCGCCTTCGCCCGTGCCGCTTCGATTGCACGATCGCGCGGGTCGGCCGTGGTCACCAGCGACTCGATCAGCACGCGCGCCGCGGCGGCGACCTCCTCGACCGCCCGTTGGAACGCAGCCTCGTTGGCCCTGGAGGGATGCGTGAAACCGCTCAGCTTGCGCACGAACTGCAGCGACGATGCCTGGATCTCCTGCTCCGTCGCCGGCGGCTCAAAATTGAACAGTGTTTTGATGTTGCGGCACATGGCTCCTCCGGGAAAAGCACTCGATAGTTGTAGAATATCGTCCGCCAGCGTCTGACTCAAATGCCGGAGGAGCGATGATTACCGCGAAGCATCGTGCGCAACTCTTTGGAACGCTTGCTGCAGCGGCGATGCTGCTGGTTGCTCGGGCTGCATTGCCGGCGCCTGAGAGTACGGTGCGGCCTGGGGCCCATGACATCGGCGGCACCGTCACCAGCAGCCGCGGACCGGAAGCAGGCGTCTGGGTCATCGCCGAAACGCACGATTTTCAAACGCGCTTCGCCAAGATCGTCGTGACCGACGAGGCCGGCCGCTACCTCATTCCGGATCTCCCCCAGGCGAAATACCGCATTTGGGTGCGCGGCTACGGCCTCGCCGATTCGCCCGCGGTCGACGCGGCTTTTGGACGCCCCCTCAACCTTGCTGCGCTCGTCGCTGCCGATGCCGCCACGGCGGCAAAGACGTATCCCGCCGCTTACTGGTACGCGATGATGAGAATCCCCGAGGAAGCCGAGGTCGCGAGCGTGGCGGGCGGACGCAACGGCTATCTGATGTGGATGAAGAACATGGGCTGCGTCGGCTGCCATCAGCTCGGCAATTTGGCGACCCGCACCATCCCGAAGTCGCTGGGTCCGTACAAGTCCTCGCAGGAGGCTTGGGCGAAGCGCCTGCAATCCGGACAGGCGGGCCGCACCATGATCAACATCGCGCAAGCGACGCTGGCGGGCGTTCCGATTCACTATCTGGCCGATTGGACCGACCGTATCGCCGCCGGCGAATTGCCCTTAAGCCCGCCCGCGCGACCGAGCGGCATCGAACGCAACGTCGTCGCGACCGTGCGCGACTGGTCGGATGGCAAGGCGTATTTGCATGACCTCTCGGGAACGGATCGCCGCAATCCCACGGCCAACGCCAACGGCTTGCTGTACGGCGCCCCGGAGCTCAGCAGCGATGATTTTCCGGTGCTCGATCCGGCGCACAACCGCGCCACCACCTTCCGCGCGTCCGTGCGTGACGCCGATACGCCGACAACCCACGATGACCCCGTGTTGGGGCCCTCGCCGTACTGGGGCGAGGAGCGGATCTGGGACAGCCGGGCGAATGCCCACAACCCCATGATGGATCGATCTGGGCGCGTCTGGTACACCGCGCGCATTCGCGCGGCCGACAATCCATCGTTCTGCAAAAAAGGTTCGACTCACCCGTCCGCCGCGGCGTTTCCGATCGACACGTCGGAGCGGCAACTCGCGGTGTATGAGCCGAAGAGCGGTAAATATACTTACGTTGACACCTGCTTCAGCACGCATCACCTGCAATTCGCCGAAGATGCGAGCGACACGCTGTGGACCAGCGGCGGCCACGAGGTGGTGGGCTGGCTCGACACCAAGAAATTCGATCAGACCGGCGATGCGGCGGCTTCTCAGGGTTGGGCTCCCTTGGTGCTCGACACCGACGGTAACGGCAAGCTCGATCCGTGGGTGGAACCGGGTCAACCGGCGAGTCCCCAGCGAGACCAGCGTCTGGCCGTCAGCCTTTACGCCATCATGCCGAATCCCGCCGACGGCAGCATCTGGGGCTCGGTCGCGTTTCGCTATCCCGGCGCCATCGTTCGCTTCGACCCGCGCAGCCGCTTGAGCGAAATCTACAATGTGCCGGCGCCCGGCTTCGGCGTGCGTGGCGCCGACATCGATCGCAGCGGAGTGGTGTGGGTATCCCTGGCGAGCGGGCATTTGGGGGAGTTCGATCGGCGCAAGTGCAGGGGCCCGCTCAACGGGCCGGCCGCGACCGGCGACCATTGCCCCGAAGGCTGGAGCTTCCATCGCTTGCCGGGGCCGGGTTTCCCGAACCTGCCGCAAATGAGCGTCGAATCGAGCTACTACACCTGGGTGGATCAACACGACACGCTGGGGTTGGGGGCAAACGTGCCGATCGCCACGGGCAATCTCTTTGACGGCGTACACGCGCTGGTTGACGGCCGGTTCGTCACGCTGCGCATTCCCTATCCTCTGGGATTCTACGCCAAGGGTATCGACGGTCGAATCGATGACGCCGCCGCGGGATGGAAGGGGCGCGGCCTTTGGGTCACGAGCGGCGATCGGACACCTTGGCACAAGGAAGGGGGCAAGGGCATGAAGCCGCTGGTCGTCCATTTTCAGGTCCGCCCATCGCCGCTGGCCGATTGAATTGCGGCCTGCTCATCGCCCCTGCAGCAGGGCCACGACGGTGGCGCGCGCGTCCGAGGAATGCACGGGCAAGGCGAGGACGTCGCCGGGACGCGCCCAGTCGAGTGCGTAGCGCGCCGCGTCGACTTCGCTGCCGCGGACGGCCAACGCAGAATCCGGCAGTCCCAGGCGCTTGAGCTCGGCGCAGATGATGCGCGGTATCTCGCCCAGGGCGCGGCCGCGCAGATGAGCCTCATTCTCCTTCACGACCACGAGATCGGGTCGAAATTGGGCCGCCACACGCGCCAGTTCCTCGATATCGGCGTCGTTGCGGTTGCCGGCGTGGCCGAGCAGCAATGCGAGCCGCCCGGTGCGCAGGTGATCGGCTACCTGCAAAAATCCGCGCAGTCCGTCGGGATTGTGGGCGTAGTCGACCAGTACGCACACGCCTCCCACCGTGAACCGCATCATGCGGCCGGGATTGTCGTCAAGACTCAAACCGAAGCGCGCGAACACGGCGGCAATCGTGATGGGCGTGATGCCGAGCGCGGCCGCAGCGAGTGCCGCAGCGGCCATGTTGGCCACGTTGTAGGCTGCAATCCCGCCAATCGACAACGGCATGTCGGCAATCGCGCCGAGGTCGTTCTCGGTGCCGCCGTGGTTCAAAGTCAGCCGGCCGTCGCGTACGCCGCAGGTGGGGGCGCCGTGCCGGCGATGCTCGCGGAGGACGGCGTGGTCCGCGTCGAGCGCAAACCAGCCCAACGGCGGTCGCTCTCCGTAGCGTCGAACGAGCGCGTCCGCCTGGGTACGAAGCTCGGCATCGTCGGCATTCAACACCAGCAAGCCGTCCGGCGCTACGACCGGGGCGACCGAGAGCTTGACGTCCGCGAGCCCCGCGAGGTCGTGGATGCCGTACTCGCCGAAATGATCCGCACTCACGTTGGTGACCACCGCCGCATCGGCTCGCGCAATCGCTATTCCCCGGCGCAGAATGCCGCCGCGTGCAGTTTCCAGAATGGCCGCTTCGGTGCGCGCCTCGCGCATCACCATGCGCGCGCCGGCAGGGCCGGAATAGTCGCCGAGCGCCAGCGCGTCATCGCCGAGAAATACGCCGTCGGTGCAGTTGTATCCCGGCTGCCAGCCGTGGGCCCGCGCGCACGCCGCGATGAGCCGCACCGTGGTGGTCTTCCCATTGGAGCCGGTGACGACCGCGGTCGGGATATTGCGCAGCTGCGCCCAAGGAACGCCGGCGGCGTCGGGCAGCGCGTCGAGCGGATAACTGCGTCCACCGGCACCGGCCCCCAGGGTCAGTTCCGACTCATCGAGGACATGCGACAGCCCCCGCGCCGCCGCTGCATCGAGCAGCGCCCGCAGCTGCGGATGAGCTTCCAGAGCCGCCAATCGCTCAAAACGTGCGAACGCGGCGGACTCCTCGATGACCGGCTGCAGCTCCTCGCTCAAGGGAGCCGGATCCGCCGCCTCCGCGGCCTGCGCGATGAGCGCGCCCTCCAGAGCGCTCCAGCGCAGAGGATCCCGCTCGATCAACGCCGCACACCAGGCCCACTCGTTGACTTCGGTCGCCAAAAACAACTGATCGTAGGGCGCGGCGACGGCGAGCGATATACCGCCTGCATGCCGGCGCACGACGCACCGACGGTGAGCCCAATGCAGCCGCGCGGCTGCGCGCTCGACCTTCGAGCGCCAGGCATCGAGGAGGGCGTCATCGACGGTTGCGTCAACTTCGAGAACCGCGCCCGAACCGGCAAAGAAGAGATTGCCGCCGGTGAGGCGCCGCGAATCGGCGAACGGCAGTTCGGGCGGCGTCAGTCGTCGCTCGCCGGTGCCATGCGCACGCCACGTTCGTCTCGAATCAGACCTTCGAGGTTGAAGTCCGCAGTGACTGCCTCGGCGGCCTCAGGCGCGCCGATCTGGGCGCCGGCACTGGTTCCGTTGCCTTTCAACGCGGCCGCGGCGCTGGGAGCCGGCGCGGCCGAGCGCCAGTCCGGCTGCGGCGCCGCCGCGCCGCTCGGCTTGAATTTGGTGATCTGCTTCCAGGATCGGACCAGGGCATCGGCGAAGATCAGCAGCAGATCTCCCGTCTCGCCCATCCTCAATGCCGCCTCGATCGCGTCCTGTTCGTCGGGAATGATCGCGATCGCGCCGTCGGGGACACCCGCGGCGCGCAAGGCTTGCGCTTGAATGCGCGGCACTTCGTCCGGCGCTCGATTGCGCAGATTGTCGTCGCGCCGGCAAATGTAGTAATCGAAGCGCCCGGCCACCGCCTTGGCGATCGCAACGAGATCCTCGTCGCGCCGGTCGCCCGGCCCTGCGAGGACCACGATGCGCCGGCCGGTGACGTCGAGCCGCAGCGCGAGATCCGCCATGGCGCCGACGGCATGGGCGTTGTGCCCGTAGTCGAACAGCACCTTGAACGGGTGCTCGTTGAACACGTTCATGCGTCCGGGCGCCTGGAAGAAAGTCGAGTCGAACGTGCGCAGCCCCTGGCGGATGGCATCGAGCTTGATCCCCAACGAGAACGCCATCGCGGCGGCGAACATGGCGTTCTGCACGTTGTGAGTCGCCCGGCCCTCGAGTGTCGCCGGGATCAGATGCGTCCAGAGCAGTGGAATGTGGCTGCCGTGGTCATACAGCGTCATCATCTGACCGTTGACTCCGGCCTCCAGTGCACAAGCGCGTCCGCCGGCTCGAATATGCTCGCGCACCAGCTTGTGCTGCGGATTCATCGTCACGTAGCAGATATTCTTGGCTTCGGTGTAGCCGGACATCTTGAGCACCAGGGGATCGTCGGCGTTCAGCACCGCACAGTCGGTCGCCACTTCCACCACGATGCGCTTCAACTCGGCCAGCTGCTCGAGCGTGTCGATGCCCTTGAGGCCCAGATGGTCCGCCTGCACGTTCAAGACGCCGCCGACGTTGACCTCTCGGACGCCCATGCCGGCGCGCAGCAGCCCGCCGCGTGCGGTCTCGAGAATGGCGATGTCGATTTGCGGATCGGCAAGCACCATGCGCGCCGACACGGGACCCGTCATATCGCCCTGGACGGTGCGCTGGCCATCAATATAAACGCCGTCCGTGGTGGTCAGGCCCGGTGTGTAGCCGCCCATTTTGGTCAGATGAGCGAGCATGCGCGCGGTCGTGGTCTTGCCGTTCGTGCCGGTGATGGCCGCAATCGGCACCCGCGCGGCGACGCCCGGCGGAAACAGCATCGCCACCACCGGCGCGGCGACGTCGCGGCCCCTGCCTTCGCTCGGCGCCACGTGCATGCGAAACCCGGGTGCCGCGTTCACTTCGCAGATGCCGCCGCCGATCGTGCGATAGCTCTCGGTGATGTTTTTCGAGAGAAAATCAACGCCGCCCACGTCGAGGCCGATGGCACGCACTGCTCGCTCCGCCATTTCGCGATTATCCGGATGAATGACATCCGTAACGTCGGTCGCCGTGCCGCCCGTGGAGAGATTCGCGGTCGAGCGCAAATAGACGACTTGACCCAAGTCGGGAATCGAGTCGGCGCGCAAATCCGCGCGCTCGAGCATTTTCTGCGCCTGCGCATCGAGTTCCAGGCGCGTCAGCACCTTTTCGTGGCCCACACCGCGGCGCGGATCCTGATTCACGATCTCGATCAATTGGGCCACCGTGTGCCGCCCGTCGCCGACGACGTGGCCGGGCGTGCGCCGGGTCGCGGCGACCAGCTCGCCGTTGACCACCAGCAGGCGATGGTCGTCGCCCTCCAAGAAGGTCTCGACGATCACCGATCGCGAATGTTCGCGCGCGACGGTAAAGCCTTGCGCCACTTCCTCGTCCGTCGTGAGTCGGATCGAGATGCCGCGCCCGTGGTTGCCGTTGTAGGGCTTGGTCACGACGGGAAATCCCATGCGCTGCGCGGCGCGGACGGCCTGCTTTTCGTTGTGCACGAGTTCCTGTTTCGGTACCGGCAGTCCGAGCGTGGCCAGGATCTTGTTGGTTTCTTCCTTGTCGCTGGCGAGCTCGACCGCGATGTGCGACGTGCGGCTGGTGACCGTCGCCTGAATCCGCTGTTGGTATTTGCCGTGACCCAGCTGCACCAGCGACTGATCATTGAGGCGCAGCCAGGGTATGCCGTGATTTTCGGCCGCGCGCACCAGTGCCGCCGTCGAGGGTCCGAGCGCGCGCCGCTGCGCGAAGCGGATGAATTCGTCGCGCGCCTCCTGCCAACTCCAATCATCGGGGACCGATCCTGCCGGCCGGATCGCCTGCGGGAGGAGCGAACACAGCAATCGCAGGCCCAGATCACCCGCGGCGATGCCTTCGTCGCGTTGCGCATATTCGTAGACGACGGTATAGACCCCGGGAGGGCCGGCGCTGCGGGTCTTGCCGAAGGTGACTTCCTCGCCCGCCATGTTCTGCAGTTCGATGGCCACGTGCTCGAGGACGTGGCCGAGCCAGGTACCCTCGTCTTCCCGCAATCGCCGCAACAGGCCGCCCGGCACTTTGTAAGAGCAGCCGTGTTCGGCGAGCCCCGGCAGCGCGGCCGCCAGCGCCTCAACGAAGTCCGGACCCAAGCGGCCGGTAGGCCACTCCTCCAGGGCACCCAAATCGAGTTCCAGGCGGATCACAGGGAAACGCGCGTAAACGGAAGGTCCAACGTAGACGGAACGGTCGAGAATGCGCATGGGGCGAGGCTCCGCCGCTCTGATACGGCTCTGTTATTCCTTGGCTTGGGCCAGCCCACCGGCCGCCGCCAGTCGTGTATGCAAGTTAAATGTCGCACCCGCGACCAGAATGTGCAACCGCAATCCGAGCATGCAGACCGGCTGACCCTCGCTCACCTCGCTGATCGAGGAATAGCTGACGTCGGCGGCGTCCACCACCGTCACGCCGCCGCTGCCTTCCACTTCGATGGTCTCGTCCGGCCCGATGAACGCGGCCGTATCCTCATCGAGACCAATCCCGAGGGCAAACGGATTGTACGCGAGCGCGGTGATGAGGCGCCCGAGCCGGTCGCGCTGGCGGAAGTGCTGGTCGATGATGAAGCGGTTGGTGAGCCCCAACCCCGGCGCCAGCCGCACGCTGCCTGAAATCACCGAGGATCCCTCGTCGCCAAACGCGATCATGTGCTCGCTCAAAATGCTGGCGCCCGCGCTGGTGCCGCCGACGGTGACGCCGTGGGCGTTGCGCACGCGGATGAGTTTTGCCACCGGCGTGCCTCCGAGCAAAGTCGTGAGCCGCAATTGGTTGCCGCCCGTGAAGAAAATCCCGGTTGCCGCCTCGAGGCGCCGCAAGCGGCCGGGCTCCTGGCAGTCGCGGCGCGTATCGAAGTCCATCACCGCCACTTGCGCGGCGCCCAGCTCGGCAAACAGCTTTTCGTAGCGCGGCCCGGTTTCGTGCATGCGGCTCGCGGTAGGAATCACTACGATGTTGGCGTCGGCGCCGCCCGAGACCCGGATGAATCGCTCCAGGATGTGGCGGTCATTTTCCTTATTCTCGGCGCCGCCGATCGGTACGATCCAGCCGCGAGTCGCGCCGTCGGGGACTTTGCTTGGCATTCGGACAGTTTACCAGACACGCCCCTCACCGTAACGCGTCCGCAGCTCACAGTTCCTTGTCGAGCGGCAGCACCGACAGGAACGCGAATTCCATGCGCCGCCACACCGATCGCGACGGCTCACGATGATATTCGACCATGTTGCCGTTCTCTTGAGTGCGCCAGATCAACGGCGACTTCGCCGAGTCCGGAGACGCGAGCGCCACGACGTAAGAGTTCGACGGCTGCGTCATGGCCTCGAATCGCATGGCGGTTTGCGCCGCCAGCTCGGGACTGTCGATGATCAATCCCGTTTCGGTGTTGAGGCGCCTCGAGCGTTGATCGAAATTCATGGACCCGGCGTACAGCCGGCTCCGATCGAACACGAACATCTTGGCATGCAGCCCGAAGTTTCCATAACGCGACATCTTCGCCGACTGTCCGCTGCCGCGGCTGTTGCCGAGCATCGCGCGCAATTCGTAGAGCTCGACCCCTTCGGCAAGCAATTGTCTTCGATAGCGCGAGTAGCCGGCCTGGGCCGCCAATTCATTGGTTGAATTCAGCGAATTGGTCAGGATGCGCACCCGCACGTTGCGCTGGCGCAGGTCGTGCAGCAACTGC
>Ga0210393_10001592_pt1 | contig 18947 bp, 19 predicted proteins | sample IncBWC27OmetaG_FD_160068 | JGI IMG/M metagenome (GOLD analysis project Ga0210393, IMG submission 160068) | Forest soil microbial communities from Barre Woods Harvard Forest LTER site, Petersham, Massachusetts, United States - Inc-BW-C-27-O ... | reverse complement strand
CGGGACGAGCAGGGTGGGATCAGCGTACTCAATCGGCGCCGCACAGTGATAGTCACTTTGGGGAAATTGCGGTAGTCAATAGCTATAGTCAGAGCGACGTTCGATAATAGTGAATTGACTGCCGCAGTCCGCCGCCCAGCCGGGTGCGGACGTAGCTGAGCATTTCCGCGGTCAGCAGATATTTCGGTCGCAGAAAAATACCGCCGTTGTTGAGCGAAAACAGTATTCGGTGGAATTTCCAGTTACTGAAATTACGCAGCAGCTTGAACCGCGCCGATACCCCCAGCGTCTGGAAGCCGAACGGGAACTTGAGTCCAAACCAGAGCGGCTGAGAGTTGATCACCAGGTCAGGCTCGGTCGAATTGTCGATTTCCACTAGCCCTCCCTCAGCGAGTCTGAACGCAACCGTCTTGTCCAGGTCCGGTATCCGGATAGTCACTCGATGGAGCATGCGCAGCAACACCATCGAGTACTTGTCGCGCATGTGCGCCGCAAGAGTAGCGTAGGCGGCGACAATCTCGGGCATCGTTTTGCTTTCGATCGGATCGTACGTGCGCTCATCGACGCCCGGCAGCTGGTCGAATTGCGCCAGCGCGCGCGATGAATCGCGCTCGACGCCGACCTCGAGAGTGTCTCCCGGATAAAGTACTGCCGCGCGCTGGTCATGCCGCGTCAAATAGCTGGCGGCGTCGCGCGCGGAATTCACAAAATTGTTCACGTACTTGTTGTCGAGGCTCGAAAAGTACATGAAGCTCGCGAACGGGATCGTGACTTTCACATCCAGCGCGCGATGCACCGACGAGACGTTCTCGAGAATCTGCTTCGCGCGTTGCGGCAGATATTTTTCGTGCGGCTCAAAGCCGGCGTAGGCGGCCAGCGAGAATTGATTCAAGAGCACATCGACATGCCCGACGTCGGCGAGAATCCCCTTGCATTCGCCGGCGCTGATGCGCGCGTCGTTCGCGTTGAAGACGACCTGCCATTGGCCGAGCACCGCCAGCGCCGAGTCCATCAGGCCGGCGTGATAGCAATAGACCTTCGTCGCATCTGGTTTGTCGGACAGCGGCACGACCACGCGATGCGGTAGCCGTTTGAATCGCTGATAGCCAATCTTGCGAAGCGCCCCGAACACCTTCGTATAGTCGCGATCCTGAAACAGAACAGTCACCCGCGCTTTGAACTCTGCCGGAAACGAGTCGAGAGTCGGAAAGTGGCAGTGGTCCGGATGCTCGTGCGATAGCCAGATGTAATCGACCTTGTCGAGCATCGCCTGATCGAACTTCGGTTCCGGCAGCAAACTCCACGAGTCGTTAAAAATTTTCCCAAACAGCCACGGGTCCATGAGAATCGAAGTGTCGGGGCATTCGGCCACGATGCAGGCATGTCCGACGAAATGTATTTTCATTGAACTCTCTCCGCGACATGAAAGGTCAAATAAAGTAATTCAGTATAAGTCACGAGATATAATATCACCTATTTTCAGGAATTTGTCTATCTTTCATTTATTTATCTTAACTTTAATAGCTTGTCTTTGCTTTTCATATCTGCTACGGTGCCGATTGAGCCGAACTTGAACCGAATCGATTCCGGAAAAAAAGGAACTCGTGGACCGTCACATTCAAAGCACATTCGCTGGTTAACTGATGAAAGTCACACTCGTTTCGCATGCTTCGGTCGTGATCGAATCGCACGGACTTCGAATCTGGACCGATCCATGGCTCGGCGGAAAGGTTTTCAATGAATCGTGGTCGTTGTTCCCGTCGGCCGCGTTTGAGCCGGCGATGCTGGACGGAATCGATTATCTCTGGATTTCGCACATTCATCCGGATCACTTTCACATTCCGAGTCTGAGTTCGCTGCCGCCCGAATTCAAAGCGCGGGTCAAGGTTCTGTTCCAGGACAATCACGCGGATCGGGTTTTCGGAGTACTCGAGAAGTGCGGATACAAGAATTTCCAGGTGCTACCGCATCGCAAACGGACTGCCCTCAACGACCTCACGTCCGTGTACTGCTACAGCGCTGGGACGCTCGATTCGTGCCTTGGCGTGATCGATCCGGAAGGAGCGTTGTTCAACATCAACGACTCGCGGCTGAACGCGACGGATTGCCGCCGGGTGAAGTCGGACGTCGGACGAATCGACACTGTGCTGAGCCAGTTCTCGCTCGCCGTCTACAACGGCTTTCAACCGCGCGAATCACATTTGCGGCGCGGCGCGGCGGCGATGCTCGAGAAAATTTTCGCCAATCACGCGGCGCTGGGCGCGAAGGTCACGATTCCGTTTGCGAGCCTGATGCGCTTTTCGCTGGCCGACAATCGCTACATGAACGCCTTTGCCAACCGTCCGCGCGAGGTGTGGGAATATGCGGGCGCCAGAGATCTTGGAGTTGCGATCCTTTACCCCGGCGACACTTACGATTCATCCGCGAGCTGCGAGTCGGCGCCGGCGCTGGCAAAGTACGACGAGGTTTACGAGACGATCGATCAATTTCCCTACGACACTCCCGCCGCCGTCCCGCTGCAGCCGATAGAAGACGCGTTCCACGAGATGGTGCGCCATCTGCATGAAAAGTACCCGGCCCTGGTGTTGCGGATGCTGCGTCCGGTGGTGGTGAAGCTTCCCGACCTCGATAAGATCGTAGCGTTTTCAATTTCGGCGGACTCGTTCGCCGAAGTCACGCCGTCTCATGAGCCGGACATCATAATGTGTTCGCAGGCGCTGCACTTTTGTTTCTTCAGACCCTACGGACTGCAAACGCTGTCGAGCTCGGCGCAGCATACAGTGACGCGCAACCTTGTGAACTGGCGGATCCATCGCGCGCTGTTCGCGATGAACAATGCGCAGGCGTATGGCCGCCTCAAGTATCTGCTGAACAGCGAGAACAGAACTTTCTTCGCGAGACGACTTCGCGCCGTCGTTCGCTACACCGATCTCACACGCGCCCGGGTCAGATTTCCCGATAGCTACCGGTCAAAGAGTCGTGCCGATTGATGCGGGCCATGTTGTTCGGCCCGTAGGAATGGGTTTGGATTTTGAGATGGACAGATATCTTGCAATAACTCCGGCCCGCGACGAGGAGCAATTCCTACCCGGGCTGATTGCCAGCATGGCGGCGCAAACGCGTTTGCCACAGCGATGGATCATAATCAACGACGGCTCGGGCGACGGCACTGCTGCAATCCTCGACGAGGCAGCGCGACAGCATAGCTGGATCGAGCCGGTACATCTCGCACAGGATCGTCCTCGGAAGCCCGGCGGTGAATCGGTGATCATGCAATTCCTTCCGCGCGATGCGTGGAGGGACGTGGATTTCATCTTCCGGCTCGACGCCGACTTGAGTTTCGAGCCGGACTTCGTCGAGCTGATGCTGAAAGAATTCGCCGCGAATCCCAAGCTGGGGATTGCCGGCGCGACGCTGTACGAGCCAGTCAACGAGCGCTGGATCGCGGTGCCCGACCTTCATTCCTTTCACACGCGCGGCGCCACCAAAATGTACTCGTCGGCATGCTTCGACGCGATCGAGCCTCTGGAAGGCTGTCCGGGCTGGGACACGATCGACGAGATGCGCGCGTTGATGCGCGGGATGAAAACAAAGAGCTTTGGACACATTCGCGCTTTCCATCACCGGCCTCAAGGCGAGGCGGCCGGCGCATGGCAAAGCTACTACGGCAAGGGCAAGACCGCCTACTACATCGGCTATTCACCGATCTTCCTGTTAGCGCGCGCCGTGCGCATGGCGGCTAGCCGTCCTATCTCGGCATTGTGCATGACGGCTGGATATTTCGACAGTCAACTGAGGCGGCTTCCCGCAGTGAACGATACCAAGCTCGTGAAATTCATACGCCGCCAGCAAGTCCGCCGTTTGTTGATGCTGGACTCAGTCTGGCGCTGACCAGACATAGGAAACTCGGATGCAAAGCTATACCGACAATGTTCAGAGGTTCCTTCTTGTAGTTAGAAGCGGGAAATTCGCGAAGCTGGCCCAAGAACTGGTGAAGCGTGTTTTTTCGAATAGTGAGTCCTATCTGCTGAGGCGCGATTTGACCGTTCCATTTCGCGCTCAAGCGCCAAAGCAACCGATCGAGGTGAGGCCAGTTAGCGATGGCGACATACCGGCGATACTTGCTGCGCGGCCAGGACGCCTGCTTATCCTGAAAGCTAACATCCCAACTTGCTACCTCGGCATAACCGGGAGCGGTCAAATCTCCTATATGCAATGGCTCATCGGACAGGCCGACCTCGAGCGCTTCAGGCCATTTTTCGACGGTGAACTGAAAAATTTGCGCAAGGATGAGGTGCTGTTGGAGTTTGCCTACACCTTCGAGCAGTTTCGCGGACAGAAAATAATGCCTGCGGCAATGGCAGCGATTGCTGAGAAAGGTCTGTTGAGCGGCGCTCGTTACGCCGTGACCTATGTCCAGAAGGACAACATCGCAGCCTTGAAAGGATGCGCGGCAGCGGGCTTTTCACCCTATATGATCCGCAACGAGCGATGGCGGATCTTTTCGTTCAAGGAGTCCTTCAGAAGCCTTCCAGACGTCTTGGTCGCGTCATGAGAGTGTCGGTATAGATCGGATGGCCCAGGAATTCCTGATTTCATCCGGCTCAGTGGATATCACGCCCCGTCGGCCGGTGATGCTAGGTGGCTTCAACAAGCGGACCGCGCCGTTTACTTCCGTCGCGAGCCGCCTCGAAGCGAACGTTCTTCTTATAAGAGGAGAATCATCCAGCATAACAATAGTCAGCACCGATCTGCTCTATCCCGGCGAAACCCTTAGAGCTCTGCTGATAGGGAGCCTCGGACTCACTGATAGGAGCGAGGAACTGTTTCTCTGCGCATCGCATACGCATTCCGCGCCGATGACTGCGCCTTCGATACCTCATCTGGGAATAGTTGACGACGAATACGTCCACTATGTAGCGACTCAAATTACAGTACTGATCAAGTCTCTCGAGAACAGCGGCGAACCGTGTGTCTGCACCTACCACGCGGGAAGCGCGGACCACTCGATGAATCGGCGCCTGGTTCGGCCGCGTCTGACGAGGTCCGGTTTTTCCAGATCGTCCGGGTTCGGACCCAATCCAATTGGAGACCGCGATGAGAGCGTGCGCATTCTCGAATTCTCGAAGATGAGCGGTAAGCCATGCGCATTGATTTGGAACTATGCGTGCCATCCAACTGACTTCCCCGGCCTTCTGCAAGTATCAGCGGAGTACCCCGGAATAGTTCGCTCGCGTTTGCGATCGCAACTAGGCGACATTCCAGTCCTGTTTCTCCAGGGATTCTCCGGCGACGTGCGTCCGCCGTTTTCGGGGAGGTCCGCCGGTATAGCCGGCCTCGCGCGAAGAGTCCTGGTGGGTCCGCAGTTTCGGCAACCGCTGAGACGCGAATGGGAGCAGTGGTCTAACAGCCTGGCGGAATCGGTCGTATCGGTTGCGCAATCATCCGGCCGGACGCTGCAAATCGAATCGCTGATGCTCAAGCGGGTAGCGGTACCCGAAAACGAATTTGCCGCCGGAGGCCGCGGTGATAAGTCCCTGGTCTGGCATCTTATCGACTGCGGTGGTTTCCGAATTGTGGGAATCAACGCCGAACCCGTGGTCAAGTATCGGCGGCTGTTGGAGGAATCCTTTTCGGGCGGAGAACCACTGCTGACCGTGGGATGCCTGGACCAGCCGATTTGCTATCTGCCGAGCGATAATATGATTCCAGAGCAGGGTTATGAAGTAGAAGGTTTCCGCTCGCTGTTTGATTTCAGTGCGCGATTCCAAAATCGATTGCAGGACTCAGTCATTCGACGACTGAAAGAGGCGCTGATCTGATCATCCAGTTCCGCGACTATGATTTCGGCGGCGCAGTCGAGGAGGAACTTTGAGGAGAGTTGGGAGCTTCGCCGCCCACCGGCTTTGAATTGACGCGCTTGACACTGACCCGCGCCACACCCTGCTTCGTCATACCGATCTCTTCTGCCGCGCGCTTCGACAAATCCAGACTTCGGCCGTGAACATTGGGGCCGCGATCGTTGATACGTACTTTCACCGAACGACCCGTCTCGGGATTCGTCACCATAACTGAAGAACCGATCGGCAAAGTGCTCGAAGCTGCCGTCAACGCATGGGGATCGTACCGCTCGCCACTAGAGGTCCGATGCCCAGCGTACGCATCTCCCTGGTAGGAGGCTCTAACTGCCTTGGACGGATGCGTGTGGGTCTGTGATACCGCCGGCATCAGCGGTGGCGGCACAACGGCGGACGGAGCTAATAAAGGTTGTGCCGGTTGTGGTTGCGTCGTGCATGAGATTGCAAGCGACAAGCTCATCAGCGCCAGCATTGCGCGAACGATGTACCAGCAATTGCTAGTTGTCAAAATGAAACCGCTAGCTCTTTTTACAGGCCGCGGACGAGCCAGACCACAACCAGGATTACAACTATAGTTCCGAGCGAAATTGGAAGGTACATGACTACTGCCTCGACGGGCCTTGCTTAGTGGGGCGTGGAGTTGGTCTAGCGCAAACGTGGCCGAAGGCGAGCGAAAGAGCCACCTTAGGACTGGATCAAATTCGGATTGCGATTCCTATATCGGTCCGACTCTCTCAGCCTACATTCACTGTGATCTCAAAAGCCATCGCTATACGTTCGGGCCGGTTATCTGAATAACTAAGATAGACGACCTGAAAAAAGAAAGGCACGCGTTGGATTCACCATGAGGGCATATGGCCAAGCGTGCCTTCGGTTCGAGCGGGGGAGTGCAAGAACCGACAGTTGTCTATTTAGTAATGATACCCAGTCGGCGCCACCGCCGGCACGTTACGAGCGGAACGATTCTGTACGTTCGTATCGTGTTCTTTGAAATTCGGAAAACTCAGTTCCCGATCCAGACAAAGCCGCATCGATTGGAGCTGCCTGCTCTCTGCCCGTTCAGGAAATATCGACGAATGTCATGGACTGACGCCACTTGTAATATATTTACCTTGATTTAAATAATCTTTCATATACATAATGCCAACCATTACAATTTACTTGGCAAAGGACGCCTGACTAAGGCGCTTTTCAACCTTCGGAGGAGAACACTTTGGCGCACCATCGACTCAATCCCGGCAATGCTCTCGGTATGTTTCTGATTCGCTGCCTGACGGCCGCGCTGTTTGGCCTGCTGATCGCGATTGGCAGCGCAACGGCCAGCAGTCTCTGGGTCGCGAACGAAAATTCGCCGACTATCGCGGATTTTCAAGGCGTACTCAGAAGCGGCTCGAAGCCACCCAAGATCCTGCTCAACGACAGCACCGACCTGGACGGAGCCTCCACCGTTGCGTTTCACGGCGGCAACCTGTGGGTGACGAATTTCAACACCAATACGATCGTCGAGTTCGCGCAGCCGCAAGTCACCAGGAAGAAAAAGCATCGGCCAGATCCAATTGCGCTCGTGACGATCTCCGAAGATGGCGGCAGTAGTCTGGACGGCCCCGAAGGAATTGTTTTCGACGCGTCGGGAAACATGTGGGTGGGTGCGGAGGACGGACAGGAGATCCTCGAGTACACGCCCTCGCAATACGCGGCGAGCGGCAATCCCACTCCCAATGTCATCCTGAATGCGAACGGCTTCAGTTTCAGCTCGCCTTCGCACCTCGCTTTCGACGCTGCGGGCAACCTATGGGTGGTTGACGAAGACCTATCCAACGGCAATGGCGGCAACGGCGAGGTCTTCAAATATTCCAAAGCCCAGATAAGCGGGCTGGCAGCGGGAACTAACAACATCGATCCAGTGTTTGGAATTGCCCTTTCGAATTTTGAGCATCTTGAGACTCTGGCATTCGACAACAGCGGCAATATGTGGCTGGCAGACCAGAACGGCGACAGCATTTACAAGTTTTCCGCGGATCAGCTAGGTGGGACGGGACTCTCTCAGGACCTCACTGCCGCCGTGGTGTTGAGCGCGACTCATCACTCCGGTGCGTGCAGAGCGAGTATTGACGGACCCTACGGCGTCGCAGTTGATGGGGCGGGAAACTTGTACGTGAGTAACGCCAATATCGGAGGGCAATGCTTCGGAAGCCTGGTCGAATTTGCGGCCAATAAAATCCAATCGAGCGGCAGCCCCAAGCCGAAAGCGTTTATCACCACCGACGGGCAGCACACGAGCATCAATTCTCCGAACGCTCTGACATTCGGGCCGTAGTTCGGAATTTAATCTTCAAGAATGGTTCCTCCAAGAACCCAATTTGACTGAATTGCGCGACACACCGATGTATAAAAGTTAAGAAAAGAATATAACACTATTCAGGAGACCGGATAATGAAATATAAAGCTAATTCTGTAGTGGCTATTGGCGTTGGTATTGCGATTACGTTCCTGGTCGGCTGTGCCCCGACGACTCACGTCACTGAGACGACGACAACCAGGCAATACGACACTACAACTCCGCCGATTGTGGTGGCCCCGGTCGCCGATGCAGGCACTACTACGACTACTCAGTACAACAACGGCACCGTGCAGCGGACCTATACTCAGCCCGCTCCGTACGTGTCTCCGTATGGGTCTACATACGTGTCTCCATATTCGTCTCCGGATCAGCGCACAACTACGGTAACGACCGATGCCAATGACGGAACCGTGCAGAAGCGGACGACGACCACCTATGCGGCGCCATATTAGTATCTTGTAGGAGTGGATCGCGATCGACCTGGAGATTAGCGAAGGAGAAAGTCATGTTGCTACTAATAATTATCCTGGTCCTGCTCTTCGGCGGCGGCGGTGGTTACTACGGTTATAGTAACTATGGTGCTACCGGAGGTCTCGTCCCCTTAGTACTTGTCGTGGTCGTAGTCTGGTTGCTGATCGGTCGCGGTGGCCTTTGAGACTTAGGCTATAGCTAGACAGCTATCCAGTATGCGTCCAGTTTATTAGCGATTGTTCTTCCACGAACCGAGCGGCGCTCGCCGCGAGGTGATTGGTGAAACGGCGGGCATCGGGGAGACTCCCCCCTCCCTCGATGCCCGCCAACTTTTTGGCTGGCGCAGCACGTCGCGATTGGCCGCCGTCAGGATCACGAACATCAAGGTGCTCGGCTCGAGCTTTCGGGGCAGAGGCTTCGCGGTAAGTGGCGGTCGGTGATGTGTAGCGACCGCTTCTCTTGAGGTGTCGTCACTTGGCGGGATCAGCGTCGCCGCAGAGGAGTTTGCGGTAGATTGGTAAAGCGGGATCGTTGGTGGCGTTGATTGTGCTCTTCGGATCGTTGCGCCAATCGCCAACCTCTACGCACATGTACTTGATGTTCCTCGCACAATCGTACGCGTCCTTCATAAGACCGACCTTGCCGATTTCGTCTGGTTTCGACACGTCGGAGCTCTCGTTGAAATAAATCAGGCCGTCATCACCGCGGTGAACGGACGAGGGATCGAGGTAGGCGTGACCGGGTTTTCCCTTGACGTTGAGCGATTTGGCCGCCGGCTCCTCGACCCAACCGTCACGGCCCGTCCATTGAGCCTCGGCCCAAGTCGAGAGAATAAGGATGGTCAAAATCGTGAGCGCCCGAACCCGATTGCATCGCCAAAACTTTCGCTCTGGCGGTCTTTGCTCTGAATTAGGCTGGATTTTCATCTCGAAAAATTCTTCGACGATTGCCCTTAGCTGATTCTACTGGATACCCTCAACTTACAACCATTTTTCGTTTGGTTCGAGTGCTATTCGTGAGGAGGACCAATGAGAGGCATCGCCTTAGTCACCTCCATCGCCGCGGTCCTGGTAGCGTGTTCGGGCGCGGCCACCGCCGAGGCCATCAAGCCGGGCGACGTAGTTACTCCCGATACTGCCTCGCAGGTCGCGGACCTTGTGAGCCCGGGTAACCTGGTCCTCGTGAAGCAGGGGATGCGGATGAAGATCGTGTCCACCGAGCGTCTGGAATGGCCGCCGCCTTATAAATCTGCGACCGAAAAGTACTCTTCGCAAGTGAAGCTCAATGACAAGGGAGAACTTGAGAATTACGTCGCGGGCCTGCCTTTTCCACTGCTCGATCCAAACGATCCGCAGGCGGCCGCGAAGGTCGTCTGGAATTTCAGCTATCGGCCGGTGGCGACGGATGACCTTGATATCCGGCACGTCGAAAATGTGAGTCGACGCGACAAGGACGAGATTCCCGGCCAGCCAGTCCTGCACGTCACCACTCAGCACGTCGCTATCTACAACAACGTCGGACGCACAGAGGTGCCGCCGATTCCGTCAGATCCGGATGGCAATATTTCGGGAATCCGCTATCGGTTCGGCGCGTTCCCGGTCCTTGAACCGGCGACGATTCGCGGCTTCGGGTACATGCGCTTTCGATATAAGGATCCAGCGACCGAGGACAATATCTGGTGGTATGTCCCCAGTGCCAGGCGGGTCATCCGCAGCCGTGCGGATGCGCAATCGGACTCAACCAACGCGAACACGATCGACGCGGATTCGTATTTCGGCTTCGCACCGAAGGTCGAAGATTTCAACTATCGCCTGCTCGGTATCAAGCCGATGCTTGCGGTAGCGCACGCTGAGAGCCTGCCCGCGCGGGCGTGCGAATTCGACAACTATCGGACTATCTGTCCAGAGAACTGGGAGATGCGCCAGGTGTACATAGTGGAGGCGACCGCCAAACCTCTCGCATGGCATCAAGAGATCGGCACGAGCGGACTGAGCATCCCCAAGCGCATTCTTTATATAGATTCGGAGGGATGGTTCATCACGGCGTCCGATCAATACGCCAAGACCGGCGCGCTCTGGAAAACACTTGCCGTCTTCACCGCCTATCGAGATCGCTCCGCGATGGGTTCAAAAGCGGCGATTTATCCGTTCAAGCGGATCGTCCAGACCGCGATGGTCGACAAGGACATCCTGAGCGGCTTTTCCACGATCTCGTACACGCCCGGGCAGGAGACCGACGATCCCGAGGGCTGGTACATCAACATGGCGACGCTACCGCAGAGTTTTCTGGAGCCACGCCACATGGAATTCGTCGGCCATTGATTGCTCGGCTTCTAGAGCGGATGCGAGCCGACGCGCGATTTCGGGAGGCGCGCGCGTATCACCGAAGTTGTTTTCCTCGGAGCCCCGGTCTCGTTGCTGTGCCGTTTGCTTTGAAGCGAATCTTGCTGCGATTCCATTGCGGCAAGATCGCGCACGAATTCGCGGTGGCATCGTAAGAAGAACTGCCAAAGCGATAGACCCCCACGGTGCAGTGCCATCTGATGCGACAATCCAACTACCATGAGGGTCGGATAGAAGAGCAGGCGATGACAAAAGCGCGTCGCCCAGATGCCTAATGCCGGGCGTCCGGCCCGGATACGCGCCAGTTGCTCGGTTTGGAACTCCACATGCGCGATTTCCTCGCCGTGTATCTGCTCGCAAATGGCCCGCAGGACGATCGACGCAGTCGCCTCGCTCAGTGCTGGATAATAAATCTTCGCGATGATTTCAGCGGTGACGAGTACGCTGATCGAGACCTCCAGACTGCCGAACATATTTCGCGCCCGCCGGAAGACTCCATCGCTGCAACCGCGCTTGATGCGCGCAATTCCATTGAGCTCCATGAAGCGGCCGAGCACGCCGGCGTGGCGCTGTTCTTCGACGATCAGCATCCTGATTGCCTCCGGGTATGCGGAGTCGCCGGTGCGATCGGCCCATTCCTTCGCGTACCGCATCAGGTGTCGGCCCTCCGAGTTCTCGCCGAGTTGGAACATCTGGATCGAATGCGCGATCGCCGCACGTTCCTCGTCGCTCAAATCCGGACCGATATGCCACGGGACGCGCATCGCCACCGAACCGTTCCAACGGAAATGGTCCACCCAATTCTGCGTAGTTCGATTCATGATTCTCCTTGCGCGAACGTTGCGTTGGATTTTGAAATTGAGATCGCGCCGAAGCGCCGCTCGCGGCGATGGAACTCTTCAACCGCAGCTCTCAGTTCGTAAGCTCCAAACTCCGGCCACATCAGATCGCTGAAGAGCAGCTCGGCGTATGCCGATTCCCACAGCATGAAATCGGAGAGCCGCCGCTCGCCGCCGGTTCGAATAAGGAGATCGACCTCGCAATCAACCATCGAAGATGCATCGGTAACTCCGACCGGACACGCCATGAGACGTGCGAAATCCTCGCGCGTCGGCAATCGGCCCGCGGGCAACCTCGCTGCGGCGCGCAGAATGGAATCCCGCGAGGAGTAATCGATGGCGACGCGCACCGTCAGGCGCCGGCCGTGCGCAGTCGCGCGTTCGACCTGGTGAATCTCCGCGCGCAATTGCGCCGCCAACCGGTCGCGGCGGCCGATCACTATCAGGCGGGCGCCGCTATCGATGAAACGCCGCGTTTCGCTTCGGAGATAGCCGCGAAGCATCCACATCAGCGCCTTGACCTCGTCCCGTGGCCGCATCCAATTGTCGGAGGAAAAAGCGAACAGAGTGAGCGTCTTGATGCCGAGGTCGGGAGCCGCCTCGACCACGCGGCGCACCGCCTGGATACCTGCGCGATGGCCTGCGGAGCGTGGCATCCCGCGGGATGTGGCCCAGCGTCCATTGCCGTCCATGATGATTGCGACGTGGAGCATAGCATTGCACTGAAGAGTACTTGGCATTACAAAGTTCTCGGCCAAAAAAATTTCAGACCGGCGCCAGGCGATGCGCAATCGCGCGCGCCTGTTCGCTCATCCCTTCCGCCGCATCGCGCACCACTTGCTCCAGCACTTCGACATACTCAAGATACCGCGCGCGCCCCAGCGCGGTGATCCGGCAGACCGTCTGCGGTCGATTGTTTTCAAAGCCCTTGGACACGCTGACTAGCTTGGCCTCCACCAGGACCTGGAGGTGGCGGCTCAGGTTTCCGTCGCTGAGCGCGCACAGTCGCTTCAAGTCGCCGAACAAGAGGCCGCGTTTATTGGCGATGAGAGAAGTCAGAATGCTGAGCCGCGCGCGCTCATGAATCACGCGGTCGAGGCCTTCATAGGAGAAGCGGCCCGCGGGCGGCTGGTCTTTATTCGAATGAGCCATCGGTTCCTGTTTCGCTCCATTGAAGAATCGCCGCGGCAATTAATTGGCCGATGCCGAACGGCAATCCCATCATCCATGGCGACAGCGTGCGGGCGCTCGCGGCGATGGCGAGGCAGATGAGTCCGGCAAAGAGATACCAGGCTGCAACCACGAACACCGCTCTTGGCAGAAACCGCGCCGAAGCGAATACGCCGAGGCTGAAAAGGATCTGCCAGAGTCCTGGAAGCATCCAGACCGTGTTGGGAGCGACCCGGATGAGCACAGCTGTGACGAGAGCCCCAGCCACTCCAGACGGAACGAGCTGCTCGACGGCGTGGAGTATCATCTCTGGTCCGAGGCTCGAGTGGATCGTTCGCGACCGGGTCACCATCTCGAATCCGATGAGACTGATCGCGATCGCGGCCGTCGAGATCCACAACGTCAGATAGATCACGACGTCGTGCGCAGCAGCCGGGAGAAGCCGCGCCTGCACTTCGGCAGCCGCGATAGCCACGAGACCGGTCATCGCGACAGTAACGGGGCCGTAGCCGCGGAACTCGGCGGTGCGCACAATCTGGCGGCGGATCGTCGTGATCTCGGTCAGTGCTTCATTCAGATCTTTCATAATCAGCGATTCGACAAATACCGGCGAGTTAGCTTTGCAATGCAAAGTACATTGCATGGCAAGGCTTTGTCAAGTGATCCCTTTTCGTCTCGTTTCAGTCGCTTCGGGCGAAGCGCTCCGCGGACTCCAGCAGATTGCGCAGAAAGGCGCCGCTGTCGGAATTGGGGAGCTCAACCAGATCCAGCCGTATGCGCATCGCTTCCGCAGCCTCGGCTTCCAGCGCGCGGCGCCGGGTCTCGCTTCCCAGCGCGGACGAACGCCGCAGAACGCCACGAATCAGTTGCATCTCGCGCGGACCGATCCTCGCGAGCTGCGCACGAGTGAGGATCAGCGCGCCCGTACCCTCCATCCGCGGAATTTCGGCGGCAGTTTCCGGACGATCCAGACGCAAGACGATCGTGCCGGCAACATGATCGCCGAGGCGTTCGCCGCTGGACGACAACAGGATCGAGATTATTCCGACCAGGTACTCCGCCGGCAGAATGTCGACCGCGCGCATCAGGTTGCGCACGACCGAACTGCGGAGATCGATCGGCAGACCATTGCGGCGCACGACCCGCAGGCCGACCAGCAGCTTGCCCGGCGATCGCCCGCCAGTCACCATTTCCCAGAAAATAAAGTAGCCGGTCGATATCGTGTACTCGATGAGCAGCAGAAGAGCGAGTGTCAATCCCTGGAGATGGCCTCCGGAACCGGGATGCTTCGCTTCCACCCTGGCGTGGTTAAGCGCTGCCCTGAAGACTCCTCCGATCCATTTGTCGATTGCCGCGCCGATTGGCAAAGTCATTGTCAAGATCACGAAGAGGAAAACGGCCAACACGATCATTGTGAACAGGTCGATACCGTATGCCAGCATGCGCGGTGCCGGGCCCGAGACAGGCAAGTCGAGGCGAACGGCTTCCGGAGAGAGAAAGCTGTGAACGGGACCTTCGCGGTCATTCGATGCTTCGTTCATGAATGGGAGTCAAGTTGATATTACGCTCTCGACAATCTGAGGAACATCTCGAAGCACTGCTCGATCGCGTCGAGATTGGCGGCCTCGGGCTTTCATTCGACGACACGCGCGAAATGGCGCGGCTCTACCGCATTTGTTCGGCGCGGCTGGCGGTCCAGCGTTCGCGCGCACGCGACCCCGAACAGGTGCGATATCTCAACGCGCTGTGCGTGAGGGCATTTACGCGTCTGCAGGTTTCGCAAGTCCGCAAACAGCGGCTGCCCGATTTTTTCTTCGCTGATTTTCCGAAGGTTCTGGCCGCGACTGCGTGGATCCAGGCGGTGGTGGCAGTCCTGATGCTGGTTGGCGCGCTGGCCGGGGCCTCGATCGTGGCCGAGAATCCGGCCGCGGTTTACGATTGCATTCCCGCCGCGATGTACCCACCTGGCCAACTGCAGACGCTGATCGAGTCGCCTGAGGCGCGCGCGGATTTCCTCGAGCGCAAGCCGATCTCCTTCGGCTTCAAGTCGATCTTCTCGGCGGCGCTGTTCACGCACAACTTGAGCGTGGGAGTACTTTCATTTGCGGTCGGAATCCTGGCGGGAATTCCGACCCTGTTTCTGGTTTTCTATAACGGATTGACCCTCGGAGCGTTCGCGTGGATTTTTTCGCGCGATGCGATGTGGCCGACGTTCTGGGCGTGGATCCTGCCGCACGCCATCCCGGAACTGCTCGCCATCACATTGTGTTCGACGGCAGGGTTGATGCTCGGGAAAGCCGTCGTTGCTCCCGGACGGCAAACAGTCCAGGCTGCACTGAGATCCGCGGGCCGGCCCGCCCTGGAGCTGGTGGCGGCAGCGATGCCACTGCTAGTCGTCGCCGCGTTTATCGAAAGTTTCATTCGGCAGTCGACGCTCTCGAGCCCCGCTCGTTTTCTGGCCGCAGCAATCGCACTCGGCTCGATCGCCGGATATGTGTGGTACGTCTCCCGGCTCGCGCGGCGGCCGATTCCGCCGGACCTTTCATGGCTACTCAAATGAGCGCGGCTTCGCGGACGGCGAGATATCGATTCAGCACCGGCGCGGTGATTTGCGACGGGTCAAGGTCGAGTACCTGGGCGCCGAAGCGTCCGATACGTGCCAACACGGCCTCGCGTTCCGCAACCAGGTCTTGAAGCGCAAGCCGCCGGTACAGCCGATCGCGCGAGATTGCGGGCTCGCGTTGATCCACTTCGCGTAGCATCCGATCGCGCAAAGCGACCAGCATCACGCAGTGACGCCGTGCGAGGACCGCAAGATAGTCTTCCAGCCCGCGTGACGTGCCACCCTCGACGAAATCCGTGAGCACAACCACCAGCGCGCGTTTCTTTTGATGCCGTGCCAGCGTTTCCACCAAAATCCGGTAGTCAGGCTCGAACGAGGTTGGCGCGAGCGAGGAAGTTGCATCGACCATCGCGCCCACGCCGCCTGGTCCGGACCGGGGACGCGCGAATAGCCGGAGCGTGCTGTCGAAAGCGACGAAGCCAATCCGATCGCCGTACCCTATCGACGCGCGCGCGAGCGCCGCCGCGCAATTGATCGCATGATCGAGTTTGGAAGTGCCATCGACGTACGCACCCATCAAGCGCCCCGTGTCCAACGCGACAAAAACCGTATGGCGACGCTCGGTTTGATATTGCCGAACTTGCAGGCGAGCGTGCCGCGCGCTGGCTCTCCAATCGATGTGTCGAGGATCGTCGCCGGACACATACTCGCGTAGTGACTCGAATTCTCTGCCTTCACCGCGCAGCGGTCGCGGCTTGATGCCGAGTTCGTCGCGCAGAGAGCGATGGCTGAGACCGGCTCGTCGTTGAGGCGACGATGCGGGCGGAAGAATCGCGACCGTGTTTCCGCTCGAGATTCCAGCGCGCAGGCCAAGCAGGCCGAGATGCGATCGCCAGAGTATCAGGGTCGGTCCTAGCTCGAAGGTTCCGCGCCTGGCCGGGACAATCTCGCGCACGATATCCAGCCGCTGGCCGCGGCCGAGCTTGACGCCAGTGATTCGCAGGTCGCCGCCGAGCGCTTCCGGCAATTCGTCGAGAAGATCGATGGTGGTGGCGGCACCGGCCGCGCGCCGAATCCGATAGACGACAGTCGCCGATCGATCCTTGATTAAGCGCGTCGGGAGAACGCGCTCAATCTGCGGCGCGGGATCTCTGATGCTGATCAACCAATCGAAGGCAGCGAGCAAAATGACTATGCCGGCAAAAGACAAGGCCGGAGCCGTGAGAGACGGGAATGGAAGTGCGACGGCCGCCACCAATGCGGCCACAGCCAGCAGACGAACCAGCATTGCAGACGGCCGAACAGCGCTCCATTTTCGATCCATCAATTCAATGCGGCACTGGCACGCTGCGAACGACTTCCTCGACGACCTCGTCAGGCGTCATGCCCTCGACCTCGGCGCTGGGTTCCAGCACCACGCGATGGCGCAGCGTGGGACGGATGACAGCCTGAACATCCTCGGGCAGAACGAAACTGCGAGCCTCGAGGCATGCGACCGCCTTGGCCGCGCGCACCATCCAGAGAGCGGCGCGTGGCGATGCGCCGACGGCAATCGCAGGATGCTCGCGGGTGCTGCGCACGAGCGAAACTGCATAGCGCAGGATTTCTTCTCGGGGCAGCGTGGAATTCACAATCGCGCGCGCCTTTGCGAGGTCGCCTGCCGAGAGCACCGGCGTTGAGCCTGCCGCCAGAACGTCGCCGGCATGATGAGTAGTTACAACGCGAATTTCATCCTGCTCGTTCGGATAGCCGATTTGAATCTTGAACAGAAAGCGATCGATTTCCGCTTCCGGGAGGGGGTAGGTTCCTTCCTGCTCGACCGGATTCTGCGTAGCCAGGACCGTGAACCAATCGCCCAGCGGATAGCTGACGCCGTCAACTGTCACCGATCGTTCCTGCATCGCCTCGAGCAACGCCGCCTGAGTCTTGGCGGGAGCGCGGTTGATTTCATCGACCAGCAACAAGTCGGTGAAGACGGGGCCGGGCCGAAAGCGAAACTCGCCGGTGCTCGGATAAAAGATCGGCGTACCGATGATATCGCTCGGCATCAGATCGGGAGTGCATTGAATTCGGCCAAAGCGGATTCCGAGCGTCGCGGCCAGCGTGCGCACCAACAGGGTCTTCGCCACTCCCGGAACACCTTCGTAGAGGCTGTGGCCCGAGCAAAGCAACGTCGTGAACGAGAGCCTGATCGCGTCGTCCTGCCCGATTACAACTGCTCCGATCGCGGCGCGAAGATTGGTGAAAAGCCCGGCTACCCAGGCAGCGTCTTTATTGTCGTCGTGGTTCATGAGTCGGACTGGGACAGGATTCCAGAGCGCGCACTGCGCGCACAAGATCGGTTTCGGTCGACGGAGGATCGTTCTCGTTGCCCGCCAGCCAGCGGCGGCTTTCAGCGGAGAGCGATCGGTCGCGGCTCATCCGATCGATCACGACCTGGTCGGTAACGTCGGCGCGAGGCGATAGCTGCCGTCGTGCCCGGCGCAGAAAGCTAGCGCGATACGCGCGAAATGCCGCGCGCGGATCGTTCGCCCGCGAATATAATACCCCTAGCGACTCGACGAACGAGTCTATCGATGGCGCCGCGCCCTGCTCCTGGCTTTCGAGCTTTCGCGCTGGCCATGAATGTTGTTCGACAATCCACAAAAGCGCCGTCATCAACGTAATAGCGAGCACCGCCAGCAGGCGTGGATTCGCCAGCAGTGCAAGCGTGGATTCGGGCGTCGCCAGACCATGTGAGTGTTCGTCGAAGTCGGGCGTGCCGAGCGCGCGGGTCAGGTCCACCAGCAGCACGCTGGCGTCGCCCTGGTCGAGATTCGAGTTGAGCACAAACCTGCCGTCGGCAACCGCAATCAGGCGGCCGGAACCGATTTTCAAATCGACAGCAAAGGGCTTGCCGCCGGAGGTGAGCCTCACGCGACTGTTAGCGGCGGCCTTGTCGAAATGGACGAGGCCGGAAATTGGAATCTTCCGCGCGACGGGCGCGAAGTCGCCCTGGATCGCACTCGTATCGCCGCCTTTAGAGACGGATTCTTCGACGTCGAGCCGGTCCCATTTGCTTGTCGGATCGCCCATGATCACCGCGGTTCCCCCTGCGCGAATCCAATCCATCAGATCGCTGGAATCGATCTTGGCGGATCCTTCGAGTGGGCCTTGTTCGAGTGGACTCAGAAAATCCGGAACGACGAACCACAAGACGCGATTGTGGGGCACGCGCCAGGAGCGAGCATAGGAGCGAGTTACCCGAAAGTGGAGCTCGGTCAGCAGGTCATAGGCGGCCTTGTAGCCGTTGCCGGCAAGACCGAAGCTCGTTCCGGAGTAGTCAAGAGAGCTGTCCCGCTCCACCCGGAGATTCACGCAAAA
>Ga0210393_10001591_pt1 | contig 18951 bp, 16 predicted proteins | sample IncBWC27OmetaG_FD_160068 | JGI IMG/M metagenome (GOLD analysis project Ga0210393, IMG submission 160068) | Forest soil microbial communities from Barre Woods Harvard Forest LTER site, Petersham, Massachusetts, United States - Inc-BW-C-27-O ... | reverse complement strand
CCCCGGCGGCGCCGGCACCGAGTCCACGATCTTGCGGACGGCCCCGCTGGACTCGGTGGACAACCCACCGCCCATGTTGCCGGCGAGGTAGACCTGGACGTACGCGGCCTTTTGGTCGTGACTCTGGGAGCCCGCGGCGGTCAGGGGATCACTCCAGAAGTCCTGGATGTGCTGAACGTGTTTCTTGTCTTGCTCGAGTCGCTTGACGATCTCGTCGTAATAGCGGTGGGCCTCCGCCCCCAGCGGTTTGTCGCCCTCCAGCAGGATCATTGCCGAGCTGTCGGTATTGAACTCTTTGAACGTCGACCCGACGCGCATCATCGACTGGAACGACACCGCGTCCTTGGGACTCTGCGACACCGAGTGGTTCTTAGAGACGACCTCCAACTGCGGTGCGATGGTGTTGGTGATAAAGACGAGGGCTAACCACGCCAGAACAATCGGCAGCGCCAGCCGGTGGATCATCCGCGGCAGGAACGGCGGGATCAGCGGCTGGTCGACGCGCGGCGCGGCCTCGCGTGCCTCGCTCATGCGGACTTGTCCAGGCAGTAGACGAAGGCATTCACCGTTTCGTTGGCGGACGAGTGATTCGGAGTCTTGATGACGTCACCGTGCCCGTCGTGGTTGTTCACGACGAACTGGCAGGCGATCCAACTGCCGTCTCCTTGCGCCACCAGGTTTGCCGGGATGCCGGGTTTCGTTGAACTCAATACTTTGCTCCAGGGCAAGGGCACGTTGAGGGCCTGCTGCGGATGGGAGTTTTCGTCGAGGTAGTTGATGGTTGCCGTGCTGCCCGGTGAGCCCCAGACCTCGAGCGTGATCGTCTTGGCGTTGAACTGGTCGAGGACCTCGCCCGAGGTGCCGCCGCCGAACGAACCGCTGTGAACGCCGAAGACGTCGTGCAGTCGGTAAACAACGAATCCCGATAGCGCGACGACAGCTGCGATCGTGAGCACCAGCCAGAAACGCCCCAAAAGCCCCTTCTTGGCGCGCTGAGGAGCGACCTTGTTGCCCTCCCTGCCGGCGGAGCCCTGCTTCTTCAGCGGCTCGGTCCTTGGCTCAGTCGTCGTCATGGGCGCTCCAAGTCCTTCCCGTTTTTCACCGGTTGCAGTTCGGTAGACCACAGCGCTCCGGTCTCCTTTCCCGTTCACGACTTTGCAGAGATGAGGCCGATACCGGTGGCAGTCAGCAGGCGGCTAAGGGCGGATGCGAAGTCCAAGTTCCACTCCGGCGGAACAACTTCGGGTTCCTCGGCATAGGCATCGGTGAGTCCCTCCGGGGGGTTGGCGATCTGCCACAACGTGGCCGCCAGCGAGTACGCCGCCAACAGCATGTCGAGGGAGCCCGAACGCCCGAGTGCCGGCAACGCGCGTTCAATGGAATCAGCGAGCGAAAGGGTAGCAGCGGTACTGATCCGCTTGACCTCGATAACTCGTTCGGCGTCCACCTCGTGTTCCAGGTGCAGATGCAGGTTGGCCAGCAGGTCACAGAACAGCGGATCGTCGGCCAGCGCGTTGGCCAGCGTCTCGGCGATGCGCGACGGCGACTTGGGACCGGACTCGGCCAGCTTGTCCGCCACGGTCGTCGACCACCGCACCCACCCCTCGGCGGCCAGGTGCAGCAGAACTTCTTTGTGCGAGGTGAAGTAGCGGCGCACCGCCGAGTAGTGAATCCCAGCGCGGCTGGCGACGGCGGTCAAGGTGACCGAGGCGACGCCCGATTCCAGCGCCAGCGAGCGTGCGGCTTCCACGAGGGCCTCCGCACGTTGGCGCTTTTTTTCCTCCGTGCGGGCACGCTGGAATGTCAGTTGTGCCACCGGCTGAGCGTAACGCACGTGGTGTGATTTGTATAACGCACGCTGCGTGATTTGTGGCGTGGTCGCCCGCGTCGGCCGCAACCGGGTAATGGTGGAAACATGCTCGGAGTCCGGCCCACCGAGCCCTGCTAAGGAGCCCCATGCGGACCATCGCGCTGATCGGGTTTCTCGGTGGCCTGATCACCGGTATCTCACCATGCATCTTGCCGGTGCTGCCGGTGATACTGCTGTCCGGCGTGGGCGGCAAACGTGGTCTGAATTCCGCGATGCGCCCGTACCTGGTGATCGCGGGCCTGGTGTGTAGCTTCAGCGTGGCCACGCTGGTCGGCTCCGCGCTGCTGACGGCGCTGCACCTGCCGCAGGATGCGATCCGGTGGGCCGCCCTGGTGGTGTTGACCGTGATCGGCCTGGGATTGATCTTCCCGCCGCTGCAGCACCTCATCGAACGGCCGTTTGCCCGCATCCCACAACTTCAAATCGGCAGGAGCACAGATGGTTTCGGCCTGGGCCTGACGTTGGGCGCGTTGTATGTGCCGTGCGCGGGACCAGTGCTGGCCGCGATCGTGGTCGCCGGTGGCACCGGGACAATCCGCTCCACCGCGCTGGTGTTGACCGCGACGTTCGCCCTCGGCAACGCGGTGCCGCTACTGGCTTTCGCGTTGGCGGGGCAGCGCGTCACCGAACGAGTTGCCGCTTTCCGCCGTCACCAGCGCGCCATTGCGGTCGTCGGCGGGATCACGATGATCGTGCTGGCCGTGGCGCTGGTCTTCAACCTGCCCGCGATGCTGCAGCGCGCCGTCCCCGACTACACGACGGCGATGCAGAATAAGCTCGGCGCCAACGAAATCGAGCGCTCGCTGATCCCGGGCAGCAGCATCCAGCAGACATCGGCGGGCAGCACGCTGCAGCTGAGTCAGGGCGGCGTCACAGTCAACGGCAGCCTGAGCGAGTGCACCGAAGGTTCCGCCCAGCTGCAACAGTGCGGGCCGGCCCCCGCTCTCACCGGCGTCACCGGGTGGCTCAACACCCCGGACGGCAAACCGCTCGACCCCGCATCGGTGCGCGGCAAGGTGATCCTGATCGACTTCTGGGCCTATTCGTGCATCAACTGCCAACGCGCCATCCCGCACGTAATCGATTGGTACAACCGGTATCGCGACAGCGGCTTCGTCGTCATCGGGGTGCACACCCCGGAGTACGCCTTCGAGCGGGCGCCGGCCAACGTGGCCAGCGGCGCCGCCGCGCTGCACATCGACTACCCCATCGCAATGGACAACGATTACGGTACCTGGAACAACTTCCAAAACCTGTACTGGCCGGCCGAGTACCTGATTGATGCAAACGGAACGGTGCGGCACACCAAGTTCGGCGAAGGCGACTACGACGGCACCGAAAAGCTGATTCGTGAACTTCTCGTCGCCGCCCACCCCGACATCCAGCTACCCGCTCCGGTGAACGCGGCCGACACCACTCCGAAGACCATGCTCACACCCGAGACCTACCTCGGGGTCCAGAGAGCCCAAAATTACAGCGGGAACGGCGATTACAAGTCGGGCACCGCCACGTTCAGCTACCCGGCGACGTTGGCGGGAGACAAATTCGCCTTGCGCGGCAGCTGGACGCTGGATGACCAGGGCGCCACCGCGGACAGCGACGACTCCGCCATCCGGCTGAACTACACCGCCAAGGACGTGTATGCCGTCGTCGGCGGCACCGGCACCCTCACCGTGACCCGGGACGGGAAGACAACCACGACGACGATCGGCGGAGCGCCCACCCTGCATCAGATCGTCGCCGATGACGCCGCGCACCGCGATCAGCTGGAGATGCAAGTCAGCAAGGGCTTGCAGGTGTTTTCCTTCACTTTCGGCTAGACACCGCCTAAACGCGCCGCAGCCCGTCCGCCAGGTCGCCGGCTCCGAATAGTTGGTGTGGATCACTCAGACCCGCGCTCGGTCGCGGTCATCGGCAGCGGCGTGGCCGGCCTCACCGCTGCCTATGTGCTATCCGGGCGAGACCGCGTCACCCTGTACGAGGCCGACGTGCGGCTCGGCGGCCACGCACACACCCACTTCGTGGACGACGGCGATGGCCGCGTTGTCGGCGTCGACTCGGCCTTCCTGGTGCACAACGACCGGACTTATCCAACGCTGTGCCGATTGTTCAGCGACCTCGGTGTAGCGACCCAAGAGTCAGAAATGTCGATGTCGGTGCGGGCCGACGACATCGGACTCGAATACGCCGGAGCTCTCGGGGTCGGGGGTCTGTTTGCGTGCCGGCAGTCGTTGCGGCCGCGCTATCTGCGAATGCTCGCCGAGATCGTCCGCTTCCACCGCGCCGCCTCCCGACTGCTGGGTGAAGGCGCCGCCGCCGACAACCTCGAGACGCTGGAAGCCTTCTTGAACCGGCACCAGTTCTCGTCGTACTTCGTCGACTACTTCATCACCCCCTTGGTGGCCGCGGTGTGGTCCTGCGCCGGCGACGACGCCTTGCGCTATCCGGCCCGGTATCTGTTCGTCTTCCTTGCCCACCACGGCATGCTGTCGGTGTTCGGCTCCCCGGCGTGGCGCACCGTGACCGGGGGTTCGGCAACCTATGTGCAGGCCGTCGCCTCTCGGCTCGACGAGGTGTCGACTACAACGCCGGTGCACTCGCTGCGACGGGCGCCCGACGGGGTGATGCTGCAAGCGGGTGGCAACCCGCCGCGGTTGTTCGACGCCGCCGTCGTCGCCGTCCATCCCGACCAGGCGCTGCTGTTGCTCGACGATCCGACCTCCTGGGAGCGCGCTGTCCTGGACGCGATTCCGTACTCGACCAACCGGGCCCAACTACACACCGACTCCACGCTGCTGCCTCGCCACCGCCGCCCGCGCGCATCATGGAATTACCTGGTGACACCCGGGACGGACCATGTGGTGGTCAGCTACGACATCAGCAGGCTGATGCGTCTCAACGCCCGGCACCGGTATCTGGTCACCCTGGGCGGTCACGATCGGGTGGAGCCCAAGTCGGTGATCGCCGAGATGACCTACAGCCACCCGCTGTACACGCCGGAATCCGTTGCGGCCCAACGTTTGTTGCCGACGCTTGACGACGACCGGGTGGTGTTCGCGGGCGCCTACCACGGCTGGGGATTCCACGAAGATGGCGCCGCGTCGGGACTGCGCGCGGCCCGCCGGCTCGGCGCCGACTGGCCGGCAGCGACCCGTCGCCAGGAGGTGGCCCCGTGCTGACCCAGGTGCTGGCCCCCGCGATCTACCGCACCACGATCACCCATTGTCGACAGGTCCCCGTGCATCACTCGTTCGAATACCGAAGCTACAGCTGGTATGTCGACGTCGACGATCTCCCCCGCCTGCCCTGGTGGCTGCGACCGTTCGCACGATTCCGTGCCGACGATCACTTTTCGAACGGCAACCCGCAGCACGGCTCACTGCGCGAACGGCTCAGCGCCTTCTTCGCCGATAACGACCTGGCCGCTCCCGAGGGCCGCGTCACCGCGCTGCTGCAAGCTCGCGTGTTCGGCTATGTCTTCAACCCGCTGAGCGTCTTTTGGTGCCATGACCGAGACGGCGAGCTGCGTCATGTGATCGCCGAAGTGCACAACACCTACGGTGAGCGCCACGCCTATCTGTTGCCCCCGGCCGACCTGCCGGTGGTGACGGCCAAGGAGTTCTACGTCTCGCCGTTCAATCCGGTGGACGGCTACTACCTGGTGCGAGCGCCCCGACCCGACACCGAAGTCGAGATCAGCGTGGCGCTGCACCGCGATCACCGGCAGGCGTTCCCGGAATTCACAGCCACTATGCGTGGACAGCGACGTCCGGCAACGACCAGACAGGTCGCGATCATGCAAATCATTTCGCCGCTGGCACCGTTCGTGGTGGCCGCGCGTATCCGGATACAGGGGATCAAACTGTGGTTACGTCGACTTCCAGTGGTGCCGCGATGAGCTCCCCAACCGTCGAAGAGACCATCCAAAAGCCCTCGGCGGCAATCGATTCGAGGCGCTGGCCGTCGGTCGCAAAGGTGCCGTCGAGTCCGATTGCCGCGGCATCGGCGGCTATCGCCGACCGCCTGCTCCGGCGCGCGGCCGCTCGCCTACCGCTGCGACTGGTCTATCCCGACCGCACAGTGGTCGGCGCGGCTGACCCGACAGCGCCAACCCTGGTGGTTCATCAGCCCGAAGCGCTGGCACGCCGGATCGGGCGGTACGGGCTGATCGGGTTCGGCGAGTCCTACATGGCCGGCGAATGGTCGTCGGATGACCTCACCGCGGTGTTGACGGTCTTCGCCACCTCAGTGGCCGATCTGGTGCCGCGCACGTTGCAGTGGCTGCGGCCGATCGGCCCGGCATTTCGGCCGCGTTGGCGGGGCACCAGCCGCCATCAGGCGCGGCGCAACATCGCCGAGCACTATGACCTGTCCAACGATCTGTTCGCGGCGTTCCTCGACGAGACCATGACCTACTCGTGCGCGCTGTTCACCGAGCTGCCGGCCCAAACACCAAGGCCGCACGATCTCGCCGGCGCGCAACGGCGCAAGGTCGATCGGCTGCTCGACATGGCCGACGTCGGGCGCGGCAGCCGGGTTCTCGAGATCGGCACCGGATGGGGCGAGTTGTGCATCCGGGCCGCCGCTCGCGGAGCGCACGTCCGCTCGGTCACCTTATCGGCCGAGCAGCAGCGCCTGGCGCGGCTTCGGGTTGCCGCGGCAGGGCTGTCTGACTCGGTCCAGATCGATCTGTGCGATTACCGCGATGTCGAAGGGTGTTATGACGCCGTGGTGTCGGTCGAGATGATCGAGGCGGTGGGATACCACTCGTGGCAGCGGTATTTCGCCACGCTCGAGCAGCTGGTGCGCCCCGGTGGCCGGGTAGCGATTCAGGCGATCACCATGCCGCACAGCCGGATGCTGGCCAGCCGCAACACCCACAGCTGGATTCAGAAGTACATCTTCCCCGGCGGGCTGCTTCCCTCCACCCAGGCCATTTCCGGTATCACCGAGCGGCACACCGGCTTACACACCGTCGACATGACGTCGCTGCGGCCACATTACGCCGAGACACTGCGGCTCTGGCGGGAACGGTTCTTGCAGCAACGAATTGAGTTGGCGTACTTGGGCTTCGACGAAGTGTTCGCACGGATGTGGGAGCTTTACCTGGCGCACTCGGAGGCCGGATTCCGGTCGGGCTATCTTGACGTCTACCAGTGGACGTTCGCACGCGAGGGCCGCCGATGAACCCGATGAGCCTGGCCAATCTCCTCCAGGTATCCGGTGCCTCGGTTTTGGCTCTCGCCGTGGTGCACTCGGTCACGTTCGCTATCGGCAGGCGGATCGGCCCTTACAACGTCGTCGACGTCGCATGGGGCGTGGGCTTTGTGGCCATCGCCGCCGTCGCCGCGACGCTCGGACACGGTGACGAGACCCGGCGATGGCTGCTGCTGGCACTCGTGGCGATCTGGGGTCTGCGGCTGAGCTGGCACATACAGCGCAAGACCGTAGGCAAGGGGGAGGATCGCCGTTACGCGGCCCTCCTGCGCGATGCGACGCATTTTCAGGTCATACGCAAGGTCTTTGTGCTGCAAGGCTTCATCACCTGGTTCGTCTCATTCCCGCTGCAGCTGTCGGCGGTGACCGGTCCCACCCCGAAAGCGCTGACCGCCGTCACGGTGCTGGGCGTGGCCGTATGGGTGGTCGGCGTGACGTTCGAAGCGGTCGGCGATTGGCAGCTGAAGGTCTTCAGATCCGATCCGGCCAACCGCGGTGTGGTGATGGACCGCGGCCTGTGGGCCTGGACGCGCCACCCCAATTACTTCGGCGACGCGGCGGTGTGGTGGGGATTGTGGCTGATCACCATCACCGGCTGGGTGTCGCTGGCCACGGTCGCCTCGCCGCTGCTCATGACCTACTTCCTGGTGTACGTGACCGGCGCCCGGCTGACCGAGAAGTTGATGGCCGGCCGGCCAGGCTTCGACGAATACCGGCAACGGACCGCATTCTTCTTCCCGCGGCCACCCAGATCGGCACCTCGATGACTGCCGCCGGAACGGCCGAAACGGCTGGCGATAGGCTACCGATCCATGACCGGACCCGCACCGCTGACCAGGGACCTGGATGCCCTGCTGCGCCGGGTCGCGCGCGGGGACCGCGACGCCTTCGCTACGGTCTACGACGTCACCAAAAGCCGAGTGTTTGGACTGGTGGTACGGGTGCTGCGTGATGCCGGCTACAGCGAGGAAACCACCCAGGAGATCTATCTCGAGGTGTGGCGAACCGCGTCGGAGTACGACCCCACCAAGGGTTCGGCCCTCGCCTGGCTGATGACCATGGCGCACCGGCGGGCCATCGATCGGGTGCGCACCGAGCAAGCCGGCAGCCGTCGGGAATCACGCTACGGCGCAGCCAATGTCGTACCCGTAAGTGCCGCGGCACATGACCCAGTCGCCGACTCCGCGATCGCCGGTGACGAACGTCGCCGTGTGGCCGAATGCCTGGAGGCGCTCACTGACGCGCAGCGGCAGTGCATCGAGCTGGCCTACTACGGCGGCCTGACGTATACCGAAGTGTCGCATCGGCTGGCCGCCAATCTGTCGACGATCAAATCGCGCATCCGCGACGCGCTGCGCGGCCTGCGTAACTGCCTGGACGTGTCATGACTGAACCGACCGATTTCGAATTGCTCGAGCTGGCCACGCCGTATGCCCTGCATGCCATGTCAGACGAGGAGCGGGCGAACGTTGACCGGCGGGTGGCAGCCGCCCCGTCGCCAGTGGCCGCCGCCTTCGCCGACGAAGTCCGTGCCGTACGCGAGACGATGGCGGTCATGTCCGCGGCGACCGCAACCGAGCCACCGGCACATCTGCGGAGAGCGACGCTAGGCTCGGTGAAATCCCGCGACTGGCGCCAATTGAGCTGGCGTACAGCTACTTTGGTATCTGTAGCGGCGGCCGTCGTGGTGGGTGCCGCAGCGTTTGGCATCGGGGTGCTGATGCGGCCGGCGACACCGTCGACGGTCGCCGAACAAGTCCTGGCGGCCCCGGACGTGCGGACGGTCTCCCGCCCGCTGGCCAACGGGACGGCCACGGTGGTGTTCTCCCGCGATCGCAACGCGGGCGTGCTGGTGATGAACAATGTGCCGCCGCCGTCTCCGGGCACCGTCTATCAGATGTGGTTACTGGGCGCCAACGGCCCGACGTCGGCAGGGACGATGAGCACCGCGGCGGTGGCGCCCTCGACGAAGGCGACACTGACCAACCTCGGATCGTCGACGGCCCTGGCGTTCACCGTCGAACCCGGCGCGGGATCGCCACAGCCGACCAGCGCGATATTGGCCGAGTTGCCCCTGGGCTAGGCCCGCTTAGGGGATTTCGTCACCAGGCCGCCCAGTACCGCGACGAGCACACCCAATATCACCAGCGCGACGCCGGCAACCAACGTCAGGTTGAGCCATTGGCGCAGACCGGCCTCGGCGTGGTCGACCATCACTTCGGCGATCCGGCGGATGTCGCCGGTGGTGCGATTGAGCGCGTTGTTGATGTACCGGCCACCAACCTCGATCCCCGCCCATCCGGTCGCGCCGACGAGCAGTGCTGAGATGCCGAGGCTGGTCAGCGCCTTGCCACGGCGCCGGGCGGCGACCAGCATCAGCAGCGCGCAAAAACCGCTCAGGGCTGCCACACCGATACTCACCCAGGGGCCCCAGGTGGCGAGCCGGCTCAGCTGTCCCTGCCGCAACGGCTCGGACCCTGAAGACCCTGACGGCACCGACACCGTCAGCGGAACCGTCAGATGCGCGGGCACCTGCACGTTGTAGGTACTCGCGATCTGTTGAAACGAACTGTCTTTGAGCATCGGGGCCACGTCGACCACCCATTGGTTGCCGTTCTGGCCAGACCGTGGGTCGGTGAACAACCAGTCGTGCGCGGCCCGGTTCAGTTGGGCGAACAAAGGGGGAAACGCGTGCCCGGAGGTGAACGCGGCGGCGTCGTCGTGCACCTGCAAGCTGTCGACCGGGTAGCGTCCTCCGCCGTGCTCGGCGATGAGCGCCATCGCCCGGGTGGTGAGTTCGGCGGCCACGGCGGACTGCAACGCCGGGTCGGCCGCGGCTTTCTGGGCTATCGCGGCGTAGCCGTCGCTGTTGATGACGTTCAGCTGCGCCCATGCCGCTGGGATAGCCGCAGCCAGCGCAACCGTGGCGGCCAGCCACAACACCACCTTGGATATCGCAGTCGCGAATCGCACGCGTTAGAACCTACTGTGCGATCCCCCGCAGGTAGGCCGCCTGCCCGAGGTGCTGGGCACAGTCATCGATGATGCTCACCAGTCGTGCGCTGGCGGTTACCGGCGGGTCCCAGTTGGTGTCCACGACGCGGGACAACTCGGCGGCGGTCACGTCGGCGATGTAGGAGAGCGTGAGCTTGTGCACCTCGTGGTAGTAGCCGGACAGCAGGTCTACGGGTGCGCGTACCTTCGCGACCTCGTCGGGGCCGTGCCCGTAGCCTGTGTCGTTGCGCGGCAGCTCTAGCCCGAACCGGTCCACCCAGCCGTCACGGGTCCACACCTGCTCGACCCCGGCCACACCGGCCAGCTGAATGTCCTGCACCCGGGCACTGTGCCAGATCAGCCACGCGATGCTGTTGGCGTTCGGAGTCGGCCGGAAACTGGACAGCTCGTCGGTCAACCCGTCGGTGAGCTCGTCGACGTGTTCGATCAATCGGGTGAACGCGTCACGAAGCAGCTCCTGGGCGGCGGCGTCGGTGTTTGGCATAGCAGCGACACTACGGGCCCCCGTGCCAGACCGCTTCGACGTTATTGCCGTCCGGGTCGCGCACGAACGCGCCGAAGTAACCGGGGTGATATTCGGGCCACAGGCGTGGCTCTCGGGCCACAGGCGTGGCTCGTGCAGCGACTCGGCGCCCCGTTCCACCGCCGCACGGTGGAAAGCGCGCACGCCACTTTCGTCGGCGGCCGCAAAGGCGATGTGGTTTTCTCGATTGGGTCCCATGCCGGCACCGGCAGGAGCCTCAGAGCCGTCAGAGATCCAAAACGACGGCTTGCCGTCGCGCCCGTATCCGATGGCCCGGCCGAAATCCAGCTGCCGTGAAAACCCGAGTACTCCCAGCACGGCGTCGTAGAACTCCTGGGATTTCGGGTAGTCGGCGGAGGTGATTCCTATGTGGTCGATCACGGAAAAGATCCTGGCACGACCACCCGGGACGGTCGTAGATTATCCGAACGGCGCGTAAGGAGCCTTTCGCCAAGGACCTGGCGCTGTTGAGGGAGCTGGGTCTCCGCTAGGACGGTCCATCAGCACCGCAATGATGGCCGACGCCAGGTATCGAGGAGTACAGAACAACCGCCGTCATGGCATCGCCTCGGCCCACGCGATATGTCCTTCGAAGCCAAGCGATGTCGCCATGTCGCGGTAGCGGTCCCTGAACTGCGCGTAAGCCGCGGCATCGCCGTGGGCCTGTGCCAGCAGGGCCCGCAGCCGCAGCAGCCAGATCTCGCGTATCGCCATACCCTCTTCGGCTCGCGCGGCCGCTAGCCGCTCGATCGCGGCCTCGGCTTCGGCCAGGTCACCGTCGGCCCCGCGATCGAGCAGTGTCTCCACCAGAACACCCGTCGAAGAAACACTCCATAGCAGAAACTGGCCCCCGCGGAAAATATAGTCGGCGGCAGTGCGCATGAGAGGTATCGCCTCATCGCGATCTCCTTGCCGGGTTCTCTCACGCGCCAAATACACGTTGACGATCGGCAACTCGGCCTGGACGTATCCCCCGCGCAGGAACTCGTCGCGGACCTCCGCCAGCAGGTTTTGTCCGCGCTCACGCTCGGGATCCGTCGGACGGTGCACCAGCGCAATGCCCAGCGTCAGCCCCTGGGCGAGAGCCACCGCGAGGTCATCACTGGATCGTTCGGCAATCCGGGCTGCATCCTCGATCTCGCGCATCGCGGAATCGTCGGGCTCGAGCACGCCGGCGGGTATTCCACAGAAGTAGACCCAGCTGACAGCCGTGCAGTAGGACATTGGGTCGGCGCTGCGGGCCATGGCCAGGCTGTGCCGCAGGTCGCCCTGCCACCCGGGACGACCCAGGCTATAACGGGCCATACCCCGCGAAGTGAAGGCCATCGCCAACGGAGACCCGATCATGAAGTTGCCTTTCGACGGGTCACCGTCGGCCAGGTCTATCACTGCCTGTGAATACCGCGCGACGTCATTCCACTCGGCACACTCCCCCTTGGCGTAGGTGCCCGGGTAGGCCAGCCCCACCGTCAAGTTCGGATCGCCGAGCGACTCGAGGAGCGCCATGGCTTCCGATGCCAGCTGCGACGCCTCGCGCATCCGGTCCCGAAAGGCGTGATCCATCACTAGCCCCGCCATCGCGATGGCCAGTGACGCCTTGTCCCCGACGGTGGCGCACAACTCCCGTAATTCATCAAAGTGATCACCGGCAACATTCATATGGGTTCGCCAGGCGATCGCGCACAACATGGTGCGAGGGGCAATGCGCATGGCCGGTCGGTTGGCGTCATCGGCGGGTAGGGCGTCGGCGATCTGTTGGGCGCGCTCCCAGCTCAGTCGTGCCGCGCTTATGTCGCGGTGGGTCGCCCACATCGCGGCACGCATGTGCCAGCCGTAGGCGGCGTGCAGATCACTGGCGGCCTCCAGATGTTCGGCGATCAGCGCCGCGTTCTCGTCTGCCGCTGCCGGGTCACGTGATTCGATGGCGGCCGCGACGCGCCGGTGCAGCTCGGCGCGATCCGATCTGAGCTGTGCTTCGTAGGCCACGGTGCGGATCAGCGGGTGGTGGAACACATACGCAGGATCGCCACTGAACGTGATCTGATCGATCAACTCACCGCCCATCAGATCTTCTAGTACAGGATCATTGCCCAATGCTTCCAACAGGTCCCGGCTGAACTTCGAGCCGATGACTGCCGCAGCACTCAAGGTGCGCTTGGCCGCCGGGTCAAGCCGGTCGATGCGGGCGGCAATCGTTGCCTGCACGGTGGCCGGCACGCTGACCTCGGCAGCGCCGACCGCCGAAACATAGGCGCCGCGATTTCCGCGCAGCACACCACGCCCGGCCAGTTCGCGCACCATTTCCTCGGCGAAAAACGGGTTACCGGCAGCCCTCTCGGCGATCTTCTGGCCCAGCTCGCCAACCGAGGGGTCGTGGCCGAGCAGCCCGGTGACCAGTGCTGCGGTCTCCGAATCGCTTAGCGGCGCAAGGGCGATGCTCTGAGCACCGGGCACCCGGCTCAACGCGCCCCGATATTCGGGACGGTAGCTGATCAGCACCAGCGAGTGCGTCTGCGGGACCACCGCCACAAAGTCGGCAACCATGGATCCGCTGACCTCATCGATCCAGTGCACGTCCTCAACGACATAGACCGCCGGGGCTTGGCGGGCCAGCGACGCGGCATTGACCAGCGCGGTCAACCGCCGCCGCCGGGCATCCGGATCGATCCTGGGCAGCGCCGCCTCGGGATCGGCGATGCCCAACAGATCATCGAAGAGCAACAAGTCCTCCGGCTCGGCATCGGGCACCCGGGCCCGTACCTGCGTGCGGGCGGCCGAGGCGTCCAGATCACCCACGCCGGTGGCTGCCCGCAGCAACCGCGCCACGACATGGAAGGCAATGTCGGCGGCGTGCGATTCGCAATAGGCACTGAACACCTCCACTCCGCGCCCCGCAGCCATTGCCGCCACCTCACGCGCCAGCCGGCTCTTGCCGATACCCGGTGATCCCACCACGGTGACCACAGCGCCGTGACCGTCGACCGCGCGATCCAACACGCCCTCGACGAGGGCCATCTCCCAGCGCCGACCCACAAGATTCGACTCAGCACGCCCAACAGCGCGATGCCGGTCGCCCATGCCCAACAGCCGCTGGGCGGGCACCGGCGCGTCGGCATCGCTGATCTGCACATGCTGCGATTCGCCGAGAGTCGCAGCGCCCTCAACAAGTCGGGCTGTCGACGCGCTGAGCATCACGCCACCCGGCGGTGCCACCGATTCCATTCGTTGCGCCAGTCCGACTGGTTCACCAACGGCGGTGTAACCGAAAGGCCCCGAACCGATTTCACCGGCGATCACCTGACCGGAATTGAGGCCCACTCGCAACTGCGGATCCACACCGTCGCGGGCGTGGATGTCGACGGCAAGCCGCTTGGCCTCCTCCTGAACCCCCAACGCCGCCAGACAGGCACGAATGGCGTGGTCCTCCAACGCCACCGGCGCACCGAAAACCGCCATGATCCCGTCACCCGTGAACTTGTCCACCGTGCCGCCATACCGCCGCACCACCGCCGAAGCTTGGTCGACCAAGTCGGTAATGATCTCACGCAGCCGCTCCGGCCCGACGGTCGCGGCGATGTCCATGGAGTGCACCACATCGGCGACCAGGATGGTCACTTGCTTGTACTCCGCACGGGTGTCGTGCTCTGTGACGGGTGCACCGCAGCCATGACAGAACCGCGCACCTTCGCGCAGTTCGGTGCCACATGTGCAGCATGCGGTCGCTGCGGTCATCCGACCCTCCGCCGCTTCCGGCCCCCGAGGTTCCCGGTTTACAAGCATAGGGGCGCTAGACGGCGAACATGGCGGTTTAATCAGCCCGCCATCAGCGGGACTACCCACCATCGCCAGGGCGAGCACACCTACCCTGCGTCCATTTGGGGTTTACCCATACTCGACACCGGGGATGTCTCTTCAAAAATATGGGCGATACACAATAGGCTCAATTGAGCTATCGCGCCCCCGTAAAGTGATTTCACCTGTGAGACGGGCCGTGCGGTGGCTGCTAACCTTTTGCGAGTCTCCACGTACCGATACCATTTAACGGCGGGAACGACCTTTATTGATGGCAATTCGTATTCGACTATCAATTGTCGAGAAGGTTCTTCTTATCAATCAAGATTTGCCGCAGTAGACCGGAGACTCTCAGCAAGTCGTATTCGCTCGGGTTGTTGCTCAACCTCTTGTTCATGTCGATGAGGGTCTCTACGAACAACTGCTCAACCTGCATGTGAACGTGCTCCTTGTCGGTAGTGGGTCAGGCGTCATCCGGCACAAACGGCGACATGACCGTAAAAGTTCCTGCCAATACCGACTTTTTCAAATTTTTTTCCGGTGGCCACATCGTCAGGCATCCCAGGCACCGTATTTTTTTTCCCGTGGCTCAGCGGTGCCGTAATTAACCTGCCGCGTTGAGCGCGTCGTGATGGCCGCCCTGCAGCGATCTGCGTTTCGGGGGCTAGGCTTCAATGGTGGGCGCTAATGATGGACCAGGGCGCTGTGTCCAATGGACACACCTCAACCCATTTCCTCAGGTCGTTGACGGTACTTTGGCGGCACTCTCGGACGCACCAAACCTGTTTGACCAGGTAGAACGGTTAAAGTAGGAGACTATTTAGATGACCTACGACCTCATCATCCGCAATGGCACCATCGTCGACGGCTCGGGAGGTGAGCCGCACGTCGGCGACGTTGCGGTGCGCGACGGCGTCATTGCGGCGGTGGGTTCCGTTAACGGCGATACCGCCGCACGAGAGATCGACGCGACCGGGCTGCTGGTCACGCCGGGCTTCGTCGACCTGCACACTCACTACGACGGCCAGTCCATCTGGTCGGAGCGTCTGACCCCGTCGTCGGCACACGGGGTGACCACGGTGGTGATGGGCAACTGCGGGGTCGGCTTCGCGCCGTGCCGCCAAGAAGACCACGACGTGCTCGTCGACGTGATGGCGGGGGTCGAGGACATTCCCGGCGTCGTCATGACCGACGGCTTGCCGTGGACCTGGGAAACCTTCCCCGAATACCTGGACGCGCTGGAAGTGGGCAAGCGCGACATCGATGTGGCCGCTTATCTGCCGCATTCCCCGCTGCGGGTCTACGTGATGGGTAAGCGCGGCGCCGATCGCGAGCCGGCCACGCCCGAAGACCTCGCCAAGATGCGGGCACTGGCCAAGGAGGCGATCGAGGTCGGCGCGCTGGGCTTCGCGTCGTCGCGGTTGACCATCCACAAGACCGAAAGCGGTTTGCCGATCCCGAGCTACGAGGCCGCCCGCGAGGAGATCGAAGAGATCGCCAGGGGGGTCATCGACGGCGGCGGCGGTCTGCTGCAATTCGTACCCGACATTCCCGCCGGCGGCTACCAGCCCGTGCTGCAGACGGTTTTCGACGTCGCCGAGGACGTCGGGTTGCCGGTCACCTTCACGCTCGTTGTCGCCAACTCCGGCGACCCGACGTGGCCGGACGCGATCACCATGGTCGAGAAGGCCAATGCGGCGGGCGGCGATATCACTGCGCAGCTGCTGCCGCGGCCCATCGGGCTGATCATCGGGCTGCAGCTCACCGCCAACCCGTTCGTGCTGTACCCGAGCTACCGCGAGATCGCGCATCTGCCGCTGGCTGAGCGCGTCGCCGAGATGCGCAAGTCCGAGGTCCGGGCCCGCATCCTGGCCGATAAGCCCGGCGCCGGTCACCCGATCCTGTACGTGGCCCAGATGTGGGACTGGATCTTCCCGCTGGACGACAACCCCAATTACGAACCGAACCCGTCGGACAGCATCGGCGCCCGGGCCAGGGCCAAGGGTGTGAACCCGATGGAGGAGGCCTACGACCGGCTGCTCGACGACGACGGCCGGGCCATGCTGTTGGTCGCCACCAGCAACCTGGAGAGCAACTCACTGGACACCGTCGGGCAGTTGCTGCACCGCGACGATGTGGTGCTGGGTCTCGGCGACGGCGGCGCGCATTACGGCATGATCTGCGACGCGAGCTACTCGACGTACTTTTTGGCGCACTGGGCACGCGATCGGAAGTCCGGACGGTTCACGGTGCCCGAGGCCGTTCGCGAACTCACTTCCGTGCCGGCCCGCATCGCCGGGCTGGGCGACCGCGGCCGCATCGCTGTCGGATACAAGGCCGACCTCAACGTCATCGACCATGCCGCATTGCGGCTGCACAAGCCGGTGATCACCTACGACCTGCCCGCCGGTGGGCGTCGCCTGGACCAGACCGCCGACGGGTACGTCGCCACGATCGTGTCCGGCGAAGTGATCGCCGAAGACGGCGTTCCCACCGACGCCCGTCCCGGCAAGTTGGTCCGCGGCCGCAAGATGGCCCCTACACCTGCCCGATAACGCCACGAAGGCCGCTTGTCCCGGTTAACTTTGGTTAGTGACGAGCCCGCACTATGCGCGGTTGCCTCCCGAAGTCAACTCGGCACTAATTTTCGCCGGTCCAGGAGCGGCGCCACTTCTCGCTGCGGCGAAGGCGTGGGATGGGCTGGCCGACGACCTCTCGTCATCTGCATCCTCGTTCTTTTCGGTGACATCGGACCTGGCCAACGGTGCATGGCAGGGTGTGTCGTCGGCGGCCATGATGGCCGTCGCGACCCAGTATGTGAGTTGGCTCAGCGCGGCGGCTGCCCAGGCGGAGGCGGCATCCACCCAGGCCTCGGCCATCGCGGCCGCGTTCGAGACGGCACTCGAGGCCACGGTCCAACCCGCAGTGGTGGCGGCCAACCGTAATCTGGTGCAAGCGTTGGCGTCTCAGAATCACTTAGGGCAGAACGCTCCTGCCATCGCTGACATCGAGGCCGCATACGAGCAGATGTGGGCGTCGGACGTGGTGGCGATGTCGGGTTACCACGCCGACGCGTCGGCCGCCGTTGCGAATTTGGAGCCCTGGCAGGAGGTCCTGCCGAAACTCGATCTCGGCTCCAGTACCGGCCGACCCGCTTTTGGCCTTCCCGCCGGCACCCAAGCCAATTCCGACCTCGGTTTCGGCAACAACGTCAGCCAAAGTGTCAGCCCCGGGAATTCCGATACCGGAGACGTCGGCTTTTTGAACTCCGGCCGCTACGTCACGGGCGGCGTCAGCCCCAACCTCAGCTCGGGCATGCTCAACTCGGCCGCCGCAAGCACGGGCTTCAACCCGGGCGTCACAAGCCCCGGCTTGCTCAACCAACCCTGACCAACGCGCCTATCCTCGAAGCCATGCGCACGAAGAAGAGGGTGGACTTCAAGCGGCTTGCCGCCGCTCTGCCGGACTACCCGTTCGCGTACCTGATCACCGTCGACGACAACTACCGCGCGCACACCGTGACCGTCGAACCGGAGCTGCGTGATATGCCCGACGGCCCCGCAGGCCCGGAAGGGCCCGGAGCAATCCTCGATGTCGGGCTCATCGGTGGACGTACCCGCGAAAACCTCGCTCATCGCAGCGACGTCACCCTGCTGTGGCCTCCGCCCGAGCCGGGCGGCTACTCGCTGATCGTCGACGGCCGAGCCGAAGCTACCGAGGCCGACGCGCAGACCGTTCGGTTGGGTGTGGTGCCCACCCGTGCGCTGCTGCACCGCGACGCGGACCCCGACTCGCCCAAGGCGGCCAAAGGCTGCCTGCACGACTGCGTGGTGTTCGCCGAGCCGGCCTGACGCCGTACAGTCGCAACGAAAAAGCCCGGCCCCTCGTGGGAGCCGGGCTTTTTCGTACCTGGGACTTAGAAGTCCATACCGCCCATGCCGCCGGTCGGGTCGCCCGCCGGAGCGGCCGCCTTCTCCGGCTTGTCGGCAACGACGGCCTCGGTTGTCAGGAACAGCCCCGCAATGGACGCCGCGTTCTGCAGCGCCGAACGGGTCACCTTCACCGGGTCGGCAACGCCGGCCTTCAGCAGGTCCTCGTATTCATTGGTCTGCGCGTTCAGACCGTGACCCGCCGGCAGGTTGCGCACCTTCTCGGCGACAACCCCGGGCTCCAGCCCGGAGTTGAAGGCGATCTGCTTGAGCGGAGCCTCCAGCGCCACCTTGACGATGTTGGCGCCGGTGGCCTCGTCACCGGAGAGCTTCAGCTCGTCCAGCGTCGGGGCCGCTTGCAGCAAGGCCACGCCGCCACCGGCGACGATGCCCTCCTCGACGGCCGCTTTGGCGTTGCGCACCGCGTCCTCGATGCGGTGCTTGCGCTCCTTGAGCTCCACCTCGGTGGCGGCGCCGGCCTTGATCACCGCAACACCGCCGGCCAGCTTGGCCAGGCGCTCCTGCAGCTTCTCGCGGTCGTAGTCGGAGTCGCTGTTCTCGATCTCGGCGCGGATCTGGGCCACGCGACCGGCGATGGCGTCGGA
>Ga0210393_10001588_pt1 | contig 18966 bp, 10 predicted proteins | sample IncBWC27OmetaG_FD_160068 | JGI IMG/M metagenome (GOLD analysis project Ga0210393, IMG submission 160068) | Forest soil microbial communities from Barre Woods Harvard Forest LTER site, Petersham, Massachusetts, United States - Inc-BW-C-27-O ... | reverse complement strand
ATTGTGACTGTTTGAGCAGGTCTTCGGTGAGCATGTTGGCGTCGATCGTGTTGAGCACGATGGCGATTGACTCGGCCAACTGTTCAAGGAAGGCTTGGTGGGTTGGGTTGAAGCCCTCGAACGAGGCCAGCTCGAGTACGCCGCGGACTTGCCCTTCGTACGTCAGCGGCAACACCAGTAGGCTGCGAGGCAGTGCCTCTCCGAGCCCCGACGACACACGAATGAAATCGGCCGGCACGTTCGTGAGCGAGATTTTGCTCTTGTCGAGCGCGCATTGCCCGACGAGTCCTTGACCGAGATTGATCCGCTTGCCGGGGCCGGAGCCATCGCTGCCATAGCTGGCCAGCAGTTTGAGCTGCGGTTCGTTGCTCGACGAATCGAGCACGAAGAATTCGGCCTGTAGCGCGGTGACGACGGGGCACACCTCGGACAGAATCATGCGACCGACATTCGTTAGGTCGCGCTGCCCCTGAAGCATTCGGCTGAACTTGGCCAGGTTGGTTTTGAGCCAGTCCTGCTCGGTGTTCTTCTGCGTCGTGTCACGCAGATTGCGGATCATTTCGTTGATCGTGTCCTTGAGGGCGGCCACTTCGCCTTGGGCCCCGACCTTAATCGATCGGGTGAGGTCACCCTTCGTGACGGCCGTCGCCACTTCGGCGATGGCTCGCACCTGCGTCGTCAGGTTGGCGGCGAGCTGGTTCACGTTTTCGGTGAGTGCCTTCCAGGTGCCGGCGGCACCGGGCACCTTCGCCTGACCGCCCAACTGCCCTTCGACTCCCACTTCACGAGCCACGGTGGTCACCTGGTCGGCGAACGTGGCGAGCGTGTCGATCATTTCGTTGATCGTCTCGGCCAACTCGGCGATTTCACCCTTGGCTTCCACGGTCAGCTTTCGCTTCAAGTCGCCGTTGGCAACCGCGGTCACGACCTTCGCGATACCGCGCACCTGGCCGGTGAGGTTACTGGCCATGAAGTTCACGCTGTCGGTCAGGTCCTTCCAAGTACCGGCCACGCCGGGCACGTAAGCCTGACCACCGAGCTTGCCTTCGGTGCCGACTTCGCGAGCCACGCGGGTCACTTCCGAGGCGAACGATCGCAACTGATCGACCATCGTGTTGACGGTGTTCTTCAGTTCGAGAATTTCGCCCTTCACGTCGACGGTGATCTTTTTCGACAAGTCGCCCGCCGCGACGGCTTTCGTCACGTCGGCGATGTTTCGCACCTGGCCAGTGAGGTTACTGGCCATGAAGTTCACACTATCGGTGAGGTCCTTCCAGGTACCGCCGACGCCGGGGACGTCGGCTTGGCCGCCCAGCTTGCCTTCGGTTCCCACTTCGCGGGCCACGCGGGTGACTTCGGCGGCAAACGAACGAAGCTGGTCCACCATCGTATTGATGGTGTTTTTCAGTTCGAGGATTTCGCCCTTCACGTCGACGGTGATCTTCTTTGATAGGTTGCCAGTGGCGACGGCCGTCGTCACGTCGGCAATGTTTCGGACTTGTCCGGTGAGGTTACTGGCCATGAAATTCACACTGTCGGTCAGGTCCTTCCATGTGCCGGCGACGCCGGGAACGTCGGCTTGGCCGCCCAGCTTCCCTTCGGTTCCCACTTCGCGAGCCACACGGGTCACTTCCGAAGCGAACGATCGCAGCTGATCGACCATCGTGTTAATGGTGTTTTTCAGTTCGAGGATTTCGCCCTTCACGTCGACGGTGATTTTCTTTGACAGATTGCCGGTGGCGACGGCCGTCGTCACGTCGGCGATGTTTCGGACTTGGCCGGTAAGGTTGCTGGCCATGAAGTTCACGCTGTCGGTAAGGTCCTTCCATGTGCCGGCCACACCGGGGACGTCGGCTTGGCCACCCAGCTTTCCCTCGGTTCCGACTTCGCGAGCCACGCGGGTCACTTCGGCGGCGAACGAACTCAACTGGTCGACCATCGTATTGATGGTGTCTTTGAGTTCCAGAATTTCGCCGGCGACGACCACGGTGATCTTGCGGGACAGGTCGCCGTTGGCGATGGCGGTCGCTACCTCGGCGATGTTTCGCACTTGGCCAGTGAGGTTACCGGCCATCATGTTCACGCTGTCGGTGAGATCCTTCCAAGTTCCGGCGACGCCTTGTACGTCGGCTTGTCCGCCCAGCTTTCCTTCGGTGCCGACTTCGCGGGCCACGCGGGTGACTTCCGACGCGAACGAACGCAACTGATCGACCATCGTGTTGATGGTGTTTTTGAGTTCTAGAATTTCGCCGCGAACGTCGACGGTGATCTTCTTCGACAAGTCGCCCGTGGCCACGGCCTTCGTCACGTCGGCGATGTTCCGCACCTGGCCAGTCAGGTTACCGGCCATCATGTTCACACTGTCGGTCAGGTCCTTCCAAGTACCGGCCACGCCTTGCACGTCGGCTTGACCGCCCAGTTTTCCTTCCGTGCCGACTTCGCGGGCGACGCGGGTCACTTCGGCGGCGAACGAACTCAGCTGGTCGACCATCGTGTTGATGGTGTTCTTGAGTTCAAGAATTTCACCCTTTACGTCGACGGTGATCTTTTTGGACAGGTCGCCCGTGGCGACGGCCGTCGTTACTTCGGCGATGTTTCGCACTTGGGCCGTCAAGTTGCCGGCCATGCTGTTGACGCTATCGGTGAGGCTCTTCCAAGTTCCGGCCACCCCCTGCACGTCGGCTTGCCCGCCCAGTTTTCCTTCGGTGCCGACTTCACGGGCCACGCGAGTCACTTCCGACGCAAACGACCGCAACTGATCGACCATCGTATTGATGGTGTTCTTGAGTTCTTGCACTTCGCCTTTGACGTCGACGGTGATCTTGCGGGACAAGTCGCCGGCGGCGACAGCCGTCGTCACCTCGGCGATGTTTCTCACCTGGCTGGTGAGGTTGCTGGCCATGCTGTTGACGCTGTCGGTCAGGTCCTTCCACGTGCCGGCGACGCCTTGCACCCGAGCCTGGCCACCCAGCTTGCCTTCGGTGCCGACTTCGCGGGCCACGCGGGTCACTTCTGACGCGAACGAGCCGAGCTGATCGACCATCGTGTTGATGGTGCGGGCCGTCTTGAGGAACTCGCCCTTCAGCGGCACGCCGTCAACCTCGAGGGCCATCGTTTGTGAGAGGTCGCCTTGTGCGACGGCGCCGATCACGCGGGCCGTTTCGCTGGTCGGGTGCACCAAGTCATCGATCAGAGAGTTGACCGAACGGGCCGACTCTTCCCAGAAGCCGGCGATATCGCTCAGCGGCATCCGTTCCGAAAGTTTTCCCTCTTTACCGGCGACGCGGCGGAGGCGGGCCAGCTCGCCGGCCATTCGTTCGTTGAGTTCCACGACTTCATTGAAGGCATCGGCGACCTTTCCTTCGACGCCCGTCCATTCGATCGGCAGCCGCACGCCCGACTTGCCCCGTTTGAGCGAGGTCAGGGCGGACAGCAGCGTGACCATCGCCGTCGCGTGGGACTGATCGTTCGCGGGGCGCGGCGTTTGGTCGTGCGATTGGGGTTCTTGGAGCCGGGGCATGGGAACTCCTAGGAAACGAACGAAGATTAGCGGTGAAGACTACTGGGGATCCGTCGCGTACGAGCCGTCCGACAATCTACGGCGTAGGAAATCGGCGGGAGAGTCAATCAGAGCGCAATGAGCCAAGTCGCGGCGATTCGGAACGTTGCCATGATTCGAGACCCAGCGTGGCCATCCTCCAGGGAACGTGGCGGCGCACGCATTCTGGAGGGACGTGCAAGAATTTGCCAGCCTCGACACGATGCGTGAAATGCTTCGTTGACAGGGTCTGATCATCAACGGCGGCCCGCGATAACTGTCCGTCGAAAGGGAGACAACCCGAATTCAGACAATCTGAATGCAGCCAACTGAACTCAGACAACGCGACCTCCTCCCCAAGCAGAGGGACTTGGGGGGAGGTGCGCTGCTTATCATCTTATCATCAATCAGGCGTGTGAGCTTAACGCCTGCAAACGTCGCTCTCCTTGCGGCAAAGCTCACCACCAACCGAAGCGGTAGCCGACCCTGCCGTCGCGCCCAAAGCGTCCGAAGAGGATCGGTCCCCCGTAGGTATATCCGTATTGGGGAGAGGCTCCGTAGTAATAGTTGCCGTAGTAGGGATAGGGTTGCTGATAGACGTAGCCGCCGTTCCCGTAAGGCACAACCGGCGCCTGGTATCCGTACCCCCCGTAGTTGTAGGGGGCGTAAGCATTGTTGTTGGTGTTGTATCCGTTTCCGTTGTAGTTGTAATAATCCTGCGCTCGAACGCCGGACGTCCCACTCATCAACGCGAGGAGCCCGATCGCAGCAGCTGCTGTTGTCAGTTTGAATCTCCAATGCATGACGGCACATCCTTTCTGCGAAGACGCTGGCGCTCTGCCAAGACGTCGACTGTCTGCCGAGACCTCGGCGGCTATTTCTTCTGAAGCTGCTCACGCAGTTGTTTGATCTCTTCTCGCAGTTGCTTCAGTTCTGCTTCGATTTTCTGATTTTGCTGATTCAGTTGCTGATGGAATTCGTTGGCATTGAAGCCGGCTTGCCCCTGCCACGGGCCCTGCGGAAACTGTCCTGGTCCGAACTGACCATTCCCCTGCCACGGTCCGGGACCGTATTGACCCGGTCCGAATGGCTGAGGTCCGCCTTGCCCTTGTCCGAATTGGCCCGGTCCGCCTTGTCCGGGTCCAAATTGGCCCGGTCCCATCTGGGCCATGTAGTCCTGGTTCCGACTTCCCAACGTCACGGGCACTTTGATTTGCTTGTTGTCGCGGATGACCTCCAGCTCGGCCTGCGACTGGGGCTTCATCTCGTGAACGAGAGCCACAAGCTCGCCCGGCTCGTCGACCTTCTGGCCGTTGACCTGAATGATCACGTCGCCCGTCCGCAAACCGGCTCGAGCTGCCGGTCCGTTCGGATAGACTTGAGAGATTTCGGCGCCTTGCTCTGCGGCGTTCTTGGTGCCAGACGTTGCAGGATTCGGACTCGGTGGATTTGACTGTGCGCCCGTCTGCGGCTGCGAGTTTGAACTCGGTCCCGATGAATTGTGATCCGACGGGTCGTGGCCGTTTTGATTCTGAAATGTCTGTTCGTTGTTGTTTTTCTCTTCGAGCAGGACACCTAGCCACGCGCGGTCGCCCCGGAACTGACCGGGGAACAGTTGCAAGTTCATCTCGTGGCCATTGCGTTCGAGGACGATCGGAACGGGCCGCCCGCCGAGAACGCTGAGGTAGGCGATCAACTGTCTCGAGTTGCCAAAGCTGCGACCGTCGACCGAGATCAACCGATCGCTTGGTTGCAGTCCGGCGCGGCCGGCGGGACTGTTTGGATCGACGGTCGTGATTTTGAATTCCGTCTTCGCACCGCGGGCCCCATGCTCGAAGTGGGCGCCCAACACAGGGCCGATGCCATTTGCTTCTTGCGGGTTATTCGCCGGAGTTTCTCCGACGGACGTTTTCTGTCCTGAAGTCGGGACGGGTTCGGCCGCGCGCGTGACATTTCCTAATGGCGCGGGTTCCGAAGTCGGTTTAACCGAATCGCTCGCCTGGCCCCAAGCCGCTGTCGTCGTCCAAGCCAGAGCCGCGCCCACAGACAGACAGCGAGTCAACGTCGTCTGCCAGCCAAAATTCGATCTCATTCCGTCCTCCTTTGCTTCGACCCGGCTGCGAGTTGAGACAACATCGGTTCAGGACAAGGAATCAAGAGCGTGAAGAGGGCTGACGTCACGTCCGACCCGCGCAGGAACTTCCGTTCAGATTCAAAGCGTTGGTTTGCTCTTTCGAGCACCCCATGACCACCGGGCCAGTCATCGGGTGCTTCCAGAGAATTCAAGCTCGGCCTTCGGCATGTTGCGAAAAAATGGCCGCACTAACTGCAGGGGCAAAAGCTATGCCACGTGGGGACGGCCGAGGGGCGGCGCGAACCGCGGGATCAACGCGTGTGGCACCGGAGCAACAGCCCGCGGACCTGAAGGCAGCAGGAGCCAAGACCGGCGATCAGAGTTAGACCAGCGAATCCAGCCCAGTGGGACAGCCCGCCGTCCCCCGAATGGTCAGCAGATCGGGCCAACCTGCAACGACCCAACGGAGCCGCCCGGGCGACCTGCGGTGCCAATTTCGCCGCAGGCGGCTAGTCGACCTCGGCCGTTGCCTCTTCGAGATCGTCGACTTTCACCGTGCTACCCAGCTGAATGCGCAAGGCCCGCATCTTGTTGCGGAGGCTGCCCCGCGTAATTCCCAACATTCGGGCGGCCTGCGATTGGTTGCCGGCCGTGTGGCGAAGCACGCGAGTCAGTAAGTAACGTTCCATCATTTCGACCGACGCCGTGTACATTTCGGTCGACCCGTTTTGGATACACTCGTCCACAAAGGGCTTGAGATCGCACGGCGGGGTGTCGTGCGAGTTCGATGAGGCTGCGGCTGCTCGCCCGTGCACGCGAACGGTTTCCGGCAGGAAGTCGGGCAGGATCACATTGCCCGTCGTATTGAGCAAAGCCTGACGGACGACGGCTTCCAGTTCGCGAACATTGCCCGGCCAGGAATAGCGCATCAGCATTTCGAGGGCTTCCGGCGAGATGCCATGGACCTCGGGTTTGTGCAGCTCGCGTCCGAATCGGCTCAGTAAGTGTTCCAAGAGGAGCAAAATGTCCTCGCCTCGCTCGCGCAATGGGGGCAGTTTGATGCTGAAGCCGTTGAGCCGATAAAACAGGTCCTCTCGGAAATCTCCCTTGGCCACCATGGCCGACAAATCGCGATTGGTGGCGGCAATCACGCGGACGTCGGTGCTGATCGTCTCGTTGCCGCCGACCCGCTCGAACTTCTGTTCCTGCAGCACTCGGAGGATTTTGCTTTGCAGGAGTGGGGACATGTCGCCCACTTCGTCCAGAAAGAGGGTGCCCCGGGCGCACTGCTCGAATTTACCGATGCGGCGGTAGTTGGCGCTCGTAAATGAGCCCTTCTCGTGGCCGAACAGCTCGCTTTCGAGCAACGTCTCGGGCAGGGCCGCACAGTTCAGAGCGAGGAATCTCTCCGACGAGCGGCTGCTGTGATGATAGATGGCGCGGGCGACGAGCTCTTTACCCGTGCCGCTTTCGCCGTTGATCAGCGTCGTAACGGTTTGCGGCGCGACTCGCCCGATCGCCTTGAACACCTCGCACATGGCCGGGCTGCGACCGATGATATGGTCGCCCTCCACGGCCGGCGCCTCCGTGGCGCTGGGCAGGGCCACGCGAACTTGCATCAGCCGGCGGATTTCGAGCGCCCGATCGACCAGATCCCTCAACTTGGGCAGGTCGAGCGGCTTTAGCAGGTAATCGTAGGCCCCCAGTTTCATCGCCTCGATCGTCGTATCGCTGGTGCCGCCGGCCGTAATGAAAATGATCGGCAACTTGCGATCGAGAGCCTGGATTTTTTCGACGGCTTCGAGCCCCGAACCCTCGGGGAGCATGATGTCCAACAGCACGACGTCGGGCTTTTTCTCGATGAGTTCGAGCCCTTCGCGAACTGTTTTGGCCGTCAGGACTGAGACGCCGGTTCCCTCGAACGTGCGCTCGATGGTGTAGAGAACGGCGCGGTCGTCATCGATTACGAGCAGAGTCGACATGGTGTTCCCGTACTCCTCTGAAGATGCGGCCGTCCCCCGGCGATTAACCGCGGTGACAACCGACCCTTCCCCATTTTTGCACCGGATTTGGCCCCCTCCAAGCGCCGTCTGAGAGAATCACCACCGCAGCCCCAAAAAGGGGCAGGGCCTTTTGCGTGGACTTCCTAGCCGGCTTGCTCGTCAGGAGAGGAAAACCCAAACCCCCCGATAGCTTCCAGAGCATCGAGGTCCGCGAATCCGAACAGAATCTATCCGACCAAGAATAGATACATCGCCTGCCCAGACGGTAATCCTGGGAAACCACAGGCACCAAGAACATTGCCGTTAGGCGACACGCAGCAGATTTCTAACGCCCCGAATTTGATCCAGCCGTAGCACGGCCGTTTGAGCCAATTGCTTGACGTAAAACGAGGGGACGCTGCCAGTCAGCTCCACCACGCCATCGGACACGTCGCACTGGATCCGCCACAAGGGTGCATAGCCGGTTTCACGGAGAACCTTGTGCACGGTTTCACGGAGCGAACGGTCAGGCGGCCTCACGCGCGAAATCACGATCTCATCACCTGGAAAAAGCTGGGAGTTGAATCAGAAGAATCTGAGCCGGGGAAAATAGCCGGATCGCAATCTGTGCGACCCAATTCTCCCTATGCAAGCGGCATGCCAGCATGGACAGCGTTTGGCCGTCCTCGCTTGGAGCAAAGGCAATTTGCCGCTGGCTTCTAAGCGACCAGTCCCAGAGTTTTTTTCTGAAGTCGGACCAGCGCACTTCAAAATTCGGGAAATGAGGCCACGCTCCTGGCCGTCTGGCGATCACTCTGGTCGACTCGCGACCATGGGGTCTGTTTCAGCGTTTTCCTGAGTCTGATGGAGGGCTTTCGACCGCGCATGGGGGCATGACAAGTGCAGAGTATTTCTCACGCGAGCGAAATCGCATCTCGTACGACACGGAGATTTTTCGAGCAGTCATGAAGACCGACGGAAACAACGGTGAGGAGTAGGAGTATGTCGAGGCAGATGTGGGCGAGAGGAATTTGGAGCGTGGCAGTGACAGTGGCTTGTGGCGCGGCGGCAATCGGTGCGCAGCAAAATCAACCAGCACAACAAAACCAGGGAGCGAATCAAGCCGGGCAGCAAAATCAAATTGGACAGCCGGCCCAAAACAATCAGCGTCAACCATGGAACGGCGCAGGAGCAAACGCGGGCATGGCCGCCGCTGGTAAGGCCGACATCGATCACTATCTGATCAAGGTATTGGTCAAGGCCAACAAAGACGAAATCGAACTCGGAAAACTAGCCCAACAGCGTTCGCAAAACGCGGACGTGAAGCAGTTCGCAACGCAAATGGTGCAGGATCACACGGGCTTCCTGAACAAACTCGAGGCGTTTAAGAAGTCCGGGAACATGGGCGCCGGAACCCAGGTTGGAACTCAGCAACCGGTCCAGCGCGGCACGGCCTATCGGGGGAACCCGGAGGGCACGCCGGCCGAGAATGGCCTGAATCAGCAGCAGTCCCAGCAAATCCCCAATCCACAAGTTGGACAGCAGCAGGCCGGGGGGAACAACCCTCAGCCGCGTCTCTCGGGAAAGCGGATGCACCGTGAGCACGTAGCGGGTATGGCCGGAATGAATGAGCACGGCGGGGCCGCCGAGTTCGCGAAGATTATGGAAGAAGTCGATCGCAACGTGCAGCAAGCGGCGGTGCGAGATCTCTCCTCCAAGCAAGGCGCTCAATTCGATCGCTGCTATCTGACCAACCAGATGTTCTGTCACATGTGGGTCGCCGAGGCCCTGAAGACGTTTGAACAGAATGCTTCGCCCCAACTGAAGCCAGTACTGCAAGAAGGGGTGCAGGCAACGGAACAGCATCTGACGCATCTCAAGATGTTATTGGCGAAAGTCGAGGGCGCGCCGGCGTCGCCCAGCGCACAACTCCAACCGCGCGGCAACCGATTCAATCGCTAGCCGAGCAACTTGCCACAACGCGAAATCGTGACAAGAGCGGGGTCTTTTCGGGGCTCCGCTCTTTTTGTTTGGCGGCTCAAGGAAATCCCTGGCGTAAATGGGCTTACAACCAGAGTCCCCTTGACCAATTCTCGAAAACGGCCGTAAGTTCCCCGAGTTTGGGGGAACTACCTCGGCTTCGGGAGCGCCGCTATGCGTCTTTTCGCCTGCTTCGCGGTGGTGCTCTCATTCTGCTTCTCCTCGTCGAGGGGGTTGGCTCAGCAGGTTGATCAACCGATCGTCGTCGCGAAGCCGACCGCGCTGCGACGCGCTCTAACCGCAGCGATTTACGCCCTGCATGCAAGAATGCTGCGTGAAAAGGGCGAGTTGGACGGCGCCATCGCCGACTGCACCGAGTCGATTCGGCTCTGTCCGTCCATGCAGGATGCCTACAACACACGGGCCCTGGCATTGATGAAGCAGGGGAATGTTGACAGCGCGATCGCCGATTGGAGCAAAGTCATCCAGCTATGCCCATCATGGAACGCGACTGCGTTGTCGCGCCGCGCCGCGGCTTGGAGGGCAAAAGCGGAATTCGATCTCACGATTGCCACAGCGATCGAGGCCCACGATTTTGCGAGTGCTATCGATCGCGCCGTCGGCGATCAGTCATCGCCCTCACTTGCAACTCAAGCGACTCTCGAACGGTCGCGCCCCGACCATCCTCTGCAGCTGACGAACGTAGCCTTCTGCGACAAGATTGAAAACTATGGGAGGTGGACACGTTTTCGACGCGATGAATTTACGCCGGGTCAACCCGTGCTTCTTTATGCTGACGTCGACAATTTCACGAGCGAGCGGACGTCCGAGGGGACCTGGCGAGCGATCCTCAAATCGACGATCGAGATTTTCGATCAGCATGGCAACCTCGTTCAGCGCATGCCATTCGCACCGAACGAGGATTTGTGCCAGAGCGTGCGGCGTGACTACTACAACAGCTATGAGTTCTTGATCCCGAGTGGGTGTGCCCCCGGTCCCCACACGCTGAAATTAACGATCGCAGACATGCTCGGAACGAAAACGGCTGACTCGTCGATCCACTTCACGGTCAAGTAGCGTTCGCCCGGCCGTCTTTCAAGAGGCCGAGCTGCATCAAGCTCTCTGCAGTGGCGACGATCGATTCTTCATTGGAGCGGGGCGCCCAGCCGAGCACGCGCTTGGCCTTTTCGTTCGTGGCGTTCTTGCGTTTGCCCAGCTCGGGCACGATCTGCTTTACGGCCGGATCGCGTAGCGAGGCGACTCGCACCAGCCAGTTCGGCAGTTGCCTCGTCGGCACCCTCTTGGCCGCGTCGCCCATGCGAGACTTGAGCACCCTGGCGATCTCCGACATCGACAGGAAATCGCCCGCGACGGCGAGGAAGCGTTCGCCTTTGGCGGCGAGCTGAGTCATCGCGCGCAAGTGCAAGTCGGCAACGTCACGCACATCGACCACGCCAAAATACAACTTGGGGCAACCGGGCAAGGCCCCATCCATCAGACGCTGCACGATCAGGATCGACGTCGAGTAGTCGGGACCCAAGACGGGTCCGAAGACGCCGACCGGGTTGACGACCGACAGTTCGAGCGTGCCTCCTTCCTTTGCGATGAAATCCCACGCCGCGCGCTCCGCCAACGTTTTCGATTTCACGTAGGGGCGAACGTCGTCACCCCGCGGATCGGTCCAGTCGGTTTCGTTGAACGGAGCGTGTTGAGCGGGTTGCCCGTAACCGATCGCTGCAAACGAAGAAGTCAGCACCACGCGTTTGACGCCGGCGTCGCGCGAGGCGCGGAGCACGCGCAGGGCACCTTCGCGCGCGGGAACGATCAGCTCGTTCTCGTCCTTGGGAACCGTGGGCGGAAAGGGCGACGCCACGTGCAGCACGTAGTCACACCCGGCCACGGCCTCGGGCCAACCCGCATCTTTCTCGAGGTCGGCGGCGAAGAAGGACAACGGATCGCCCGCCTCGGCTCCCCCTTGTTTCAACAAAGCCCGTACGTCGGCTTCGCGCTTGAGGCTCCGCACCGTGGTACGAACCTGATGCCCACCGGCCAGTAGCTGCAGGATGCAATGGCTGCCGATGAATCCTGAGCCGCCGGTTACCAGAACTGCGCTCATCGCCACCTCGTCATTGTTGTTGTCAAATGACGCAGGATATCGCGATGGTGGGCGAGTCGCCAACGAGCGATCGCCGCGCGAGGGCGCTCCTTTGGTGGAACCCGACATGGCTCCTTACTGGTCCAGGAGCTTCCGGATCGCGGATTCCAGTCCGAGTCGGTGGGAGAGCGCCACGCGCAGCGTGCCTTGGCGATCGATGAGGTAGAGACTGGGGTAGTGTGGTACGGCAAAGGCCTTGTCGAGTGAGCCAGTCGAGTCGCGCAGGTTCGGCCACAGCTTTGGATTCTTGCGCTGGTAGCCGTCGAGCGCCTCTAATTCTTTCTGGGTATGAATTCCTAGAATCGCAAATTGATCTTTGCCAAATTCGTCCTGCAACCGCTTCAGTTCTGGGAATAGGGTAAGACATGGTTCGCACCAGGTGCCCCAAAAGTCGACGAGCACGACCTTGCCACGCAGGTCTTTTTCCAGCGATTCCGGCAGGGCCGATCCCAGGATGGTTCGCAGGCTCTTGCCCTCCAAGGCGTCCGCCGCAAAACGCGATTTTGGATTGTCTTCACGCCAGATGCCGTCGGCACCGACCCGCAGCGTTCCATAAGGTGATCGGAATTCCTCAAAACTCGCGGAACTCAGATGGGCAAAGTGCGCTTGCAATGCCGATCGGTCCGCTGGGGAAAGCAAACTGGAGACCCACAGCGACTTCAAGCCCGGAATTTGGTCGAGTTTTCGAATCCCCTCGACGCTCAGCACGCCATCCACCGCGAGATTGATCAATTGCCGGCACTGGATGAGTTGCTCGAGCCCTTCGTCCGACAACACGCAATTTTCGCCCAAATAGAGCGAGTCCAAACTTTTGCTCTGGGCGATCTGTTTGATCGCTCGGTCGTTCACGATGTTCGAGAAAGTGCTGAGCGACTTCAGTGAACGGCTGGCTGCGACAAACTGGTAGTCGCACGGTTGCAACGATTCAGTATTGAACTCGAGGCTGGTCAGGTTTGGCAGGCGTCCCAAGGGCGCCAGATTGACCGGGCTTAGTTGCGCGTTGAGGAAAAGATGCGTCAGGTGGCCGAACTCTTCGGGATGCCTCAGGGCATTGCCGTCAAAGCTTTCCAGATCGAGGCTCAGATATTGGAGTTTGTGACATAGTGCCAGAGCATCGCCAAGCTCAGCGGTAAACGAGATCTTGCGGAGATCGACCCATTCGAGCGGGTTGGACTGACACAGCTTGACGACTTGTGCCACCGTCGCACCGGTTCCCAGTTCTTCCAATTCGATCCGTTTGAGGTTCCCGCGCGCGGCCATCACGTCCAGGGTCTGCTTCGTCGGGTGCGAGATTCTCGGCCAATTGGTGAGTCGCTTCATCACGCAGAGCGCGGTTTGTAACTCCTCGGTGGGGCACTTGTCTTCGCCGCCGTTCAGGTCGAGTTCTTCGAGGTGTTCCAAGAACTTCAACCCCTGCGCAAAATCCGGTTCGATTTTCGCGCGGCTTTGAAATCGGATCTTCCGCAGTCGGGGCAGCTGACCGAGGGCCTTCAGGGTTTTGGCGTCGATGCGACCACCGTTCCAGTTGAAGAGTTCGACGTTTTTCAGCTTGGGAAGAGCCGCTTCATAACCCTCGCGTTTCACATGAACATTCAAGCCGCGCAGGTGCGGAATCTCGCACAACGCTTGAATCACCTCAATCGCGTCGGCACCAAAGTCGACCGTCACAAAATCCAGCGTGGGATGCCCGCGGAATTGCCGGAGCGCCGATACGTCCAGTGAACCGGCTTGATCATAAACGTATTCAATTTTCGGGCACCGCGCGACCCAGGCAGTCATTAGTTTGCGGCCGGGCTCGCCCTTCACCGAGAAGTTCAACCATTGGAGCGCCGGCGCGGCGGGCATTCCGGAGACCTCAACCTTCGGCGCCAGCTGGCAGTCGTTGAGGCCTAGTTCCCGGAGAGAGGTGAATCTAGCAATGCTCGCGAACTCTGCCGCTCCCAGTTTCGCCCCCGTGATCACGAGAGAGTGAATGCTGTCGGCTGGAAGCGCATTCAAGAAACCCAGATCAGCGGCTCCCGCTCGATTGATATCGAGTTCGACCAGCGAATCACGACGAACGACTAACACTCCCCGCGCATGGCGGACATTCTGCTGAGCGCCACGATCACGCTGGCCCCAGATCACCGGCTCAGGAATGATTGAGACGGTTCCGCAATTGCGGTCTTGCGGGAATTGCAGAGCTTTCGCCCGCTGCGCAGGCGGCTGTTGAGCGCTGACGGCTGTTGCGAGTGGTACCAACATGAAAAGTGCAACAGCCAGCGGAAGCAAAGTGGCAGCTATAGTCGACGGAGCGCGGCTTCCCCTCTGCTTTCCCACAAGGTCGTGAATCTCGTGAACCATGCTGGGACGCCCGTCCTAGAGCACTCGCAAAAGTCCTGGCTCGGCTTTGCTCGCTCGAGGCAATGATCTCTTAGGCATTGCTGCCGTTCTACGACTCCCGTCGGAGCATGTCAAAGACAAAAAGTCGAGCGGCCGACCCGAGTGGACTCTCGCAGTCAGCGATTAGCTCTGCGACGGCTCGCCGACTCGGCGGGGCAGCGTTTGGAGGATCTTTGACAAGTCGGAGAGTTCAACCGGCTTTTTCAGCACGCGATCGAAACCTGCCTCGTACGCCTGCCGTTCGTGATCCGGGCCTTCCCAGCCGCTGACGGCGACGATGCATACTTCGCCCAGGGACTGGTTTTTGCGGGCGGCCTTCGCGAACGCATATCCCGACATTTCTCCGGCGAGCATGATGTCGCAAAAGACGACTTCGGGCAAAAACTCTTGCGACAGCGCCATCCCACTTTCAGCATCTTCGGCGTCGCGTGCATCATGCCCGAGCTTGGTCAGCAGCAGCTTCAGAATCGCGCGGGCGTCGCGGGAATCGTCCACAACCAGGACGCGTCGCCGCGGTACCTCCTTGCCGCCAAGATTTGCGTCCAAACGGGATCCGGTCATTACCGTCGTTCCGTTACGTTTGCGGATGACGAGAGGCAGGACACCAACGGGTCGGGAAAGGAAGAAGAAATCTGCGCTCTGTGAACGCGCAGCTGTGCAATCTGTCTTCGTGAACGCCCGTCACCCGGTCCGTAGAGGGACCGCCACGGCTCTCCATTTCTGGATATCTCTATGATACCCCAGCGAGTCTCCGCAGACACGGGGCGATTGGCAAGAATTGACAGAGAAGCGATGACCCGATTTCGCGGGATCCGCGCGAAATTGCCTACGCGGATTTTTCGGCAGCACCGAGATTCCCGCGACAGTCAGGATCCAAATGCGGTCGTGGCCAAAAGCCGACCCACTCGCCGCATGAGGTCGGGCCAATCCCCGGCCGAGCGGCACCGCAACAGACGCATCGTCGGATACCAGGGCGTCGACTCACTTTGCAGCATCCAACGCCAATCGGCCGAGAAGGGCAGCAGCGTCCAAACGGGCCGCCCCAGAGCCCCCGCCAGATGCACCGTCGAGTTGTCGGCCGAGATCACCAGGTCGAGCGCCGCGATTTTTGCGCCAAAGTCATCGAGGTCGGTCAGCGGATCGCAGTCCGTGCCGTCATCCAGGGCCACGCCGAATCGATTGCCAGCGAGGGCCGCTTCGCCCGCGGAAGGTCCATGTTGCAAATTGAAGAAGCGAACTCCGGGCGTCTGAAACGCGGGTCCCCACTGTTCGAGCGGGATGGAACGTTTGCATTGCGTCTCGCGATCTTTTCCTCCCCGCCACGCGATGCCGACTTTCAAGCCGCTGCCAGCATGGCTGAGTCGGGCCCGCCAACTGGCGACCCGCGCGGGGCTCGCCTTGAGATAGCCATCTGTCGCCGGAAAATCCTCGATTCGCCGGCGCACAAATCGGGGCAGCGAGCCGATGAATTGCACCAGGTCGTGATTGTTCGCGTCGGACACTCGTCGCTCGCGACCGTCCCAACCGTCTTTGACTTGCTCCTGGTCAGTTGTCGGAGGGACGGGCGGTGTCGAAGGAGCGGCCACGACTTGGACATCGGGAAACGAACGGGCGAATAAGGGGACCAGACGTGAATCGCATTCAACGACACAAGCGGTCGCCGCGCGCGAGACGTCCGCGAGGCACGAGGCGAACATGACCTGGTCGCCGATCCCTTGCTCGGCGAGGATTCGTACCGAGCGGCCGGCGAACGAGTTGCTCACCGCGGGAGAGTCCAAGCGAACTGCTTGCCGCTCCGCCTCGTGCCGCCACTCATACTCGTCCCAACCGGCGGCAAGATTTCCCTCCGTCAACCAAATCAACGAGCGATCAAAGCGGGCCTCGGCGAGATCGGGTGTGTCCGCGAGGACCCGGTCTAAGCGCTCGAGTGCCTCCGGGAAGCGGTGCAGATCTTTCAACGTCATCGCCAGGTTGACGAGAACCTTGTGATCGCGTGGCATAATATCGAGCGCATGTTGGTAACAAAGTGCGGCTTCTTCGAGGCGGTTCTCTTCGCGGTGCGCATTGCCCAGGTTGAACCAGATGGCCGCTGAACGAGGCTCGGCCGCCAGCGCCGCACGATATGCGGCCTCGGCCAAATCGGAACGCCCCGCTTGCTTCCAGGCCACACCCAAGTCGTTCAGCGTGTGCGAGTCATCGGGCCGGAGAGCGGCCGCGCGTCGCAGACTGTCGATCGCTTCGGCCAGCCGCCCAGCCTCGAGAAACTTAGTGCCGCGACTGTAGTTCTCCTCCGCCCGCGTGCTCGCGAGTTCCGTCAACGCGCGGGCCACCTCGGGGAACATGTCGTCCCACTTGTGTTCGTGCGCACCGTCAGCGGTCGACTGGCGGAACAGCCGCATGCTGGGATACCACGGACTGTGGCTGGCATCGGTGAACCACCGCCAATCGCTGGCGAAGGGGAGCAATGTCCAGACTGGAATATTCAGCGCGCCGGCTAAGTGCACGGTCGCGTTGTCGACCGAGATTACTAAATCCAGGGCCGCAATCTGGGCGGCCTGGTAATCGAGATCGCCGAGCGGATCGGCGTCAGGCCAGTCGTGGAGATTGGCGGCGAGGTCGCAGCGGACCTGCTCAAGCTCGGCCGCGCAGTCGCCGTACTGCAAACTTACGAACGCGATCCCAGGAATTCGGAAGAGCGGAGCCCATTGCGCGAGCGTGGTCGAGCGTCGCCGGCGCGTAGCGGGATCTTTGCCGCCGCGCCACGCGATTCCGACCGTGAGGCCAGCCCCCAAACGCCCCAATCGCTCTCGCCACTCTTGGACAAGATTGGGATCGGGCACGAGGTAGCCGCGATGCCTCGGAAATGAATCGAATCGAGAACGGAGTCGCCGCGGCAAACTTCCGGCGGCGATTTGTGAATCCCAACCGGGGACGCCGGCCGCGCGCGGATCGATCTGACCTGTCCGGGGAAAGAATGTCGCCGCGGGAAACGAACGGGCGAACAGCTTGAGCAGCCGCGGTTCGCACTCGATCAGTGTGCGGCCCGATCGCGCGATGACTTCCTCAAAGCACGAGGCGAACATCACTTCGTCGCCGATTCCTTGCTCGCTGTAGATCAACACTGTTTGCGTCGGATCGACGGCGGCGTTCCATTCGGGCTCGGAAAAAATCCGAGGCTTTCCGTTGTGCCGCCAGCGCCATTCGTAGGCCGTCCAGCCACGTTCCAGATCTCCCTGCCGCAGCAGGGCCAGAGCGCGATTGAATTGGACGACGGGCGCGTCAGGTTTGAGTCGCAGCGCACGATCGAAGGCCGCCAGCGCTTGCGAGAAGCGCGCCAGGTCTTCGTATGTGTTCGCGAGATTCGCGTGAGCGTCCGAGAAATCGGGTCGCAGGCAGGCGGCTTTCAAAAAACACTCGGCGGCCTGCGACAGTTGTCCCTGGTCTCGATGTGTGACGCCGAGGTTGTAGTGCGCGTCGGCCGATCGAGGAGCTAGTTCGATCGCGCGCTCGTGGCAGCGCCGTGCTTCCGCGAACTCTTCCATTCCGCGCAAGGCGTCTCCCAAAGCGGTCCAGGCATCCGCGTGAGTCGGTTCTTGCGACAGCACGTGGCGAAACGCGTCCGCGGCCCCGGAGAACTCCGACGCATCTTTGAGCGCGTTGCCGAGATTGAGCCGCATGCCGGACGACGTCGGATTCAATTCCAGCGCCCTGCGAAAAGCAGCCAGCGCCTCTCCCGTCTGTCCCAGCGAGCGAAACGCGACTCCCAAGTTACTGTGGTAGGTGGCGTTGCGATCACTGATTGCGATCGCGCGGCGGATGCCCTGCACGGCGGCTGCGTGATCTCCACGTTGATGGGCAATCACGCCGAGCAGGTGCATCGCGTCGGCCTCGGACGGCTCCGCTGCGAGCGCTTGCTCATAAAGTCGGGCGGCCCGATCGAGCTTCCCTTGCTTGTGATGCTCGATTCCTTCGCGCACCAACTTCGCTGGTTCGTTTGCGAGCGCTTCCATGCCCTCGACTGGCTCCCATCAATGGGCCCGATGCACTTCCTAAGATCGGCCGGATCGTTAAAGCGAATGAGTTCGTTAAGATCGGCAGCCTTTCTGCCCATCGTGGAAGCTGCCCGAACTCGCCAGTTTGCCCGCTCGCCTGACGTTCGAAAAAGGAATCGGCGTCGCCCGCATAGTCTGCTGGCGACGCCGATTCAAGAGGCTCAGCGAGTGACCGTTGGATCACCCGGTCAACGCGGGGCGATCACGAGAATCGCCTCGAGTCATTTATTGGAGGAGCTTCAGTACCTGCTGCGGCGTCTGGTTCGCGATCGAGAGGACCGAAATACCAGACTGCGACAGGATCTGGGCCCGGGCCAGGTTGGAGGTTTCCTGGGCGAAGTTCGTATCCGTGATGTCGCTACGTGCCTGGGAGACGTTCTCCAACGCACTGTTCAGCGTCGCGATGTTCGTATCGATGACGTTCGACTGGAGAGCACCGATACGGCCGCTGAGGGTCGACACCTGGTTGATCGCCTCGTTGATGATCGAGACGAGCTTGGAGCCGGGAGTCGAAGGGCCAACGTCGAGCAGGCTCAGTCCGCCGCCCGAGCCAAGCTGGAACAACTTGCCGTCGGCGCCACCGAGTTCTGCCGTGTTGATGGCCGGCAAGCCGAGGTTGATCTGGCCGGCGACGTTCGCGTTTTGTCCAATCTGGAAGATCGAGCCGCCACCCGTGACGGTAATCGTCGCTGAGGTGCCGGCCGTGTTATCCGCCTGATTGAACGTGACGGCCGCGTCGAGTGCCGAACCGGTTACCGAGGCGGTGAGGCCGCTGCCGACTGCCGCCTGTCCGTTGATGGTTG
>Ga0210393_10001587_pt1 | contig 18966 bp, 17 predicted proteins | sample IncBWC27OmetaG_FD_160068 | JGI IMG/M metagenome (GOLD analysis project Ga0210393, IMG submission 160068) | Forest soil microbial communities from Barre Woods Harvard Forest LTER site, Petersham, Massachusetts, United States - Inc-BW-C-27-O ... | reverse complement strand
TCAACGCTCCGAAGCATCTCGCCGCGACCGGATACGCCTGCAACGTCTGGATGTCATTGTCGACGAAGTAGTCTAAGATCGTAGTTGCGGCGGTAGGATTATCGTCGCCGACGAGGACTATCGCCTGACGACTACCGGCGCTTTGCGGGGGTCACTGGATAATGAATTAGCCATGCCGGCCTCGAGCTATAGCCCGCGACTGACAGGGATCGCCCCTGGAGCCAGCCGCAGCATAGCGCGCCTGATCCTCCTCGTTCTGACCTTTTGCGTTGCATGGCCGTCAATTGCACAATTCCCGGCGCCTCAGCCCCGCGCTGACCAAGAGCCGATCACACCCATCCCACCTCCGCCGGTCCAAGATCCGCGGCAAGTGGCGCTCGGGGAGCGCCTGTTCCACGACCCGCGACTTTCACATAACAACGCTCTCAGCTGCAATTCGTGTCATGACCTATCGACAAACGGCGCGACCCCGCCAAACGGTGCGAGCGCCAGCCCGAACTCTGCGCCCGATGCTCTGGTTTTGAACATCCCAACTGTGTTCAATGCCGCGCTGAACTTCCGCCTGAACTGGGAAGGCGATGTTCGCACGCTCGAAAGCCATGTCGACCAGACGGTGCGCAATCCGCGCAGGATGGGGTCGAGCCTCGACGAAGCGCTGAACAAACTGCGGGCCGACCCGGATGTCACGCGTCAGTTTCGCGAAGCCTTTGGCCGCGAGCCTGATGTCGCGGGACTCTTCGGCGCGATCGCGGCCTATGAGCGTACTCTTCTTACGCCTGGCAGCCGATTTGATCGTTGGCTCGAAGGCGACGTCAACGCGATAACCGCCGAGGAGTTCGCTGGGTACCAGCTGTTTAAGTCGCTCGGTTGCGTCTCTTGCCATCAAGGGGTGAATGTCGGCGGCAACATGTATCAGCGTCACGGGGTGTTTCACCCGCTCGCCTCTCCCAAGCCCGAGATCGTTCGCGTCCCAAGCTTGCGGAACGTGGCTGTGACCCCGCCTTATTTTCACGATGGAAGCGCGCCGACCCTGTCCAAGGCGGTCCAGGCAATGGCTTATGCGCAGCTTGACCGAAAATTGACCGACGACCAGACGAAGGCCATCGTCGCGTTCCTCGACACTCTGACCGGGACCTATCTCGGCAAGCCTGTTACGCAGGCAGGCCAATTTCGGCAAAGCGATGCGCCCGAGTGAGATCGCAGCTGGCGTGGGCGTGGTGTGTCTGCTGCTCGCGCTCCTGACCTGGCTGTTGGTGCGCAGCGTCGTGACCGACGCGGCCGCGTATTCAACGACGCTGCGGACCTTTGACGATTTCGCGCTCGCCGAGACTTCGCTCCACCGCGACGTGTTGCGGGCTCGGGCGGGGTTGCTCACGAACTATGACCCCCTTGTGCGCTCCTCAGAACAGATCGACGCGGCCGTCTCGCAGCTTCGTGCGCAGGCTGTGTCACAAGGGCTGGACGCGGGGCCAATCGATCGCTTGGCCGCTGCAATCAAAATTGAACAGAACTTGACCGAGCGTTTCAAGACCGACAATGCGCTTTTGCGCAACTCGCTCTCCTACGTCGACGTCCTGAGCACAAGTCTCGGATTCAACGCTCACGATTTTCGACTCTGGGCTCTCGCTACCGCCATTTTCCAACTCACTCTTGATTCCTCCGCGCGTTCCCAACAGGCCGTTCAAGAGCGTCTTCTTGATCTCGCAGTGAAGCCCCCGGCTGAAGCAGACCAGGGGACCGCTCAAGCTCTCGTTTCTCATGCGGGCCTTCTCAACATTCTTCTTCCCTCAGTCGACGACACTCTCAAGGGGCTGTTCGCCGTTCAGACCGGGCCGCCTTTGGAGGAGACGCGCGCGCAGTTCGCACGCTTGCACACAGCCTCGGAATCGTCGGCGCAACGGTTTCGCCTGCTCCTCTATGTGACGTCTGTTCTCCTTGCGTTTGCACTCATCGATCTCGGGAGACGCCTTAGGGCCCGGGCGGTGGCGCAGCGAAAACGGGCGACGTTTGAGCATCTGATCGCAGAGCAATCCGCGCATCTAATCAATTGTCCCCCTTCCGAGACCAAAGCGCGGCTTGAACAGGCCTTGGCGGAATTTGGAAGGATGACGGAGGCTGATCGCGTCTACGTCGTGCTCGGCGAAGACCCTATCCGCGTTTACGCGTGGTCCGAGGGCGATGTGCCCTATCCCCCCGGGTGGCCGGAGGCGGCTCTCTCGCTGCCAAACGAATTCGAGCAGGTGGGGCTCGACATCATCACCGCGCCGGACGTCGCGCGGCTCGCCGGCGGCGCTAAGAAGACGCTCCTCGTCGTGGGAATTCGCGCATGGGCCTGTGTCGTGTTGCAGCGACCAGACTTTCGTCGGGGCATCCTGGGGTTTGACAAGCTTCGACCCGGACACGGGCTTTATTTTCCACTCGCTACGGTGCGTCTAGCTGGAGATGCAATCGCCGACGCTCTCGAGCGCGAGATTCGCGAGCGCGAACGGGCCAAACTTAACGCGCGGCTCGAACGGGCCTTACGTATGGAGATGGTTGGCCAGCTCGCGAGCGGCGTCGCTCACAACTTCAACAACATCATCTCCGCGATCCTTGGCTACTCCGAAATGGCCGGCTCCGAGGTGGAGCCGGGCGGCAAGGCGGCGCGGCGGATCGGCGAGATCGAAAGGGCCGCGGAACGGGGGCGAGACTTGATCGACAGCATCCTTACCTTCGGACGGAGGTCGGATGCGCGTTCGTCTCTCGTTCCGGTCTCAGAATTGCTGAGCGAGACGGCGTCGCTCCTGCGGGCGTCGCTGTCGCCGAGCATTGATTTGGTCGTCGCCGGCGCGCCCCAAGGTCTTGCGGTTTTCGGCGAGCCGGCGCAGTTGCAACAGGTCATTATCAACCTGTGCAGGAACGCGGCGCAGGCAATGGGGGAATCCGGGCGCATCGATGTCTCGGCGGATGCGCAGCAGCTTATGACCGCCCGCGTCTTCAGTAGCGGAGAACTGGAGCCGGGCGCCTACGCTCGGATCGCGGTCAGCGATGCTGGTCCCGGCTTTGGCGAAGACGTAGCCAAGCGGCTCTTCGAGCCATTTTTCACGACGCGCCCCGCTGGGACTGGGCTTGGCCTCGCGACGGTCCGCAAGATCGTTCGCGATCACGATGGCCTGGTCGATGTTGAGAGCACGCCGGGAAAAGGCAGCCGCTTCGAGATTTGGCTTCCCGCCGGCAAGAGCGAAGCATCAACAACGGCGAGACGGGAGCTGGCCGTACCCCCTCCGCTTGGCCGAGGCGAAACCGTGCTCATCGTTCACGACGACCGCGACAGTCTGCTCGGCGATGAAGAAATCCTAGCCGCGCTCGGATATGAGCCGGTGGGTTTTGACCGTACGGCCGACGCGGTTGCAGCGTTCCGTAGCGAAGCGGCCCGTTTTGACGCCGTGTTGATCAGCCTGGCCTCGGTTCGGGACGCCCTCGATCTGGCGCACACTCTTCACGCGATCAGTCCAATGCAGCCGATCCTCCTCGCCAGATCTGCGCTGGACATTGGCGTCGACCCACTCGTTAGCGCAGGGGTCGCGGATCTCGTGCGCCAACCGTTCGTTGGCGCTGAACTGGCGTCCGTGCTCTCTCGCTGCCTCGTTTCGGCGAAGACATTCGGCGCGCCGCATAACATCGCGAGCTAAACCGGGAAAAACCGGACGACCGCTGACCTGTTGCTCGATCGCCCCGTGCGTTCGACGCCGAGAGATGGCAGCTCAGGTCAGCGAAAGCTTGCGGACCTCTCGGTCCGCCGCCGCGTTACAGGCGTAACGCAATGTCCAATCCCTGAAATTCATCGGTAGCCGAACTCGCTCACCGTGCTGACCGTCTGGTTGGCTCCACGCCGGCCGGAGATTGCGCCGAAGGGCGTCGCGTCCGTGAAAGACCCACGGGATGCGCGCCTCGCCCGGCAACAGAGGACCAAAATGATGAAAATTCTTTTCGCTTCAACGCCCGCAACGGGCCATCTCAATCCATTGCTTGCGATCGTGCATATGCTGCGCGCCGAAGGGCATGAGATCTCGTTCCTGACCGGCAGCGCGTTCCGTGACCGCATTGAAAACAGTGGAGCTGAATTCGTTGCGCTTCAGGGCCCCGCAGATTTCGACGGGCGAAACATTCTCTCCGTGGTTCCCGAACTGAAGGACATCCCGCCGGGACTCGAATGGTTCCGAGTTGCTATCGAGCGATTCTTCCTCGATCGTCTCGCGTCGCAGCACCGGAGCCTCCTGCAGGCGGTGCAGGAATGTCAGGCTGACGTTGTTGTCGGGGACGACATGTTCTTTGGCGTGCTTCCGATGCTGCTCGGAGCGCGGTCAAAACGACCTCCCATCGTTCTCTGCGGCACATCGTTTCTGCATTTGGCGCGGGAAGACGGCGCGCCGAATTTCCTCGGCTTGCCGCCTGCAACGACAGACGAACAGCGTCGTCAATACGCGGACCTCGCGCGAGAATATGACCAAGCCGTTGATCAGCCGGCGCTGCTGTGTCTGAACGGGATATTGAAGACCTTGGGCGTCGGCCCGCTGTCAGTCCCGCTTTTCCATTCGGTCGTCGAACTCGCCGACGCCTATATGCAGTTGTCGGCGCCACGGTTCGAATTTCCGCGCCAGATCCCTCCTTCGGTGCATTTCGTCGGCACACCTCCGATCATCCCGGGCCAGGCTCCCCTACCACCCTGGGCGCACGAGCTCGATGGTTCACGCAAGGTTGTGTTGGTGACGCAGGGGACGGTAGCCAATCACAATTTCGGGTTATTGATCGCCCCGACGCTCGCCGCGCTTGCCAACGAGCCTGATGTGCTGGTCGTTGCGACGACGGGCGGGCGCCCGGTCGAAGCGATACCCGGCGCTGTCCCGCCTAACGCGCGGGTCGCCAGCTTTCTGCCGTTCGAATGGTTGTTGCCCCGCGTGAACGCGCTCGTCACCAATGGCGGCTATGGCAGCGTCAACCAGGCTATGAGCTTTGGAGTTCCGCTGGTCACTGCGGGCATGACCGAGGACAAGGCCGACGTCAACGCGCGCGTGGCGTGGTCCGGCGTGGGCGTCAATCTTGCAACCAACGAGCCGACGCAAGAAGCGCTACGCGCCGCCGTCCGCACCGTGCTCGATCGCCCCGCCTACCGCCTGCGCGCCTCGCAAATGGCTGACGAATTCGGCCGCATCGACACGCGATCCGCGGTTCTGTCGATCATCAAACAGGCGGCCGTCAATCATAAGCTCGAGTTGTTGGCGGAGGCGATGGCGACAGGCGGGGCCCAGCGCGCCGTTCGCCAGCGGTGAATCGAACATAAGCCCGTGGCGAAGGAGGGGAGAGCCAATCTCTCCTCCTTCAGGAAGATCTGAGACTTCGAAGATTTGGCGCCATGCAAATTCAACCATCCTCCTTTGCCTTCATGCTCATGCTCGGCTTTCTAGCCGCAGTGCCGTATTCGGGCATCGACATCAATTTGCCAGCGCTAGCGGCCACTGGCGAGACGCTCGGCGTGAGCCCCTCGGAAGTCGGCCTGACGATGAGCGCCTTCATGCTCAGTCTCGCTGTGGCCCCGCTCATCTATGGGCCCGTCTCCGACCGATTTGGCCGCAAGCCGGTCATCGCGTTCGGCATCGCGCTGTTTGTGGTCGCGAGCCTCGCCTGCGCGGTCGCGCAGTCGTTGCCCGCGCTATTGATTTCCCGCTTCGTTCAGGGACTCGGCGCCGCCAGCACCGCGATGACCTTCGCCATCATTCGCGACTTGTTCAACGAAGCGACCGCGCGCGGCAAGATCGCCAACATGGTGGTCGCCATTAACGTCGTGACGGTGATCGCGCCGACCGCCGGCGCCGCGCTGCTGACGATCGGCGGCTGGCGGTCGATCTATGCGGTCCAGGCTGGGATCGGCGCCCTTCTCTTGCTGGCGGTGATTCTTGGATTTGCCGAGAGCGCCAGGCTCGATCCTGCCAACCGACTCGAGCCAGAGATTGTGATCCGAAGCTATCTTCGTGTCCTCACCCATCCCGTCTCGCGCGCATACATCCTGGTTGGCGCTGCAGGCGGCGCGGCGGTTTTTGCTTATGTCACAGGATCCTCGCTGTTCTTTATTGGCGTCGTGGGATTGCGGCCAGACCAGTACGGCCTGATCTTCAGCGCCTGTTCGGCGGCGGTCATGGGCGGCGCGCTGCTCGACGGCCGGCTTGGCCGCCTCGGCGTATCGGCCGCCTCCATATTGACGATCGGTCTTACGCTCTCGGCCGCCGCCGGAGCCGGGCTGCTTGCCATAACCTTGGCCGGCTCAGCGCAACCGGCCGTCGTCGCCATGCTCTTGATGGCGGTGGCGCTCGCTTTCGGCATGACTATGCCCAACATCATGAACGCAACGATGGAGCCCCTGCCGGACATCGCCGGCGCCGTAAGCGCCGCGGCCGGGAGCGTTCAGATGACGGCTGGCGCGGCGGCAAGCGGCCTGGTCGCCGTGCTGTTTGATGTGCGCTCGGCGCTTTCGATGGCGGCGGTGATCGCGGGCTCTTCGCTGCTTGCGTTGATCGCTTATTGCCTGCTCGCGCGTCCCGCCGAAGGACGCATTCATTCGCGGGTGGTCGAGGCGCCCGCTGCGATCGGAGGCGCTGCGCACGCGCAAGATTGCCGCGTCCCGCGGCAAGAGCCGAACTGGAGCCAGAGATCTTGATTTTGCTCAAGGTTCGGCCGCCGCGATCATGAAGCGCGTCGATGTCGCGATTCGCATCTGCGCCCGCAAGTCCAAATCTTCGCGAGCGCCGAAGGCGGCGTTGAACCGGGCCTTGGCCTGGGCCCAATGTGCCCAGGCCTCGTTCAGCCGTTCCAACCCGACATCCGTGAGGTGCAGTTCTTTGCGCCGGCGGTCGCTTACCCCTCGAGCGACGGCGATGATTCGATTTCGCTGCAGCGGAAGAATGTTCGGCCGAGCGTAGTTGAGTCTATCATCAACGCGTCAGCAAGACCAGTGATGGTCAACGGCCCCCGCTCCCTGCAGCTTAGCGAGGATCGAGAACTGCATTATCCGCAAGCCCCGAGGGGGCCAGATTGACCGTACATGGCGTCGGTCTCACACTGTGGCCGGCGTTGATGCACACGTGCCTTTCCCGGAAACTGGTGATGCGAGGCCAACGGCAGTGGGCCCGGTCGGGGGTCGGAATTCACACGCTCGCGATGGCGGCGACAGCAGCGATCATTGCGGTGTTCGTCTGCGAATGGATCGCTCGGCCTTCCTGCGAGGCGCTGTGAACTTTGACTTGCTCTGGATAATTGCTCTCGTCACTATGAGCGCGGCGCTCCTGCTCACCGGACCCGCAAAGTCGATGCTCGGCTATCTCGAAAGCCGCAAAGGTCCCCTACAAGGTAACCTGGAGATGCTCCGGCCCAATCTCCAACGAGCAAAGCAAACGGGTCGGCGAAGTGCCGCCAGTCCATGCACGCGTAGATAATCGCGCCTAGAGATGCATGCACTCGAGTGTAGTTGAGCGCCTTGACGGCGCCGCCGACGGGTGGAGCCCTCGACACAGGAAATCATCTGTCTTCCAAGCGGCGCCCGGCAGGCCTGCGCTGCTCGGTTTGGGTCCGGCCGCACGCTCGCTGACCAAGGACCTCAGGATTCAGCAGGTGTTACGGATGACTGACATGCATCCCGCGTCTACAATAGCTGTGGCCGTGGCAGGCGCCCCGTCGCAATTCACCGCGGCCGGCCGCAGGGAAAAAGAACCGCCCGATTTCGGGCGGTTCCTTTTCTCGGCCTTCCGCCTTTGTTAGCCGATGGCGACGGCTGCGCGCCGACGGCGCGCGGCGAAGAGCGCAAGCCCGCCAAATCCGAGCAGCGCCATAGCCCAGGTTGATGGTTCGGGAACGGCGGTTATCGACGCCAGGAGGCCATCCTTTTCGCCGTTGAGGCCGTCGGTAATGAACAACGTATCCGGGTTTCCGTCCTTGCCTCCACCTCCGAACGTCAGCGACCAGAGGCCGCCCGGCATTTGGCCGCCGTCATTGATCGCGATTGTGCCCTCGACCGCGAAGGTCGTGGGGTTGAGAGCGTCTATGACGCTGTCGCCGAAGCTGAAGTTGCCAACCAGCAGGTCGCCGCCGAACTTGCCCCAATTGGAAGGAGCGAGCGCGAGGCCCCAAGGCGAAGCGAGTTGGTCGCCGACAAACGAACTGCTCTCAAGCGTCCCGTTCTCGCTGAAGACCGCCAACGCCCCCATTCCCTTGGCGGCGCTCACATCAGGGGCATGACCGGACGGCGCATAGGTCACGTACACCTTGCCGTTCATGTCCTTGACGTTGAACGGCACAAGCCCCGCGGTCTTGATCGCAGTCGGAGTCGCAAACGCTCCGGCGGGGAGGGTCGCCGGCGCAAAGGAACCATTGAAGACGTCGATCCCGCCAGTCCCCGCGCTATTGCCGGCGTAGAGCATGGTGCCGGCTTGGTTGATCGCGAGCCCGGTGTAGGCCGCGCCCGACGCAGTCGTTTCGATGACCGCCGTTTTCCCCGCCGAGCCGTTCCAGGCGGAGATCGACCCGTTGAGGTTGGCGAAGATGAAGAGGGCGGATTTGCCGGTTCCGCTGACGCCGAACGCTGAAGTGTTGGTGTTGGCCACTTGGCCGGTCGGACCGAGGGCGCCAGGTCCGGATGGCGGAATGGCGACCGTGAGGCTCTCCTTGGTTACGGTCGCGCCGGTCACCCCATAAATGGTCGCGTTCTGAGTCCCCTGATCCGAAACCCAAACCGGGCCGCCGGGTTGGAACGACAGACCCCAAGAATTCTTCAAATTGGGATCCGTGACTTCAGCGCCGAGCGCCGAAAGATCCGACACCAGGTCGGTCTGCAAATAAGTCGCCGCCCGGGCCGGTGCGGCGCCTGCGCATAGCGCGCCGGATGCGACGGCGGTCAATAGCACAGCTTGAATCGATTTCGTCATTGCGAGCAACTCCTCTGCGCGATGTCGGCCACGACCATTTCGGATCGGTCGTGAACCAAGACGGTGAGCGAGCCCCGCTACGGAAGCGTTTCAGGAATTGGATATTCCGTTACGTCTGTAACGCGGTGGCGAACAGCAAGTGGCGCGGTATGGTCGTCCAAGAACGTTTGCCACGCCGCTCTCGTGACTGATCCGATGGCTTTTCTCGGCCGCAGCCGCTGCGATACCTCTCAGTGGCAACTCTTCAGCAGGCCAAGTAGGGCTTCGCGCTCGCAACGGAACGACGGCTGCGGCGCCGTTCGGGTCCTTCCTGAACCGCCCTGTAGGGGCGCTGTCCGCCCCCCTGAGACGTTGCTCGCGCCTACCAAGGACAACTGTCGATCCTTTGCGGACCTTCCTGATCGGACCACCAGTACGGAAGGAACGCGCCAAGACCGGTCGTTGGCCAAGAAGCCAACCGACCCCTGCGAACGGCGAAAGCCTATAATTCACAGCTTTGGTACGCACCTTCCGCAATTGTGGCGCGCCCCATTACAACTGAAACGCGATTCCCCTGAGGCGCAACAGGACTGCAATTTGCAGACTTCATAACGAGCGTCCTTCGCAGCCTGTGGGCTTGGCAGCCAACGCCGGAGAAAGGACGCCTCCAGCCCGACCGCCCATCTCGTTCTCGCTGCACGCCGAAACGGACGTTCGGCCGCCGTAGGCGACGGCCGAAAGGAGTGCGACGATGCTGAATATAGAGAATCGAACGACCTCAAGCTGTGCGGACGAGCTGCGGGCCGCCATTTCCGGCCGCGTGGCGCTGCCGGGGGACGAGCTTTATGAGGGGGGCCGCCGTGTGTGGAACGGCGCCGTGCGCCGCCGTCCGGCGATAATCGCGTTCAGCAGACAACCCGAGGACGTGCAGGCGGCGGTGCGCGCCGCGCGGCGCCACGGTTTGGTGCGCGGCGGCGGGCACGACTGGGCGGGGCGCGCACTGAGCAATGATGGGCTTGTCATCGACCTCACCGGGATGCGGAATGTGGCGGTGGACCCGCGAGCGCGTATGGCCAATGTCGCCGGCGGCGCCCGGGCCAAGGATGTGGCCGCCGCCGCCGGTGCCCACAGCCTGGTCGCGGCAATGGGCAACTGCGGCGCGGTCGGCATGGCCGGGCTGACCCTCGGCGGCGGCCACGGCCCCCTCAGCGGCGACTGCGGCTGGCGGCGGACAACCTGCTCGGCGCCGAAATCGTGCTGGCGGACGGGCGGCGCGTGACCACCGGTCCGGATGCGGAGCCGGACTTGCTGTGGGCGCTGCGCGGCGGCGGCGGCAACTTCGGCGTCGTGATCTCGATGTGCGTCCGCCTCCATCCGGTGTGCGACATGCTCGCAGGATCGGTCATCTTCACCTGGAACGAGGCCAGCGGGGTCCTGCGCCGTTACGCAGCGTTCGCGGCGACGGCGCCCGACGAACTTGGCGTCTCCGTCGGCGCGATGTCCGGCCCGAACGGCGAACCTGTCATCATGGTCGTGCCGCTGTAGAACGGCGAACGGCGCGGGGGCGAGCGCGCCATGGAAGACGTGCGGGCTTTTGCCGCTATCCGCGCAGGTCGGACCGGCGACCTATCTCGATTTGCTCGCTCAGTTTGACGCGTGAGTAGAGGCCGCGGAGGGTTGCCATTGGGAGCTCCGCACGCACTCGCTACCCGCGCTCACCGCGGGCGCTGCCGACGCGATCATCGGAGCAAAAGCCCGCGCGGCGTCGCCGTATTGCGCGGTCTTTCGGCACCACTTCCACGGCGCCGCAACGCGTATGGTGCCGGATTCGGCCTGCGCCGCGAGCACTTGATGGTGGAGATCGTTGCGGGTTGGAACCAGGATGGGGATGACTGCGCGGCGCACCGGCGCTGGGCGCACGATCTCTGGCAGAGCCTCGCCCCGTTCGCCCTGCCGGGCGGCTACGCCAACCTGCTCGGGCCGGGCGATCGCGAGCAAGCGGCGCGGGCTTATGGCGGCAACGCCGCCCGGCTCCGGGCCCTCAAGCGTCGCTTCGATCCCGATGGAGTCTTCGCGTCTGCCATCCCGCTGCCGGAGGGGTAAGTCGGACCGGTTCCATTTGAAACGCATTCCTTCCGAGCTGAAATCGAACCGTATTTCGCCCGCTGCAGACTGCCGCTTTCTCGCTTCCCATCTGGAGGATACTCGATGACAACGCTTCTCGACAAGCAACGGTCGGCGACCCGCAAGATCCAAGGCCCCAACGAGACTACATTGGATCAGGTGCTTTCGCGCATCGCCGCCCTCGCGCCGATGGTCGCTCGGCTCGCTGCCGACATCGAGCAGGATCGGCGACTGCCGGCGGAACTCGTGTCTGCTCTAAAGTCGGCGCGGATTTACGGCATGCTCGTGCCGCGGCGTTACGGGGGCCTTGAACTTGACGCGCCGAGCGCCTCTCGAGCGGTCGCGGCCCTGGCCAAGCTCGATGGGTCGGTTGGCTGGAACGCCATGATTGGCCACATCGGGGCCCTGATGCCTTTCCTGGTGAGCCCGGCCTTGTGTGACATAATCTACCAGGACGGAAAGGATCATGTCTTTGCTGGTTCGGGCCAACCCGTTGGTGCTGCCGAGCGCGTTCCAGGAGGATGGAAGGTTACCGGCCTATGGCCGTTTGCTAGTGGGTGCGAGAACGCCGAGTGGATCGGAGGCACTTGCGTGATGATGGAGGGCGGTTCTCCCATCGACGCAGGGGACGGACCCGGCCCGATGACCCGCACCTGTCTCAGGCCGGCCGAACGCTGGGAAATCCGAGACACCTGGCGCACGCTCGGCCTCAAGGGCACGGGCAGTCACCATGTCGCGTTGACGGACGTGTTCGTTCCCGACGAGAATTTTTTGGAGTTTCCGTTCGGAGCCTCATTCGCGCCCGATCCCATCTTCGGCAAGTTCCCCGAGGTCCTCGTGCTGTCGCATGCCGCCGTCGCCGTAGGGATCGCCGAGGGCGCCATCATGGACCTTGTTGAAGTGGCGGGGACCGGCGTCAAACAGCTGTTCATGACCACTCCGCTGGTGGAGACCGAGCGCTTCAAGGAGGGTCTCGCGCGGCTTGACGCCGAGCTCATGGCGGCGCGCGCGCTGCTTGAGGCGCAGATCACCCGCGTTTGGCAAAATCCCGAGCGATCGACGGGGAAGGACCTGACCCGCGTGGCGGAACAACTGCAAGCGGCGGTCTGGATCACCTCGGCCTGCCTCCGCGTCGCCGAAGGCTGCTTTGAACTCGCCGGGAGCAGGGTCGTGTACGAAAGTTCGTCGCTGCAACGAAGGGTGCGGGATCTTCGCGTCGCGGCCCAACACGTGGCGGTCCATCCTCGCCACTACGTAACCGCGGGGGACGCCGTGCTCGCACGCCTGTCGTGACGGATTGCGTGCTTGGCTTCCAGGTCGCAAGAGGCGGCGAATAGGGAGAGACACATGACCAATCCGATCCTTCATCACGTCAACCTGAAGACCACCCGCCTGCAAGAGATGATCGAATGGTATGGCGTCGTCGTTGGAATGAAGCCCCAGCATGTCGCGCCGATCGGCGCGTGGTTGGCAAACGACGCCGCTAACCGTCGCCTCGCATTACTCGCCTTCCCCGGGATGTCCGATGACGTAGACAAGGACAGGCACACCGGCATCCATCATACGGCTTTCGAGTTTTCCTCGCTCGGCGAGCTGTTCGAGAACTTCGCGCGGCTGCGGGGGTTAAGAATTTCGCCGGTCGTCTGTATCGATCACGGATTGACGATGTCGATGTATTACGCGGACCCTGACCGAAATATGGTCGAACTGCAGGTGGCCAATTTGCACGACTGGGAGAAATCGTCCGAATACTTGCGCACTTCGCAGGAATTCGCGGCCAACCCTATCGGCGTGTTCTTTGACTCTGACCGCGCCTACGACGCGTTCAAGGCCGGCCGGACCCACGAGGAGCTGCATCGCTCAGCGATGGGTGGAGAATTCACGCCTGATTCCCCGCCGCCGCTTGTCGGTTTGCCACCGCCTTGAGCTCGGGCCGCCGCTCCTGCCCCGACCACTGAGCGTGCCGAGAAGGATCCACCTCATGAACGACGGCAAGGACCCGCCTCGGCACCCTTCTTCGCAAGTGGAGACCAAGCCATGAAGCTCCTTCACGTCGATTCCAGCATCTTCGGCGAGGGCTCAGTGAGCCGCGTCCTCTCTGGTGAGGTCGTGGCCGCACAGCGGGCGCTTCACCCCGGCATCGAGGTCACCTACCGGGATCTGGCCGGCTCACCGCATGAGTCGCGCGGCGCCAAAGCGAAGCTCCCACCTACCAGGACGCAGCCTGGCCGCAGCAAGTGGAAGAAGGCGGCGAGCGCGCCCGAGGATACCTTCTGGGCAGGACTATGCGACTGACTGAATATTTCTGACAAGCCATGAGGAGCGCGGCCATGGACGTCGGCGAGTGGCTTCGCGGTCTCGGCCTCGAGCGGTACGAGACGGTCTTTCGCGAACATGCGATCGATATGGACGTGCTGGCCGATCTGACGGATGCCGAGCTCGCGCAGACGGGCGTGCCGCTCGGTGATCGCAAGCGGCTTCTGAGAGCGATCGCGGGACTCTCCAAGATTGAGCCAAGCTGTTCTGCGAAGGAAGGCGCTCCTCCAGCCGAACTCAACCTGCCCGCGACGCCGACCCCCGTGCCACTTGCCGTGGCTAGGGACGCGGAACGTCGTCCGGTCGCGGTGATGTTTTGCGATCTGGTCGGATCGACAAACCTCGCGATGCGGCTTGACGCCGAGGACTGGCGGAACCTCGTCAATGCTTATCTCGAAGAGGCCTCGTCGGCGGTGACAAGCTTCGGCGGCCACGTGCTGAAGAAGCTCGGCGACGGGCTGATGGCGCTCTTCGGCTATCCGCAGGCGGAGGAGAACGACGCCGAGCGAGCGGTGCGCGCCGCTCTCGCCATCCAACGGGGGCTCAGTGAGCTCAGCGCGCGCAACACCAGGTCGGGCGAGCCCGAACTTGCGGTCCGCATCGGGATCGACGCGGGCCCGGTCGTCGTCGAGCCGGGAGGCGAAGTGTACGGTGACACGCCCAATATCGCCGCACGGGTGCAGGCGTTGGCCGCGCCGGGCGCGGTCATGGTTACCGCGCGCGTCCAGCGTCAGGTGGCCGGCCTGTTCGTCGCAGAGGATTGCGGCGCGCATGCGCTGAAAGGCGCGCCCGAGCCGATGACGCTCTTTCGGATCGTGCGCGCGAGCGGCGGCCGTGGCTTCGGCGCCCGCGCGCTTACTCCGCTTGTCGGGCGCGAGGAGGAGCTTGACCTTTTGCGTCGGCGCTGGGAGCGGGCGGCAAGAGGCGAGGGGCAGTTTGTCCAGATCGTCGGCGAGCCCGGCATTGGCAAGTCGCGCCTCGTCGCGGAGTTTCGCTTGAGGCTCGGCGAGACGCCGCACACCTGGAATGAGTTTTCATCGTCGCAACTGCTGCAGAATACGCCGCTGCACCCGATCGTCGAATGGGGCCGTCAGCGATTCGGCGCGGAGGCGCCTGGCGAGCGGCGCTTGGCCGACCTCGAGAACACGTTGCGGCTGATTGGCTTCGACGCCTCCGAATATGCGCCTCTGCTCGCGCCGCTGGTGGATATCCCGCTGGCGGAAGAGCGGGCGGCGAAGCTCGCGCCTGAGGAACTGCGCCGCAGGCAATTGGCGGCGCTAATGGCGTGGGTTCTCGCAGGCGCGCGTTCGCAACCCGTTGTTCTCGCGGTCGAGGACCTACACTGGGCCGACCCGACCTCGCTCGATTTGATGCAGGCTCTTGTCGAGCGCGGGCGGACGGCGCCGCTCTTCATCATCGCGACCGCTCGGCCGGAATTCCGCGCGCCCTGGAGCCTGCGCTCCCACCACAGCGTCATCTCGCTGAGCCCTCTCGATCGCGCTGACGTGGCGCAGATGGTGGGCGAACTCACCGCTCGCCGTGCGCTCAACAAGGAGGTGGTCGAGCGTGTGAGCGAGCGCACTGGCGGGGTGCCGCTGTTCGTCGAGGAGGTCACGCGCCTTCTGCTCGAGCGTGGCGAAGAAGGCGGCGCGCACGTGATCCCGCCGACCTTGCAGCAGTCGCTCGCCGCCCGCCTTGATAGGCTCGGGGAAGCCCGCGAGGTGGCGCAGGTCGGCGCCGTCTTAGGGCGTGATTTCACCTACGCGCTGTTGCGCGTCGTGGGCGGAGCCGACGACCCCGCCCTTCAGTCCGCGCTCAACAGGCTCGCCGACGCGGACCTCCTTGTCGCCGAGGACACCGGCCCGGAGGCGAACTATCGCTTCAAGCACGCGCTGATCCAGGATGCCGCCTACGACAGCCTGCTCAAGAGCCGCCGACAGGCGTTGCATCGCAGCGCCGCCGAAGACCTGCGCGACGAGCCCGAGCGCGCTGCAGCTGAGCCGGAAGTCATCGCCCATCATTTCACCGAGGCTGGTCTCGACGACCACGCGATCGAATGGTGGGCCGGGGCGGGCGATCAGGCGCTCCGGCGCTCGGCGTCCCAGGAAGCGATCGCCCATCTGAGCCGAGCGATCGCTATGGCCGACAAGGCGGAAGGCGGAGGGGCGGACAGGTCGAGCCAGCGGCAGCGCCTCCAGGCGGCCTACGGCAATGCGCTCATCGCGGCGCGCGGTTATGGGGCGCCGGAGACGACCGAAGCCTTCGCGAGAGCTCGCGCGTTCGCAGTTGGCGACAAGGACGCGCCAGAGCGGCTGGCGGCCGACTACGGCCTTTGGGTGGGTAGTTTGGTGCGGGGCGAGTTGTCGTCGGCGCGGACCCACGCCGAGACCTTCCTCAGCGACGTCAAGGCGAGGCCCGATTCGCCCGAGGCCGGAGTCGCTCACCGGACGGCGGGAATCACGCATTGGTTCGCTGGAGAGTACATCGTAGCACGCGAGCATCTGGAACGCGCGCTGGCGCTGTTCCAACCCGGCCGGGACGACGATTTGGCCTTTCGTTTCGGACAAGACGCGGGCGTCGCGGCGATGCTTAACCTCGCGCTCACGTTGTGGCCGCTGGGCGACATTAAGCGCGCAGTTTCCCTCGTTCGTGACGCTGAGGCGCGGATCGCGGGTCACCCGCACATCGGCACGCGCGCTACGGGACATGGCATTGTCGCCCTGGTCGAACTGATGCGCGGCGACCTCTCGCGGGCAGCGCGAAACGCCGTCGAACTCGCTCGACTTACGCGCGAACACGATCTGCCGTTGTGGCGAGCGCTTGGGGTCGTTCTCGAGGGCGTGGCGAAGGTGGAAAGCGGCGAACTCATCGGCGGGGTCGCCGACATGCGTCGCGGCCCCGACCTCCTGCGCGAGCAGAACGTTCTGAACTTCAACGGGCTTATCAAGATTGCGATTGCCGAAGCCGAAGCCCACGCAGGCGACGTCGACCGTTCGATCGCGATCCTCGATGAGGCGCTGACGACGTGCGAACGGACTGGTCATCGCGCCTTCGAAGCGGAACTTCATCGCGTCCGCGGCGAAATGCTGTTGAAGCGTGACCCTGCCAACCTGGCGATCGCCGAGGAGGCGTTCCAGACCGCCATCGCCATTGCGAGGCGGCAAGCCACCCGGAGCTTCGAACTGCGTGCGGCGCTTTCGCTCGCCAAGCTTTGGCAATCGACCGGCCACCTTGCCGACGCCCACGCCGGCGCTCGGAGGCTTTTCACCTGCCGCGGAAATGTCAGAGGTCGCCGAGGCGCAGGTGATAATGGAGAGTGTGATGTACGTCCGGGGAGGACGGCGCGAGGCGTTCGCCCGTGAGGACAACAATGCCGCGCGCTCTGTTAAGCGCTAGACGAGCGCCTGGTATAGCAAGGTGTGATCGACGTCACAGAGCCACCTGAGGCGTTGTGCTTACTTGTGGGAACTCAACGGGCTGGACAACCAGGAGTTCCCGAGATGTCCCATCACCAACCGTCGTATGCACTGAGACTTGCGGTTTCCTCCGCAGCGGAGGCGCTCATTTCCGACCTTGGTCCAGAAGCATACGCTGTAGCTCGCAGACGCGCCGAAGAGGCAAGCAGTGATATTCTCTCGAGGGATTGGAGCCAAGTTGCGCTCGAGATCACACGCAAAACAGCAAAGCGCTCATCGTTGTTCGGTTGGGTGTTTCTTTAGCGATTGGCACACTCCGACCGCCGCTCCGGCGAATAAGCGACCCGCAAGAGGCGGTCGTCCTTCTCGCCCTTCGCCACAACCCTGAGCGCATCGTTGGCCAAGGGTTGCTGCAGTGATGAGGCCTCTGCGGTGTCCGCCTCAAGCCGCCCGGAAAGAGCACCCGCCCGCCGATTAACCAGCTGGGGGCGTCAGAGAGCGCACGGCGACTCCGTCCAGCCGGTCTTCGATGCGGGGCTGACGCAGTTGGTGGAGACCGACCATCGGCTCTCGCCCGAGGCCTGGCAGGAGCCGACGCCCGGCCACACGCCCGGCCACGTCAGCGTGATAATCGAGTCCGGCGGTGAGCGCGGCATGATCAGTGGCGATTTCCTCCACCATCCTTGTCAGATCGCGCATCCGGAATGGCGGTCCGGCTCGGATACCGATCCCGACCAGGCGGAGGCGACGCGGCATTCGATGCTGGGCGCGTGACCGATGCGCCCGTGCTGTTCATCGGCGCCCATTTCGCCGCGCCGACGGGCGGATACATTCGGCCACGGCGCTTCACGCCGCCTGGTGTGAATCGGTGTGGGGTTATGGCGCTGATCGGCGCGGTGAGCGCGTGTTCCCACGGGAAACACAAGGGTCACACAATTTCGGCTTATGCTGCGGGCGCGACACGATCATCGCGCCCCACGGCCGCGACAACTGAAGTGCCAACATATGCCCCAGACGCCCCCGCCGAAACCTGAGGACTACGTCGTCGTGGACGGCTCGGACGGGCCGCGGCGGGATTTTCGGATCAGCGTCGGCCTGCGCGAGGGTTGGGACGCGGAGGGCCGGGTCTTTGACGTCTCCGAAGCGGTGCGCACCGCGCGAGCCTGGATGAGGCGTCGGGTCGAAGCGGGTGAGCCCGCGCTTTCGGGCATGTTCACTCGCGCCGAGGTGACCTACGCCTGGCCGCGAGAGGATGGCACGGTCGGGTCGGACCGCGAACCCGTCGCCCTGTTCACGGGCGAGGCGGTGCATGCTTATCTCGGTCACCTGCCCGATGTTGCGATCGAGGCGATGCTCAACGAACTGGCCGCCGAACTCGGCGCCGCGCTGGGCCAGGAGCGCATCTATGTCGCGTTCGCCGAGCGGACCTGGATCCTGGACGCTGGCGAGCACGCCCGCGGGGCGTGAGACGAGCGGCGTTCGCACATCGCTGGGGCGCAACGCTGTCGCCAGAGGTTTGCCGAGCGCTTGAACTGGCCGGGCTCGCCCTCAGCGCAGGCGGCGGCAAACCTCAAAGGTCGGAGTGAGCTGCCTTAGGTTGAGACGGCCGAGGGAACGGCCTCGACGACAAGATCTTGCAGAAAATCAGAAATTGAGCTAAGCTTGCTCTATGAACAGTCCTGCGCCATCGCCTTCCAAGATCGGGGTTCGCGTCTCCGCGATGCGAACGCCGGGGATAAAGCGCGAAGAAAAATTTTTCAGCGAAAATCCCGTGTAACGCGTTGATAAGTCTCGATTCGGACGAGAGAATCCAAGGAAATCCAAGGAAAACCAACGGTCAAAAGGCGGGGTTTTCGCAGCGAAATGGCGGCTAGCCAAGAAAAACCAAAACGGCTCGATCGGGCCAGCGTCCTGGCCCTGCTGTCGAGTACGGTGGAACATAGTGAGTCAGTGAAATAGGTCAGCCTTACTTGGCCGGGTCTCGGCGTCCAAAGGATCGTCGCCGCGTCCTTCTCGTAGGCCATGCCCTTCGGATAGGAGATGGCCTCCAACCGGAGCCCCCAAGGCGCATTGAAGTAGACGATCGCCTGACCCGCGGCCGGGCCCTCGGTGATCGGAATCGGCCCCATCATTGTCTTGACGTTCTTGGCGTGGAGGTCGTTTGCGGCCTTGATGTCGTC
>Ga0210393_10001586_pt1 | contig 18970 bp, 25 predicted proteins | sample IncBWC27OmetaG_FD_160068 | JGI IMG/M metagenome (GOLD analysis project Ga0210393, IMG submission 160068) | Forest soil microbial communities from Barre Woods Harvard Forest LTER site, Petersham, Massachusetts, United States - Inc-BW-C-27-O ... | reverse complement strand
ATCCAGCGCAAATGTTATACTTTGGATTCCACTGCGGAAGTGGCGGAATTGGCAGACGCGCCAGCCTTAGGATCTGATTCATTTGACTCATGCTGCGCGCGGCTGTCCCCTGCCGAGTGCCTAAGCCCTTTCGCTCCATCGCCGTTAGCCCGCGCCGAGTCCTGCCAGGTCGCGCCGACGTAAACGGCAAGTGGCACCAGAACTGCCACTAGACCGCCGGTACTATTGTTATGGCTCCATTCGTAGCAGATACTTCCATACATGTTGAATGGAGGCATTATGCGAGCAACCTACATCCTGTACCTGGTGGACGCAAGTGGCGGCCGGTTTTGGCGCGTGAGAGAGCTCGACCGCTTCGACGATGCGGCCGCGGCCTGGAAGAAACACGACGTATTGCTCAACGCCGGCGTCGATGTCGAAGTCTCGGCGACCCTCGATAGTGGAGTGACTAAGTAACCACAAGTCCTATATACCCCGGCCTATTCGGCCGGTACCTTTAGGTCGGAGGATTCACCACATGAAAACATTCAAGGCATTTGGAGTGATTGCCTTCTTGATGTTATCCGGAAGCGCCTGGGCGCAAACCTCCCCGGTTATCAAAGGCCACGCCGTAGGAGAAACCTCGGAGCGATTCATGCGCGAAGATGCAGACCTCAAAATTTGGACGGATTACTGCCGCCGACCCGAGGACGCGAGAGGCGCGAAACCACTCCTCCCCGCGCACCCGTTCATGTTCGACGGCGAACTTCCCCCGATGTTCGCCTCTCTTTGTGATTGGCTCGCTCCCGTTTCGTCTGGCGAGCGGCTCGAGATTCGATCTACTGAATCCGGCGCGGCTTGGACGATTGAGAGCGGGAAGGTTGTGAGTCTTACGATGTTAATTCCCGCATCGAATGATGCCGCGCTCGCGGATGCGGTAAAGAAGTTTGGTGTGCCAACCGCGCACGCTGGCGGAGTGTTCCAAAATTCGTTTGGCGCGACGTGGAAAAGTCGCGTCGTCACCTGGGATCGTCCCGGATTTTTCGCGACCCTCTATCAGGATGGTAATCCGATCGGCAAGGGCCGGTCCCCATATCTCAAGGTAGAAACCTCGTCCGAGCACGCGCGAGAAGGAAAGATCGCCGTCCACCGACCGAACTCCCTCAATTAAAAGCGAACGGCGAAGCGCGCCGGCCATAACGGAGCGCTTCGCCGCGGGGGAGCATCGAACCTTCAAGGTGTTCCTGTAGAATCGCATCCTATCAGACTTCCCCGGCTTTTCTTTCCCTTCCGCCCCACCTGGTTCCCCCGGTGTAAATATATTCACATCCACAGGACTTTACAGGCTTGTGGAGGCAGGAGTAGACTTCCCCGCAACGCAGGCGGGGAGTATCGATGATCGAGACAAAGACGCGCGGAGGCATCTTCGAGCGGCCGCGCAAGTCCGGCTTTTTCTGGATCGATTACTACGACGCCGAAGGAAAGCGCCACAAGGAAAAGATCGGCCGCAAATCGGAAGCTCTGCAGGCTCTCACGCGCCGGCACAAAGAGATTGCGGACGGGATGTACATCTCGCCGGCGCGAGCCGCTCTTCCGTTTCGCGATCTCGCGCATGCTGCGCTCGAGTACAAGCGGTTGCGCCTGGCTCCGCAATCCTACAAAAGCGATCGCCTCCGCCTCGGAAGGATCCTGCCGTTCATCGGCTCGGTCCCGGCCGAGCAGCTCACGCCGGAGCAGCTCGAACGCGCTTTCGCCAAGCTCATCGACGGGGGGATCTGCGGATCGACGGCGAATCGTTATCGATCGCTCATCTCTTCGATCTATTCCTTTGCGCTCCGCACTGGCCGGCTTAAGACAAACCCTGTCGCGCGCGTGAAAAAATTCAAGGAAAACGAGTCCCGCCTGCGCTACCTGCTCGCCGACGAAGAGGTCCGGCTCCGGAAGTACATCCGCGAGCACTACCCGCAAAACGAAGACGAATTCGACCTCGCGCTCTATACGGGGATGCGCCGCGGCGAACAATTTACGCTCAAGTGGAAGGACGTCTCGCTCGAGCGCGGCGTGGCGACCGTGCGCGGTAAGACTGGCCGCCGGCACGTCGTACTCAATTCAACGGCGAAGGCCGCGATCGAGCGGATCCACGATCGCTGCGAGAAGGACGCGCACGGCAATCCGGTCAACGAGTATGTGTGTCCGGAGACCACCAACGAGGTGCAGAGAGATTGGCGACGTTGGCTAGAGAAGAGCGCCGAGTCCGCCGGCGTAAAGGATTTTCACTGGCACGACCTCCGGCACACTTTCGCCTCGCGCCTGGTGATGGCCGGCGCCGACATCCGCGCCGTCCAGCAATTGCTGGGACACAAGAGCATCGTGATGACGATGAAATACGCGCATCTCTCGCCCGACCATACCGCGGAGGCCGCCGAGAAGATCTCGAGGAGCGCCTAACGTGTGCGAACGGATCCGGATGCCTAACGGCGACGTCGGGATCATCTGCGGTGTACGGCGCCGGCGACGAAGCTGCAGGTTTTGTCCTGGCCGCGTCGCAACGATCGAGTGCGACTTCGACCTTGGTAACGGGAAGACGTGCGACGCGCCGTGCTGCGGGGAGTGTGCGAAGCCGATCGGCGAGGACAAGGATCTTTGTCCCGACCATGCCGGGAGAATACGAAGATGAGTCCCATTTATTTCCCCGCGGTGTTTTTTGTGGCCGGATGCGCCGTTACGGCTGCGCTCTTTCTACTCGTCGGTACCGGCGGCCGCCGGCCGCGCAGCATCGATCCGCCGATCGCTCCCTACCGCGGACCAGGCCGGCGCGCCGGCGACGCCGGGAAAATTGTCGACACGGCGCGCAGCGATCGCCAGGTCGACGCCAGCATCGCCGAATACGAGAGGCATCGAAGTGTTGGAGGCTATCAGCCATTCGTATCGAATGGAAAAATCCCCGAGCCGCCGAGGGTTGGAAGTAGCGCGGTGATACCGCGTGCCGACGACGAAGCTCTTCGCCGTGTGCACGCGATGGAGCAGGCGCCGAAGTTTGAACACGATATGCAATGTCCGGAGTGTGGCGCGGTCGCGCCGGCCGGATCGCGAGCCGTGATCCACTTGCTGCAATGCTCCGAGAAGCAAGACCTCGAGAGGATGCTGTGACGAAAGCGGAATTCCAAAAGATCGAGCGCGCGGTCGCGCGGATCGAGAAGCAACTCGCGACACTGATCCGCCGGCTGCTCGTCCGCGAGGAGCTCCGCGAATGGGAGAGGATCCGCAGCGGACTGCTCGGCGATCGGCCGAGACGAAGAGGCCACAGATGATAGAGCACATTATGCAGTTTTTTACGTACGCCCATCTCCCGCCGAAGCTGCGGGAAGTTTCGGAGCCGTTCTCGAACCTCGCGCAGTTTGTGATGACGATGCCGCGCAACCCGGAACGGACGGTTGCGCTCCGCAAATTGCTCGAGGCGAAGGACGCCGCGGTACGGTGCGCGATCGCGGAGGCCGATCCAGATCCGCGAGCGCAGCCGACCGAATGGACGTGAGCACGGCGGATAGAGAGGACGAAAATGGAAACGAAGGAAACCTTCGAAGCGTGGGCAATTGTCGAGCTCATGGGACACAGGCGACTTGCCGGCCGCGTGAGCGAGCAAGTAATCGGAGGCGCGTCGCTGCTCCGGATCGACGTCCCGGAGGTTGCGGAGGTGCCTGCGTCGCTGGTCGATGATCCCTACTTTGCGGGACAGAAACGGCGGACCCAAGCGAAGCCGGCGATCCCGGCCTACTCGCAATTGTACGGAATCGGATCGATCTGCTGCATAACGCCGACGACCGAAGAGATCGCGAGGAAAGCAAGCGCGGCCATGCGGGAGAGGCCGCTCTCGCTTTACGACATTGTGCCGCGGGATCTGCCGGCAATCGAAACGCAAATCTTAGAGAACGGCCGCGGAGTCGACGACGATCCGGACGAGGACGATCCAGAGGGAGGCTAGACCATGAATCTGCTCGAGCGGATCCGCCCGAAAATCGTCTACGCGCTGGCCGATCCGGAGACGACGATCATCCGCTACATCGGATGCTCGACGGATCCGCGGGCCCGGCTCTGGCACCATCTCTGGGACGGGCGCAGTTTCAAAGCGGACTACGGTGTGATCGAGGCGAAGCATGCATGGCTCGCAGGGCTGCGCGCGCGAGGCCTGCGACCGGAGCTCGTAATTCTCGAAGAGGTCGCGCCTGGCGACCGCTGGCAGGATCGGGAGGCCTTCTGGATCGATCTCTTTCGCGAGCCGGAGCTGACCAACTTCGATCTGCGCTCGAAACCGAGGTCAGAACATGACGGCGAGCGCACGCGCGGATGGAACGGAGGCCGATTCTGGTAAGCCGTGCATTTCTTGCTCGGCGCGTATCGAAGACGAGAGGACTCCGAGTCCCGCGCAGAATTCTCCGCCCGAATTACCGCCTTGGAATCAACACGCTAGGAAGCGCAGAAAACGGCCGTAAAGTCCAGGTACCGCGCCAGTACCGCGCACGATCGGCTTTTCCAGGAAGAGACGCGCGCAAAGTCGCGTAATATTTACGCGCTTTCGTGAGCCGGTGGCGACGGAAATTGCAGCGGGACGCTGCAAAAATTCCGGAGCGGATGCCAGCGAGTAGCCGCGTCCCCAGCTATCACGCGACTACGCTTCCGCTCCGGAATCTCGAGTGCGGCCATTGCCGCCAGGCGAGAAGGCGATCGACGATCGCAATTTCCCCGCGACCATTCGAGTCGCGATCACTCCGCCCATTAATTTCTGCGCGAGCAGGTAGCCGTCCGGACGTTTTTCCAGCCGGGCGATATGGAGCTCGTCACTCGCCGCGTCCTGCTCAAGATACGCGGCAAACTTCGCGAGCTCTTCCGCGGACAAGCTCACGCGCTGCGCTCCTCGCGATCGAGCCGCTCCATGATCCGTTGCTTGATCTCCGCGCTCGTTTCCGGCTTGCTGAATGATTCGATCTCCGGCTCCGCGGCCTTGCGAGCTCCGCGGTGCACGCAATTATATTTGCCCGGTCCGATCGAGACAAGCTCGAAGTCCTCGGTAGGAATTTCCTTGTCGATCTGCTCGATAAAATTTTCTAGGATCTCCTCGACCTGATCCGGCGTAAACGCGCAGCGAGGACTCGCTTGCGCGACGTGCAATTTCGACCGCTTGTTTCCCGGAAAGAAAAAACGGACTTCGACCCGGCGGATCGCGCCGGGATGGCTGTATAGCCGACCGTTCATTTGTGAGCCCTCCCCGCTGCATATCCTACGCCGGCGCCGGCCGCGACGCCTCCGACGATCTCGAGGACATGCTCTGCGCGCTGCCATTTCGTCCGACCGGCCGCTTTCTTGTACTCGTCGCGCTCGGCCGTCATTTTCGAGAGCTGCTCGCCGGCTTGCGTCATTTGCAATTTGAGCGAGGCCGCGTCTTTCGTGCATCCCCCGAGCTCGGCCGCTTGCGCCTGGCATTTCGCGATAATGTCGCGGATCGGAGCGAGATCCACTTGCGGGACGTCGACGATCGCGTCCGGAACGGGATCCGCCGGCGTCGCCGTCGGGATGCGCATCTGGACCGGTGCCGGCGCGTGAAGCTGCAGGGGAATCCATTTTACGATCTGTGCCGGTGTTTTCTGGGCGGCCGCGGCCGTCTGGATCTTCGCGACCGTAGCCGCGGTTTGTTTGTCGCGCTCGACGTCGGCCTCGGCCTCGGCCTTGCGCAGATTCGCATCCTTGTCGATCGTCACCTGCGCGACCTTCGCCGACTGGTCGGCCTTGAGCCTCGCGTCGTGCTCCCCTAGCCAGGAGTAAACGCCGACTCCGAAAAGCGCGATGGCCAGGATCGCGCACAAAATTTCGACCTTGGCCCTTGCTGTCAGTGTCGCCACTGTCGTTGCTGTCGTTGCTGTCGTTACTGTTGGAACTGTCATAACTTCCGCCCTTTCGCAGCGTCGAGATACAAGTCGGCGATCCTGCGATATTTTTCCTGCTTCGACTCGTCGATGCCTTCGAGCATGGTGATTAGAACGATCGTCAAGTACCGCTGCTCGCTCCCTTCCTGAATTCCGCGGACCTTCGAGCCAAGGCCGGAGAGATCTTTCTTGATCCGCTGCACGATCATCCACAGCACGCCGGCGAAAAAAGCGACCTGGACCAGCCAGAGAATTAAGCCGGTGCGGTCCATCTATCCCGGGCCTTCGTCGCGGTCGAGATCCGCGAGCGCGGCGATAATTACCCGCATGCGCTCGCCGCGCAGAAGACTCGGCCGGCGCGCTTCGTCCAGCTCGGCCATGAGGATCTCGCGCCGGATGTGGGTGCGGAGGCAGTCGCGAAAATCTGCAATATCGGGCGGGTGAGAGTCCGGTATCATGCGAAATTTTTCGCACAGCGCGTGACACACGGCCGCCAGGCGCCCTTCGGGTGTGTCTTCGGCGGTCGCGCGCAAATTCGTTTTATCGCTCATTCCTCCCCACTTTCGCGAGCTCGGCGATAATGGCCTTCGCGTAAGCGTCGCGCTCCGCGTGTGGAACCCGGACTGCGCGGAGTCTCGCGATCAAAATCTCGAGGTCGACGTGCTTCCTGAAATCCCGGGCGAAATCTTCGGCCGCCGGCATGCGCTGCTCTTGCGCCATCGTTCGCTTTAGCGTGAGCACGGCGATCGCCGCCAGGCGGTCGGCCGGATCCGCTATTGCATGATGCATACGACCGGCTTGGCACTCGGCGGAGGAGCGCTCGAGAGCTTTAGCGTGATGATGCTGCAGAACCAGTGTTGACTCGGCGACATCGTCGCGCTCCCCTGATAGGCGCCGATCGAGGAAACCTGTTGATCGGCGAGGAAGAGGCAAGTCCCTCCGCTTCCCGCCGTAACCGCGAGCTCCATGTTCCATCCGGATCCGAGAGTGAAAGTCCCGTTATTCGTCTCCGACCCGCCGTAGCTTATAAGCAACTCGATCGCTTGCGTCGTCGTCACGCTCCCGCTGGTGAGTGCCGTTCCGCTCGAGGCGTCATTGTGCGACGTCTGGTCGACCGCTCCGATTCCCAGGCTCGAGGGATACTCGGCAATGATGAGGACGGGAAACGTCCCGCTCGAATTGATCGAAACCGAGCAAGCGCCGGTCGAGCCGGCCGTCGCGATCCAGGCTTGGGAGCTTTCCTGCGTGCCGCCGAGCGGCCCCTGCAGAGCGGTGTAAACGTTCCCTTGCGTGTCGGAGATCGTGAAGGTACCCGTTAGCGAATCGTTCATGGCAATGGCGATGATCTTGTCGCCGGCCGTGACGTTGCTGCCGAAAACCGCGGTGATAATCCCGGATGCGCTGCCGCTCGAGAAAGCTGATTGGAGAGCGATGCTCATTTAGGTTCTCGTCCCGGACAGCGTGATCCCGACGTCGGCGAGAGTCGCATCGGCCGTCGCAGGTCCATCGATCTCGAGCAGATCGCCGGCCGCGAAGCTCGTCGTCGTCGTGATCGTGAAAGCGCCGCTCGCGCCGCCCAAAGCAAAAACAACAGTCCCGAAGGAAGTCCCGTTTTTCTTGAGCGTGAAGGTCGTCGAGGCCGTGGCATTGGCCGAGGCCGTCGCCTGCGATCCCGCGGCGCCGGAGGGAAACGAGACGGCGCGCGCCATGGCAAACCGCGCGAGCTTTTGCGCGTTCGTTCCTACTCCTGGCGCGAACACGGCGACGTCGAAAGGTTTGGCTGCAAAAACCAGCGCGGTCGCTCCGGAGTTGACTTGCACGGCATAGCCGCCCGAGCCGGAATAGGACGCCGGCGCGTCGGTGAGCGCGACGAAGGTCGTGGCCGCGGCGCCGATTGCCGGGTTGACCGTGTCAACATTCGTGCCATCGCAGTAGAGAATGACGAAGCCGGCCGCCGGCCCGACCGTTACGCCGGTCCCCGCGGCAGTTTTTACGACAATGTTGTGTCCTCCGGTCGTCGCGTTCTCGACGACGTAGAGCTTCGTATTTGTCGGGACGACCAGGTTCCGATCGGCGGTGTCCGCGCCGGTGCACTTGAAAGACATATTCTCGAGTGCTTGCGCCGCGGTGAGCACGACGTTCGCGTCGGCCATCGCCACGACGAGCAGTCCGGTCATGGCGGTATCGAGCAGATCGATCGCATTGTTGACCGTGACGTACTTCGAGGACTGCGATTCGGCGAGTAGCGGGATTGCGAGATTTGGTGAGCTGCTCATTTTTTCCCCTTAGACTAGCTCTCCTCGATTTGTCCTAAATACTCGTCGTCGGCGCCGGTCGGTACCGAGCTCACGATTACAACCTGGCCGAGCGCGGGATTCGGATCGCCGGAGCTCGGAGTCCCGACCGTGACACTCCCGAGATATGGATTCTCCTCGCCGGCCGGAGGCGAGCCGATAACGCGCATCGTCCCGATAAAATCGTTCGCCTCGCCCGCCGGCGCCGATCCGAGAACGCGGACGGAGCCGATGAAAGGTTTCGTCGGGTCGTAGGTGTTTCCCCCGCTGCAGCCGGAATATCCGGGGGACGCAACTCCAGGCAAAGGTGGATTAGAGCTGAGGACTCCGCTGTTACCGTTTCCCGAAGAGTCTGGTTCCGGGCTCGCGAGTCCGCAAAGATGCCAATACCCGACTAAATTAGCGGAGCGGATGCCGGCTGCGCCGCCGGTGCTGGCGGCGAGGTTTGCGATGTCAGAGGAAGAAAGTTGCGCGTTCCAGATTGCCACCTCTGCGATGCTGCCCTCAAAAGGAATCTGCTCACTGGTGCCAGCGCCACCGAAATAATACCCTTCGTCAGAATCGTCTTGTATAGGAAGCGCACCAGAGAAGTGAAACTCAGGGTTGTAAGTGCACTCCACCCCGTTTATGTAGAGATGTACAAATTTGTCCGCAGAGTTGACGTCGAACGTGCAAGCCAGGTGCACCCATTCGTTTAGCGGTACTAACTCGTTCGAGATGCTAAACGCAAAGTTGTTGTCATCTGCTTGTCCCTCTAGAACAAGCTCTGTAGGACTTCCAACAAGACTCACGCAGATCAACTCGGGAGCCTGCTGGTTGTCAGGGTCTTTTATTATTACGGCCCCGTTTGTGGAGCCTCCCGATAAGGGGATGAAGACCCAAGCAGCCAAGGTGAACGCAGCCATGCTGTTGTAGACAGGACTAGGCGGAGCGATGATGCTTTCCTGGTTTGCCCCTGTTTGCGTTTGATCGAAAACTCGGCTCATTTTTTTTTCCTTAGACCGTCGCGACGCCGGCAAACCCTCGGCCGACGTCCGCGGAAATCTGATAGACGTTGACCGTGACAGCCGGCTGATCGGATCCGAAGTCCGTCACCTGCTCCGCGGCCGTATATTCGACCGTCGGAGAGGTGAGTCCGTTAAAAGTGCGGACGACCGCTGAGCCGTTCAAAATATCGACGCTGTACGCTTCGCTTACTTCCGAGAGCGGAACATCGGCGACGCCGTCGAGCCAATCCTGCTCGCCGCCGATCCGCGTTCGCCGCAACCAGGTGACGGTCAAATTCCCTGAGCCGTCGCGGGATCCCGCGATCTGGCACGGCGAGTAAGGCTTTAGATCGTTGCCCTCGAGCGTGACGGGTTGCGCGTCCGCGGTGAGCCGCGGCTGCCCGATCGTGACCGCCTGGTAAAACTGGGCCAGGCCTACGAGCGATACCGGGACGTTATTGCGATGGAGGCCCGCCGGAAGGAAGAGCGCGACCTCGCCGGTAACGTGCTCGCTCGCGGCCCAATCGGTGCCGCGCCGGCCGCGGAGCAGATTCGAAAGCGTGTAGGATCCGTCGGCGTTAAGCGTCGCGGTTTGGAACTGGATGAGCTCGTCGCCCAGGACGAAGGCGTTTGCTCCGTTCAAAACGTTGAGCAGCGTCGTCGACGAAACAGTCCCGCCGCCGAAAATGCGGACGATGATTTGCGTCGTCGTATCCAGGACGAAGCAACCCATCGGCCCGGGCGGTGCCGGCGTCGCGGCGCCGACGGATCCGTACCGGATCGCGGACTGCGCGAAACCGACTTGCGTAAAGTTTTGATCGTCCGGCGAGTTGAAGAGCGCGCCGCCTGGCCATCCGGCGGAAGCCGAAGCCATCGCGAAGTAGTAGCCGGTACTCCCCGGCGGATCATTGTCGGTGTCGGCGAGCAGCGGGAGATCCATGAGATAGAGCGACGTCGGTGCGGCCGGATTCAAAACTTGAGGCGGAAAGCCGGATCCGTTATTTGCCTTGGCGGTCGCGATGTAGCCCTCGGGATCTTCCGAGCAGGCCATAAACTCGGTGACCAGATCTTGCCCGATGGTGTCCTTGACCATGCGCGCGACGTAGGGATTCCCCTCATAGATAAACTCGAAGACGTCGGTCGGATCGAGAACCAGGTATTTCGGAGATGTCAATTTCGAAGCGTACTGATTGCGCTCGTTCCAGATCATGCGGATCGTCGATTCGGCCGCCTGCGCGGCCGCGTCGCCGTTCATGGTGATGGGAAATTCCAGGACGGACTTCGTGAGGGTTTTTACGACGCGCGACGGCCGGGACGCGCGCTGCTTTCCGGTCTGGTAATCGAGCGCGGGATCCGCATAGAGGACCTCGATCGTTTTAGGCAGATCGTGCTCTTGCGCGATGGTTAGCTGCAGCTCGAAGCCATCCGAGGCGAGGCCGAGATCCGCCTCTGGGATCGTCATGGCCACGGCTCCGCCGCGCGGGACAAACTTCAAAACAAAATCGGACTCGACCGCGTCGAAGAAAAAAGCCGCCGTGAGCGGGACCAGGATCGATTTCGCGTCGCCGTTGCGCGTGACCGGATAGCCGAGGACGGTCGTCCCGGCAAGCGCCGTCACATCGACCGAGCTGCTCGAGAGCCCGGCCCGCTCGCAAATATCGAGGACGATCTGATCGAGAGTCTCGCCCGCGACTTCCTGGCGATTGAGATAAATCCGGAAGGCGAATGACCCATACGCGCCCGCCTCGTCTGACGGCGTGCAAACGAGGGACAGCGTTTGCGGATCGAGCTGCGCGTCGGTAAAGCCTCCGCCGAGCGACGCGGAAAACCACGACTGCATCGCGATGGCTTGCTCGATCGCGAGTGTCGAGTGATTGATATAGAGCAGATGGTTCGCTGTGTCCGCGGCCAGGAAGAGCCCGACTCCCGGGACGGCGCCATTGTTCCATTTCGGAAATTGCCAATTCTGGTTTCCGCCGGTCGTGACTACTGCCGCGGCCGAGGCGACGACGGTCATGCTCGAGATCTCGACTTTATAAATGCTTCCGTTATCGGTGAAAACGATCAAGCTGTCGTCGATCGGATCGAACATCGCCGAGATCCCGGAGCCGTGCGTAGCATCGCCGTGGAACTGGAAAGCCGATACGATGAAAGCTCCGGAGCGCGGATCGAGGACCGTGATATTCCATTCGTAAGGCGAGCCAGGCCCGGGATTGGTGACGATGTAAACGGTCCCGGTCGAGGGATCGATCGCGGGATATGCCGGTCCGGTGAAGCTCGAGCCATCCGTCGATGGAATCCAAGAAGCCTGTTGCGCGACTTTCGCGCCTTTCGCGCGAATCATGTAGCAGATGCCCCCGTCCGGGAAATTCTGAGCCGTCGTGACAACGACGAAATCGCCCTGAGCAATATGGATGGTCGCGATCGAGATCGCCGGAGCGCCGAGCGCGACGCGCGCGACCGCTTGGAAAGTTGTCGCGTCGAACTGCACGGCGTAAAACACGCTCGTCGACGAGGTAAAAACCTCGTAGCAGGCCCAGAAATATCCGCGCGTGTCGATCGCGCCGGCGAGCGGCAATGATCTTGCGTACTCGGAGGCAAGGCTTTCGCTAGCGGAGAGAAGAGGATTCAGAATCCCTTTCGCGGTGACCAGGATTGCTTCGGGCCCGGGCCCGGTGTTCGTCCACCAAACGGAACTGTTATCGATCGTGATTCCCGTCTCGCCGCCCGAAACCCAAACCGGTTGTGTTGCGCCGGAAGTCCCCGCGCGCGTGACGGTTTCGACGTTGCCGGCGGAGTCGAGAATTTGCACGCCGAGAGCGTAGACCGTAGCCGGCTGCCAGGAGAGGAGCGGCTCGGTGTTGGTCGTCGCGAGGTCGATGCGTTCTGCGGTCGCGCCGACGCCGTCGACCAGGAGCGCGGCGCGTCCGATCGGATCCACGTAGCAAAACGTCGGATTGTAGACCGACGTCCCGCCGCCGCCCTGCGTTGGCACGTCGAGATTGATCGGCGGATAAATGTCTTTGACGTAGGAGTCGGTCGTCGAGGTCGAGATCTCGCCGCGAATATTCGGCAGACGATTTCCGAAGTCCGCGAGCGGAAATCCGTTGTAAACGATGTAGCAGAGATCGCGAAACGCCGGCGTCTGATCGATCCCCTCGGAGGCCTGGATCGTCGGATCCGGCATTTGCGTCGAGGTCCCGGTGTAGACGACCGGGACGACCATGGTCGTCTGCGCTCCGCCTTGTTTGCCGGTGTTCTGCAGACCGGTGTCGAAAGTATCGGAGGTAACGGCGCCTTTCGACGTCGAGTCATAAATCAGTTTCGCGTCGCCCCAGATGCGCGTGACATTTGCCGGCCCTTCGCAGAAGGCCGCGGCGAAGTCGATCGTGTAGGTGTAGGTGAGGACGGTCGGCGAGCCCATGCCTTTTCCGCTGTTTTGACTTTGGTCTGTCGCCGTCTCGACGATCCCGGAGCTCCAAATAATTTGCGCGGCAATGCGAAAGCCGCCGTATCCGAAAGGAATCGGCGAGCCGTTCGCGGAGTTGCTGATTTGCTGATCGGCGAGCCGCGGTCCGTTGGTGCGCGGTTGAAAGACCAGGCTGCCGATGGTTTCACCGACCGCGGCGCCGGCGGCCAGGCCCGCCATGATGTCCGGGATCCAGGCGCCGACGGCGAAGGCGCCGAGGCCTCCGGTCATAACCGAGAGCACGGCGCCGGCGGCCGCCATCCCCGCGATGAGTGCGATTCGCGCCATTAGGCCGTGACTCCCGGAAAGCGAAAAACTCCGACGACGCGATTGCGCCAGGCTTGCGAGAGGATGTGCTCGACGCATTGCCGCGGCCCCGAGTCGTAAGCGTGAATCATGTAGTGAACTCCCGCGCGATCGACCGCGACGGCCGCGTGACATGGCAGGTGCGGGATCCTTATGGCCGTGATTTCTCCGGGCTCGATCTCTCGGCCGATCGGCTGCGTGAGCGCGCGCCGGCGGAGCTCCTCGAGGACGAAACGGTCGGTCGGTTGCGCCGCATAATTCGGATAGTCCAGGCGCCGGAACGGGATCCCCTCGCGATCGACGAGGCCGAGATCCTCGCCGATGCACAGGACCAGGCCGACACAATCGATCCCGAGGCCGGCGATCCGGCCTTGATGACGGAACGGAGTGCCCACGTACTGTCTGGCGCATGCTACGATGTCGGCCGTCTTAACCATGAATGGCCTCTGCGAATGCGGCTGCGGGAGACGAACCAGGCGCGCTTCGAAAACGAAAGCGAGCCAAGGGCATGTCAAAGGGCAATATCTCCGATATATAAACGGCCACAACGGCTTCCCGTCCCGCCTCGGAAAAGGTTTCGATCCGAGCAGTGCGTTTCGAATTGCGCGCTTGAGAAAGGGCTTCCCTTCGCCGTGCTGGATCTGGACTCGATCGCTCAACAGGCCCGGCGGTTACGGCAGATTCGAGCGGAACTGCAGGACTCACCTGGCGCACGTCTGGTTTTACAAGAGAAAGTACGGGCCTCTGCCTCGCGGACGCGAGCTCGATCATCTCTGCGCGGTTAAGAGATGCGTCAACCCGGATCACGGAAACCCCCTCACTCACGCTCAGCACGCGCGCATGCCGCGCGGACCGCATTTCCACCTTGCGCCTCGTCGTCATCGGCCGGCCTCCGGCACTCTTTCCGGAACTTGTTGCGCGGTGCGAATCACACGGCCGTCGATGTAGGTGACGTATGACTCCGGAGGATGCTTCGCGCAGCCGTTCAAGATCCGACCCGCGTTGCGGAATTCCCGCCAGTCGCCAGGCGCGCGCGGGATCTCGACCAGGTTGTACGTCCCCCTTACCGCGAGCTCCGGACATCGATCGCATTGAGGCATTAGCCACCATTTGCGTTGGGATACTGCAGGATCGAATCCATCCCGGGGATGAAGTCTTCGGAATGTTTGTTGAGAATGTTTCCGCCCGATCCCGTCGTCGACCCGTCCAAAAGTTTTACGCCGACAAATTTCGTGTTGCAGTCGGTGCCCTTGTTGCATCCCGGCTCGATCGTGAACGTGTCGCCGATCGCGATGTTGTTGGGCATGGACTCGAAAAAGATCGCCGTCGTCCCGTCCCATGAGGCGATTTCCATGGCGTACCCTTCGTTCGCTCCGGACGTCCAGGTCACGATCCCGTAGTTAAAATATCCGGCGCCGGAAGGCGAGAGCCCCGAGGCCGGGACGAAAGTCTCGTTGTCGGTGACGGAGGCAACCGAGCCCGACTGCGCGAGCAGACTCAGGTTGACCTGGCACTTACTGTCTCCGAGATCCAAGCGGCAACCTGGCCCGTAGGTCATGCCGAGGACCGTTGTCAGCCAGAAGGTAAGCCCGCGGATCTCCGCGACAAATTCGCCGTTCTGAATTTTCACCTGGCCGAGAGTGCCGCTGCGGATCTTGAGATCGGACATGGTCAGATCCATGTAATTCACCAGGCGGATCTGGATCGCCGCATAGTTATAAACGCCGGCGCGCAGATCGGCCTCGTCGATCGAGCTCGAGTCGAGGAAGGCAGTCGCCTGCGCGTTGTCAGTCGCGAGGTCCGATCCGGATTCGTTCGCGCTCGGCGTGTAGCCGGTAAGCGCGTGATAGTCGACGGTGTTCACACCGTCGTTGTAGGTGATGTCCTGGTCGTGATTGGTAAAGCCGAGAATGATCCCGTCCTGGCGCGTGACCTTCCAGAGAATCGCAACCGTCGTGCAAGAGAGCGAGAGGTGCGCGGTCAGAGCTAGAGAGATCGTTTTCATAATCAGAAATTCGGCGCGCGGACTTCTAGGAGCTGAAACGAATTCACGGACACTATGGGATTTCCGCCGGCGACGTCCGACTCCTCGACCTGGATCGGTAGCTTGTCGGTGTCGAACCTAACCGGGTAATGAAACTGACAGTCCGCGGTGACGACGACTCCCGCGCCCGGCACGGGCGAGAACGTGACCAGGCCCGTCGTCGCATCGACCGACCAGGCGCCGCCCGCGACCGGCGTGCCATTGAAATACGGCTTCACCGTCTGCGCGAGCGCGACTCCCTGGTAATTCGTGACGGCCGGAGTGATCGGTTTGTAGATGGTCCTCGTGTATGTGCGGCCGCCGATCGTGTACGTCTTGACGAGCTGAAAGACCGCGGCCGTTCCGTTGCCGGTGCCGAGGATCGCACCGAGCGCCTGATTGTCGACGTGATCGAAAAGCCGGAAAGCGTCGCCACGGCCGCCTACGTTCAAGAAAAACGCATTCAGCAAATCGACGAAGCCCTGCAGGCTGATCGCCGGCCGCTGGTCGGCCGCCGGCGTCAAGATCGAGGCCGTCCACTCGCTGCGCGCGCGCGACCAGTTTTTGTTTCTGTTCTCGTTGCCGGAAAATCCGGTGTTGATCGTCGTTGAAAATCCGGGACCGCCGACGCGCCGGTACTGGATCTGTCGCGGGAATTCGAGCTCGAAGAAACTCATCGTTATCGGTTCCTTGCGCTCGCGATCGCGAGCTGTTGCTGCAGGCCTGCAGCGATCTGCGGTTGCGATCGCCGGAAGGAATCCATGTCCGACACGCCGTTAACCGCGAAATTGATTACCGGAGCCGGCTTTCCCCCGCTGAATTTTAGAGACGGCGCGACGGTGCCGGCCGTCTTCGGCGAGAAAAACTCCGGATGATCCTCGCCGACGATGTAGCTTTTTCCCGGCGTGACGTCGCCGCCGCCGGCGAGGAAGCCGGCGAACGAGCCGAGCTTGCTTAAAATGCCCGCAAACATCCCGAAGATCCCGCCGCCGCCGGCGCCGGCCGCTGCTCCGGGCAGGCCTCCGCCGCCGAGAGCCGTCAGACTTGAAAGCGCGCCAGGCGGGAGCGTCATCGGAAGATTTCCGTCGGCGCCGCCCAGCGCGGCGCCGATAACGTTTCCGCTCGCGTCGACCGGACAGGTGTAAAGAGGATTTCCGGCCGTCTCGCCTCTCTTCCCGGTCTTGGTCCCTAAAAAGTCGGCACCGAACGATTCGACTTTTTTGATCCCGGTCTGCGCGAGATTTTCCGCGAATCCCTGGCCGAGCTTTTGCAAATTCATCTTCTGGCCCGTCACGATGAATTTCGCCATCTGCGAATTGAGGGAGCTGAGCGCGTCGCCGATGTCGCTGGTCAAGCTCCGTGCGAAGTCGCGTCCGGAGTCGGCGATTTTCTTGAACATATCCTGGAAGGCGTCGCCGAATGTGCTGGTGCCGAGATCCTGGCGAGTCTGTTTCAGCGCCGCGGCCCAGGCCTTATCCATCGCTTGAATCGAGTCGGTGTACTGCTTATAGCTAATTTCGCCGAGTGTGACGTACGCCTTGAGCGCATTGAGCTCGCCGGTGTAAGTGTCGTTTACGTCGTCCTCGGTTTTTTTTGCGCCGGATGTCCAGGAGCTATAGAAATCATCGACGGCCGCTTTCGCGACGTCGATCCCCGCCGGAGGCTTTATCTTTCCGAGGACGGAACCGAGGTCGAAGGATCCAGTGCCGGCGCCCGCGCCGACGTCCGGAGCCGCGGCGACCGAGGCCGCTTGCTGCTCAGGAGTTTGCGGCGCGCGGTACTTCGCGAAATGCGCCGCGCCGCCGTTGCCCTCATTGACGATTGCCGCGATTTTTTTCTGGATGTCCAGCCGGTTTTGCGCGAGCCTGGCCGCGTCGGCTTCGAGGTCGACCGCTTTCTGCAGCGCCGGGATCTCGCTTAGGGCTGCGGCCGCCTCTTTCCCTTTGCCCGCGCTGACAAAGACCTCGATCTCGGCGCGCTTGCTCTCCAGCGCATACACCGCCGCGCTCCCGGCTTTGAGACGTTCGTAGGCCTCCATTTGTTTGTCGAGCGCGTCCTGCGTTTTCTTGTCTGCCGCGTCCTTCGCTGCGTCGGCGTTGCCGCTGTTGGTCGGCTGCGCGAGGGATTTGCCAATGTCGCTCGGTTTGCCTGTGGCGACGCTGGACCAATATTTTCCGACGTCCGTCCACGTTTCGGTTTTCATCGCGGACCAGTAATCGGTTGTTGTTTTCGTCAGGTCCGCCATTGCCGCCGCAATCCGCGCGATGGCCGGCAGGAAGGTTTGCTCGGCGGTGACGGCGAGGTTCTGCCATATCAGGTTCAGCTTGGCTTGCGACACCAGGAATTCTTCGTTCGCCCGGACGGCCTCGACTCCGATTTTCGGGCCGTACTGGTCCACCATGTCGTTGAAGTCCCGAAGTTTCTCGCGGCCCATATTGAGAAGCGGGATGAGCTGCATTCCCGAACGTCCCAGGACCGCGACCGCGTCGGCCGCTTTTTGCGCGCCGTCCGGCATTTTCCCGAAGGCGTCGGCGAGCTGCAGAAGCGCTTCTTTGTTGTCTTTGCTGGTGACGCCCAGCCCCTTCAAAATGGTTTGCGCTGCGTGCGAGCCCTTGCCGATTCCCGTAATACCCTGGTCCAGTTTCCGCATGGCGGTCACCATGTCTTCCAGCGACACGCCGACCGTCCTGCCCGCGGCTTCGAAACCCTGCAGGGTGTGAATGGATAATCCGGTTTTCTGACTGATTAGGTTGAGACGCTCGACGACCTCCGCGCCGTGCATTGCCAGAGCCGCGAGTCCCGCCGCCGCGCCGACTCCCGCGGCCCCGACCGCGAAAATGCCGGCGATCGCGCCGCCGGTGCCACCGGCGATCCCTGAGAAAGTCGAAGTGATCCCCGAGCCCATGCTCGAGAACGCCTCGCCGAATACTCCGAACTTCCCGAGCGCCTCTTGTACGGCGTTGCCCATCTCGCCGAAACCTTGCTTGATCTGACTAGCCGTTTGCTTCGAGGCGTAGCTCGCCTTCGACATCCCGGCGATAAAGTCCGCGACGTTGGCCTTCAGTTCTAAATAGATGGAGCCGAGCGCGTTTCCACTCATTAGTTAGGCTTCCCCGGTCCGCATCCCATAATCCGCGTGAGGACCGCAATCTGCTCCTCGAGCGTTTGCGGTTTCGCTTTCGCTTTCACGCGCGAGCTGTCCGGAACAAAATCGAGAGGCGAGATATACTTCGCGTTCTCGCCGCGGTAAGGACTGGAATTCCACAACTCCGCCGCGACGATTCCCGCGTACAGCATCCGGCGACGATGCTCTTCGAGATGGCGATCGAGGAGCTCCTCGAAGAGCTCGAAATTACACTCGCCGATTTCCGTCTCAGACAATCCCAAGTCATACCGGCCGATGGCGTAGATCTGCGGCCAGGTTAGCCGCCCGCCCCGATCGCTGTCGGCTGAGGCGACGGCGTCGCGGCCGGCTTGGTAGGGTTTTCGGCTCTCGCCTCGGCCTCGGCTTGCGCCTTGAGAGCTCGCTCTTTTTTGTCCGGAGGCAAGCTCGCGACGTAAGCATCGTTTAGCGCCTTGGTGATTTTCTCGGTGTTCTCCATGTCCATGTAGGAGCGGATGACCTCGAGGCCGTCGTCAGTCGGACGGTCCTCGCGATCGACGGTCCAGTATTCGGGATGGTTCGCGAGAATGGCCGCGTACAGCATGATCGAGATCGTCGTCGCGTTTAGCCGTCCCCAGATCTCGCCGTCCAGGAAACCGAGGCCGGACTTGAGCTCGATATAACTGGCCGCGTTATAGTCGAGCGAAAGCCGAAAATTTTTCGTGAACTTGTCGCCGCTATCGTCGACGAGCTCGAGCGAGAGCGGAGTCGAAGGCGCGATGCGCCTCCGCAAGAGACTTCTCTCTTTAGGCATGGCTGTCCTTTGCCGAGGCGGTACCCGCAAGTACGGCGTACTTACGAGTACCGCTCCCCGGTGTGTCCTAGCTGATCG
>Ga0210393_10001582_pt1 | contig 18983 bp, 13 predicted proteins | sample IncBWC27OmetaG_FD_160068 | JGI IMG/M metagenome (GOLD analysis project Ga0210393, IMG submission 160068) | Forest soil microbial communities from Barre Woods Harvard Forest LTER site, Petersham, Massachusetts, United States - Inc-BW-C-27-O ... | reverse complement strand
CGCCTAACCCAGCGGCTATCTTTAGCCAAGTCACCGCTATCCAATCGAACACCGGCCGGCTTGCGTCCCATACCAATGATCGTCTTCAGCGCAGCGCGTACATCGTATGTGTCAAGCAGGAGGACCGAGTGAGCTGGGAAAGCATCCAGAAAATGGCTGAACGCTTCTTTTTCATTTTCATGCGCCATAACCCAGGAATGCGCTTGGGTTCCATAAGTGCTCATGCCGAATTGCTGCCCGGCGAGAACGTTTGACGTTCCTTCACACCCGCCGATTGCTGCTGCACGAGCGGCGAGCAGGCTGGCTTGGCTGCCATGAGCGCGTCTTGCGCCAAATTCAACGATTTGGCGGCCCTGCGCTGCGGTGACAACCCGAGCCGCCTTACTCGCGATCATCGTCTGATAGCTCAGCGTCGCGAGTAAATAAGTTTCCATTATTTGGCCTTCGATAATCGGCGCCACGACTCGCAGGAGCGGTTCACCTGGAAATACCAGGCTTCCTTCCGGCATGGCCCAGACATCGCCGCTGAAACGAAATGTCTTCAGATAGTCGAAGAATTCGTCGCGGATGTTGCAAAAGACTGGGTGGTTGCGAAGATAGGAAATCTCGTCCGCCGTAAAATGAACATGTTCCAAAAAGTCCAAGGCCTGTTCGAGTCCGGCGGCAACCAGAAAATTTCTCTTGGGCGGGAGATGGCGGACAAACAGCTCAAAGGTAGCGGTGGCGTCAAAACGGGTTTGCAAATATCCCGCCGCCATCGTCAATTCATAAAGATCGGTTAACAGGCCTGAATGTTCAACCATATTTCATTATCCGCTTTAGCTTCGGAGGATTATCGGCCATGGCGCAGACCGCGCCAGGCGCTTCGGGTTTTGACGTCGGATGAAAAGACAAAACCCCCAAACTCCGCCGTGTTTTGAAGACGGGATGTCTGAGGGTTTTGCCGCGAATCTCTGCGCCGAGTCTGACTACTTCAGTACGGCGTCTTTAAACGCTTTTGCAGCGCGCAAACGCACGACAGTCTTGGCCTTGATCTTGATAGCTTCACCAGTTGCCGGATTGCGGCCCATGCGCGCCTTGCGATGCGCCTTCACCGAGCGGCCGAGACCCGGAATTACGAATTTGCCCGCTCCCTTTGTTTCTTTCACAGCCAGTTTGAAAAATTCGTCAAAGAAAGACGCGACCTGCTTTTTGGACACAGGCTTTTCAGGCGTGCTGACCTTTTCTGCCATGTGCGCAATGATCTTAGACTTGCTCAGCGGATTTGCCATCGAGTTACTTTTTCCTCCTCGTTGTAATTTCTTTTTGGGCCCGGCGGTTCCGGATGCCTTGCGGACTATAGCCGCACTATCCAAGGAACGCAAGGAAATCCTTTAAAAAAGCCCGAAAAATGGCCTTTTCTTCGGCTGGTGATTCAGGTGCAGGAATGATTACGACGCGAGTTCGTTATAAAATAGCGCGACAGATTTAATTCCGCCGAAATAATTCTCCAGCTCGATGTGTTCGTCCGGCGCGTGGGCGTTCTCGTCCGGCAAACCAAAACCCAGCAGGACGCAGGGAACCTTGAACGTATCGTGCATCTGGGTCACAAATGGAATCGAACCGCCTTCGCGAATAAACACAGCTTTTTTCCCAAAGCCGTTTTCCAACGCACGAATCGCCTTCTGGAAAATCGGGTGCGAATAAGGCGCGACCCAGGGTTTTCCCATGCTGAGGACTTCAAAATTGCAGGTAACTTCTTTCGGCAAGAGCTTTCGAATATGTCTTTCGACTAGCTTCGCGATTTTGGCGGGATCTTGATTGGGCACCAGTCGTGTAGAAAGCTTTGCCCACACTTTCGAAGGAATCACGGTTTTGGCGCCTTCGCCCATATAACCGCCCCATATTCCATTTAATTCGAGCGTCGGCCTGATCCACAGCCGTTCGATGATGGAAAATCCCTTTTCACCAAATAATCCCGGAGCGCCAACCGTTTTGCGAAAATCTTTCTCTTTCCAGGGCAGGGAATTCAGCGCTGCTCGCTCGCGGCGCGATACCGTTGCGACGTCGTCATAGAAGCCTGGTACAGTCACTCGAAAATTCTTGTCGTGAAGCTTTGCAATCAGTTCTGCAAGGATTGTGATCGGATTTGGCACCGCGCCGCCAAATACTCCCGAGTGCAAATCTTGGGCGGGCCCCGTGAGTTCTATTTGGTAGTAGTTCAGTCCTCGCAGCCCGTAGGTAATCGATGGCACCCCTTTTGCCAGCATCGAAGTATCCGACACCACTAAGGCATCGGCTTTCAACCGTTCGCGATTTTTCTGTACAAAATCCCACAAACTCACGCTTCCAACTTCTTCTTCTCCTTCGATCATCACCTTAAAGTTGAGAGGAAGTTTTCCGGTTGTATTTTTCAGCGCTTCCAGCGCCTTCAAATGGATATGAACCTGACCCTTATCATCGGCTGTTCCGCGCCCGAAGAGTTTCCCATCTCGCACGGCTGGTTCGAATGCAGGAGTAGTCCACAAATCCAAAGGCTCTGCCGGCTGCACATCATAATGTCCGTAAAAGAGCACGGTAGGCTTCCCGGGCGCATGCAGCGACTCTCCGTATACGAGCGGATGCATCTTTGTCTGGGCGATCTCAATATTTTCCAAGCCCGCAGTGCGCAATTTTTCAGCTACCCAACCGGCCGCTCGCTCGATGTCGGGCTTGTGTTCGCTTTTTGTACTGACACTGGGGATGCGAAGAAATTCTTTGAGCTCGCTTAAATTCTCGTCACGCCGCGAGTCAATGTACTCAATCAATTTCATGCCTGCTCCCTGACGCCGTGACAACACTTTCGCTGCAATCGGCTGGATTCTAGCGTATGGACTCGTAATTCTACGAACCTTCCTATATTTCAGCAAGCTTTTTAGCCTGACTGCGTTTTTGAGCACTCCGTGAAGCGAGTGTTGTTGACTCCCGGTCGTTCGCCATGCACGATATCAAATAGACATGAACGAAACTCAGGTTAACGATCAGGGCAGCCGTCAACGCCGGAGTTCGCGCGTTTTTACTCGCATTCCCGTGCGCGCGTCGGGAAAGAGCATTCAAGGCCGCAAGTTTCGTGAAAACAGCCAAACCATCGTGATCAATGCTCACGGAGGATTGCTCTATCTGCAGGAAGAGCTGGCCATGGGCGCAGATTTAGTGCTGATCAATCCCGTAACCGAGGAAGAGCAAGAATGTCGAGTGGTTTATCTCGGCGATACATCTGAAAAAGGCACACGGGTAGGCGTCGAATTTCTTTCACCAAGTCCGCATTTCTGGGGAGTCGATTTCACTCCGCAAGACTGGCCAGCTGGACCGTCATCTCATCCCGTGCATTAGATTTTGCGGTTGTCGGATTTAAGTTGAGCGTTGATTTGCAGCTAGCCGCCAAAGGCGGTACCACTCGCTCTTAGTTCCCGGTTACAGGTTTCTCGTACACCGACAAATCTACGTCTTTCCATTTCCCTTCGATGATTTCTTTTCGAATCTCCGCCGCGGTCTTGCCTTTCTTAGAGTCGGAGTAGCTAAAAACCGCTTCCTTCTGGCATAGCGCGCAGACAGACGCATGGCGATCGGTGTAGCAACTCAGCAAGCTCGTGTGGCCGTGTTCTTTGTCACAGCGGCAGTAGCAGGGCTGCTGATAAAGCACGCCTTTCACTTTCGCAGCCAACGCGTAAACATTCTGAGTCTGCAGGTCGGAAAATTGCGACGGATCAAGCGTCTCGGGCAAAGGATCCTTTGAAGCGCTCGCGTGATAAGCGGGGATATCCGTCGCTGGGGTCCTGGTCGCTGGAGTCTTGGTCTGAGCAGCCGACGTTCCGTCTGCCTGAGACGCGTTCTGCGCATATGCCAAACCAAAACCGAAGCCTGTGATTACGATCAAAAATATTACCGCTGCAGAGATTGACTTTCGCATGGTCCCGCCTCGACAAAGACTTAAGCACCAACGCTAGTTATAAATCCTACCACATGAGACTCGCACTGATCGCCAGTTGTCGGAACGCTTACGGTTCGTCCTATGCCGAATCGGCGGCTAATTCACTTCCTGCGGGACGTCCCGACCATGCAAGCGCACCCAGGGCCAGAATTACCGGGTAACAGACGATCACGTAGCGGGGCTCAACAGTCTGTAGCTGTGTCAAAAAGACCGTGCGGATCGCAACCATGAGAATCAGGAACGCGATCGTTGGTTGCTTCCGGAAACGCACTGCCCCGACAAGTGCCATACCAATGTATATAAAATTCAAGACGCCAAACGCAGCTGTGACCCCGAAGTCTATTCGATTGTTCCGCCAGTTTTCAGCGGGTGGCCATAACTCTCCCGAGTATGGAAGTAGAGCGATGCGCGGGGAAAACCATATCGTCGCCATACGAGCTAAAGGGATCTCTATGTAGGACCTGATCGGCCAGCTTGACTTCCGCTCGCGCGCGAGCGTTGCGAATTCGCGATCGAGAATGGGAGACATCTGCAAGTCATCGTTGTAGCGGTCAATCAGTGCCGCAACACGCGCGCGTTCGGCACTCGAATCGAAAGCCGACGCAGGCAAATCTTCAATCCGAATCGGCCCTTTGCCCAATTTCCAGGTTACAAGGTAGGCGTCTTTAAACCGAATCATCCAAGTTCCGGTCCAGTCGTAGAAACCGCGCGGGATGAAGTCACCGTAAGTCTGCGCGTAGCGCGGAGCGAGAAACTCAATGCGCCCCAATGTTTTTGCGTTCCTCGCCGCCCAAGGGGTTAAAGTCAGGATCAGACCCAGAGATATCCAGGAGACTGCTAAGAATAATTTCGACCAGTCAACACGATGCCGCCAGCAGACCGCGAGAACTAGACCGGCGGCGAAAAGCAAAAGAGGAGTTTCAGGCCGCACCAGGGTTCCTAGTCCGATAATTAATCCTGTTAGGAACCACCACGCTGCTTCCGCATATAAGAGCCGATGAGCAACTGACTCGTTTGCAGAATTCGTGGATGCGCGTCCGAAGGCAATCACGAAAGCCAATACGGCTAAGGTAGTGAGGAAAGTCGCCACGACCTCGGTAAGAACTGCAGCAGTGTAGTTCGCTGTGAACGGGCAAAGCGCGGCCATCCACAACGCGATAGTGGCCACGCGAGTCTTACTGTTAATCGGCGCGATCATGCCTGCTATCAGGGCGGTCAAAACGCATGTGATCAGATCGATGCAGGCCTGAACAATCATCACCCCTCTAATCGACCGCCCGAATGTTGCATATAGTCCGGCAAGAAACACCGGATATCCGGGCATGCGCATGTCAACCGGCGTAAGTTGCCCGTGAACAAAAAGTCCGTAGACTCGGTGATCCAGCAAATTCCGCGCGAGTTCGTCGTAAAATTTCGTGTCGCCGGCATAAAATGGAAAATGAATAATGAAAAAGAGCCGCAAAGCGAGACCCAGTGACAAAGCAGCGAGAAGATGCCAGTAAGACAAATGACGGAAGATTTCTAGAGGGTTGTAGCTCGCACCAGTGGCCGCGTTAGCATCCGGGGATGTGAAAGTAGTTCCAGCAGGCATTGATTTCCTGCGTAGTATCGCATCGAATTATCGGTATTTCGTTTATTTTGGATTCCACTAGTTGGCACACGCGGCCTTGCCAGTTAAACTCAAAGTGATACGGAGGGGTAGGAAAGCGGTTGACTCCGGCGGTCTTGAAAACCGTTAGGCCCGAAAGGGTCTCGTGGGTTCGAATCCCACCCCCTCCGCCAGCCAGTCGTGAGATTTCTCTCTATTCCTTTCAGTTTGACAGAAACCATTATTTTGCGGCCCAATTGGCAGGAATTCACCAGAGCCATTTGCTCTGTCTCCATTCCGGTTCCGCAAACGGCCTAAATTGACTGTGATATTCTCCAAGACCAATCGGGCGGTTCCCTTACGCGAAACGATGGGGTTGCGCAAAAACATCATTCTCGGGCTCGTTGCAAGCCCTTGATTTTGTGTACCACAAACTGAAGGTTTGGAGTGCCCACAAACAACTGTTTGTGGGCAGAACTAGCCCCCATAGGACGCCGCAACCGAAAGCTCTGCGGATCGCATGTCCCATAATCATGAGCATTGCGGTAACAAAGATCAAAGAGTGGTCGCTAACCATCTGAATCTCGATGCAGGCGTAGAGTCATCCACGGTTTGTATCCACCCAATACGGGAATGGTCATTTATATGTATGCCCGCCCACGGGGCAAAATTGGCCAATGGAAGAAAAAATAAATCGCGATACGCGGTCTGCTCTCTGTGCTATACACAAGAGAATGGCCAGGCCGTTCAGCGTTCGCCTGGGTGATCCGGCCCCGCGGAAAACCCTAGAGTTTGTGTCACCCTCTGCCTCGCAGTGCGGTGATTTACATGACCTGTCCGATGAAGAACTGATCAAGGCTGTAACTGCCGGCCACCACGATGCGCTCACCGTTCTGTTTGATCGTTACCATCGTCTTGTTTTCAGTGTGGCATTCCGAATCGTGCGTGACCCTGGCGAGGCTGAAGAAGTGGTTCAGACTGTCTTCCTTGATATTTTTCGAGTGGCAGCGAATTTCGATCCCAGCAAGGGCATACTCAAAGTATGGCTCCTGCAGTACGCCTATCATCGCGCACTGCACCGTAAACGGCACCTTGTAGCCAACCATTTTTACCGTTGGCAGGAAATTGAGGCTGCGATTGAAGATGGCGCGACTCGTGCTTTGGCGAGCGATTCTCCTGAAACGAGACGCCTAGCGGAAGAAATGCTGGAGAAACTGAAACCACGGCAACGAAAGGTTTTGGAATTGACATATTACGACGGACTGACAGCCGAAGAGATTGCCGAGCACTTAGGCGAGTCCGTCCACAAAGTCCGCCACGATTTGCACCGGAGTTTGAAGGCTTTGCGAGCAGTCTTGAGGTCCAGCCATGAATAGGAACAGTAGGCTCATGGATGTGGCGGTTCGCCTCTGGACAAGTGGACATGGGCGTTTCGAGGAAATGTGTGCACTGGCCGCAACAGGACACCTCGGCGGTCCGCAGATGTGCGAATTGGATCAACATCTTGTGACATGCGATTCATGCCGTGAGCGACTTCGATCCTTCTCCCACGCAAGTATAAATGCTGTTCCGCTTTTGACCGCCAGTCGCACTTCGGCGGAGGATGTTCCGCCAGTCGAGGGGATCCGTGCCCGGTTTCTGAATCGTCTCGCAGCCGAAGATTTCAAGGCTAAGCGAGAAAAAACAGCGACTCCACAACCCGTCATTATTTCGAGTGCAGTCTCCCCCTCTGCCGAAACATCGCGGGAGCTGAATGGGAAGTACGGGACCGCGCCAAAGGGGAGATCGGCATGGTTTCACTTTGCTTGGCGTTTGACAGCTGCTCTCGGAGCTTGTGCTGCGATTGCCTTGATGGGGATTTACATCGGCGAGCAAAGGATCCGGCGACAAACTAGTCCAATAATAGAGACTCATTCGTCGAACACGCCGGTCATGCTCCCAAACGTGTCCGTGGACGATAGCGCTCGCGTTGAACAGTTGGAACAACAAAAATTACTGCTTGCGAATCAACTAGCTCAGGCTAAAGAAGAACTATCGAGGGCAACATCCGAGCAGAATTCCCTACGCGATGAGCTTGCGGCCAGCGAAAGACTTGCGGAGTCCAGAACGCAGGTCCAGAGCATTTCCAAGCCCGCGGGAAATGAGGTTGAGCGAAATCAGGTTACCTCTCTCCAGACTGAGGTTGATCAACTCCGTCTGCGGCTGGCCGAGTCAGAGTTCACCCTCGCTGCTCAGAAGCACGGGGCCGACGAACTCTCGACAAAACTTGAATTGACGGAAGCCGAACTGCATCGGGAACAGGAATTGAAATCTGCGACGAGCCAATTCGAGGACGTGTTGGGGGCTCGGAATCTGCACATTGTGGACGTCTACGACGCGGAGGATAACGGGAAACGACGGAACGCGGTCGGAAGAGTTTTCTACATCGAAGGAAAGTCGCTTGTCTTTTATGCATATGATCTGGACGCACCAGGCCAATTCAAGAGCAATGTGGTCTTTCATGTCTGGGGTGGACATGTTGGCCAAAAGGACGTCACCCACAGCCTGGGAATCCTTCACAAGGACGACGTAGGCCAGAATCGCTGGGCAATGACGTTCGACGATCCCAACGTGCTGAAGCAGATCAATTCCGTATTCGTCACCGCCGAAGCCAGCAACAAACCAGAGAATCAACCGCGCGGTAAGAAAATCCTCTTCGCCTATTTTGGAGGCCGACCCAACCATCAGTGATGCAGTTGGAAGAAACTTGTTTTTCAATAACTCGTAACAGATTCCTTATTTCTTTGGGTAGACGACGACAGTGTTTCGCTTCTGTCTATACTTCATTCCCTTTAGCCTCGATCGCTTAACGCATACATTCGGTTATTCGTCCGCACATCACAGAAAAATGAATGTTCGATGGCTAATTCTTACCGCTTGGCGGGCACACCAGACATAAAAGGGGGAGTCCACACCATGCGCTCGAGACGAATCCTCGGGTTTGCCTGTTCGGTCTTGTTTGCCGGTTTATTCCTGACCGGGGCCGCGCTCGCGCAAACGGACACGGCGACGATTTCAGGTCTGGTCACTGACAGCTCAGGAGGAGTTATTCCCGATGCGGAGGTGCAACTCCAGAATGCAGAGCGCGGGACCGCGACTACCGCAACTACGAATGGGGCAGGAATCTATGTCTTCGCCGCTGCCCAGCCCGGACAATATCAGATCACCGTGCGGAAGGCTGGATTTAAACAGGTGGATTTGCTTGGCGTGATCGTCAATGTCCAGGACCACCTTGAGCAGAATTTCCGCTTGCAGGTGGGATCATTGTCAGAGAGCGTCACGGTGACAGCGGCCACGGCGACGATTGATTCAGAATCCGCCGCGGTTTCTACCGTTATTGATCGCGATTTTGTGGAGAACATTCCCCTCAATGGCAGAAGCCTTCAGACTCTTCTCATGTTGACGCCTGGTGTCGTGTTCGCCTACTCGGGTTCCACGGGAGCGCAAGGGCAATTCAGCGTTAATGGTCAACGCACCGACGCTAACTATGTCACCGTGGACGGGGTGGCCGCCAATCTCGGTACGGACGGGGTCGGCAATGGCCTTCCCGAGGCTGCGGCCGGGTCCGCGGTCGGCTACAATGTTCTGGGCGGAACGAATAGCCTGGTTTCCGTGGATGCCGTACAGGAATTCCGGGTACAAACTTCGTCATTTGCCCCTGAATATGGTCGCACACCCGGTGGTCAAGTCTCCGTTGTCTCGCGTTCGGGAGAGAATGCGTGGCACGGTACTGCCTTCGAGTACCTCCGCAACGACATCTTTGACGCCAACGATTGGTTCGCGAACAATGCGGGCTTGCCTAAGGCTGAGGAGAGGCAGAACGATTTTGGCGGCGTCTTGGGTGGCCCCATCATCAAAAATAAGAGTTTCTTTTTCTTTTCCTACGAGGGCCTTCGCTTACGTCAGCCCATAACCTTCCAGACGTCGGTTCCAGACAGCACTGCGCGAAATACAGCTCCTCCAGTTCTCCAACCATTCTTGAAGGCCTATCCCATCGCAAACGGCCCTGAACTCACCGATAACCTCGCGCAGCTGAACGTAAATGTGTCAAATCCCGCGTCGTTGGATGCTTACAGCATTCGGTTGGATCAACACATCGGTTCCAATCTCAATTTATTTGTGCGATACGCTTATTCGCCAAGTTCCATTGCCAGTGCTACTTTGCCAAACAATTTCGGGGCTTATTCTATTACGACGCAAACTTTTACTGTTGGAGCGGATTACCTATTTTCAAATAGCATCAGCAACGAAATCCGAGTGAACTATAGCAACCTTAAGTCGTCCGGAAATAATGAACTCACCACCGCTGGAGGAGGCACTCTGCCTCCGGTAGCGGGACTCTATCCGCCGGGCGTTGATCCGACAACTGCCCATTTTTCGTTCGATATTTTTGACTCGAGCGGCTATAGCTCGGGGCCCGTCGGCGTTAACGAGCAACGACAATTTAACCTAGTAGACAATCTATCGCTGACCAAGGGCCTGCACCATTTGCAGTTTGGGTTGGATTTTCGCTATCTCGCGCCTTTTCAGGGTACTTCCCCTTATTACCAACAGGTTTACTTCGATACAGTCGGCCCACAAAATGTTCCGGGCTCCGTATTATCGGGGCAAACGGATGAGATCGACGTCACTTCTGTTCTGGGCGTTTCTGTTCGAACGAGAAACCTTTCGCTGTATGCAGAAGATTCATGGAAGGTGAAGCCGCAATTGACGATTACCTACGGGTTGCGCTGGGATGTAAACCCACCACCTAAGGGCGCTAGCCGCAGCAATGATCCATTGGTCGTTCAGGGCTTGAGCAATCCTGCGACGTTGAGCTTGGCGCCGCCGGGCACACCGTTCTATGCAACGACTTACGGAAACTTTGCACCGAGACTGGGAATCGCCTACCAATTTCGCCAGGCTGCTGGATGGGAAGCTGTTGTTCGTGGTGGTGTCGGCACTTTCTACGACATCGGGTCAGGCAGTTTGGGGAGTTACGCGCTTGCCGATCCATTTAGGCCGTCGAATTTCTTCGCGGGCGCAACATTTCCTTTGACGCCATCGCAAGCAGTTCCTCCGGTCTTCATCCCCGGCACGCCCTTAGAACTTTTTGTGGCGGAGCCCAACTTGGTCCTTCCGCGAACTTATCAATGGAATGTTGCCATTGAGCAATCACTGGGTCCGCATCAAACACTTTCAATCACTTATCTGGGCAGCCTGGGAAGGAATATGCTTCGAAATTATGGTCTTTATGAACCCAACCCGAATTTCTATTTTCTCAACATCACGACGAACGAAGGCAGTTCAAACTACCAGGCACTGCAGGTGCAATTCAATCGCCGGGTCTCTCATGGCTTGAGTGCGACGGCTTCCTACACGTATTCGCATTCGATAGATAACGCCTCGGATGACTACAGCGCCTATACTCCAAGTGTAATCGGCAACCCAAATATTGATCGCGGGAATTCGGCATTCGATGTTCGGCATGCCGCCAGCGGTGCTCTCACCTATGATCTGCCTGCTCCGTCCGAGTCGAGAGTGGCTCATGCAATCCTGGGAGGATGGTCCGTAATAAATTTGTTCATTGCACGGACAGCTTTTCCGGTTGACCTCGCTCCCGACATGTTTTTTGTTGGACCTTACCCCTATAACGCCCGTCCCAATGTGAATCCCGGCGTCCCGTTTTATCTCTACGGTTCGCAATATCCCGGCGGAAAAGCCTTCAACGCGGCCGCTTTTTCGGACGCTGCATCGGGTACCGAAGGAGATTTGGGCAGAAATACGCTGCGGGGGTTCGGGATGTGGCAGGATAACTTTGCGATCCATAGGCAATTCAATTTGACGGAAAGACTAAATCTGCAGTTTCGTTTCGAAGCTTTCAATGTATTCAATCATCCGAACTTCGGCGATCCCTACGGCGGCTACCCTCTCAATAGCCCTCTCTTTGGTGTCTCAACATTGAGTCTTGCAAATTCGCTAAGTTCTTTCGGGGGCCAAGGCCAAAGTTCGATTTATCAGATCGGAGGTCCGCGTTCCTTGCAGTTCGGTCTAAGGCTCGCGTTCTGACAGGGCAACGTCTGCTCGGATAGATATTTTGCAATCCCACGGAGGTTTCCAGTGAATTGTAAAGGTGTCGCTTGGAAGATGCTGTTTCTCTTTATGGTGGCTGTCTCTCCGTTGTGGGCTGCACCTGATGAGGGAACGCCTGCCGCCAAGGTTGAATTCGCCAAGGGTGAAGCTGCTGCGAATGCTGGCGACTTTCTAGCAGCGGCCGAACATTATCGCAAGGCCGTGGAAATTGATCCCGATTATGGTGAGGCCCATCAGCGTTACATCGATGGGTTGATGTATGGTTCGATGAAACAGAAGATGAAGGAGTGGGACGAGGCGCATCCAAAAGCGGCCTCATCAGACAAAGGCGCCTCAGACAAGGCACGCGAAGAGCGCTCGGCATACGAATCGGAAAAGCGTAATGAAAAACGAGCAACGCTCTCGGCGCAATATCAAAAGCTGGCAGAGCAATACCCCGATAAAGCGATCTTTCGCTGGGTTCTCGGATATTTGAACGACGAGTCCGACCCGAGAGTGGCTGAGCAGGATTACCTCGAGGCAATCAAGATCGATCCGAAATTGGCGCGAGCCTATAGCTCGCTGTGGGCAGAGCAGGATGTAATGGGTGAAGCGAGTGCCAAGCGCGAAACACTTCGTAAAGCGGTTGAGACCTTTCCAGCCGATCCGAATTTTCTACTTTACTACGCGACGGCACTGGAGTATGTCGATCCCGAAGAATACAAACGTATATCAATGGAGGTCGTCGAAAAATTTCCCAACTCAGAACGGGCACCGCAAGCATTGTATTGGCTCGCGGAACACACAGCGGATACAGACGAGAAAATCCGCCTCTTGGAGGTGATGAAGGAGAAATTCCCTCCGGCAAAATTCAAAATCTGGGTTCCGTCAGGCATGGTAGTTCTTTTTGACATCTACGACCGGGTTGATCGTTCCAAGGCTCTCTCGTTCGCCGAGCAGATGCTTAAGAGTGATACGCAAAAAGATGATCGGGAAATCTGGGCCCAACGGGTCGATTATGCACGATTGACGATTAAGGCAGATAAGCTCCTAGCTGAAGGAAACGTCACTGATGCTTTGGCAGTCTTGGACAAGGTAACCGTGCCTCGGCACATGAATCCGCAATTGCTGGACCTTCTTCGTGCACGAGCCCTCGATGCTTCGGGTGACACTGCAAAGGCATATAGTGATTTGCTCAAGAAGTTTGCCGTTACGCCCACCGACGAAGTCAATCTGGCCTTGAACGAATATGGCAAGAAATTGGGCAAAGCTCCTAAGCAGGTGGAAAGCGATATTTGGTCATTACGAAGCGCCAATGCGCATTCCGCTACACCGTTCTCGCTCGTGAACTACTCGACCGGGAAGCCCACCTCGCTGCAAGATTTTAGAGGACAAGTCGTTCTTCTTAATTTCTGGTACCCGCACTGCGGTCCCTGTCGCGGCGAATTCCCCTACGTTGAGGCTGTACTCGACAAATACAAGAGTCAGGGCTTCAACGTCGTCGCGGTTAACATTAACCCTGAAGAAGACAAGCTTGTGCTGCCCCTGCTCAAAGGTTCGCGACTGGATTTCGTTCCCCTCAAGGGCGACGTAGACTGGGCTGAAGAGGCATACAAAGTGTCGTACGAGCCGACGAATTTTCTGATCGGACGTGACGGGCGCGTTTACTTCGGGCCCTTAGGCCGAATCAATGGTGCCGAGTCGCAACGCAACCTTGAGCTTCAAGTAGAAGCGTTACTGCAGCAAACGACATCGACGTCAACAAGATAGCGAATACTGTTCATTTGCAGCTCGTAAGTATGAACGACTGCATGAGTGTCGTGATGTAAAAATGTGTCCCCAAGTTTTTATGCGAGGAAAATTCATCGCTATCGCCGCGGTTTTGATTGGCTCGAGTGCCTTCGGCCAAACGGCTGAAGAAATCGTCCGCTGGTCTGCTCATGGTCCGACATCAGCGAGAGCCGGCGCTCTTATCTCGATCGAGTTGCAAGCCGACATTCAAAAGGGATGGCACGTTTACTCCATTTCGCAGATGCCCGGCGGTCCTGAGACTACAGTTATCTCCTTCCCCGGCAAACAGCCGTTCCGTCAGGATGGCCTGTTGCAGCCGCCTATGGTGCATAAAGCGTTTGATCCGAACTTCAATATGGAGACCGAGACTTACGAAGGCACTGTTAAATTCAAAATTCCAGTAATAGTTGATGCCGCGGCACCCGTTGGAAATCAGAAAATCGCCATTGATGTCTTATTTCAGACATGCAATGACACGATGTGCCTTCCTCCGTTCACCAAACACCTATTTGTTCCGCTCAAGATCCTACAAGGGCCGGGTGGATCTCCGCCACGTTCCGCAACGTCTGGTAGCGCGTCGCCGCCGACAAGCACGGCGAAAGAAGCGGCGACGTCGGAAAGTAATCAATTGTCTGCCGCTCCCGCAGCAGCCCCGGCTCGTTCAAAAGAAAGCGCAAACCCCTCGTCGGAGGCTCCGACGCTTACTTCTCGCACGTTCGTGTCGTTTCTGTGGTTTGCGATGGCGATGGGGGCTCTATCGTTGTTGACACCTTGCGTATTTCCGATGATTCCGATTACCGTTTCGTACTTTACGAACCATGCTGGAGGAAGCCGCAGAAGCGCAGTGTTCACCGCGCTGGTGTACGGGATTGGAATCATCCTGACATTTAGCGCACTAGGAATGTTGATGGCCGTCATTTTTGGCGCGGGCGGCGTGAACCAGTTGGCGGCGAATCCCTGGGTCAATCTTTTGATCACTGTCATTTTTCTCGCCCTCGCGTTCTCGCTCTTCGGAGCCTATTTTGTCCAGATTCCTCCGGGGCTGATGAACAAGATTGATGCAATTACGCGCAGCAAAGAAGGGAGCCAGATTGCCGGGGCGATCCTCATGGGATTCACCTTCACGTTGACCTCGTTCACGTGCACGGCCCCTTTCGTGGGCACGTTGTTGGTTATGACGACCCAGGGGAACTGGCATTGGCCATTGGCCGGCATGCTCGCCTTTTCTACGGTCTTTGCGACACCGTTTGTCGTGCTCGCGCTTGTGCCGCAAATCCTGACACGGCTTCCGAAGTCCGGCGGATGGATGAATTCCGTAAAGGTAGTAATGGGTTTTCTCGAAATTGCGGCGGCAATGAAGTTTCTGTCGAATGCCGACCTGGTCTGGCGCTGGGGTATCTTCACACGACAAGTTGTCCTTGCTGTTTGGGTTGGCGTCGGAATGCTAACTGTGCTGTACGTACTCGGCTATTTCCGAATGCCACATGATTCCAGGATCGAGTCCATTGGAGCAGGCCGTCTCTCTGTTGCCATCTCTTCGCTAGCGTTAACGATCTGGCTTATCCCAGGCCTATTCGGGCGGTCATTAGGGGAATTGGAATCGTTCTTGCCACCTGATTCCAGTGTTGGCTCTCCTGTTTCGGCAAGTAGTTCGGCCGCAGCGCTGAACTTGCAGTCGGATGCGAGTTGGATTTTGAACGATTATCAGGGAGGTCTTACAAAGGCGAAAGAGGAGAACAAGCTCGTGTTCATCGACTTCACAGGCTACACATGCACCAACTGTCGCTGGATGGAAGCGAATATGTTTCCGCGGCCAGAAGTTAGCCGCGAAATAGAAAAATTCGTGCGGGTGCGGTTGTACACCGACGGAGCCGGCGATTTGTTTCAACGGCAACAACAAATGCAGCAAGAGAAATTTGGGACCGTTGCGCTGCCACTCTACGCGATTGTGCGGTCCGATGGTTCTGTTGTCGCTACATTCGCTGGTCTTACTAGAAATTCGAACGAATTCGTAGCCTTTCTCAAAAGAGGCTTAGCATAGCCGACTCCATGATTGGGAAATCGTGCCCATCAGGCCGATTTGCGTCTGAAAAGTAAACAAGTCATGCGGACCGGATTTTTCTTTAAGGAGCTTAAATGAAAACCGTGAGGTCTTTGGTTGTGCTGGCAGCCCTTGTAATTTCAATGGCTGTTGCCGCGGGACTACCGGCGCTGACCGGTACTCAACGGACGTTACCTACAAGCGTACAGCGTATCACTTCGGTTGAAGGAATTGACGAATACAGTCTTCCGAACGGATTACACGTTCTTCTCTTCCCGGATCAGTCGAAACAAACAATCACCGTGAATATCACGTACATGGTGGGGTCACGGTACGAGAACTACGGCGAGTCGGGAATGGCGCACCTGCTGGAGCATATGTCTTTTAAGGGCACGCCAAACCATCGGGACATTACCCAAGAGCTGAAAAAACGCGGCGCAAGCTTCAATGCGTCCACAAGTTACGACCGTACGAACTATTTCGAAACGCTGCCAGCTACCAATCAAGACCTTCAGTGGATGTTGGACTTCGAAGCTGATCGGATGGTGAATTCTTTCATTTCGAAGAAAGATCTCGACACTGAGATGACCGTCGTGCGAAATGAGTTCGAGATGGGAGAAAACAGTCCTTTTGGTGTGCTTCGCGAACGGATGATGTCCACGGCTTACCTAGCGCATGCCTACCATCGGAGCGTGATCGGATATCGGACGGACATCGAGAATGTCCCTATCGAGCGGCTGCAAGTTTTCTATAAGAACTACTATCAGCCTGACAATGCAGTATTGACCGTCGCAGGGAATTTCGACGAATCGAAAGCATTGGACCATATCGTCGAAACATTTGGGAAGATTCCGAAGCCGCAAAGAACGCTCGCGAAATTCTACACTCTCGATCCAGCGCAGGACGGTGAGCGCTCGGTAGTCTTGCGCCGCAGCGGGAATATTCAAGTGACCGGGGTTATGTATCACGTGCCTGACGGGACAAGTCCAGATTTTGCCGCACTAAATATCCTTGCGAGCATTTTGGGGAACGCGCCTTCGGGACGGCTTTACAAAGCACTAGTCGAAACGAAGAGAGCTACCGAGGTGTTCGCTGATACATTTCAGGCCCACGATCCCGGCGTGTTGGAGGCGTTTGCCGTCGTACGCAGTGACGGCGACATCAACAGTGCACGGGATACCCTTGTCCAAACGGTCGAGACGTTTGCCGAAACGCCTCCGACCAAGGAAGAATTCGATCGTGCACGCACTGCATTGCTCAAGGATAAAGAACTCACTCTCAACGATTCTAGTCAGCTAGGGTTCGAACTTAGCGAGTGGATTGCTATTGGTGACTGGCGACTATTCTTTCTCGATCGGGATCGGATACGGAGCGTGACTCAGGACGACGTGCAGCGAGTGGCAACAAAATATCTGGTTTCGTCGAATCGAACCGTCGGAACTTTTATTCCAACGTCCAGTCCCATCCGAGCGGAGATTCCTCCCCCTGCGGATTTAGGCGCGATGCTAAAAGACTACAAGGGAGAGGCAGCGGTCGCTCAAGGCGAGGTTTTCGATCCAACGGTAGCTAATATCGAGGCAAGGACAAAGCGCACCGCAGGACCATCTGGGCTAAAACTTGCACTCCTCCCCAAAAAGACACGCGGAGGCCTAGTTGTTGGCACAGTTGTCCTACACTTCGGCGATGAAAATAGCCTGACGGGCTTAACGACCGTCAACAAACTTCTTGCCGGAATGCTAAACCGTGGAACGTCGAAGCACACGCGACAGCAAATTAGTGATGAGTTGGATCGTCTAAAAGCCGAAGTTTCCTTCAGAGCGGGAGTGGGTGAAGTTGCCGCAAACTTTGAGACAGAAAGAGCCAACTTGTCTACAGTAATTGCTGTTGTAGTTGAGATGTTGCGCGAGCCCAGCCTTCCTGCGAGCGAATTCGAGACCCTGAAGCAGGAAACCCTTTCCGACATTGAGTATGGACTTAAGGATCCTCAGGCGATCGCATCCACCGAATTCCAGCGGCTGATGAGTCCATATCCAACTGGACACCCACGCCATGTCGCTACGTTGGAAGACGAAATCGCCGAAACCAAGTCTGCCAAGATCGACGAGCTTCGGCTGTTTCACGACGAGTTTTACGGTGCACAGGCTGGCCAGGTATCGATTGTAGGCGACTTTGACGAGGCAGAAACCACGAAGCTTGCATACGATTTGCTTGGAAATTGGAAGAGCAAGAAACCCTTTGCTCGTGTCCCTGAAGTCTATTTCCGCACCGACGGACAGAGAAAGATTTTTGAAGTACCGGACAAGGCAAATGCTCTGTATAGGCTCGGCCTTGACCTGGACATGCGCGACGATGACCCTGATTACCCAGCCCTCCTAATGGCGAATCAAATTCTGGGAGGGGGAGCACTGAAGTCTCGCCTCGCGGACCGGATCCGTCAGAAGGATGGACTAAGCTATGGCGTGGGGTCGCAGCTTTCAGTCGATTCTCTCGACAAAGCCGGGAGTTTTACAGCGTACGCAATTTTTGCTCCCCAGAACCTAAGTCGCCTCGAAACAGCATTCCATGAAGAGATCGAACGGGCCCGAAAGGATGGGTTCACAGAAGATGAACTACAGGAAGCCAAGTCGGGTTGGTTGCAGAGCAGGAAAGTACAACGAGGTCGTGACGGGGTCCTTGCCGGACGCTTGGCAAGCGATCTGTTCCTCGACCGTACTTTCACCTGGGACGCGGAACTTGAGAGGAAGGTTGAGGTTGTTACCACAGAACAGGCCCACGCGGCCTTGAATAAGTACATTGACCCGACAAAGCTGATTTTTGTCGCAGCCGGTAGCTTTGGATCAACGGGACAATGAGTTAAGGCAAGCCCCTTGCACTAAACCGCTGCGGTTCGTTCACGACATGGCCTTTGACCACCTGTAGCAACTAGATAGAGAGACACTTCCCTGGTGATCGAGCCTTGGCGAATATAAGGCGAAGATGATATCTTCTTTCCGTGGAAGTGAAATCTTGTCGCGTGACGACATCAGATATGGAGGGCGTGGCCCATACGGTCGAAGTGACGGCTGCGACTCTTTATGAGGCCGTCGCACTTGGCCTCAGGCAGCTACAGGGTAACGAGTGGGTCGAGGGTATTGCGAGAGGGCTGAACACCGTAACGGTGTCGGTGAAGAATGTGCAGGTCGAGCATAAGGTAACGATTGGAGAATTTAAAGTGGCTTGAGCGGAGAGGCGGCACTCCCGCCGAGATGACTCGAAAAAGAAAAGTGCGCGAGATTTTAGGTATGCAGGAAGTTTTGGATTAGCATAGGAAAGGAGAGATTGCTTATGTCACAGCAAGCTGCAGCTCTGGCACGGCAAAACATTACTAGATCGAGCCATACTCTCCCGGTCTGTTACCAAGAGTCGTTTACGAAACCTGACGGTGAGATTTTTGTCCAGTTTTTGGACAAGGATAAGCCCGCAAAGAGTCTTCATCCGCTTAGCGTAAGTGTCATAAATAATTTCTATACCCGGGTTGTTGACGG
>Ga0210393_10001581_pt1 | contig 18984 bp, 19 predicted proteins | sample IncBWC27OmetaG_FD_160068 | JGI IMG/M metagenome (GOLD analysis project Ga0210393, IMG submission 160068) | Forest soil microbial communities from Barre Woods Harvard Forest LTER site, Petersham, Massachusetts, United States - Inc-BW-C-27-O ... | reverse complement strand
CGTCCGGCAGAAATAAATTCCACAATCCTTCGCCGCGCGCCCTCACCTTTAGCTCTTCGACAATCCGCGTCGGCTTCCACGGTTCGCGCGCCGTTTCTTCCTCGAACCGCGATTCGTTCGGATACACGTGCGCATCCATGAAGCTCTGCAACCGCTGCTGCAGTTCCTTGGTCTTCGCGCTATGCTCAAAGTTCATGGATCTCGGTTATTTTCCGGTGAAAACCGGAGCGCGCTTTTCGACAAAATGCGCCACGCCTTCTTTGAAGTCCTCACACTGCAGGCTGGCCAGCATTTCCCGCTCCGAAATATCGAATGCTTCCCCCAGCGTCTGGAACATCGCGTCATGCAACTGCCGCTTGATCACACGCAAGGATCGCGGGCTTACATTCGACGCTAGCTCCACCGCATACTCCCGTACCTTCTCCTGAAACGCTTCTTGCGGATAAACCTGATTCGCCAGGCCCATGCGAAACGCCTCCGCCGCGTCAATCAATCGCGCCGAAAACAGCAAATCCAGCGCGTTCGCGTGCCCCACCAGACGCGGCAACATCCACGCCATGCCATACTCCGCAATCAACCCACGCCGCGCAAACGCCGTGCTGAATCGCGCCGCATCCGAAGCAAAACGCAAATCGCAGTACAAAGCAATCACCAATCCCAAACCGACCGCTGGACCGTTGATCGCTGCGATCACCGGCTTGCTGAGCGCCGGAAAGTACGAGTATTTCTTCTGAAAATCCGCGCGCGCGCCGCCGCCTGCGCCGGAAACCACGCCAGACCGCACCGCCTGACTCCGCTGCACGGCGTCGAGTCCCTTCGTCGCCACCGTGCTCAGCAGCGACATGTCCGCGCCCGCGCAGAATCCCCGGCCTGCGCCCGTCAGCACGATCACGCGAACATTTTCGTCGCGCTCCGCTTCGGCCACCGCCGCGCGCACCTCTTGCTCCATTACCGCGGTCCAAGCGTTTAGTTTGTCGGGACGATTCAGCGTGATCGTGGCCACCCGCTTGGCCACCTCGTACAGCGTTTCTTGATTTGGCATGGTGACCCGGATTATATACAATGGCGACCGTGTTAGTAACATTCATCTGTGTGTGACTATCTCATTCCATGCTCCTACCCACTTACCGCACCGTGAGCACGTCTCGCGCCCGGAGGCCCCATGCCCTTCGTTGAAAATCAAAGCGCCAAAATCTATTGGGACGAACAAGGCTCGGGCGAACCTCTACTGCTCATCAACGGCCTCAGCTATCCCTCGTATATGTGGTATCGCACGCGCCCCTTTCTCGCGCAAAGTTTTCGCACGATCGCTTTCGATAATCGCGGCATCGGCCAGAGCGATGTGCCCCCAGGCGTATATTCCATCGCGCGGATGGCTTCCGATGCGGCCGCTGTTCTCGACGCCGCGGGAGTCGCGAGCGCGCACGTTTATGGCGTCTCCATGGGCGGCATGATCGCGCAGGAATTCGCGCTGCAATATCCCCAGCGCGTGCGCTCGCTGATTTTGGGCTGTACGAATGCCGGCGGCCCACACGTGGTGCGCGCCGAACCGCACGTCCTGGAAATCCTAGTGCGCCAGGGCATGACCCCGGAGGAAGCGAAGGAAGCCATGATCCCGTTCATTTACGACGCCTCGACCCCACGCGAGCGCATTGACGAAGACATGGCCATCCGCATGAAGTGGTACCCCACTCCGCAGGGGTACATGGGCCAACTGCAAGGGATTATCCAGTGGGAAGCTTACAGCCGCATCGCACAGATCGCGGCGCCGACGCTCATCATTCACGGCGAAACAGACCGACTCATTCCCGTCGCGAACGCTCCATTAATCGCCGATCGCATTTCCGGCGCAAAACTCAGCCTCATTCCGCGCGCCAGCCATATTTTCGATACCGACCAGCCCGGCGTAGCAAATCGCGTCATCCTGGAATTTCTAGCCGAACAGCAGTCTCGCGCATACCACTCGCACAGCTGAGCTGATTGCGAGGAAATGCCGACGTTTTCAATCGTCGCCGAGGTTGAGCTTGGCGCAAGAACTTGAGTGTCTTTGTAGGTCGTGGCTTTAGCCATGCCAATAACCAAGCCCAAGCCGTGCGGCTTCAGCTGCTGAAGTACCGATTTTGCAATCGACCTGAAGAATCGCGAACTTCCGGAGGGAAACCAACACACCCACGCACAATTGTTCAACAAGAGAAATTGCCTGTGGCCAAGCCAAGCCGCCGCTGCAAAAACATTAGGGCCGCTGCCCCGGCGCCTTCCCGGTAGTGGCGTTCGCAATCGCCGTGCAATTCGCCGTCGGCACAACATGCGCCGCGGCCGCCGGCGACGAACAGGTCTGCGTCTTGGTCGCCGAACGAACAACCACAGCCGCCACCGTCACCGCCACCGCCGCGCCAACTCCCACCGCCGTCACACCTGCAACTCCCAGTCCGCCGGCCGCACCGCCGACCCCTCCGGACACGCTCGTGGTGCTGCTCATCTCAGTCACCGTCACAGGCGTAGCCGGCACCGGCGGCGTCGGAGCCGCGTTAAATTGCACGCTCGACGTCTCGCCCGCGCCCACGATCACGCACGGCCCCAGCATCCGGCGGTTCTTTTCTTTCTGCTGATCCTCACCGCCCGCGCCAGCAGCCTCGCTCGCAGCGCCGCCCTGGGCGCCTTCCTGTTCTTCCTTCTTCTTCGATTTGTAAGCGCAGAAATTTACCTTCCCCTCGTACACCACGATCCGCGTCGTGTCGCCCTGCGAATCCAGCGCGAAATCGGTTCCTACGACGCCCGCAACTCCGGTCGGCGTGCGAATCTGAAAGCTCGCGTTAGGCTTCACCTGCTTCACAGCATTCGCGCGCACGCGCCCGTAATTCAGGTCGAGTTCCGTCTGCTGCGCTCCGCCGTCATGTTTCGTCACCGTCAAATTCGAATCCGAACCCACGCTGAGCACCGAGCCGTCATCCAACGCCACACGCGCGCGCGCCAGATGGCCGGTGTTGATCACGTCGCCCCAGTAAACCGCCTCGGAAGTGGAAGCAGGCGTCTGTTGCGGCCCGCGAACCACGTTCACCACCGGCAAAACTGCGGTGAGTTTCCCCGCATGTTGCGGCTGCGTCGCCTGTGTCGCTTGACCCACCACGTCCGCAGGAATCAGCAGCAGCAAGCAGATCAGCAGCGCGGTCAGAGACGTAACTCGATGGCGGGCGTTCATGTTTCCCATTTCTTCCCGGGCATTTTTCTGGTCCTGAGTCTCAGGCCAGAGCTTCCCGGTGCATGAAAATCCTTAGGGAAAATACCAATCGCGGGGGTCGGGCAGGAAATTACCATAACTCGCCCATGCCTCATAGCAATATTCTGCGCGGCGGCCAGGGCGTCACGCGCGCGCCATGCCCGACGCCGCCGTGACGCCCCATAACGACAAGAACCGCTCTTTTATTAGGGCTTCCGCTCGCGCGCCGCGATCGACGCCATCATCGCGCGCATCGCTTCCGTGCTGCCCGGCGCGTTCTTCTCGCGCCACGACTCCATGCGCTTTGCGTGTTCTTCCAGTCGCGCATAAGCATGTGGGTTCTTGAACATCGCGCGCCATCCCTCGATGATCGGTTTCAGGCGCTCCCACACCATCCATTGCTCGCCCGTGCTTTCGAAGAAAAATTCCTCGTCAATCAGTCCGCGGTTCACGATATTCGCTACCATATCCCAATAGCTCAACACCATGCGCATGAACGCGTTTTCCTGCGAATTCGGCGGCGCCACATTCATCACGTCTTCCAGCGATGTCGGTTTGAAATTCCGGACGTACCAATCCCGCGCCTCGCGCAAGCGCGGCTCGCGCCGGATGTCGTAGAGCCGCAACATCAGGTTTATCTGCTCGTGTGTCACTTGTCCCATCGAATTCTCCTCCGTTGCCGGTTGAAGTTACTCAATCGAAGTTATTCAAGCAAAGTTACTCGGCTGAAGTCGTTCGCCTGAAGCTACTCGTCGGTCTGCGGCACTTCGCCCTGCACCATGATTTGATGCGTATAGCTCAGCGGAATTTTCGCTTGCTCGAACCCCAGTTTGATCCGGCGGCGCAGCTCGCGCGCCACATCGTCCTTGCGGTTCAGGATCGTGCGCGCTTGCACGCGAATCACCGTGCCATCCAAGGACAGCGCTTCGATCCCCAGTACGCGCGGCCCGTCAATCAACGCAGCGGACCAATCCGCATCATTGCGAAAATCTCCCGCGATTTTCTCCAGCGTCGCCAGCGCGCGTCCTACCATCTCTACCGCCGGAACCGTCACATCCACAAACGCCTGCGACCAATCGCGGCTTAGGTTCGCGACTTGCCCCACCAAACTGTTTGGCACCGTCACCATCGCTCCCGCCGGATTGCGTATCACCGTGCGCCGCAAAGTGAGGTGCTCCACGCGCCCCGTCTCGCCATTCACCTGAATCAGATCGCCCACTACATACTGATCCTCGAACACAATAAAAAAACCATTGATGAAATCCTTCAGCAGGCTCTGCGCACCAAAAGCGATCGCAATGCTCGCCACGCCCGCCGTCGCCATCGCCGGAGCGATGTCGAATCCCAATACTTCGAACCCCATCAGCACCGCAATCAGCCCGATAACCGCCGCGCCGATGCTGTAGAGCAGGCCCGCCATCGTGCGCGTCTGCTGTTCGCGCATCTGGCCGGCGCGCGACTGCGCTTTGGCCAACTGCACCAGCCGCGACGTCATGGCCTTCAGCGCGCGGGTCAGCAGGATCGCAAACAGCAGGATGACCAGCAGGCGCAAGCCGGTCTTCCCTGCAATTTCCAGCCACCGTGAGAACGAATCAGTCATAAGATAGGGGGCGCGGAATTATACCACCCGGCAAGCTGCCCGATGCGGCGCGGCCCGCCGAAAGCCTGAAGCACATTCCGCGAACGGGAGCACGCATTATGGACCCGAAAAAGCGTAATTTCATCACCCAACTATTTTCCTGGGCGCTCGCTGCTCCGCTCGCGCTGCTGGCCGTCCGCGCCTTCGCGCAGAATCCCAGCCCCAAGGTGCCCCAAGGCAATCCGCCGGTGTTCGACGGTCACAACGATCCGTTTGGCAGCGCTGCCGCCAAGCCCGACCCCAAACAGATCCTGAAACAAAATAAAGATCAGATCCACGACGACGTCGAGAAGCTCTACGTCCTCGCCAGCGAGCTCAAGGACGAAGTCGAAAAAACCGATTCCGCCAACGTGCTCTCCCTGGCGATGGTCGGAAAGGCCGAGCAAGTCGAAAAGCTAGCCAGACAGATCAAAAACCTGGCCCGCGGCTAGCCCGCGATTTTTTTCGGCTCGGGTTTAGCAGCTATTCATTTGTCCGATCGCGCTCCCGGCGCCTGCGAACCACCGCGCGGATAATTCACGCGAACCGAAACGATTTCAAAGGGATGAACCGGTACGGTAACTTTGCCGTCGCGCGAAATCGCCAGCTGCGCGCCTTCCGCCTGCTCCATCAAATTCGTCAGCGTGGCGGATTGGGCCCCTCCCGGAACGGCCAGCTCCACTTCGGAATTCTGCCCCGCCCATTCATAAAGACGGAAAAGCAGTGCATCGCCGTCTTCTGTCTTCTTGACTGCCGTCAACACCACGTTGTCCTGCGCGACACTCACAAAAGAACGCTCGGCGCTCCATGCCCCCGTATGCGAACTCACCGCCAACGCCCTCAACTGCGAATTGAACTCATAGCCGCGCCGCACCGTAAGCGCCTGCCTCCAATCCCCGGTGTGCGGATAAAGCGTGTACCTGAAATGTTGCTGCCCACGATCGGCATCCGCATCCGGCCAGGTGGGCGAACGCAGCAGCGAAATCCGCAGCACGTTGCCCTTGGCGTCGTAGCCGTACTTCGAATCATTAATCAGACTGAACCCGTGCGCCGCGTCGCCCAGATCGGCCCAGCGCAGAGCGGGCACCTCGAATTTCGCGGCTTCCCAGGAATTGTTGCGCGTCGTCGGCCGCTCGATCGAGCCGTAAGGAATTTCGTACGTTGCGTGATCGCTCGCAGCCGCCAGCGGAAACGCCGCCTTCAGCAGCACGTGCGTCTCGTGCCAGTCAAAATCATTCACCACGTCCACACGGTCGAGGCCCGCGTAAAGTGTGATGTCCTGCACGAATTTCGAATGCTGCCATGTGCGCGTCACGCGAATCGTCGCGCGCAATGGGCCGCGCTCCACCAACCGGACCGAATCCACCATGTCCAGCTGCGTGAACGATTTCTCGAAATTCGCGTCAATATTCCACGCGTCGTAATCTTTCGGCTTGTCCTCAAACGCGATCAGTTCGTTCCCGCATCCGCCTGCTGCGCTCGCTGCAACCTTTGCAATCGCCTCGAAATGCGAGCGCTTGTCGTACAAACTGGTGATGCAGCCCGTCTTACGATCCACCGCCACGTGCAACATGGAATTTTCCAGCGTCAAATCGTGCGCAGATAAGTCTCCCGGCGCATCGTGGCGTCCCGGCACCACGCGCAGCAACGCATAGCCCAGTGCCGGAACCGCTCGCGGTTCAACGAGCAAGTGCACTGTGTTTGTCGCAGCGTCCGAAGAAATCACCTGCATCGGCAGTAGGTGATTTTCCGCATCGTACACGGCGACGCCGCTCTTCACGCTCTCCGGCATCTGCACCGAAAACTCCACGACGTCCTTTCGCTCCCACGCCAGCGGATTGAAAATCAGCACGGGCCGGCTGCCAATAGGTGAGCGCGTGTCCACGCGCGCCGCGATGCCCGCGAGTGCCGCCGTTGTAGCTTCGCCGGTCGTGAACCGCACCATGTCGTAATCCCGTTGCGCCTCCTGATAAATCACCGCGATCCCGGAGCCGGCCGCAAGATCGTGAAATTGATTGAACAGCACTTTCTTCCAAGCTTCGTTCAAAGCGCCGGCCGGATACGCCAAGCCGGTCAGCCATGTGAGCGACGAATATTTCTCCGCGTCCAGCATCCATTCTTCACTCTCGCGCATGTTGCGCTTGTGCGCGGCCTGCGAAGTGAAAACTCCGCGGTGATATTCGAAATACAGTTCGTCGTTCCACGTCGGCAGGCTCACCATGCCGCTCGGCGGCGCCGGCAGCTGTGTCGAGCCACCCGCAATCGTCTGGTAGTTCCACACCGGTGAATGCGCCGTATCCAGCTTCCCTTCCACATCCGAGAAAAATCCCTGCGCGTTTCCAAAAAATGTCTTGGGATACACCATCTTCGGATCGGTCCAATGCGTTCCCGCGTCCAGCATCGCGCGCGTGGGCCCACCGCCATGATCGCCCACGCCGAACAGATGCATCATCTCCGGCAGGCCCGGATCCAGCTGCCGCGCCCGCGCCGCATCCTCGGCGAGCGGTTCCGGCTCGATACCCCGGGCATAATCGTGCGGAAAATACGCCAGCACCTTGCTGCCATCCGGCGATTGCCACCAGAAAAGTTTGAATGGCAGCGGATTCGTATCGTTCCACGCCATTTTCTGCGTCACGAAATAATCCACGCCGGATTTTTTGTAGATTTGCGGCAGCTGCCAGTTGTAGCCAAACGAATCCGGATTCCAGCCGATGCGCACGTCCGTGCCGAATTTTTCGCGGAAGTATCTTTTGCCAATGAGCAGCTGCCGCACCAGCGATTCGCCGTCCGGCATATTCAAATCCGGCTCCACCCACATCCCGCCCACCAATTCCCAGCGCCCTTCCTTCACGCGCGCCTGAATTTCCTGGCAGATTGCCGGATATTTCTGGCACATCCACTCGCTGTAGGCCGCGGCAGACTGTGTAAATGTATATTTCGGATATTCATCCATCAGCTGCAGCGCAGTCGAGAATGTGTTGTGCACCACCTGCACCGTCTCCGTCCACGGCCACAGCCACGCCGCATCAATGTGCGAATTCCCCGTCAGGCGAATGGAAGTCTGCTGCAGCTCGCCCTTGATTTTCTCGAGTTCCGCTTGCGCCCGCAACAGCGAAGCATCGAAAGCCTGCTGCTGCGCGTGCTCCAGAGCTTGCAAATCCACAGTAGCGCTCGACGTTTCGATTCCCTGACGAACCGATGCAGCCGATGATCCGAGTGAAGGCAACAACGCGTTCGCGGACAGAATTTCCTGCAGCAAATCGTTGGGATTCGGGCGTGCCGCGCTGAATTCGATGGAAACGTCGGCCCGCGCAAAAGTCTTCTGATCCACTGTGTGCAGCAATTTCACCGCAACCAGCACACGATCGCCCGGCTGCGCGTGATCCAACAACACAATCGGCTCCAAATCATCGCCCAGCGCGACGCGTCGCCCGTTGAAATAAATAATTTGCGGCATCGGTCCATTGGCATAAGCCTCGAACTGAAACCAGATCCGCGCGCCACTCAAATCGTAACCGTTGAGCGTCTTCGGCACTTCGATCCACCGCCGGTACCACACCGCCTCCGTCGGCGCGTGCGAGTTTCCGGTAACCGTTGGCCACCGGGAATCGTCCAGCTCCGGCGCTTCTCCGTGCGCCACATCGCCACGTGAAATTTCCAGTCGCCCGCAGGAATCGAGTTGAGCGAACTCAGTTGCGAAATCGTCCGGTGCGCGGCCGGCGAAAGCGCGCTCAAAGGATCGCCACCCTGCGCGCGCACTGAACCGGCGCCCAGCAACGCCGCGCACGCCAGCACCAGAAGCGCACCAACCCGTCGAGAATTATTTCGCCTGGCAAACAGCCCACAGGTGCAAGCAGTCACAAGCCAGCTCCTTGATCCAAGCGCCGCCGCGCGTGAAATCACCGCCGCAGCGCGCCTGGCAACCCGATCGCAGCCAAAAAACTTCCGCGCGAATTATAAAGCAACGAGCACGTCACCAACGAGAAGTTCCGCAGAGCCGCGCACCGCGAGTGCAACGAACCCGCGCCAAATCCGCCGCGCTGGTGTATGATTTCCAGTTCTAGGATGGCGCGCTAAGCCGCGTGCAGCCTCGGGAATTTCTCTCGCCCTCTCCACCGCGGCCTTTTTCCTGCGACGGTAACAGCAATTCAAGCATCTCAACGTGGAGGAAGTTTCATGATTGTGGGCGTACCGCGTGAGAGTTATCCCGGCGAACGGCGCGTCGCGCTCGTGCCCTCCATCGTGCCCACCTTGGCGAAAGGTGGCCTGGAAGTCATCGTCGAAGCCGGTGCCGGAATGGAAGCCGGATACCCCGACGCCACCTACACCGCCAAAGGCGCAAAAATCGTCGCCGATCGCGCCGAAGTATTTCGCGCTGCGGATATCGTCGCGCAGGTGCTCTGCTACGGCTCGAACGACAAGACCGGCGGCGCCGACCTGCCGTTACTGCACAAAGATCAAGTGCTCGTCGGATTTCTCCGCCCGCTCGGCGGCCTCACCACAATCCAGCAGATCGCCCAGCGCGGCGTCACCGCGCTTTCCGTCGAACTAATGCCGCGCACCACCCGCGCGCAAAGCATGGACGTGCTCTCCTCGATGGCCACCATCTGCGGATACAAAGCGCTGGTGATCGCCGCGGACACCCTGCCCAGAATTTTCCCCATGCTCACTACCGCGGCGGGGACGATCACCCCCGCGCGCGTTTTTGTGATCGGCGCGGGCGTCGCCGGACTGCAGGCCGTCGCCACGGCGCGGCGTCTCGGCGCTGTCGCCTCAGCTTACGACATGCGTCCCGCGGCCAAAGAACAAGTTCAAAGCCTCGGCGGGCGTTTCGTTGAATTGCCCATCGAGGCCAAAAACGCGGAAGACGCCCGCGGCTACGCCCGCGCCCAGGACGAAGAATTCTATCGCCGCCAGCGTGAGCTGCTCGGCAAAGTCGTCGCGGAAAGCGACGTGGTCATCACCGCAGCCGTGGTTCCCGGAACGAAGTCTCCGCTGCTGGTCACAGCGGACATGGTCAAAAGCATGTCGCCCGGCTCCGTAATCGTGGATTTGGCGTCAGAGCGTGGCGGCAATTGCGAGCTCACTCAGCCCGGCGAAAAAATCGTCGCGCACGGCGTCACCATCATCGGCTGGTACAATCTAGCCAGCACCGTCCCCTACCACGCTAGCCAAATGTACGCGCGCAACGTCGCCGCGTACCTACTTTATATCGTCAAAGACGGTAAGCTGCGGCTCGATCCCGCTGATGAAATCATCCGCGACACCTTGCTGACCACCGGTGGCGAAATCGTGAATTCGCGCCTGCGCGAATTTTATGCATTGCCACCATTGGTCGCGGCATCTCAGGAGAAAAAATAATCATGAAGATGGATTTGCTCACCAGCCTTTACGTTTTCATGCTCGCGGCTTTCATAGGTTTTGAAGTCATTCGCCAGATTTCTCCGCTCTTGCACACTCCGCTCATGTCCCTCACCAACGCGCTCGATGCCATCGCCGTCGTCGGCGCCATCATCCTCACCGGCGAACATCGCAGCACGCTCTCCACCATCCTCGGCGCGCTCGCCATCGTCGCCGCCACCAGCAACGTCGTGGGCGGCTTCCTGATCACCGATCGCATGCTCAAAATGTTCAAATCCAGCGGCCCGAAAAAATAATGACCGCCTGGCTCGGCACTGACACCTTCATCGAAATCATCTACCTGGTCGCCACGGCGCTCTTCATCTTCGCCCTGGTGTGGATGCGCACGCCAGCCACAGCGCGCCGCGGCGTACGCGCCGGCGAAATCGGCATGTTGCTCGCCATCGGCGGCACGCTGCTCAATCACAACATCATTGAATACAAGTGGATCGCCATCGCCCTGGTGCTCGGTTCGATCATCGGCGTGCCGCTCGGCATGGTGCACATGACCGCCGTTCCGCAACGAACCGCGCTCAGCCACGCCTTCGGCGCGTTCTGCGTTACGCTGGTCGGAACAGCGGAATTTTACTTGCGCGCGCCCGCCGTGCCGCCCTTCATGATGTCCGTGCTTTCGATGGAAGTAATTCTCGGCGCTCTCACCTTCACCGGCAGCCTGATGGCCGCGGGAAAACTCCAGGAAATCCTGCCGCAGCGCCCCATCACGTATAAAGGTCAGAATCTCGTCAACCTTTCGCTGCTCGCGGTCTCTATCGGCATCGCCGCTTACCTCGTCCACGATCCCAGCCACGTGCATCTGTTTCCGCTGATGCTCATAATTCCCCTCGTCTTCGGCGTGCTCATGATCGTTCCCATCGGCGGCGCCGATATGCCTACCGTTATTTCGCTGCTGAATTCCTACGCTGGCCTCTCCGCCGCAGCCATGGGCTTCGTCCTCGATAGCAAGCTGCTCATCATCGCCGGTGCGCTCGACGGCGCTTCCGGCCTCATTCTCTCCGTGAACATGTCCAAAGCCATGAATCGCTCATTCAGCAACGTGCTGTTCGGCGCGTTTGGACAGGAGCAAGTCGCCGGCGCCGTCGCGCAACAAGCTCGCCCCGTGCGCAGCGCCACCGCCGAAGAAGCCGCCGCAATCCTGGGCGCCGCCAGCAAAGTGATTATCATTCCCGGCTACGGCATGGCCGTCGCGCAAGCCCAGCACAAAGTCCGCGAGCTTTACGACGCGCTCAGCAAGCGCGGCGTGGACGTAAAATTCGCCATCCATCCCGTCGCCGGCCGCATGCCCGGACATATGAACGTCCTGCTAGCCGAAGCGGATATTCCTTACGACAAGCTTCTGGACATGGAAGAAGTGAACGACGAGTTTCCGCAAGCTGACGTAGCCCTGGTGATCGGCGCGAACGACGTCACCAATCCCGCCGCACGCAACGATGCCTCCAGCCCAATTTACGGCATGCCCATTCTCGACGTGGACAAAGCCCGCACCGTAATGGTCATCAAACGCAGCATGAGCCCAGGCTTCGCCGGAATTGACAATCCGCTGTACTACCTCGACAAGACCCTGATGCTCTTCGGCGACGCCAAATCCTTCGTAGGCGCCATAGTCCGCGAACTCGGCGGCGGCCACAACTAACGCTGCCACCCCACCGCATGCAAGTGGTTCTTGACCGTAATTACTTCGGAAGTTACTCTTCGTAACATTGTGACCGTTCGCCGGAAAAGACGTACAACGAAGCCGAAAGCAGGCGATAAAGTTGTACTGAAGGCATTGCCGCCGGGATTCCTCGATGATCTTCCTGAAGACGAGCAACGCGCGATAGCAGCAAGGATTGGCAGACCCATAATGCTCATGGGTTATGACCGAGACGGAAGGGCGGAATTGGAGTTCATGGCCCAGGATGACTCAATTCACGCGCTCTACGTTGATCTGAAGTTCGTTAGGCCGTCGAGAGGCGCCGTTCGTCTACCCGCTGAGCTCTCCATTGCATTGCGACCCACCAGCAGAACGTAATACAATCATCCCACGACAATTTATTTTCACATTGCGCCCGTAGCTCAGATGGATAGAGCGTGTGCCTCCGGAGCACAAGGTCGGGGGTTCGAATCCCTCCGGGCGCGCCATCCCTCAAAAAAATTTATGCTCAATGAGTAAGAGGAGTAGCCTTCCGTTCGGTTAGAACTCTCGCTCGACAATTCAAGAAACACCTTTCCACGCCCTTGAATTGAGCTCCCTCGGTGACAGCCGTTGGCGAAGGCACGCAGTTGACGAAGGTTTCACCAAAGACGCCGCACGCCATAGCTTTCGAAGCATACTTCATTACTTATGATTGGAATATTTTCTGCCTGGGCCTGAGCAATGAGCATTCGGTCGAATGGATCCTTGTGAGGTCCAGGCAGGAGTCCGGCGCGAATACCATGGTCTGGGGATATGGCTAGTAGTTGAAAACCTTCGCGTTCCATTGCTCCAGAGAAATCCGCCGCCAGGTCACTAGCAGTCGGGAGTTTTCCCAGCCTGACCTTGATCGCAATTTCCCAAGCCGAGACAGCACTTACTATCAGCGTGTTCTTGGTTTCTGCGATCAGCTTTCGAGCGGCCCGCGTTAGTGCTGGGTCATCGGAGAGCCACCAGAGCAAAGTATGCGTATCGAGGAGCGCTCGCAACTAGACTACTCCCAGGCTGACAGTTCGTTCGACGGGAGAGGCTCAAAAAACTCTGGTCCAACTTGCAATTTGCCTTTCAACGACCCTGGCTGGCGTTTGCCCTTTACCTCTCCGACCGGAACGAGTCGCGCTACAGGTTTTGACCCACGCGCAATAATCACTTCCTCGCCCTCGGAAGCTTTCTGAATTAAGCGAGAAAGGTTTGTCTTGGCTTGGTGGATGGTGACGACACTCATCGCAGCTCCTTAGCTAACCTATGTTAGCTGACTGGAGTTCCTTGCGCAAGCCCCCTTGGCTTCCTGACAACTTCGAAGTGGCTAGGAGGTTCAATCCAGGGGAAATCGCTCCGCGGAAAGGCAGCGGCAAAACCGTCGAGAAAAGTTCTAAAATCGTCCCTTTGGGCGCGCCACACTTTTGGACTCTTATTTTCGGTAACTTTCGACCATACCCTTCAGTTCGTTTCGAACTCAAACTCTCGCAGGGAGTGCCGTTGCGGGATGCACTTGGCGCTCGATTTCAGAAGCCTTTCCCGAGCGCCTTGATACTTCTAGGTCGTAAAAGTTCTGCAGACTAAGCCAGAATTCAGCGTTTGTATTGAAGTATCGAGCTAGACGTAGAGCAGTCTCCGCTGTGATCCGGCGGCGTTCGTGCACAATTTCACCGATGCGGGTAGCAGGGACGTGCAGTTCAAGCGCGAGCCTGTTAACAGTCAGGTCAAGGGGCTTCATAAAGTCCTCCCGGAGGATTTCGCCCGGATGGACAGGAGGCACTAATGCTTCCGATTTGCTCATCTTGACTGCTCCTTTCCTAATGATAGTCGACGATTTCCACATCGTAGCAATGGCCGTCACGCCAAACAAAACAGATTCGCCACTGCTCATTGACCCGAATCGAGTGCATTCCCCTCCGATTACCTCGCAGTGCTTCCAGTTGATTTCCAGGAGGTGAAGCCAAAATGCGCAGTTCAGTGGCGGCATGAAGCTGTAGTAATTTCCGCAGGGCAACCCGCTCGATAGCGCGGAAACGCTTGCTGTGTTGATAACGGAAAAGCTCCTCCGTTTCCTTGCAAGCAAAGCTCTGAATCATACGTACAGGGTACTACGTGGTGCGTTATACGTCAAGAGTTACATACTGCGGATGGGTTCCCAAGGGATAAATGACGCGACGCACCCTAATCGAGCAGCGAAACCAACGTGTGTCAAAGACGACATGAGATCGGAGAGGGAAGTTCGATAATCGTCCCCTTGGGCGCGCCCCTCTCATCATTATGTACCCTTCGCAGTCGACTGCCTGGTCTGGCAGCGTTATAATTGCTGGATGGGTTCCACGGGAATTTCCAAAAATGAAGCGGCGGCCGTGATGCAGGTCCTCGCAGATTATTACCGCGCCTTCAGTACTCTCGATCTCCAGAAGATATTGCCCTTCTTCCACCAGCCCTCCCTCCTGGTTGGCCAACAGGGCGTTTTTGCGGTGACCAATCACGCCGAACTGGCCGTGGTCTTCACGCCCACAATGGAAGGCCTGCGCTCGAGAGGGTACGGCCGGAGCGAGTTGAGCCAGCCAAAATTAAGCCTGCTCAGCGCGACCGCGGCATTGGTCATCGGTGTCGCCGAACGCTACAAGACCGACGGGCAGCCGCTGGATCGTGCCGGCGTGACCTACGTCATGCAAAAGACCGACGCTGGCTGGAAGATCGCTGTGATCGTGCTTCACGATCCCGGCGTAGCGGCTCCGGGTGAGTAGCCGGACTCCCCGGCGCACGGTTCGCCACTGTCATTTGCGCTTGCCCGCGAGTCGGATGACCGGACAACTGGCCTCAAGGCTCCCGATCATGCTACAGGCTCAATCCAGCAGGGGAATCAACTTGAGGCAAACTTGCCACGAATTCCCCGAGGAAAGTTCTAAAATCGTCCCCTTGGGCGCGCCACCCTTTATTGGGTCCGACCCGGACGCTCGGGTAACACAACCTACCAAAGACACCGGCAACACTGTTGCACCCAATGGATTTTCCGCCGGTTTCAGCACCCGCGTAAGCTCAAAGACTATCACCGCCAGTCCCCCGCCTATCGTTCCTAGAGAGATCTTCTTGACACGCGTCTTAGCAATTTGCTAAGTTCCTGATGTGCATGCCAGCTCAACCGGTCGATGCAACACCACTCAGCGGGTTGATTCGACAATGCTTCCGCGGGAGATTCATCTGTTTGGCCGTGCGGGGCCAAAACCTAACCAGGGCAGCGTCCCCGCTGGTCTAACCCTGGCTGGCGATTTTGGCTTTTGTTTTCAGTGCCAGGTGGGTTCAAGCTTAGTGTTGCGTCGACCCATTGAGATCACCCAGATTATCGGCAAACATTTGATAGAAGCTGCGCAAAAGAAGCATTCGAACTGGAAAGGCTCTCTTGGTTCTTGGGTCAGGATCGTGGAGGGGGTGAAGCCGCCCTGGAGCAACTTGCCCGCAGTCAGGCGGACGCGCAAAGATGCGGACCCGGTTGGAGACTGCGTGGTGTTCGATATCAAGAACAATCAAGCCAGGTTGATATCCTACGTAGACTACAAAATGGGAACGGTTACGGTATTGGCCGTGTTGACCCACAAGGAGTACGACAAAGGAGGGTGGAAAAATGCCTGCAACTGCTGAACGGCTGCCAGCTAAATATCTTGTCAAAGAAGAGGCTCCTCGGACCATTTCTTCGCCCGAGCAACACCAAGCCTACATTTCCCGCCTTCTCGAGCTGCAACGCAAAGCGCATCGCAGTACAGAAGAAACAGAAACTGCCAAACTACTCGTGGTGGTGATCGCCGACTACGAAGCGAAGCACTTCGTGGTCGAAAAGTCCTCAGGCGTCGAGGTGTTGCGAGAATTAATGGCGGTCAACGGCCTCCGGCAGAAAGACTTGGCAGGCGACTTGGGCGGCGAGAGTATTGTGTCCCTGATCCTGCAAGAGAAAAGACAACTCAACCGGCAGCAGATGGAAAAACTAAGCCACCGCTTTCACGTTTCTCCTGCGGTATTTTTCTAAAGTTAGCAGGCGAATCGCAATGATAGCCACCCCGGTGCTCCAAAACCGGCTACTGGCTCAATCCGGCAGGGAATTCGATCTGTGGCAAGCTTGCCACGAATTCCCCGAGGAAAGATCTAAAATCGTCCCTCCGGGCGCGCCAGTCTCCACGGTAGTTTTTCTTCAATCACTTCCGCCTGTACCCCTAGCTCGAATCGAACTAATGACAGGACAAATAAAGCGTTGCTTCAAATGTTCGGTGACGGCATAAATCAATCAGGAGCCAGCGCTTGGAAGCGTACTGACACGGTTAGGGCTTCCTCTGGGAGCAAATTCGTTGACTGGAGTGCGGGAGAATCATACGATTCGCGACATAGGGTTCCAGGTTGGAGGTTCCGCAGCAAATCAATTCAACGAGGAGGAAGCATGTTCATAGTACGAGCAGGTTTATTGATCAGCTTCGCGTTGCTTCCTGCAGTCGCGGGCGCACAGACAAAGCAGCCTGCAAAAGACACGCCTGCACGGCCATCAAGCAGCTCGATGATTGTAGAGCCAGGTTCTGAAAAGTGGGGCGACGTCCCGGCGGCTGCGATGGTCGGTACGCCGTCGGTTGAAGTCGGCGGTAAATTGCGCGTTGCTGTCCTGCAGGGCGATCCGATGACCGCGGGGCACACATATACTCTGCGCCTTTCGTGTTCCGATGGAGCCAAGATCGCACCGCACTGGCACCCGACGACGGAGAACGTGACGGTGATCAGTGGCGCTGCCGCCGTGGGAATGGGATCGAAATGGGACGACGCGGCACTGAAAGACGTGCCCACGGGCGGGTTTTTCTGGGCCGGGCCCCGCATGAGGCACTTCGCGGAATGCAAGGGCGATACGATTCTGCAGGTGCACGGGATCGCGCCGTTTGTGATTAATTTTGTCGGTCCCGATGATTCTCAACCAGCCAAGAAACCAGAGTAACGAGACGTGACATCGCCGAACGAAAATCTGAGTTAGGTACAGCGGCAGCCTGACTACTGATTAGTTCTATAAGGGAGCGAAGGAAAAAATACTTCTCCCACAGGTGGGTGTCTTCGCGTGGCTTCCAAACCAACGCGTCGCGTCACCCGACGAGTTTGTTCCAGCACGGCGCTTCTGCGTTGAGCGCGTTAGCCAGGACTTGTCGATCTCGGCGAAATACGATTCTTTGCGTTCGGCAACGGAACCCACATTCCGCATGATTTTGCGTTTTTTTCCATAAGCCACTTTATACCGGGAAAGCAACATAATCGTCGCTTTCCACAGGCGAGCATGTCGCATGCTTTCTCGATCCGGCGCCTGCGCGTTTCCGGCTGCTTGGCTGAGCTTATCGAGAAAATCCAGTCCCGGCGCGCCATCGGTGTGATGTCCGCCCACCCTGCCTGCGCCAGCGGGGCGGCTTTGAGGGCTTTCCGTAGATCCGCTGGCACCCTGATCTCGGGTTCTTCTCCGGCCCGCGTGATCTCCACCATTACCGTGTCGCAAGCGTCTGCACCTGCAGCATCGTGCATGGCTTTGTTAACCGTGAGCCGGTGACTCCCTTTGCCGTTTGGTTTGAGAGCGGCTCGAAAAGCGAAGCCATTGATGGTTCCCTCAACCATCGTCCTGCCTCGTGACGGAAGCCTCGCACTCGCGCTCTTGGGCAGGGTTAGAACGGTCCACGATCCAATCTTTTCGGTCGCCTTAGGCCGAAACAATTTCGCACTGAAGCGAATTGTTGACTTGGTCTCTTGCAGCGTGGCCAGCTTCATCTGTTCTCATACTACCAAACAAAAATGCTTGCCAGGTCAACTCACGGTTCGTTGAGTCGTCTCAATGGGTCGACGCAACCGTTGCTCAAAGTCTGCCTGCAGCGGTCTCAATCGTTAAGGTGGTTCGCGAGCGCTGGCAGAGCCGGCGAAGAAAAAGGGCGTAGACTTGCCGCATCTCTCCCCCAGGGGCGAATCCTATCTCAGGAGATTATAAATATGGCGCGACGCACGTTCCTGACTCAGTTGGCGGGTTTGCCTTTTCTGGCATTGGGTCTGAAGGCCGAAGAGTCAAAAAAATCTCTCAAAATTATGATGAAAAGCGCGTGGGGGCCGGACGACCCAACACGGGCAGCTTTTCCGTTCGCGCACGGACTCGCGCTCGCAGAAGCGGGTCACGAGGTACAAATCTTCCTCCTCGCGGAGGCGACTTCTCTGATGCGAAAGTCCATGGTGAACGCGATTTTGCCGGTCGGCTGGCCGCCGCTGAGCGAAACGCTCGACAAGGTCGTAGCAAAACACATTCCGATCTTTGCTTGAGGAGCCTGCTCCCGGGCCCGTGGGGTCACGGACACAGACTTGAATCAATGGGGAGCAAAATTCGGTAATGCGGCGATATTTGTCTCGCTCGTAGAATGGGCAGACCGAATCATCGTGGAATGACGATCGGCGCATGTGCGCCGTGCGTCCGGGCTCATCTCGGCTTTCGACAGCGGCTTTGACTCCCGACAAGTCGGGTGATCTCAATGGGTCGACGCAACACTAAGCTTGAACCCACCTGGCACTGAAAACAAAAGTCAAAATCGCCAGCCAGGGTTAGACCAGCGGGGACGCTGCCCTGGTTAGGTTTTGGCCCCGCACGGCCAAACAGATGAATCTCCCGCGGAAGCATTGTCGAATCAACCCGCTGAGTGGTGTTGCATCGACCGGTTGAGCTGGCACGCGCTACCGGACATGTCGTTTTGGCAAGTCTCGACATGTCCGGTCAGCACGCTCGTTTTACATCCCGCTTTTGACGTAACCATCTTCCGCAGTGACCAGGCCGGTGTTCGGCATTTCAGTCTTCACCTTCACTGGCTCAAGAGCCGGCTTCTTTGCACTCTTAGCCAGAAACGTGAGTCCGTATTGATTCTTCAGGTTTCTGCTTACATCCTGCAAATACGGAGTGATGTCAACTGGAGCACCGAAAGCGAGGTAGTAAGTCTCGCCGCCGGTCTTTTGAGCCATCAGATCCAGGCCAGTTTGTGCCAGATCCGTGCGGAAGAAACCACGGCCGGCGCGGCCCACTCCCGGAGAGTAAAT
>Ga0210393_10001580_pt1 | contig 18990 bp, 19 predicted proteins | sample IncBWC27OmetaG_FD_160068 | JGI IMG/M metagenome (GOLD analysis project Ga0210393, IMG submission 160068) | Forest soil microbial communities from Barre Woods Harvard Forest LTER site, Petersham, Massachusetts, United States - Inc-BW-C-27-O ... | reverse complement strand
TTCCGGACAGCATTACGACGAACTTCTTTCTGGCAATTTCTTCGCAGATCTGGGTCTGCCGAAGCCGGATGTGAATCTGCAAGTTGGTTCCGACAGCCACGCGGTGCAGACCGCCGAAATCATGAAGCGCATCGAACCGGTTCTGCTCGAATACAAACCGCATATGGTTCTGGTTGTGGGCGACGTGAATTCTACGATCGCGGCCGCTTTGACTGCCGCTAAACTGGGGATCGGCATAGCACACGTCGAAGCTGGGCTGCGCAGCTTCGACCCGACCATGCCGGAAGAGATTAACCGGAAACTCACAGACGCAATTTCCAGCCTGCTTTTTGTGACGGAGAAGAGCGGGGTCGAGAACCTAAAACACGAAGGCGTACCGGCGGAGCGGATATTCCTGGTCGGCAACGTGATGATCGACTGCCTGCTTCGGCATCGCAAGCTGGCGGCTAAATCGCCCATTCTGGAGCGGCTGGGCATGTGCCGCAACGGCTCAGGTAGCGGCCCATTCGGAGTCCTCACCCTGCACCGCCCGTCGAATGTAGACGATCGCGAAACTCTGCAGGGGATTCTGACCGCGGTCGACATTCTGGCGGCCCAGTTTCCGGTCTTTTTCCCCATTCATCCCCGAACCCGGAAAAATATTGAGAATTTTGGTCTGGAGCGATATCTGAACGATTGCGAAGGCGAAAAATATTCTGGAATTGTGCCTCTTGATCCGCTGGGATATCTTGATTTCCTTTGCCTGAATGACCGGGCTCGCATCGTGCTTACCGATTCCGGAGGAGTGCAGGAAGAAACCACAGTTCTGGGGGTGCCTTGCCTCACGCTGCGTGAGAGTACGGAACGTCCCGCGACGGTTGAGCATGGGACCAATCAGATTGTCGGCGTAGATACGCAGCGCATTCTCGCGACTGCTCGATCGATTCTCCAGAAACCGGCGCCCGCGCCTGAGCCTCCTCCACTTTGGGACGGCAATGCCGCTGCAAGAATTGTGACAATAATCCGCCGGCACTTGCAGGACGGCGGGCTCGCTTAGCAAAGGGGGCATCGAGTCTTGGATTTGCGCGACGCTTTTGCTCTACACTACGATTCAAACGAATGAAACTTTCCGTCGTCATGCCGGTGTACAACGAGCGGGCCACGCTGCGGCAGGTGGTGGAGAGAGTCCTTTCGGTTGCTCTGGAGATCGAATTGATTTGTGTGGATGATGGATCTCGCGACGGATCCAGGGAGATTCTCGAACAACTGCAGGCGGCGCATCCGCAGATTCGACTTCTCTTTCAGCCTAAGAACATGGGGAAGGGCGCGGCCCTGCACCGCGGCATCCGTGAAGCCACGGGAGATTACGTCGTCATTCAGGACGCCGATCTAGAGTACAATCCGGCAGAGTACACGGTGCTGCTTGAACCGCTAATCGAAGGCAGCGCCGATGTAGTTTACGGTTCTCGCTTTCTTTCGAGCCGGCCCCATCGTGTGCTGTATTTCTGGCACTCGGTCGGCAACTGGATTCTCACCCTGCTTTCCAACGCGCTCACGAACATCAACCTCAGCGATATGGAGACCTGTTACAAGGCTTTTCGTCGCGAGGTGATTCAATCGATTCCTCTGGAAGAAACACGTTTCGGTTTCGAGCCTGAAATTACGGTGAAGATCGCCAAGCGGAAGCTGCGCATCTATGAAGTAGGCATCAGCTATTGGGGACGCACCTATGAAGAGGGCAAGAAAATTCAGTGGAAGGATGGCGTCCGAGCGCTGTGGTGCCTGTTGAAGTATTGCATTAGCGAACCTTCAGTCGCCCGGCATGAAACGATTCTGCCAGAGTCCGCAGCCCTGGAAGTTCGCACAGAGCACGACCATCCACCGCCGTCTGCGTAGCCGAGTTTCTGCAACAACCGGGCTAGTTCTTCTTCGTGACGCGCGGCGTGCTCGAATTTCGCGACTGGGCGTTGGGTGTGGCCGCTTCCATCCCACCCGCAGGCTTCTGATACTTATAATTAATTCCCGGGCCACTTGCGGAAGAGGTATCAGCGGGCTTCGATCCGGTTGGGTTTCTCGGCGTCCCAGTAGCGCCCGATTTCGAGCCTTTGGCCGTAACTTTCTGCCGCTCCAGCCGTGTTAGTTCGGCGTTCGTATTCCCGGTGCTTGCCGGTTTCGAAGTCGGCACGGATGGCGACGAGTGATGCGGAGTGGTGCCGGATTTCGGAGTCAGGGGTTTGGTGGCGCTCTTGAGCGGGTCGGGCGCAGACTTGGCAGCAGACGAGTGAACTTGAGAGTTCTGCGCCGTCGCCAGGCAGGTACAAACTGCCCCTATCGCTAACCAATAAGGAACTCTGTTTTTCATCACAACAATCCCAAAGTCATGCTCCTTCCAATTAGATCACGTTTTTCGGTCTGCGTGCTCGCCCGGAAGGTAATCTGGAACGGTTACGAATAGAGCGTTTCAGGCGGGCCTGCGGCTGAGTTCCGCGGTAGGATTCCCACAAGCTCGATATTATAGATAGAGTTGGCCGTGACGAAACCAGCCCGAGCGAAGCGTATGCCTCCCGACATGAACATTACGGACTCGAGCTTCCACATCGGAGCAGGTCTTGCTCTGCCGGAGGACGAAGTACAACTTTGGCGAGTGGATCTCGACGCAATTCGCGGCGAGGAATCCCGTTGGCAAGAGCTGCTTTCTGCCGATGAAAGCAGGCGGGCTGCGCGCTTTCTTTTTCCGAGCGACCGTCAGCGATTCGTGGCATCGCGCGCGCTCTTGCGAACAATCCTGGCGGCCTATCTGGACGCCGACCCGGTCGACTTGAATTTTTCCTATTCCCAAAAAGAGAAGCCTGCACTGGGAGGAGTTCACGCTGCCAGCGACATTACGTTTAACCTCTCTCACTCGGGAGGAATTGCGCTTTACGCTTTTAATCTTCGACGAGAAGTTGGCGTGGACGTGGAACACATTCGCCGCGACTTCGATGTCGAACCTCTTGCCCACCGATTTTTCTCTGCACGTGAGTGGAAGCAACTTGCTGCGTGGCCTAAACCGGAAAGAGTAGACGCCTTTTTTCGCTGCTGGACCCGCCAGGAGGCCTACATCAAGGCCACTGGCGACGGGTTATCGCTCCCCCTCAGCCAATTTGACGTCTCTCTGGACTCTGGGGAAACGAGCGCACTGCTCGCAACGCGGCCGGATGCTAGAGAAGCGGAACGCTGGTTCTTACGAGAAGTTCCTGGAGGGTTAGGCTACTGTGCCGCTCTCTGCGTCCGCGGCCACGATTGGATTCTGCGCCACTGGTCTTAAATACTCATGTCCTAAATATTCATGTCTGAATATCCACATCTGCGCCTCGAGTCTAGACGTGGAATTGTTCCGGCCATTGTTGCAATTTTTTTCACATCTGTAATGCTCGTCAATCCTCTTGGTTAAGCTCCCTAGAGAAGACCGTTGCATGTCATGCAGTTACACGAAGACATGGACTGGCGTACGGCACGCTGCCTGCTGCACAGTTTAGTTATTCACCGGAAACAAATCCGACTTTTTTACGACCTTCGAGAAGTGATACTCTGTTGAGTAAAGTTTTTGGGGCTTCCCTCTCCCTAGCATCGCAATCGATTTCGCTTCGCCCCGGCAAAACTGGGGCGAAATCCAGTTAAATACGATAAGGGTAATAGACAATAAAAATCCAGGAGGCATTGCACTTGACCGCTTCAGCCAGCCATCTCATTCCGCCCCACGGCGGTGAACTCATTAACCTAATCGCGCAACCAGAGCGAATCTCCGAGTTGAAGGCGCATTCGAAAGAATGGCTCTCGTGGGATCTCACCGCGCGCCAACTTTGCGATCTTGAGTTGCTCATCACAGGAGGATTCTCTCCCCTGCGGGGCTTCATGACCCGCGCCGACTACGAACCCGTTTGCCAGGACATGCGGCTCGCCAATGGCATTCTTTGGCCGATGCCCATCACATTGGATGTCACCGAAGAATTCGCCAAGAAGCTGACGCCGGGCACCAGCAAAGTAGCATTGCGCGACCCGGAAGGCGTCATGCTCGGCGTGTTGCACGTTGAAGATGTGTGGCAGCCAGATCGTAAAGCGGAAGCCAAGGCGGTTTTCGCTAGCACCAGTTCCGCCCATCCCGGCGCAGATTACGCTATCAATAAAGCGAACCCGTGGTACATCGGCGGAAAAGTCGAAGCAACGCAAATTCCTCCGCATTACGATTTTCGCAGTCTGCGTTTAACTCCCGCTGAGGTTCGCGCCGAGTTCGCACGCGAAGGCTGGCGCAAAGTTGTAGCATTCCAGACCCGCAATCCTATGCACCGGGCTCACGTGGAACTGGCATTCCGCGCCGCCAAGCAAGTGGAGGCGAACCTCCTAATTCATCCCGTCGTAGGCATGACCAAGCCAGGCGATGTGGATTATTACACCCGCGTGCGTTGTTACCAACTTTTGCTCTCCAAGTTCCCGCAGTCGACCGCGAAACTTTCCTTGCTTCCTCTCGCCATGCGCATGGGTGGACCGCGCGAGGCCATCTGGCACGCACTGATTCGCAAGAATCACGGCTGCTCGCACTTCATCGTAGGACGCGATCACGCCGGACCGGGCAAAGACACGGATGGCAAGCCCTTCTACGGTCCTTACGAGGCGCAGGAGGTCTTCAAGAAGCACGAGGCCGACATCGGCGTGACCATGGTTCCCTTCAACATGATGGTCTATCTTGAGGACCAAGACAAATACGTTCCCGATGACGAAGTCAAGAAAGGTGACCGGGTATTGAATATTTCGGGTACCGAACTTCGTCAGCGGCTGAATGAAGGCCGCGAGATTCCCGCATGGTTCACCTATCCGGAAGTCGTGGCGGAATTGCGTAAAAGTTTCCCGCCACGTCACAAGCAAGGAGTGACGATTTTCTTCACCGGACTTTCGGGCTCCGGCAAGTCGACGATCGCCAACGTATTGCTTACGAAGTTCTTGGAAACAGGCGGGCGTCCGGTTACGCTGCTCGACGGCGATCTCGTTCGCAAAAACCTGTCTTCCGAACTCGGGTTCTCGAAAGAACATCGTGACATTAACATCCGGCGCATCGGCTACGTGGCATCGGAAATCACCAAGAACGGTGGAATCGCGATTTGCGCGCCCATCGCTCCCTACGACGCTACGCGCAAACATGTCCGGCAGATAATCGAGCCCTACGGAGGCTTCATCCTGGTCCACATTGCTACGACCGTGGAAGTTTGCGAACAACGCGACCGCAAGGGTCTTTATGCCAAAGCGCGCGCGGGAATTCTCAAAGAGTTCACGGGAATTTCGGATCCTTACGAGGCTCCAACTGACGCTGACGTGACCATCAACACCGGTGAGTTATCGGCGGAAGAAGCGGCGCAGGAAATTATTCTGCACCTCGAGCGGGAAGGATTTATCGGCACAGCCGCGGAGTCGGCCTAAACACCGTCGCCCGCAAAATGATGGAAAGGCTGAGGCCGGTAGCGTCATGGATCTGCTGATCAAGAGTCTGATCGGTTTTGCAGTTGGAACCCTCATCGGAATGACAGGAGTCGGGGGCGGCGTTCTGCTGCTCCCGATCCTGATTTTCGGCCTGGGCGTCCCTCCTATTCGGGCGGTAGGGTCGGACGCGCTTTTCAACTTCCTCACCAAAATCGGCGCCAGCATTGTTCATCTTCGCAAGGGAACAGTTCGCCGCAAAGTAGTGTTGGCATTAGCCGCCGGCAGCGCACCCGGAAGTTATCTGGGCGTAAGTTTTCTAGTGCACTTGCGAAACGTTTATGGTAATGGCGTCAATCATTTCATCACCGTAGCAATAGGAGTCTTACTGATCTGCATTCCGACATTCCTTTTCTTTCAGAAAAAAATCGAAGACCGGGCCGCTGCGAAACCGCCGACGATCAAGTCGTTCGCCTGGATGTCGCTTATCGGGCTAGTTGCCGGCTTTCTTGTGGGCATCACTTCGGTCGGCTCCGGAAGCATCGTCATGATGATGCTTCTATTGTTCTACAGCTTTCAGCCGAAAGTGATGGTAGGCACTGACATTGTGCACGCCCTGATTCTCACTGGCGTGACCAGCCTTTTGCATTTTCGGATGCACAATGTTGACGTTCATCTGGTGGGCGCTCTTTTACTGGGCTCAGTCCCAGGCGGATTGCTCGGTTCCTACCTGAGCACGCGTGTTCCGGTTCCCTGGCTCCGGCGAATTCTCTGCGCAGTGCTGCTGGCCACTGGCGCTCGCATGCTGATGGCTTGATTGGAGATTATGACTTCTGGTTCTTACGCTCAAGTACTGCAACGCATTCAGGCCGCGCTTGACGCCTCGCGCGCGGTTTTTGCCCGTTTCACTCCCGGAGCAATTGAGACCGAATATAAAATCGGTCACGATCCCGTAACCGAGGCCGATCGCGCTCTCGACTCAGTTCTACGCAAGGAACTCTTGCGCAAGGGAGAAGGTTGGCTTTCGGAAGAAAGCGTGGACGATCCGATCCGTCTACAGCGCTCGCGAGTCTGGGTGGTCGATCCACTCGATGGCACCCGCGAGTTCGTCAAGGGAATTCCAGAGTTCTGCGTTTCCATTGGGTTCGTCGAAAATGGCCGTCCGGTGGCCGGTGGAATCTACAATCCTGCCACCGACGAAACTTTCCTCGGATCGATCGAATCCGGCGTCACTTATAACGGCAAGCCCTCACAACCCAGCCAGCGCAAAACTCTGGACGGCGCTCTGATTCTCGCCAGCCGTAGCGAAGTGAAGCGCGGTGAATGGAAAGCGTTTGAGAATGCCGTTTTCAAGATTCGTCCAATGGGTTCCGTAGCCTACAAACTCGCCCTGGTTTCGGCTGGATTGGCAGACATTACCTTCACGCTGACTCCCAAGAACGAATGGGATGTGGTGGCGGGGGTAGCGTTAGTGCAGAGCGCCGGCGGTTTCGCCAGCACTCTGGACAAGACCAGCCTGATCGCCAACCGCCCCGATCCCCTTCTTTCGGGCCTGTTGGCCAGCGGACCGCATTTGAAGCATGATCTAATTGCCCTTGTAGAACCACACCTGCGCATGGCGGAGCCGGCCCGTTAAACCCTGATCGGACAGTCTTTCGAGGCATCGATGGGAGTGGGTGTTGGGTATCTCAGGGATCCGCCACGACGGGCTTCGACTTCAGACTGGGGACCGCCGGACTGGATTTGTAGCGCAAGGCCAGAAACGGCCGCTCAATCAGGTGGTACGAGGCAAGAGCCATCAGGAACGCCAGGCCCACATTGATCGGAAATCGGGTCCAGAGATGGTGTCCGACGGGATTCAGAAAGGGCTGTTGCCAGAGGTAGAGGGAGTAACTCAGCACACCCACGAACGCCAGTGGTTTCCAGTTGAGTATTTTCGCGATCAGGTCTGCATCGGGAAATCGCGTCCATCGATCAAGGCATAGCCCCACCGAGATGTTAAAGACTGGTATCCCGACCAGCCATTTCACACTGGGATGAACACCGGCAATTACCGCACCTACAGCCATGAGGGGTGCTAGCCAGAACTGCCCAGAACTGATGAATCGGCGATATCGCTCCTTGCTCCACAGCCAGCTCTGAATTCCAGCCAGCAGACATCCAGTCGCGATGCAATCGGCGATGGTGTGGAACTCCTCCGTAATCCCCAGGCGATGAGATGGGATAAAACGAAACTCGGCGATGCGAATCCATGGAACCAAGAGCAGCACGGCTCCGGCCACCCAGAAAGCGCGGCGCCGCCCGAGCAGAAAGATGGTGAGGGGCCAAAGGGCATAAAACTGTTCTTCGACAGCGAGCGACCAGAGATGGCCAAGATACCAACCCCGGTTAGCAAGATAATTAATTGTGTAGGTTGCCGCGCACACGACCGCCTTCCGCGGAATCGCCAATATGCCCGTCAGGACAAAAACAAGAATCACAGCCCAGTACATATAAAACGCGGGGAAGATGCGCAGAATGCGCCGGCGGTAGAAGGACTTGAGTGAAATTCCGCCCGTAGAATCCCACTCCTTCAGCAGGAGGAAGGTGATGAGATATCCGGAGATGATAAAAAAGGTTCTCACCCCGGCTTCGGCAAGGCCGAGGGAGTGTGTGAAAGGAAAGCCTTGCGTCGCGACGGCATGACCGTACAGAACAAAGAGGATCGATAACCCCCGAAGCCCGTCCAGAGAAGGAATCCGCCCACGCAATACCATGTCCTGTTCCCGCAAACGCGGCGGTGTGCCAAGATAGCAACTAGATTCCTTATAACACAGGTCCGCACCGCCTGGCCTTGAGCCGGACGCCCATGAGAAACCGTCGTATTTCACCGGTACCTTGGGGCATCGTTGTGGAGAGTCACTTGCGCAGACTCATCACTCTGCCGGTCGCGAAGTGCTCTAGCTCCGGAAAATGCTGAAGGAGCCAGCGATCCACGGACCATACCCGCTTGCGGAACAAGCCTGCCCTGACCATGAGAGGCACAAACGGGAGCCTGAAAGTGCGCCCCGCCAACACTGTGAATCCGTTAGTCACGACAGCCAGTTCGGCTCGGGTCATGGGATGTTCGTACTCGGAGATGTCGGCTTTGGGCGCCGGGAAAAGCTTGCGCAGAAAATTCATAGTGCGCGAAAAACGAATCGGCTCACGCAAAATGAAGAGGCCTCCCGCACGAAGCACCCGATAAATTTCCTGTCGCGCTCTCGTCAGGTCTAGATGGTGAAGCAGCGCCATCGAAAACACAATGTCGACCGATTCATCGGACAATCCGGTCTCGTAGGCTGAACCCACTCTTACGATCGCACCGGCATCGCTCATTCGGTAACTTTCGAGCCGGCGCCATGCGAGAGCCACCAGTTCCGGTGAAATGTCCATCGCGATGACGCGCGCGCCGCGCTTGACCAGGGGAATCAGATTCTCACCCGTGCCGCACCCGAGGTCGAGAACCGTTTTTCCTTTGACATCGCCCAACAAAAAGAAGGCATATTCGAGTCCGTAAGGAGTATTGGCAGGGGGATTTAAGTAGCGGTCGACTTCGACTGGAGCGAGAGCGATCTTAGCGGCCTCGGCTGCGCTCCGCTCGATCTCCGCCCGATCGCGCCCAGAGATATTTGTTGGCGTCATAAGTTCCCTGCAGGAGCGAAGCGTGCTCAGAAAGGCTCGCCAATACCGCGCCCCGCGGACAGCTCGCCGAAAATCGAACTCTAAATTAGCGACCGGGGGCACTCAATTCGGGTCCGGACGCAACCGCCTTCTGAGGTGCTGCTGGTAATAAGTGACGCCGTCGAGCGCTTTGGCGATGTCCAAGGGACTTACCTTGCGCGCCATCCCAAGGCGTGGCATTTCATAGGGGTCGCAACCGTCTTGGACGAGGCCGGATTGCGCAACCACTGCACACGCATATCCTGCTTGGCGCACCTGCTGCACCTGGCTTGGGCGGAAATCTCCCGGCATACCGTTTGGATAACAGAAGCACTTCACTTCTTTTCCAATCCTTTCCTCGATCTGCGCCCGGGAACGGGTAATCTCTGTCCAGGATTCTTCGTCCGTAATGCTTGAAAGAATCGGGTGGGTGACCGTGTGCGAGCCAATTTCTACCAGACCGGAAGCAGCCATCTCGCTGAGTTCGCCCCACGAACATGGCGCGTATTTGAGCGGAACAATCTTTGGAATCGTTATGCCCACGCTCCTGGCCATGGCCTCGATCCTTGCGTTGCGCTCTTCCGGTCGCATGCGATTCAGCGATCGAAAAACCCCGTCGAGCTTGCTGGAGAGGAGTTCCTCGGGAGGTTTCACCTGCTCGCTCAACCAGAGCACCTTGTCCGTCCAGATCCACGCTTCCCCGTCTATGAACGAGCTCACTACGAAGAAAGTGGCAGGCAGCCCAAGCTCTTTGAGCAAGGGAAACAGAAACTCATAACAGTTGCGCCTGCCGTCATCAATGGTGAGTGCGGCCATCTTTGGATGGAGTTCACGGCCAGCGGCCAGTCGCTCAGCCATTTGGGGCAGGGAGACCACACGAAAATGCCGCCGTAAATAAGTAAATTGCCTCCGGATTCCCTCTACGTTCAGTGCCTCCGCTTCCAGCGAGCCTGGGCCGGAGAAGTTGTGATACATGAGGATTCGCGACATCTTCGCGGACAGAGCGCGGGTGAGCGAGAAGACACCACAAATTTGCAGCACACGAAGGATTGATTCACGCACTGCCATTCCGCATAGTGTCCCATAAAGAGCTTGCCCAAGTCTTGATAGGTTGCCAACATGGTTACAGCATGGCGAGTTCTTTGATAACTTTCGCGTTCCCAGCCCAACGCGCCGGCCCTTTTTGCGGTAAGCTAGCGATGCAGACCACTTCCGCAGCGAGTTTGGAGGAATTCTGAGACGTTATTGCCTTCGTTGGTCTAATTGAGGGATCGCCGACCGATGTCGAATCTGAAGAAACAGCTCACGGCTTACGCGCGCGCTGTGACTAAGCGGCAAGCCGCTGCCCGGGGTCTCACGGTTTATCCGGACGACACATTCCTGGTCTCGTTTCCGCGCTCGGGAAATACCTGGACGCGGTTCCTTGTCTGTAACTTGATCGATTCCGACCATCCTGTCAACTTCCGCCATCTTGAATCGCGGATTCCTGAAATCTACGACGTTACCGACCGTGCGCTGCGCAAATTTCCCCGGCCTCGCATTATTAAGAGCCACGAGAGCTTTGATCCGCGATACAAAAAAGTAATCTACATCTTGCGTGATCCCCGCGACGTTGTGCTTTCCTACTACGAATTTCAACTGAAGCGGAGGGTGATCACGGACGACTGCACTCTGGAAGAATTTCTCCCACGATTCATGGAGTCAGAATTCGAACCGAAGACGGGCTCGTGGCGGGATCACGTGCTTAGCTGGATGGCAACGCGCAGCGGACAGAAGAATTTTCTCCTGCTCAAATACGAAGACATGCTGGCCAATACTCAGGAGGAGAGCACGAAGATTGCCTTGTTTCTGGGCATCGACTCCAGCCCGGAACGCATCGCGCGCGCTGTCGCCCTGAGTTCGGCCGAGCGCATGCGCACTCTCGAAAAAGAACAGTCGGGGCAATGGAAGGAGACCAGGAAGACCCGGCACGATAAGCCGTTTGTGCGGAGGGCCACATCAGGAGACTGGAAATCGACCCTACCCCAATCCTGCGTCGAAAAAGTCGAGGCGGCATGGGGAGATATTATGCGCGCAGTTGGCTACGAATTGGCGACAGCCGTCCAGTCAGCAGATGGGGACCTTCATCGCCCGGCGCCGGGTGCTCTTAGCCGTTGACTCTCTTTCCTGCGGCGCTCTTCAAACCTTTCCACACTCCAGCCGGCAAGTGGCATCGCAGCCAGTCCTTCGCTTGTCCGCCGATGGATTTCAGCTTGAGGTAAAGGCTCCCTCGAGAAACCGGGCGAGCAAAGTGCAAATTGAGGTAGTGCCTCAATTCACCTCCCCACCGTATTTTCGAGTCGTCATTACCGCCGAGAAAGTCGTAGCGGCGAACCTTTTTGGCAATGAGCTCCTTCAGGACATGGCTGCGCAGAACATAGCCGACGCTGTCGGAAGCGAAATCCGGGTCAAAGCCTTCCTGCAGTGAGAAGACAGTTGTCTTGTGGCGCAAGCCGAACTGCGCGGCCACAATCTTTCCGTTGATCTCAAGTACCCAGAATTCGAGTCTTCGTTGCGATAGCAACAAGGACGCCAACTCGCTGTAGAATTGCCGGCGCGCCGCAGAATGCAAAGTTCCCGGCAAACCTTTCTGATTCCAATTCTTGCCATGAAGCTCGTAAAGCGAGGTCAGCATCAAGCCGATTTCAGCTTCTTCCGAACAGCGCCGGATTTGGACCGGGTATTTTTTCTCCAGCCGCCGCGCTCGCAACCCGATTTTGCCCCGCTCCTTACTTGAAATTCCTTTCAGGTGAGCCTCCCAAGTGTCTGCGAGCTCCACCACGGTTTGCGGGTGGGTTGAAGTGACCCAGCCCCAGCGGCGGAGCTCCAACTGGTTTCGCAACGTCTTACCTATCGCAGAGTTTGCGGGAAGTGTGTTTAACTCGCAGATGTCCCAGAGATTCCTATTTTGCTTCATCCAGTCGAGCAAGCTGCGGCTGAAGACGTCTTCATAGCCGGGCCGCACCGGCATATCCAAGTTGTCTGAATCGTGGCTGCCGTCACCCAGGAACCGCAAAACTCGAAACGGCAACCGGACCGCACGCCGGTGCGTCACGGCCAGCGGCGCCAACCCAACGAGCGTAGAGGAAGCATCTCGGAGGGCAAGGACCAGCAAACTGTCGTTCGCGCCAAACGCGTGCCACCAAGGAACGAGCCACTCGTACGTGGAGAATGTGGTTGAGAGCGGATACTCGTCGAGCAGCGCATCCCATTCCGGGCGTAACGATGCCAGACTCTCCACACTGTCGTGGACGCTGATGATGAGGTGCTGGTCGGAAGCCATCTGGAGGAGGTTTTCTGATGGCCTCGGCAACAACCGGACAGCAGTCCTGAACCGCCATGCTATCTCGTGCCGCATCCGGCCATGGAAAATCGTATCATCTTTCCAACATCGTCCAAATCAACTTCAGAGATTCCCCCAGACACATCTTGGCGGACTGGCGATGGCGCCACCAAGGCAGCTGAAATTCCGGGTCCGCGACGCTCTCCACAGAGATACGAATCGCCGGATCCTGGCGCTGGACCTTTCTTCGCCACAGAATGCCCGCGCGCCGGGTGTGGTACTCGGAAGTGACGATAGCGATCGCGTGCCAATGATGCTCGCGAATGCATCCCAAAGCAGCGTCAGCTTCTTCTTCGGTCGACTTCACGGCCGCGCTGGTCTCGCAGAAATCTACTCGGGCCGCGTACTCAGCGCCGTACATCCGCTCAAGATAGACACGGGCTACCGGGGGGATCGACTCTCCCCAGTAAGATTCTTTCGGAACACTGAGCAAAACCCTCTCCGCAATTCCCTGTTTCAACAATGCCATGGCTCCGGCAATACGGGTCTTCTCAGCGACGATCGAACCCTGAAGCACGACGGCCGCATCCACGCGGGATGGCAGCGGGCCGGCGGCCATCAGAAAATCGGCACCCCAGAGCATCCAGACCAGTGCGACCAGAACCAAACCAAGGAAGAACCACGTTAGGGCACGGAGTGGATGGCAAACGGATGTGGGCATGGCATAGAATTTAGGCTCGATCACAAGGAAGGTGATCGGCCTATACGTGAGCCAAAGCGAACTAATCTTATCACGGTGCAGTTAGAATAGCTTTCAGGCGAAGCGGCGCATCTTCAATTCGCGGCTCTCAGGGAAAAGTGATGAACGAGTCCGGCATCGTATTTTTGATGTATCACGAACTGGAAGTACCGGCGCGCCCCACAGTTCAGTCCTCGCCCGGCTACGTGCGGTACGTTCTGAGAGCATCCGAATTCGGCGACCAAATGACTTGGCTCAGCCGGCATGGCTGGCGGGGAATGAGCGTGAGTGAAGCCCTCATCTTTCCCAAACTGAATGGGGTTGCCGTCACGTTTGATGATGGCTGTGAAACCGACCTTCTGGTGGCCGCACCCATCTTGAAAGAAATGAGTTTCGGCGGCACGTTCTACATTACATCGGGGTTTCTTGGACGTCCCGGGCATTTGTCTGGCGGGCAATTACGCGAGCTTGCGCAGTTAGGTTTTGAAATTGGCTGTCACTCGATGACCCATGCCTACCTAACTGGTCTAGACAGCGCGGGACTTCATCGCGAGATCTTTGATGCCAAATCAGAACTTGAACGGATTCTGGGGCAACCTGTCGTCCATTTTTCCTGCCCGGGCGGGAGGTATAATCGCCGATGCCTTGAAGTTGCGCAGAAAGCCGGCTACCACACCGTAGCCACAAGCCGCATTCGGGCGAATACGAAGTCCACAAGCTTGTTGGAACTAGGACGTGTTGCCATTCTCCGCGAAGCCGGCTCGGAGGTTTTCTGGGCAATTTGCCGCGGACGCCGATTGTGGCACTTGAGTACGCGCGACAGCCTGCGCGGTGCAGCTCGCCGAGTGCTTGGAAACACGGCCTACGATCGCTTGCGGGAAGCGTGGTTAGGGCGCACCACCAAGGATTAATCGAGTTGCTGCCCCCTGCAAACCAGAACTACCCAGTGGGTGGAACATCACTTCCTGCCTTGCCGTGCAGTCCTCGCGGCTTGGAGAAAAACGGAAATCCGGCTGCGGTGGAGAATAAGCAGAGTGCCGGTATACAAAACCGTTCCAGTGAGGATTTCGAGAAGCAATCGAGCTAGCAACGGCAAGTGCGAGGAAGCAATGACTCGCTTCAGAATCAGTACTCCCAAAGTCATTACCACGACGCCATCCGTAGCGGGACGCAGAGCGCGCAGGTATTCTCCGACCTGCATTCCGATGGACTGGAAGGTTTTCCGATAGAGGGGCCATGCCACTAGGGGATACGCTACAACCCAGCCCGTTGCGATTCCTGCAATTCCCCAATGGCTGCCGATATAGAACGCGCAGGGAAGAATGACGAGCGCGCGCAGATCGTTCCACATGACAAAGCGGGGGTTCCCAATGGCCGTGAGCACCTTGGGTAGAAGAGCAACAATCGACCGGAAGGTTGTATAAACCGCGAGAATTTCTAGCGAGGTCAGCATCGGCTCCCACTTTTGCCCCAGCGCAAGGGGAACCAGCTCGCGCGCCACTAGAGCAAGACCAATCGTGGTCGGAAAGGTGGCCAGCGACAGCGCTTCGGTGAGTGTGCGCAGATATCGCCGCAAAGCGGGCGGATCTTTTTGCACCGCAGCCAGGTAGGACGGCAAGATCGTGGTGACCAAAGTAGTCAGTTTCTCGAGGGGTACGTTGGCGAGGCTCCACGCTAAGCCGTAAAAACCTAGCGCGGCCTGACCCAGAACACGCCCGGCGGTCGCGTTGTCCAGCCTTTCGTAGGCGGACCAAGCCACCGCGGAAACCAACACGTGCCAACCGAATGCCAGTGGCTTGCGCATCGTACGCAGCTGGGGAAGCGCATAACGATGCGGCCGGGAAATCACCACCAAAGCGCTGCGGATGGTGTAGCCGACGAGGTTTCCCAGCACCAGCGCCCAATATCCCATTTTCCAGTACGCCATCAGCAAAGTGGCAATGGCGGACACTAACGCCAGAACGGCCTCCAGACCTGCCAGCCGTCGAAAGCGCATTTCCTTGGAGAGCAGGCCTTCGGGAACAGCCCGGAAGCCGAGGACAATAAGACCCGTGCAGGTCACAATTACCACGCGAGCCAGAGCTGGTGTTCGGAAGAACAGTGCTAGCGGCTTGGCAAGGAGAGCGCCCAGTCCAAAACAGGCGAATCCCAGTACCACAGCGATTGAGTTCAACTGCGCGACCTGGTCGTCGGTCAGGTCGAGGAGCGTCACAACCGTCTGACTGATTCCAAACTCTCCGAGGAAGCGCAAGTATGGCCATAGAATGACGGCCATCGCGGCCACACCATAATCCGTAGGTGAAAGAAGGCGGACAACGATCAGGAAGGAAGCCCAACTGAGGATCTGGCTGGACCAGTTCGCCGCGGCTCTCCACGCCAGACTGTTGGCCAGGGAACGATCCAGCGTGCGGTTCGGCCCAGCCACGGCTGGGGATTCAGGATTGGCCACGGCAACATCCTGCGGATCCAAATGGGTTCCTTTCAACGCAGTTCAACGACGAAAACATCTGTTCGATAGCTCTTTCCACTGGGTCCAAGACCTAACTGATCCTGCCAATCCGACGTGAAGACGAAAAAGCGGCCGTCCTGGGACACGTTGCCTCGAGGCTGCGACCAGAAGCCGTTCTTGGCGGTGCTGTAGGTATGGGCGAAGCGCCACACAGTTGACTCTTTTCCATCCATTTCCACGCAGTCGATCTCATTCTCCCATGGTCCGCTGACCAGCAGCGGCGCTCCCGGAGTGCTGGGGTTTCCCGGGCGATATGTGGAGAAACAAGCCGGATTATCATCCTGAGAGTCGGCGTCATTCCACGAGATGTGATAATCGTACCAACCCACTAGCGGCGGCAGAAAACCCATGATGGGCTTGACTGCCGTGAGGTTATTTAACGGGCGCACCACCAGTTCCAAAGGGTGCTTTCGATTGGGCGAATTTACCAGGTGCGAATAGCCCATGGCATGGTGGCCCAAACATTGATCTTCCTTGTCCGAGCAGAGCACCACGTTCGTCGTTTCCACATCCCAGTAGATTGGGCCTTTACCACCGCCCGAGATTTGCACGAACTGTCCCGACTTGGAGATGCGGGCATCGTGGACGGCAAAACGAAGAGTAGCCGCAGTCGTCCCTGCCGGGCCCCATTTGCCGCCGATTTCTCCTGTCCGGGTGTTGTACCAACGGCAACCCTTCTGGCGGTCGTAAACGTACACTAGATCGTTGGTGTCTTGCTGCGGACCGAAAACTGCCAAAAGGCGATTGTCGTCTGCACTCACTCCAAAAAGCGTGCCAAAATCTCCGCCCTTGAGCGGAACGCACTTGGAGCCGTCGTAGATCGTGCTGAGCTTGCCGCTGGCCGCGTCATATTGCTGGAAAACGGCATCACGTCCCATCACCCCGTAAAGGATATCGGGCTGCAGGAAGCTGAATTGGGCGGTCCGCCAGGGCACATTCAACTTGCCCAAGTTACGGGGACGGAGCGCGCTGGGATCGAAGTCGAACAGCCATATGGCACCAGCATTATCGGCCACCATGAAGCGTGTGCTGTTCGTGTTCCACGCATTGTGTTCTGATGAAGCGGGAGTGAAGAATGGAGAGCCGCGCCTCTGGGGATTAGTCTCACTGTCCGTGACGCGAACGATTTTCGATCCAAGCGCTGGATCTGGGAAGATGGAACCGGCAGGACCCATCGCCGGAGCGGTCGCAGCATACGGCTCCACTTTGCGATCAGTGCGCGCGCAGTAGAGAGGAGGACCACATTTCTTTCCCGCCGTCTGTAACACAACTCCCGCCCCCGCCTGGAGAACGCCAACAGTGGAAGCCAGCCACAAAGTCCATGCCGCAGCAGCCATCGCCAAAATACCGCCAATTTTCCAGAACGTTGGTTGCGGTTTGTCAGGCGTCATCAACTCATTCCCCAGCATTTGCATGATATGGCCCTATGATGAAACTCGGCGGCAACCTCGATTTCCAAACCCCTGAGGCTGCTTTGCCGATGAATGCTCTGTCCTGACGCGTGTTCTTTGTCTCCTTACCATTGATGTGCTTGCTCCTTCTCCAGCCTGGGCACGCGGTCGGCCCGAACTCAATTCGATGGTGCGAGACACACGCTCCGGACTTGAATCGATGCCGTGGAAGGAGCCAATCTTCGTGGCTTCGCACTTCGTATTCGGTTTCATGGCTTCGTAGCGCAGCAGCAGGAAGTTGCTTTGCTCATGGCGCGTGGCAGCCAACTGAGGAATTGGTCACCCCAACAACCGGTGTCGGGCTCGAATTCGGATTCCATGAAGCGCGGTATAAACTCTTCAAGGCTGCACTCCGCTGTAAAGACCCGCCACTTGAACTGAAATTCGTAACATGAGACTCGACGTCTCGGAATCGTAAAATGAAGATGACCTGTTAGTATCGGAAATCCCAAGCTAATTCAAACGCCTCTGAGTGCTTCAGCACCAGTACACTTGGAGCGATCAATTATAAACGAGCGATCTGACAGTACCAGGCAGCGACATGCACATAGGAGAAAGACGATGTCTGCTGGAAACCTCGTGACCAAGCTCAATCGGAGATTTGGGGTAGGGATTCAGAAGGTGCGCCTCTACCGAATCCGCAAAGGGGAGGCTCCCGTCTGGTGTGGGCAGTCTGAGGGCATCGAAATTTCTCTGTTGACTCATGACTGGATAGCTGTTCTTCAGAAGAATAACCCTACGCTCGATCTTGGGGAGTGGGCCGCGAGGCTGGGAAACGATAACTTATGCTACTGCGCTTTGCGCTCGGGGCTTTTGGTCCACTACACGTGGGTTCAAACCTCCGGTCGGCACCGCATCCTGAGAGCTGGACGCTATAAGCAAATCTGTGCGGGCGAATTCTGGATTTATGAATGCTGGACTAGCATTGCCTCGCGAGGGCTTGGAATCTACCCATCGGTGCTGAGCCGAGTTGTGTGCGACCTTCTCGATCGCGGCTGGCAGGAAGGTGTAATTTATACCACGCCCCAAAATGTTGCTTCGCAACGCGGAATCTTGAAAGCCGGGTTCCTCTATGACCGGACGTTCCGTTCGATCCGCCTGGGACGCCACTACTTTCCAATTTAGAGTCCGGGGAGCTGGTATCTCTCTTATCACCGACCGCGTCGACTTTGCCGGCGGCTACACGAGCAACCTGCCTCAGATGCCTGATTTGTTAGCCTCAATGGTGTCCCTCAAAGTCCCGGCCCAACTGGAATCTCCGGCCGGCAGTGTTCGAATCACTTCGGCGGAGAATTTCCGCTGACGCGATTTTGGTTTGCGGGCTTGTTTCTGGCCACGTGCTCAAGTAATGGCGCATAGCCGCGTTCTTGGCGAATACTCGGTTTATTCGGCGGGAGCCGATGAAGGAACCGAAGCCGGAAAACACCACAACTTGCCCTTGCCACTTTGCCCCTTCTCGAAACGCCACTGACCTTCCGGCCCTGTTACAGGCCCTTCCGTGTTCCGCGGGGTCACCGACTTTGGGTATCTGTCGAATGGTGAAACGCTCTCCTAAAGTCGGTCTGGAGGACTTGAACCCTTAGTCCCCCCCAACTTTGATCTAAGGGATGGCCAGAATGCACCTCAATTCGTCTCTCGCTCTTCGTGGAAAACCGGGATTCAGCTCCATTTTTTCCTTACAGTTCGCGATTCTCTGCATTTGCACCCTGCTTACGGTTGCCTGCGATTTGCAAACGCAGAATCTAGCAAATTCTGCCACGTCGAGCGAGAATCGGCCCGCACAACCGAAGCCAACCGTTCTTTGCCCGGAATGTTTAACTGTCAGCATTTCGCCGCTCAACCCATCGATCATAGCCGGTGG
>Ga0210393_10001577_pt1 | contig 18998 bp, 13 predicted proteins | sample IncBWC27OmetaG_FD_160068 | JGI IMG/M metagenome (GOLD analysis project Ga0210393, IMG submission 160068) | Forest soil microbial communities from Barre Woods Harvard Forest LTER site, Petersham, Massachusetts, United States - Inc-BW-C-27-O ... | reverse complement strand
ACCAACACCACTGACGAACGAAACCTCGTGCCCCAGCCTGCTGAGGTGGGCTGAAAAATTAAAGGTAGCGCCGCCCAGGTGTTCTTCTTGTCCAACGATGTCCCATAACACTTCGCCGACGGTGATGACGTTCACGCGATGTCCTCGGAGTCCGCGTCCGGCGTGCGCATGGCGGCTCGAAATTCTGGCACAGTATACACTCCCGTCCCGAGTTGACGGCGCGGGAGCGGGTCAATTAGCTGCGTAAGCCTCCGTGAGTGACATAACTTTCAGCGCACTTTTGAGCTGATCGATTGTGGCGGCGGATTTCAATGTGATCGTGGCGGGCTCTCCTGGGAGCAAATCGAAATAGTTGTCAGAGCTTTCGACGTCAAGATCTCCGAAGGAAATGTAGACGCCACGCGCGAGCTGCGCTGATTGCAACGTGATCGTGTAGTTGCCACCAGATTTGCTGAGAGTGGTTTCGATCTTAGGCATGACCGGCAAATCCAGGCTGTGCATCGCATCAAAGAAAATTAGGTTCCTGGAAACTTTCTTCCCGCCAAGTTCCAGGTCGAACACCAGAAAACTCCGACGCGGATCACCCTTCGAGGCGAGATCCGCTTTGTCGAAGGTGAGGTAGATCGCGTTCGATTGCGCCGGGATTTGAATGTCTTTGGTTTGATCCAGCAAAACATTTCCTGAAAAATCAAGAAGCCGCGTGTGAATCGTTCCAGAAAGTGGCTGAAGCTTGTCCGAAACGACATACACATCCACCTTGTCGTCGTGCAAAAAAGGCGAAATCAGCAAATCGTCATAGAAGCGCCGGGCGTAGTATTGAAGCGCCTTCCAGCGTCCGTAATAGTCGATGCTCGCCCACGAAGCCACTGGCCAGCAGTCATTCAACTGCCAGTACAGTGAACCCATGGTGCGCGGCCGCTGCCGGCGCAAATGCTCAGCGCCGATCTTGATGATCTCCGCCTGCTGCACCTGGCTCAGATACACGAACGATTCGAAATCCTTGGGCTGGCGGTATTCGCGCAACATGTACGTCAAAATGCGTTCATTGCCGCCTTTGTTTTTCTGGTGCGCCTGCATGACGGTCGAGCGGATATCGAAATCCTCAGGCTTGTTGGCGAACGCGCGAATGGTCCGCATCTCAGGGAAAGATTGAAATCCGTACTCCGTCATAAAGCGCGGAAATTGCAACGTGTAATCGGAAGCGGGCGCCTGAGCATGCCAGACCTGCCAGTAGTGCATATCGCCGTTATGCTGATTGTCGGGGATTTCCTCGAAATCTGCGCTGGGAGAGCTCGGCCAGTAAGGCGTCGGATCAGAATATTGATTTACCGCGCTCTTCAAGATATCCGCAAACATGATTACGTAATCCTGCCACACGCGGTCGCGGGCCTCCGGCGAGATGGAGTTCTTGAATTGCTGACGATCGCCCCAGTGGTACCAACCAGTTTCAACCTCATTATTCCCGCACCAGATCACAATGCTGGGATGATCGCGGAGCCGCTTGATCTGGTCGATCGCTTCCAGCCGGACGTTCTCCTGGAAAGCGACATCGCCGGGAATCATGTCGCCGCCGAAGGCAAACTCTTGCCAGACCATGAGGCCGAGTTCGTCGCAAATGTCATAGAAATCGTCGGATTCGTAATAGCCACCGCCCCATTCGCGCAGCATGTTCATGTGGGCGTCGCGAGCAGCCTGAAGAATCTTGCGGTGAATCTCGGGTGTAACACGGTTGGGAAAACTATCGAAGGGAATGACATCGGCGCCCTTGGAGAACACCTCGATGCCGTTTACGACAAACTCGAAACTCTTTCCCCATTGGTCGGGAACGCGGCGCAACTCGAGCGAGCGTAGTCCGGCTTTCACTTCGGCTCGCGCTGCGACGTCTTTACCGGTGCGGATCGTCGCGGAAAATCGATATCGGCTTTGCGCTCCATAGCCAACCGGATACCACAACTTCGGTTTAGCAATACGAATTGGAAACGATACGTGATTTATGCCAGCGTCGAGTTGCAGGGTCTGGCTTCCATCATTCGTCTGCACCCCAGACAATTCGTCGTGCGCTAACGCGAGAGTAACTGCGGTAGGCTTGCTAGCGTTGATATCCAGCTCCGCAATGACGCTAGCTGAGTTACTTGTGATTTTCTCTTGATGAATATGGAAATTGTCGATGCGCAGAGCATCCCAGGTTTCAAGACGCACCGGCTGCCAGATGCCCTCCGTCACGAAACGCGGCCCCCAATCCCAACCGTATTGATAGGGCGCCTTGCGCGTGTATGTCGCGGTCGCGACATTTTCCTCGTTGCTCGAAATATTCGTTGAGATCGCGGGCAATATAAAAGGCAGCGACTTGACGTAGGGAATCATCTTCGTAATTGCGGAATGGAAAACGATGCGCAGAGTATTCTGACCCGGCTTCAGCAGCGGCTTTGCCGGGATTCGCCAGGTGCGAAACATATTGTCAGCATGGAGAATCGCTTGATCGTTCAGGTAGACATCGGCAAACGTATCCAGCCCATGGAATACCAAATCCACGTGGTCATGTCCGAGTGCGGCCGAGTCGACTTGAAATGTAGTTTGATATTCCCAGTCCGTCAGGCCGATCCACTGCAGGCGGAATTCATTATCGCGATCAAACGGATCAGGGATGAGATGGTTCTGCAGCAGGTCAGTGTGAACAACGCCCGGAACCTGAGCGGGATGCCATTGCTGGACGTCGGGTTTGTCCGTGCTAGTTATGGCGCGAAACTGCCAGCCCGAATCTAGAATGCGGGATGAAGGTTCAGCTGCAGCTAGCGGCAACGTCGTAAGTAAACAGAGGATGAGTAAGGAACAAACATTCGTGCTGGGACGCCGACAGAATCGCGGCAGGGTCAGTCTCATCATCAGGGCTCCTACTTGAGTTCTCAGAAATCTGGTCAAGTGCTTTACGAAATAAATCCGCTCTACTGTTTGCGCTAGTCCGCATATCCCGAGCACAGCGCCGCTCCACCCGCAATGCCAGCGTCCGCACCGTAGTGTGCCTTGAGCAAGGGAATCTCGCGGCTCCGTGAATTGACGCAGTATTCTACAAGCCAGTTGGAGAGGTCAGCGAAAAACGGACTCAACATCGCCGCCACGCCGCCGCCGACAATCATCACGTCCGGCTCCAGTAGATCGACAATGTTGCTCAGCCACAGCGCCAGCAGTTTGACAGTTTCCAGCAAAATTTCTTTGGCCAGGGGATCTCCATCAGAATAAGCGTGGCCCACCATTTCACTGGTGACGTCATCGATCTTCCCTTTCGCAAAATCAAGAATGTTCGAGCCGGAACTTTGATCGGCGGCCAACTGAACTCGGGCTCTTCGCGCTATCGCTGGCCCAGCAGCCAGGATTTCGATGCAGCCTGGCTTGCCACATCCGCATCGCGGTCCGTTGTAATCGATACTCATATGTCCGCCTTCGCCGGCGGCTCCTGTCCGGCCGTTATAAATCCTCTTATCGCAGACCAGGCCAGTGCCAATGCCGGTACCGATGGTGGCGTAGAAAATGTGGTGAAAGCCGCGTCCCGCGCCCCATATGGCCTCAGCCAGCGCCGCCGCGTTGGCATCATTCTCCACCTTTACGGGCACGTCATAGACCTTCGCTACTTCGGCCGCGAGCGGAAAATTACGCCAGCAAGGAACATTCGGAGGATTAACGATAACTCCGGTGTGTGGATCCAAAGGTCCTGGCGCGCAGATGCCAATTCCGCGAATCTGGGTACGAGCTTTAGCGTCTTGAGCAAAGAGGACGTCGATCGCAGATATCACTGCCGCGAGACCCTCACCCGCGTCGCGGTTCGCTACCATGGGAGTGCGCGTCTGGGACTTGATTGCGCCCTCGCGGTCCACCAGGCCGGCAGCGACTTTAGTGCCGCCAATATCCACGCCAACCACGAGAGTATCGTTAGGTTCTGTCATCGCCGGCCTTCTCGGCGAAACTCGTCGTGCGGGGCTTCACTCCGAAATTCGTGCAGTTGGATTTGTACTACGCCTTGCTCTGTCCCGCAATGCCGCATGCAATCCCGCATTCAGAATTCGCAGTATACGCCGCCTCATTGCACCGCGTGGAATTCTTCTCGCTGCGCCGCTGAACGCATGTCAAACTTCCCGGCAAATTCATTGGACTGAAGACGGCGAAAAAAGAGAATATGAGAACGTGGGGAGGGTCAGTGTCCGTGCATCTTGAGGGGTTCCAGAATATCAATGCGGTAATTCTTGACTACGGCCAGGTGCTTGTACGCTGCCCGACGCCGGAAGAGTTCGGGCGCATGGCGAAAATGTTCAATGTGAGTTTTGAGCTATTTCTTGAGCTGTGGGAAGCCAGCCGAGGTCCCTATGACCGCGGCGATCTCACCGCTGAAGAATATTGGATGAAGATGGCAGCCCAAACAAATTCTTTGATCGATAGAAAACAGATCGAAATCTTGTGCGAAGCGGAGATTGAGATGTGGGCTCATCCCAATCCGGGGATGTTCGAATGGGTGAGCCAATTGCGGTCGGCGGGAATCAGAACCGGTTTGCTATCCAATATGCCTTGGGACTTGGTGACTCATGTGCGTAAGAACTACGGGTGGATGGAGGACTTCACATTCAAAACATTGTCGGCGGAAGTGAGATTGATCAAGCCGGACCCAGCGATCTATGAGTACACGCTTGAGGGCCTCGGTGTTTCAGCAACGGAAACGTTGTTTATAGATGATCGCGAGCCCAACATCCGGACGGCCCGCACATTAGGGATGCACGCGATTCAATTCCAATCGGTCGCGCAGCTCAGGGATGATCTGGAAGCGCTCGGTTTTGCTGTTTTACCGGAGAGTGCCGCATCGCAGACTCCAGTCTCGAGCGCAGCGAACGCTACCGATCAACCGGACCGAGTGCGAAAGTTTTCTCCCTTGTTGTAGCTATGAACCTGTCGCAGGCACTATTTTAATGGGGTGATTCTTGTTTGGCCGGCGCCGCTGGCTGATTAGACCCGCCCTGCAATCTCTGGAACTCCTGCATTTCACGCTGCGCGGCTTCCGTCTTTCCCTGTTTCCGATAAAGACCTGCGAGCCCGAAATGCGCCTGCGCCGCGAGCGAAGTTTCCTTCTCGATAGAAAGCAGCCGGATCCACTCCTTTTCTGCGGCAGCGCTGTCGCCTTCGAGTGAAGCCGCTTTCCCTAACGAATAAAGCGTCTCGGGCATGTCCGGCAGCAACTTGTCGGCGCGCCGAAGTTCCGCTCGCGCTTCGTGCGCTTTGCCCTGTTCCAGCAACGCCGTTCCCAGCCGATAAGCCGCTTCGGCATTGCCGGGCTCGAGCTTGGTTTGCGTTCGAAACTCTTCTTCCGCCTTGGCCCATTGGAAAGCGCCGGCATACACTTCGCCCAGTTCCAGGTGGACTTCGGGTATCTCGGGGCGCAGTTGCAAAGCGTCGCGATACTCTTTCTCGGCGTCCGGCATTTGCCGCAGCACGAAATAGTTTTCCGCCATTGCCTGGTGTGCACGAGGCGAGTCGGGATAAGCGGCCAACAAAGTGTCAATCGATTGCTTCGACAATAGACCGCTGGCACGACCGAGGTAATACAAGAGATCGGGATCATTCGGACGATCGGCCAATGCTGCCTGCAGACTCGCGATCGCCTCCGGCAGTTGGCCAGTCTGAATCTCGGCAATTCCCAACCCGGTCTTATCGCCCACTCGCTGCAGGTGGGGAATGGCCTCGGCCGCGTAGCCTTGCGCCAGCAGGGCATAACCCAGCAACTGATGAGCCGGCGCAGAATCTGGAGAGATTTCGAGAGCACGCTTGAGCGGGGCAACCGCAGAAGCTAGGTCGTGTTTCTCCATATACGTCTGGCCCAGGCTGATGAAGCCATCGGCGAAAGTTGGCTCAAGTTCGGTGACCTTTCGAAATTCGGCAATGGCAACATCGAATTGCCGTTGTTTGTCAGCCGCGATTCCAGCCTGCATATGCTGGACGGCTTCCGGCGATGGATTCTGCCAGGCAAACCAAAAGAGTAAAAGTGCGCGGATCACGGTTTCTCCGGCTCACGAACATCCAAGAACTGGTCGGCGTGAACATCATCCAATATCTGGTGAATGCCTGATGGCCACACGATCTCCACTTTAGCTTTTTCGGCGGTTCCGAGTCCAAAATGAAGACGCTTGTCGCTTGAGGAAGCGTAGCTTCCCGCGGAAGTCGCAAACCTGGTTTGTCCGTTTACCTTGACCCGGGCGCCGAATCCATCGCGGTTGCTCCGTGTGCCGCGCAGTGAGATCACCAGCCAGTGCAGCTTGCCGCCGCGGTTCATGAGCACTTGAGGATGGCCGCCGAGATAGGTCATTACAGCATCCTGCCAGCCGTCGTTGTTTAAATCTCCGAACGCAGCTCCGCGCCCCGCGACGAGAGTTGTGCTTCCAGAGTCAACCCGTTCGAAGCGGCCATTATGATTCATGGCAAGCAGTGGAAGTTCGAGATAGTGCAACGAGGGATCGATGTGTTCGACGTTGTCGAGCACATGTCCTTGGGCGACGAATAAATCCTTCCAGCCGTCGTTGTCGAAGTCTTCCAAACCCACGCCCCATCCCGAACTTCCACTTGAAAGCGTGCCGAGGCCGGTTTCGAGACTGCGATAACTAAACGATCCGGCGCCGTCATTGTGATAAACGCCGTAAATTTCCCGGGGCAACTCGGTCACGATAACGTCTGGCCGGCCGTCGTTGTCGTAATCTTGAAACACCACGCCCATGCCCGATAACCGCCGGCCATCCTCAGAGAGAGCCGCACCGGCTTCAAGACCTAACTCGGTGAAAGTTCCGTTCCCATTGTTATGGAACAAATATTGTTGCATGCCGTCGTTAGCCACGAATATGTCGGTGTAACCGTCTTCATCGTAATCGGCAAAAGCTACACCCAGCGCCCTTCCCTTTTTCGCCGCGATGCCGGATCGTTGGCTCACATCAGTGAAGGTGCCATCGCCGTTGTTGTGATACAGGAAGTTGGTGGTCGCGGGGAATTCTTCCGGCGGACAATAAGTATGGTAATTGCCGCCGCAGTCTTTGCTGTGCTTGGTGTCCCAATCCATGTAGCGGGTAACGAAGAGATCTAATTTTCCGTCGTTGTCGTAATCGAAAAATCCGGCGGAGACGGACCAGCCTCCCCCGGCCACGCCGGCCTTCGCCGTCACATCCGTGAATGTGCCGTCGCCGTTGTTGTGATAGAGAATGTTCTTTCCATAATTCGTGACAAACAGATCAGGGTAACCATCGTTATCGTAATCGCCGACGGCCACGCCCATTCCGTAGTTTCCATCTCCGGCATTTGCTAATCCAGCTTGCTCGGTCACATCGGTGAAGCTTCCATCCTTATTTTGACGGTACAGCCGATTCCAGTAGCGCGGGTCATGACGGTCGAAGTTTTCCGGGGTTTGCATTGGGCTCGTAATACGCCCGCCGTTGACGAGAAAAATGTCCAACAAGCCGTCGTTATTGTAGTCGAGCAGCGCAACCCCGCCGGGCATGGTTTCGATCAGATACTTCTGAGGAGTGGGAGAATTCTGCAGGATGAAATCCAGTCCATGGGGCAAGTTGACATCGAACATCGGCGCCACGAGAGCGGCAACTGACAGCACCGATGTCATTAAAAGCGATATGCGCAGCAGAGTCTTCAGCAACCGGGGTTCCCTTAGTGGCCTAGCATATCGTGCTCGCGGCTTTCATTGCACGCGGCTGCGACTTGAGTTCCGGGGAAATACGCCCTCCAGAGGAAGACAGCAGAAATGCCAACCAGCCGGAGAAACGGCTTCGCTATTAACTACTAACGTTACCGGCGGGTCGATTCGCGATCTATCAGCTTCGGCGTGATCAGGATCTTCTTGGGCCGGGCTGAGCTCTTCGGCATGATTCGCTCAATCAAGAGTTCGGCAGCTCGCGCCCCAATTTGGCAAGTGCCCTGATCGACGGTCGTGAGTGGAACCGCCAGAAGGTCGGAGTAGTGAACGTTGCCGGCCCCGACGACGGAAATATCATGCGGCACTTTGAGGCCAGCATCGAGGATCGCCTTCATAGCGCCGATGGCAACCGGATCGTTGTAACAGAACACTCCGTCCGGAATCGGACGCAGTCTCAGCAATCTCTGCATACCCTCATAGCCCGATTCATCCCCGCGCCCGCCCGAGACCACGTAACCCGCAGGTGTGCGCAAGCCTCGTTTCGCCAGCGCGCGGCGGTAACCTTGTAAACGCTCGGATGAGATTCCTATTTCTGGACCGCGCAAATGCGCAATGCGGGAGCAACCGCGCGCGATTAAGTGGTCGGTCGCCAATCTGCCGATGGCGTTGTTGTCGACCCCGACGAAAGACGCATGAACACCTCCGATAGGGCGGTCAATCAGAACATAGGGGACATTGCGCGCTTGAATTCGCCGGAACAGTTCGAGGCAACGCGCCGGCTGGGCAGATGCGATGATGAGGCCGTCCACCTGGCGAGCCATCAACGAATCAGCCTCACTCCGTTCCAATTCGGGATCTTCATCGAAATAGGAAATGATGACGTGGTAACCGTGCGGCCGCACTGTCTGCGCGACGACGCGTGCAATCTCGGCAAAAAAGGGATGAGTGAATTCCGGCAGAAGCAGGCCGATTGTATAGGTGCGTCGGGTCACCAGGCTGCGCGCCACCCAATTCATCTGGTAGTGCAAGTCCTTAGCGCGGCGCAGCACGCGTTTGCGAGTGGCCGCGCTGATCCGGCCCTGGTTGCGCAAAACCTTGGACACTGTGACCACTGAGACCTTGAGATCTCGCGCAATGTCCATCATGGTCACTGCCATGGCGCAAGGATAATACCACCAAAGCGCCCAAGTAATCGATTACCCGCGGTAAACGATTACCCTCACGCAAAAAACGATTACCCTGATGATCCAAAAAATCGATGCCCCTAGTGCAAAAAGGTTACTTTTTGCTTGACAACCACTGCTCATGTATTTAAAACTTTCGCCGTTCCATAAAACGCGGTGTGGGGGTGTGTATGCCGTCTCGCAGGCTATGGACGCTGATTTTTTCAGCGGTCCTCGTGGTCACGACTTCTCTTTCCCTTCACGGTCAAAGTACATTCGGCACGGTCGATGGCTCGGTGATCGACTCCTCAGGAGCAGCCGTTGCCGGAGCCCAAGTTACGCTCACCAACACCGGCACTCAGGAAAAACGCGTTCAGCCTACGGGCGACCAAGGCTTGTACAGTTTCGTGAACGTGACACCCGGAAATTATCGCCTGGACATCGAGAAGGCGGGATTCAAGCACTTCACCCGAAACGACGTCGTGGTCCAAGTGCAGCAGGACACCCACATTGACGCCACCTTACCGGTCGGTCAAGTCACGGAAACTGTCGAAGTAACGGCCGAGACTCCGTTGCTGCAGGTCGAAACCTCGTCTCTGGGCCAGGTCGTTGAGCAGCGGAAGGCCAACGAATTACCCTTGAACGGTCGGAATATTTTTAACTTGATCACGATCTCCCCTGCCGCGGTTGCGCAAGGCGGATCGGGCGGAACGCCAGTCGGCCAGAATCCCTTCAGCTGGGGGAATTATCAAGTGGGAGGCTCGTTCGGGAACCAGAGCGCCGAGTATCTCGACGGCCAACCCCTCAACATAGGCTACATCAATCTGCCGATTATCATTCCAACGCAGGATTCCGTTGGTGAATTTAAGGTCCAGTACAACAACCTGGGACCGGAGTTCGGCAAGTTCTCCGGCGGCATCATGAACTTCAGCACGAAATCGGGTACCAACGCCTTCCACGGAGAGGCTTACGAATTCATCCGTAACAAGATTTTCAACTCGAACGATTACTTCATTAAGCAGAGTCAACTGGCGAGCGGCGAGAGCAACACAACCGCTCCCTATGTCCAAAATCAATACGGATTTAACGTAGGCGGTCCGGTTGTTAAGGACAAGGTGTTCTTTTTCACGAGTTGGGAGCAGTTCCGGCAGCGCTTCGGCAACCCCATCACTACCACAATACCAACGGCAGCGTTCGAGGCCGGCAATTTCTCCTCGTTGCTCCCGGCAATTCAGCTTTACGACCCCTATACTGTGAATCCGGCTACGGGAGCGCGGTCGCCTTATCCGGGTAACATAATTCCGACGTCTGAATTCAGCAAGGCCGGACTAGCATTGTGGAATAAGTACTACGCGCCCGTGCAATCGGCGAATAACTTCGCCGTCGGCAACTATGTGGCAGCCACCAGCGCCGGCGGAAATAACACCCAGTTCGTAGCCCGTGGCGATGTGAACATCACCGACAAAACGCGCATGTTCGCTCGTTTTACTTACTTCGGATTGCTGGATCTTCCGACCAATCCTTTTAACACTGGATTGTGCAATGACCGTTGCGCCGAGGACTATCACACCAAGGCTCTGGCGATTGATTTCAACCACGTATTCAGTCCAAACGTCATCGGCGATTTGAACATTTCAGGTAGCCGTTTCATTTACCTGCGCGCACCGCTCCTCGCCGGTTACGATCTCACTGCGCTTGGTTGGCCGTCGAGCTACAACAGCGAAGTCCCCGAGATCATGCGAACGCCTCCCACTCCTGCTTTTCCGTTCCCCGGCGACGTGGGTAAGAGCCAAGGCAATAGCGCAATTGGTGACCATAACACCCAGTACAATATTTCGCCGTCTATGACGATCATTCACGGCAAACACACCTTCCAGGTGGGTGCCCAGTGGGAGTTAGGCCTGGACAATTATTACCAGACCAACATCGCCAGCGGCGCATTTGGTTTCTCGGGAGCTTGGACGGGTAACATTGGCGGCCCCAATTGTACGACCGCCAACGGTTGCACCGCCGGCTTCCCATTTGCAGACTTCCTGCTTGGGTTAGCCCAATCCGGACCTGCTTCTTTCGTGAACCAGACGGAAGGTGCTGCCCAGGTTCCAGCACAAACGGCTGGTCGTCAGACCTACCGTGGTTTCTTCGGTGCTGACACTTGGAAGGTCACCACGAAATTGACCTTGAACATGGGACTGCGCTACGAGCTTCCAGGAACATGGTCTGACCGTTACAACCGCTTGAGCTATTGGGATCCAACCGTCACCAACGCCACGGTCACGGGCTGCAACGGCAATGCGGGATCTCCGTGTATCGGCGACGCGCTGCTGGTCGGCAACGGTCCCAACACGAGCCGGAACAACCTGCCCTTAGATTACAAAGAATTCTCTCCGCGTCTCGGATTTGCCTACAGCTGGGACCAGAAAACCGTGATCCGTGGAGGCTATGGTATCTTCTGGATCCCGAACTACATCTCTTTCGGCCTCAACCCGGACAACGACGTAATCAATCTAGCGACCACGCCTTTCTTTGCCACGCTGGATCACGGCGTGACGCCAATTGGAACTCTCGACCAAAGCGGTTGCACCTTCAACGCTGGCGCCGGAGGAGCGGCGGGTACACTCACCGGTTGCACGCCGGGTCCCTTTGTTAATGGAATTTTGCCGCCGCCGGGACGTACATCCTACCCAGCCGCGACACCCAACGTCTCCAGCTTTGTAGCCAGCAACGGTAATCCTACGTTGGCGCCTTACCTAAGCCCGAAATACGGATATGTGCAACAGTTCAACCTTGATGTGCAACGACAGTTAGGAGCCGGATTCTTTGCTGACGTGGCCTATGCTGGCGCGCATGGCGTCCACCTCCAACAGTACTCGACCAACATCAATCAGATTCCTGATTCGTACATCGCACAGGCAGAAGCACAGTCTCTCGCTGGCCTACCGGTGGCGATTGACCAGCCGATCCCGAATCCCATGGTGAGCCCGAATCCTTCGATCGGCAACGGCCCGACTCAAAGTCCGACAATTCTTGCCGGACAGCTGCTTCGCCCGTACCCCCAGTACACGGGATTGAGCCTGGGCGGATATGGATGTTGCGGTAGTACGTACAATTCGTTGCAGGCGACTGTAACTCGTCGATTCCAGGGTGGTGGCACGCTGTTGGTGGCTTATACGAATTCCAAACTGTTGAGCAACACCGACACGCTCACCAGTTGGCTCGAAGGCTCGGGCGAAACTGGCGGCGTCGGGCAGGTGCAAGACTATAACAATCTGAATGGCGAGAAGTCGCTGTCGTCTCAAGATGTGTCACAACGTCTGGTCATCAGCTACGTGCTTGATCTTCCCTTCGGGCACGGCAAAACATGGCTTTCCGGCGCCACCGGATTTGAAGACAAAGTTGTGTCGGGTTGGGGAATCGACGGCATAACCACCTTCCAACGTGGTTTTCCGCTCAAGATTACCTGGGCTGGTACTTCCACTCCTCTGGAAGGAGCTGGCTTGGGCATCAGCAACATCCGACCCGATGTTGTCCCGGGATGCAGCAAGGGGGGGAACCGCAGCCTCACTGAGTTTTTCAACGTCAATTGCTTTTCAGCACCTCCGGCGTGGGGGTATGGCACCGAAGCGCGTGTGGATTCCTCACTGCGCGCTCCCGGCATCAACAACTTTGATTTCGCCATATTCAAACGGACGCAGATTACCGAAAGATTCGGGGTGGAGTTCAGAACCGAGTTCTTCAACCTGTTTAATCACCCCCAGTTTGGCGTCCCGGGCACCGGCTTTAACGGTACCTACACGGGCGCGGGGAATAACGGTTTTGGCGAGATTACGTCCGACAACGGCGATGCCAATCCACGCCTGATTCAGTTTGCTCTAAAGTTTATTTTCTAAGTAGTAAAAGTTCGAACGGGCTGGGAAATTTGCCCAGCCCGTTTTTTTTGCTTTCATCAATGCTGCTTTACGAGACGGGGGGTTGCAAGGGCGTCTTCGTTTGATATCCTGTTCTCCAATCTCCATGAGAAATGTTCCTGCCATCGACTACCCCGAAGCCAAGAAAATCGTTGATCTCATCGTGGAGAAGGCCGCGCAGCTGCAGAAATCCATTGTGGTTGCCGTTGCCGACTCGCATGGCGAACTAATCGCGTTCGCGCGCATGGACGGCGCTCCCATTTCCTCGATCCGGGTTGCCGCCAACAAGGCGTGGACCGCTGCGCGGGAACGTAAGCCGACAAAGGAAATTGGAGAAAAGGTGCGCCACCCCGAAAAGGGACACGACATCGCTTACTATGGCGATCCCAGATTCGTGGGTTGGGGCGGAGGCATCCCCATCTGGAAGGATGGCGTCGTTGCCGGCGCCGTCGCTGTCAGCGGCCTCTCGTCCGGCGAGGACATTGAGCTAGCCGCACTTGCCCTGGAACTGATCGGCGCGCAGGCACGGCCATAACGTGCGGCCGTAAGGGTCGGTATTTCCTTGGCGGCTCTAGGCGTCGCGCCCATCGACGCTGACCCACCCACCCGAGGCAGAGGATAGTTCCACGGCGTGCAGGATTCGTTGCACCGCGAGCGCATCTTCAAAGTTCACGTGAAAGGGTTCTTGCCGGGCCATGGAGTTAAGAAAGTCCGCCAGCGTGGCAATGAAGGGATGCTCGTATCCCAGAATGTGGCCGGGCTTCCAGAAGTTCTTTCCATACGGATGGTCCAGACCGGTAACGGCAATGCTGCGTCTGCCTTGCAGACCTGCAGGCTCGGTAGCGTCAAAAAAATCAAGCTGGTTCATCTCGTCTAGAGTAAAACTTAGCATCCCTTTCGACCCGTTGACTTCAAACGTATTTCGATTCTGGCACCCCACGCCATAACGACTTGCCTCGAAGGTGCCAATGCTGCCGTTAGCGAAGCGGACCATCAATAGCGTGGCGTCGTCCACGTCACGGCTGGGAGCAAAAGTATGCATCATTGCAGACAATTCCCTAATTGGCCCATTGAGGTAAAGCGCCATGTCGATGGAGTGAGAGAGCAGGTCTCCGGCCGCCCCCATTCCCGCGTCACTCTTTTTGTAACGCCAAGTGTTCGCTTTGGCAGGATCATTTCCGGATTGATTAAGGTAGAGGGCGCGATAATGAAAGACCTGACCCAAGCGGCCTCGGGCAATGAGTTCCTTCGCAAAAACGACTGCAGGAACGCGCCGGAAGTTAAACCAAACCATATTCGGTGTGTGCTGTACCGCTTTGGTCATTCTTTCGGCTTCCTCGATAGACGAAGCCAGCGGCTTTTCGCAGAGCACGATCTTTCCTGCTTCAGCGGCGGCAATGGCGATCGTGGAGTGCAGCGCGTTGGGGACCGCGATATCGACAGCGTCAATATCTTTTCTCGTGATGATTTTCTGCCAATCAGTCTCGACCTCGCTCCAACCCCATCGCGAAGCCGCCGTTTTCAACTTCGTCCGGTCGCGTCCGCAAATAATCTGGCAGCGAACTTCATAAGGAATGTCGAAGAAATGGCCGACCTGGCGAAAGGCATTCGAATGCACTTTGCCGATGAAACCGGACCCAATCATCGCGACGTTTAATCTTTTTTGGGACATAGGCGCTCCGTATACGGCCAGCAAATCCCGCCGCACACACTATGGACACATTGGGAAAAGATTAAGGCAAGCGATTGATCTGGCTGCCCCCCAGGGATTCGAACCCCGATAACCTGCTCCAGAGGCAGGTGTCCTACCATTGAACGAGGGGGCAACGGATTTATTATCTAGTAGCTCAGCGTTTGAGTCAAAGCAGTATTGGCGCGTGGTCCTCGAGGCCCCATGTCTCTGTTCTTTGCCAACCTTACGGTTTAAGATTCACTTAGGAGAAGATCCATGGCTACTGCCCTCGGCAATATCATTCCCTTGACCAACGACTATAGCGAAATCGCTCGCACTCCTCTCGAAGCCGAGCGCTGCGCGCTTCTCGTGGTCGACATCCAAGAAAAACTTCTCCCGCCAATCTTTCAAAAAGAGCAACTCATTAAGAACTCCCAACTGCTTATTCGACTCGCGGGCATCTTGAAGCTTCCGGCCCTGATGACTACGCAATATGCCAAAGGACTGGGCAATACCGTGCCGGAGATCGCTTCCCTGCTGCCGGAAACGCACGCCATCGATAAACAGATGTTCTCCTGCTTCGGCAGTGACGCGTTTTGCTCCGTGCTGAAGCGACTGCCCGGAAACCGGAATACGGTCCTGATATGCGGAATGGAAAGTCACATCTGCGTGACTCAGACTGCGCTGGGAGCGCTGCGCGAGGGCTACATCGTCCACGTGGCTTCGGATGCGGTGAGTTCGCGTACTGAATGGAATTGGAAGATCGGACTAGAACGCATGCGCGCAGCTGGCGCGGTGATCTCATCCACCGAGATGATCGTTTACGAGCTGTTGCGCTCGTCAGGAGCGCCTGCGTTTAAGGAATTGTTGCCCTATCTGAAGGGCTAGCAACGCGCGGTTCTCCGTTACTCGTCGTCACTCTTTCTGCTTCACCTTGACCACGGTGATCTTGGAGAATCCTTCCTCAAACGATGGCTGCTTCAGTTTCCCCGCCATGCGCCGCATGGCGTCTTCTGGAACCTTGCGTTCGCGGCGCTGGTTGCGTGCCAGACACACTTCGACTGGCACGTCGAAAAAGACCGCCTGGACTTCATAGCCGTAGTCTTTGGCCAGTTTGATCCATCCGCTGCGCTCGTGAGGCGACAGATTGGTGGCGTCGACGTAATTCATCGGACGCTTTGCGATCAACCTCGCCTTTAGCATGGAACGTAGGTTGGAAAAAATCAGATCCTGAAAGCGTTGTTCCGTGGGGTCGTCAAAAAGGAGCGCGCGCAGGAGATCGCTGGAGAGTGGCGTAACGTTGTGGCGTTTGAACCACGAACTCTTGCCGGACCCAGGCAACCCGATCGCCAGCACCACTACGCCTTTGGACGGACGCTGCGGCGGCGCCTCAATTTGGGGCAGTGGTGCAGCAACTGCAGTCCCTTCACGGCCATGCTGGGCGAGCACCGCCGACGCCGGTTCGACTGGGGAAGCGTCATTGCGGCTCCGGCCGCGCCCCCCTCTGCCTCGCCGACGGCGTCGTTTTGCCACATCTCCATTTGCGGGCTCTCGTGGCTGCACCGCCTGAGGCTCAGCCGACATGTCATGGGCTGCCTCCGGCCGCAGCGGGGCCGGAGTCGCCTGCACTACCTCGGCGACCGGCTCTGGGTGGGAAGGCTCGGTATCGTAGAATGCCGGCTGCAGCGGGGCGGGTGCGGCCTCGCTTCCTGCTTTTTGCGGCTCTTTTTTGCGGCGCTTCAGGCGCTCGCTCATCCATTTGCGCATGTCTGGCTTGTAACACACCCGGAGCCTCGTGAGCAACGCATGCCGTCACCAGCGTACCAAGCCGGTTAGCGCGACTTTGCGGGTTCCGACATGCCACCCTGACACTGCGACTGTGGAAAAGCTTAGAGCTTTGCGGGCATCCCTCAGCGACAGTACTCGCGTTTTCAGCAGCCCCGGACCTCGAGTGCCCTTACAATATCCCCATGCCGATCCCCCGCGAGCTTCAAGGCCAGAATTACATCAGCCTCGTGACCTTCCGCAAGAGTGGTGCTGCGATACCTACCCCGATTTGGTTCGCGGAAGAAAATGACAAGATTTGCGTGATGACCCGGAGCGATTCGGGCAAATACAAGCGCATTCGTAACAACTCCCAAGTGCGAGTCGCGCCTTGCAGCATCCGAGGTAAGATCACTGGCCCTGAATTCGAGGCCAGAGCGCGCATACTGCCCGCCGAAGACTGGCCCCGCGCCCGCAGGACGATTCAAAAGAAGTACTGGCTGGCGCGAATTCCCTTCGTTTGGAGCAAGCAGAACATTTACATCGAGATCGATGGCTTCACATCGCGCTCTTAGTTTTCCTCTCACGCATCTTCCCGATCTGGTTCGGAAAAACATCTTGCGAGGACATTTCGCCCCGGTCGCATTTGCTGCGCTTCTCTTTCCCTGTTAACATTTTGTGTTCCCGGCCCCGCAATCTTTTCAGCTGTATCTTCATCATCCTCACGGAGGCAAGATGGCTATCAAAGTAGGCATTAACGGCTTCGGACGCATCGGGCGCAACGTAATGCGCGCATCACTCAAGGATTCGAACATTGAATTTGTCGCCGTCAACGACCTGACCGACCCCAAGACGCTGGCCCACCTGCTCAAGTACGATTCGATTCTCGGCAATCTGCACAACGATATTTCCGCCGGAGCCGACAGCATCACGGTCGACGGGAAGAGTTTTAAGGTGTTTGCCGAGAAGGACCCGGCCAAGCTTCCCTGGGAGTCCGTCGGTGCTCAGGTCGTGCTCGAATCGACTGGCCGTTTCACCGACGCCAATGACGCCAAAAAGCATCTCCGCGGAACGGTCAAGAAGGTCATCATTTCCGCTCCCGCCAAGAATGAAGACGTGACGGTCGTGCTCGGCGTCAATGAACAGGTTTATGACTCAGCCAAACATCACATCATTTCGAATGCCTCTTGCACTACCAATTGTTTAGCACCGATCGTGAAAGTAGTGCATGATAATTTTAAGATTATTGTCGGCTCGATGACGACAATTCATTCTTATACCAACGACCAGGTTATCCTCGATTTCCCTCACAAGGACCTACGCCGGGCTCGCGCTGCCGCGCTCTCCATGATTCCAACCTCAACCGGGGCAGCCAAGGCTCTGAAACTTGTCATCCCTGAGATGGCGGGCAAACTGGACGGTTTCGCAATGCGCGTTCCCACGCCTAACGTCTCGGTTGTAGACCTGGTCGCCCTGGTTGAGAAAAAGACCTCCAAAGAGGAGGTCAACGCTGCCCTCAAAAAAGCGTCGCAGGAAGGTCCGCTCAAGGGCTACCTCGGATACGAAGAGAACGAACTGGTCTCGGCGGACTTCCGAGGAGACTCGCGCTCCTCGATCGTCGATGCGCCCATGACCCTTGTGGTCGGAGGAACCTTGGTCAAAGTGATTTCATGGTACGACAACGAGTGGGGCTACTCCTGTCGCGTTCGTGACCTGATCAACTACATCGGCAAGAAAGGCTTGTAAGGGTGTTTGGAGCGCCGGCATCTTGCCGGCTGTCGCGACGCAGGTTTTGGTCTCGCCGGCAGCCTGTGCGATGCCGGACGGCTGCACTGCATCAAGGAATCCATAATGTCCAAGCTTTCCATCCGCGATCTCAACATCAACGATCACCGCGTTCTCATGCGCGTCGATTTCAACGTGCCCATGGAGGATGGCCGGGTCATGGACGACACCCGCATCCGCGAAACTCTCCCCACAATTGAGTACGCCTTGCGTCATGGCGCGCGGCTCATTCTTGCTTCCCATCTTGGCCGTCCCAACGGCAAGCCCAATTCCAAGCTGAGTCTCAAGCCGGTGGCCGAGCGCCTGCGCATGCTTCTCGATAAGGAACTGGCGCGTGGTGAGAACGTCGGATTCTCTCCCGAATGCGTCGGCCCAGAAGCTGAAGAGATCGCCGGCAAGCTGGAAAAAGGACAGACTCTACTTCTGGAGAATCTCCGTTTTCACGCGGAAGAAGAAGCCAACGATGAGAAGTTTTCCAAACAGCTTGCCAGCCTTGCTGATTTCTACGTGAACGACGCCTTCGGAACCGCCCATCGTGCCCACGCGTCCACCGTTGGTGTCACTAAGTTTGTGAAGAAGTCCGCCGCTGGACTTCTGATGGAAAAGGAACTCCGCTATCTCGGAAAAGCCCTACAGCATCCGGAAGAGCCTTTCGTCGCCATCCTCGGCGGCGCTAAAGTGAGCGACAAAATCGCCGTGATCCGGAACCTGATGAGCAAAGTGGACACTCTGCTCATCGGCGGTGCCATGGCCTACACGTTCCTGAAAGCTCAGGGCGAAGAGGTTGGCAAGTCACGCGTAGAGGGAGACAAACTCGACCTCGCCCGCCATCTTCTGCAGGAGGCCAAGGATCATAAACTGAAGTTCTTGTTACCCGTCGATCACATTGTTGCTGACCGAATCGATGTCAACGCTGTCGTCCACATTGTGAGCAGCGGGCAACCGATTCCGCCAAACATGATGGGCCTCGATATCGGACCGCAGACCGTCGAACTGTTCTCCGAGGAAATTTCTCGCGCCCGCACCATCGTCTGGAATGGTCC
>Ga0210393_10001575_pt1 | contig 19007 bp, 13 predicted proteins | sample IncBWC27OmetaG_FD_160068 | JGI IMG/M metagenome (GOLD analysis project Ga0210393, IMG submission 160068) | Forest soil microbial communities from Barre Woods Harvard Forest LTER site, Petersham, Massachusetts, United States - Inc-BW-C-27-O ... | reverse complement strand
TGGCGATCCCGCCGATCACCAAGCTGGGTCTTTGTCCTGGCTGACTCCGGTTTTGCAAATTCTCTGGCCCTTGCGGCTCTGAGAAAATTCCTACACCCACCATCCTTGCCTGGAAATGCTGGCAACTGTTTCCTACGCTCGCCTCCAGAGGCAAAACTGCGTCGTGGGCGAGGACGTCGAAAAATTGAAACAGCGCCTTTCACTGCTCGATTATCTGCGACAGCAGAATTGGTATCTGGTGAACTCGCTACTACGGTCGACGATGCAGCGAGCGATCAGCCTTCGTCGCGAAGCGTGGCGACAGGGTCAACGCGTGCCGCATGGACGGCCGGAAGAAAGCCCGCCAGCAGGCCAATCAGCGTCGTCGCAACGCACGCAACCGTCAGCGCCCGGGGATCGAGGGGGGACACTTCAAACAGCAAACTTTTCACGACTCTTGTCAGCGCAAAAACACCGAGCATTCCGAGCACAAGCCCAATCAGGATCATACTCAGCGCGTTGCGCAATATGCGTGAGAGCACGTCAAACTGCCGCGCGCCCAACGCAATGCGGATACCGATCTCCCGCCGCTGTTGCGTTACGGCTTGCGAAAGCACGCCGAACAGGCCGATCGCCGTGAGCAGGACAGCGACGGAGGCGAAAGCGCCGATGAGCCAAACCGGTTGGCTGGCTCTCGAAAACGTGCGCGTGCGGACCTGCTCGAGGGTGGCGACATCCCCCGGCGGCAGATTGGGGTCGACTTCGCGGAGGGCTTCGCGAACCCCGGGCATGACGGCTGCGGCTTCGAAACTGGAGCGGATTACAAATCGCATATGCGGGTCTGGTGCCTGCGCGAACGGGACGTACACGACGGCCGGGTCCGCGTCGCCGGGTGATGCGACGCGCTCGCTACGGATGATGCCGACGATCTGAACTTCTGGAAGGAAGTCTATTTTTTCGACGTAACCCGGATAGCTCACGCGAACCGTCTTGTCTACGGGATCCTTCATGCCAGCAACATCCGCCAATCGTGCGGCGAGTGCCTGGTTGATGACCATGACCCGCTGGACCCCGTCCCGGTCTTGACTGGTAATGCCCCGGCCAGCGACTACGGGAATGCCGAGCGTGTCAAAATAACCGGGATCGACACGCTTGAAGCGCACCCAGACAGTTTTGCCTAGCCCGGCGATCTCGATGCCCTCGCCATTCACGATCCACTGCATCGGCAATTGCGTTGAGATTCCCACTTGCACAACTCCAGGAGCGGCCTTCAACCGCTGCACGACGGCCTGATAAAAGAGAGCGGCCTTTTCCGGCGTCGGGTAAGCGCCAACCGGGAGGTCGGTGGACATTGTAATCACATTTTCGATGTGCACCCCGGTATCCAGGCTCTGAAGTTTGAGCAAGCTTTCGAGAAGCAGAAGCGCGCCACAGACCAGCACAAGCGAGACCGCCACTTCGCCAATGACAATGATCTGCCGCACACCGGCAAGCGCTTTGGAGGAGCCTCGGTCCGACAGATTCGAGGACGCCGCAAGATTGACAAAGGATGTTCTGAGCGCGGGTAGCGCGCCGGCGAGCAGGCTGGCTCCCAATGCGATGGCTCCGGCGAAGGAAAGCACACGGAGGTTCAGGCTGACCTCAGCGGTAAAGGGAAGAGACTTGGACAACATTGGCGTCGCAACGCGGATGAGGACATAGGCGACGGCGATCCCAGCGGCGCCTCCCAAAAGGCCCAAGACAAAACTCTCCGTGAGCAACTGTCTAACGAGCCGGCCACGGCTGGCGCCGAGTGCGGCTCGAACGGCAAGTTCCTTCTTGCGTGTGGCACCTTTCGCCAGGAGCAGATTGGCGACGTTTGCGCAAGCGATCAACAGAACAAGGACGACCGCTCCGAGAGCCACGGAAATCGAGCGCCGCAAATCATCGCCGACCAGCAGCCGAGCGAGCGGCCAAACCACGATACTCCCTTCACGAAAGTTGATGGGCTCTAGTTCCAACAGCGCCGCGTGAATGACCTGCATCCGATCGCTAGCCTGGGCTAAGCTAACGCCACTGCGAAGACGCCCGTAGACCGTGAGCCAGTGGATTGCACGCAGTTTCTGGTCAGAAGTAAAGATCAGCGGCTTCCAAAACTTGGTCTGGTCTCGGTCGAAGGCGCCCGGCAGCAGAACGCCGATGATCTGATGCGATTCGCCATCCAGGATCACCCGGCGATTCAAGATTTTGGGGTCGCCGCCAAAGTAGTTTTGCCAGGCTGCGTGACTCAGCACGATCACCGATGCGGCTCCTGGCTGATCGTCTTCCGCTGTGAAGGTGCGACCAAGCTGTGCATTTGTGGCGAACACTTGGAAGTATTCGGCCGTGACCGCCTTACCAGACAGCCGGATCGGCTCGCCATTTCCATCCAGTGTCCCTGAGATCGGCTGCTCTGCCGACATCGCCTCAAAACCAGTTGCCAGCCGCTTCCAGTCGAGAAAGTCTGGCGCGCTGGTCGCGTTGACAACGCCGGGCTTCGGCGCATCCCAGATCCGCACAATCCGGTCAGGCTCTGGAAACGGAAGTGGCTTTAGCAGAACCGCATCGACCACGCTGAACATGGCCACATTGGCCCCGATGCCCAGTGCCAGCACGCTCACCACAGCGGCGGTGAAGCCGGATGCGCGCAGCAGGGACGCCATACCGTACCGGGCATCCTGCAGAAGCGTTCCGATCAACTGTGTACTGCGCTGCGCGCGGTGTTCTTCCTTCACTTGTTCGATTCCTCCCAAGCTCAGACGAGCCAGTCGGCGGGCTGCTTCCGGTGATAAACCACGCGCAATCGCGTCTCTTTCCGCCAACTCCAGGTGGGATGCGATTTCGTTTTCTAACTCGCAGTCCAGCTCTCGCTTGCGCAACAAGGCCAGCAGCCTCTCGATTGCGCGGCGAATGTTCATATCGACGCCTTGAGAAAGCGGGCCACCATTCCGGTTGCTTTTTCCCAGCTATCCACGGCGACGCGCAACTGGCGCCGCCCGGCTCGCGTTAGCGAATAGAATTTGACCTTACGATTCGTTTCGGAAATGCCCCAGTCCCGGCGAATCCAGCCCTCCTGCTCCAGCCGAATCAGGGAGGGATGGACGGAGCCTTGGGACAACTGCAGGACATCTCCAGAAACCTGCTCGATTCGCCGGGCGATGGCATAACCATGCATGGTCCCCATTGCTTCTAGGGTCTTCAGTATGAGAAGGTCCAGCGTTCCGTAGGGTACTTCTGTTTTTTGTTTCGACATGTCGCCTATCGACAGCTTAATTATGGGAGGCTGATGGCTAAATGTCAACAGGTCGCAAGTACTCCTGCCTGGTGCCGCTAACTCTCAACGCAAGGTCCTGATTCTCGTGACGGGGCGATTCCTGTCGTTGTGATTCCGAGTCGAGGTTCCGCGTTCAGTACTGGCGCAGGTCGCAAGTCGGACACTGGCGGTCCTTGCGACATTTCGAACTCTACTAAGGCCTTCCCGAATCATTCTTGAGTTCAGCTGGATCAGCATGGAATTTTATGGCCGAAGCATTGCTGTCGCGCCGCGCCCACTCCTTGTCCTTCTCATCCAAAATTGCGAAGATACCAGTGTAGGTTTTTTCCTCGCGCTCGCGCGGTCCAGCAGCCGACTGCGCAATAGAACCGGTAAAATAGCCTTGGACGGCGCCGCTGGATTCAAAACTGAGCGTTTGAGTAGGCAGCTGCGAGCGGCTCGTCACCAGGATGGTCCACGCCAGCTGGAACGCCGCCCAAACCACAAAAACAAACGACGTGAAGCCGCGCGCATCGAACACACCGAGAAAAAGGCTGGGAACGAAGGGATAGGCCAGCGGCAGGGCAAGCGCGAGAATTCCAGCGAGGCAAATCTGGAATCGCAGAAGATAAGCGTATTCAACCCAAAGCAAGACAGAGTCCGCTGGATACGGGAACACGCGAGCGAAGATGAGCAAGAAAGAAAGAGCGAAGCCATACGCGGCGTAGACCATTACCTGCGGAGTCCCGAGGCCCAGGAGTGTCAGCACACCCGAAACAAAGAGCGCTATTGCTGTCAGGCGATACAGACGGCCTTTCTGCAACCACACCAGAACGCCGAGAAGGCCCAGTGTAGCTCCGAGCAGCGCCCATTTGAAGAAGGAGAAGTCCCGTGGCAGGAGACCCGTCCATGGACGAAGAACTCGCAACGCGAGCGAGTCCTTTGAATATTTCCAGGTTCTCCCCTACATCGAGTGCGGCCGAAGCGAAAATGAGTCCGATGACCGTCCATTTCGTCCAGCGGCCATCTAGGGTGTGCGCGAAAAGAATGAAAACGAGCAAGTACAAGACGATAAACAGAAAATCCATCCGCGTATTCAAGCGAACGAGGCGAAGGTTGTGCGCGACTTTGTCTGACTCAGCTCCTTCGGTCGTCACGGCCACAAAGCACTCGGGCCGCTCGGACAACTCCACGTCCAAAATTGGCTTTCCGCTAAAGTAACAGCCGACCGGCACATGGTCGGCCGCAGCGATGCCATTCGCTTCGACGCCCATGGCCACACTCCAGACCATCAAGAGGGCTGGGCACAGGAATTACCTCGGAGGTATTGCCGGCTACACTACCGTATAGCTGCAAATAGCCAGCCACATCGTCTCCGCCACTCTACCCAAGCAACATGTCTGCATCGTTTCGTTCACGGAATTAACTGCCGCAGGGCTTGGCTCACACCGCGCCACGCATTCAGGGCTTGCTGTTCTGCAATCGCGAGATGCGACCGGACGGCAACGACAAACTCCTTCACAAGATGCTGAGGCTGTTGCTCCACCGGTTGAACATGTATTCACCCGGCAAAGCGTTCCCCGCAATCCGCCACATGCAAGAAGCGTCTTGCTCGAATCCGGGGCTTCGATCATTCAGGTCCAAAAGCAGCCGCGGCGCACGTCGGCAACGACCACTTTAAATATTTACGGCCACGTTCTGGGCGATTCACAACGCTGGGCAATCAAAGAGCTGACGCGAGCGTTCGTTACTTATGTTCACAGATAATAAGGATACGGGCAGATTGTTTTATACTCTAGGTACTTACGCACATCTACCTAGAGTTTGATACACTGGACGCGAGACCAACCATGCGTACAACCCATACCGACCGACTTCTTTGCCTTGCCGTCGAACGCCAGATCGTTCGTACCCGGGACGCGCGCGCGCTGAGCATCCCCTCGAATTATCTTGGACGTTTGGTCCACAAGGGCCTTCTCAAGAAAGTCCGGCGCGGTATCTATACTTCACCCACGTTCTCGGATACCGAGAATGCCACGCTCGTCGAGGCGGCCTCTCAGCTCTCAAAGGGTGTCGTCTGTCTCCTCTCCGCGCTCCGCTTTCACGACATCACGACCCAGTCTCCGCGTGAAGTTTGGATGGCCATTGGACAAAAATCCTGGGCTCCCAAAAGCCCTTCAATATCGATTCGCTTTGTCCGCATGTCCGGACAATCTCTCAGCTTCGGAGTAAAGGAATACGAGACTGGCGGCACAATGGTACATGTCTTCAATCCCGCAAAGACCGTGGCCGACTGCTTCAAGTTCCGCAACAAGATCGGACTGGACATCGCCATAGAGGCCCTCCGGGAATCGCTGAGGCGGAAGAAGGCTTCCATGGACGAACTCTGGGCCGCCGCCAAAGTATGCCGCGTCGCGAACGTCATGCGCCCGTACATGGAGTTCCTCTAAGTGACCGAGCGCTCTCCGAGAAATCTTCCGGCATCGATACCACGACGCTGGAGGCTAACGCGGCCAAGCGCTCGATTTTGAGGCGGGACACGGGCGAGGACTAGGAAGAGTTTCTGCGGCGGCTAGTGGAGGAATCGGGCATCGCCACGCCGACTCCGGAGCAACTGGCGAAGCTGGATCGCAATCGCGCGAAAAGGGATCGAATGAAGATCGGGTGAATCCGCACGATGAGGAGGCGGGGATCACCAAGCTGAAAGATGGGCGCACACACCTGGCGTATAAGGCCGAGGAAGAAAAAGAATGTCGAATGACATGTGGTGGCTGAAAATTGGGCTTGCCGATTGAGAAGAGTCACTGTTAGTAGAAGGCGCGAGGCGCCACGCTATTGCTCGTCTGATTTGCAGGAGCTTCTAGTCTAGCCAACCGGTGGGTATAAAGGGAGATGGAACAAATGCGTTTGGACTCTTCCACTTTTCGGCAGGTGACGATATGGGCGTTGTACGCAGCGATCGCCTTGCCCGTTATTTACTTTGGAACGCAGCTGGTTGCCGCGCCCTTCTACCCGGAATACAGCTTCTCGCAGAACACGGCGAGTATGCTGGGAACGACGGACTCCAACCATCCGTGGATATTCAACCTGGGGGCGATGCTGACTGGAGTGGCGGGACTGGTCGGTGCGTTTGGACTATTTCGGGCACTCCGGACGGTGACTTGGACGGCGTTGGCAGGGCTTGTGGCACTCTCCGTTGTCGCCAATGGTGTGCTTTCACTGAAAGCCGGAATGTTTCCGATGCCTGATCCACGGCATGCTTCCTGGCAGTTCCTGATGCCGGCGATCCTTGCTACGCCGTTGCTGTTGTTGGTTGCCTTGTGGCGGCAAGGCGTGGCCTTGAGGACTTATCTGCTTTGTAATATCGTTGCACTGATGTTGATGGTGCCGCTGATGATGCACAGGATGGCACCGGTGTTTGCGGAGGGGACGATGCAACGGCTGTTTGCGCTGGCAGTATTCGTGCCGGTCGGGGTAGCAGGGTATGCGCTAGTCCGCGGGGTGACTAGCAAGATTGAGTGAAGTACACTTCGCTCCTATTCCTAAAAATCAGTTGGCCATAAATCCCTTCTCTAACAATGTCGGCGCTGTCAAGTTCTTTGCGAGCGTACTAACCCGTGCACTCCGAGGAGCGCGCCATTTCGCTCTAGCTGAACAACCGCCATATCCAACCAAGCAACGCTCGCAATCGTTTCAGGTGCGGAACTCAGTCCGACCCATCCGTGTCTTTGGTCGCTTGCGCGATCATGATTCCTAGTTCAAACCCCTCAGTGAAGAGGAGCCGGACGCTCAATCATTACGTCGGTGATTTACTGCACACAAACGAATCCCCAGCCTTCGAGCCATTCGTCAGCTACTGTTGAGAAAAATTCCCGCTCTGCTTCTCCGCTGCGGTACTAATCTTCTTCATTGCCGGTCTCCTTTATTCCTTGCGCTTCGAGCGCGTCGATAAATTGGGAACTTACAGCCTCCCGTCGGAGACCGGCCTTCTCATCCCAACTGGTTAAGTAAACCATCCCCATTCCGTGCGCAAAACCGGGTTCCCCTTCAAAGCAGGTTACTTACGGTTAAGCCCGTCACTGATCATGCATGGGCTTGCAGTGAACATAAGTCCTTTGAGGTAGCAACACTTACAAAAAACGAGGGAGAGGTCCAACGATTCCCCTTGCAGGCGACCCGTCGATTTCCCTCGGCCGCACAAGACGTTAGGTCCTCTCTTCGTCTCAAGATCAGGCAAGCAGGTACCTAGCGGACCGACTCGGCCCTTTGCTTTCGCCGGAACAATTCCGCTCGAAACTCGTAGTCACAATTGTTCGGCCAAACCCTCGGTAAAGGATAACCATGGAAATGAATACCATCGCCTCTCTCGACACCACATTTCGCGACTTCAAATACGCCCTCCGCACCCTCGCCCGTACTCCCGGCTTCACTGCCATCGCTATCCTCACGCTCGCGCTCGGCATAGGTGCCAACACCGCCATTTTCACCCTCCTCGACCAAATCCTCCTCCGTCTCCTTCCCGTCAAAAATCCCCAGCAGCTCGTTCTCCTTACCATACGCGGCCATAACTACGGCAGCCACTTGGGCGACAACGCCATTTCCCACCCCATGTTCCGCGATTTCGCCGCCCACAACGAAGTTTTCTCCGACATGTTCGCGCGTTTCCCCTTCTCGGCCAGCCTCTCATTTAACGGGCAGGCCGAACGTGTCGATCTCGAACTCGTTTCCGGCACCTACTTCTCTACCCTCGGCCTCAATCCCTATCTAGGCCGTATCTTTACCGTCGAAGACGACCGCCTCCCCGACGCCTATCCCTATGTCGTCCTGAACTACGCCTACTGGCAATCTCGCTTCTCCTCCGATCCGCAAATCATCGGCAAGACTATCACCCTCAACAACTACAACATGACCGTCGTCGGGGTCCTTCAGCCTGGCTTCGACGGCGTCGAACTCGGCCGCTCGCCCAAACTCTTCGTCCCCATCATGATGGAGAAGGAAGTTCTCGTCGTTAATCCCACCGACATGCTTCACGAGCGCCGCAACCGCTGGGTCAATACCTTCGGCCGGCTCAAGCCCGGCATCGCGCGCGAACAAGCCAAGGCCTCGCTGCAGCCCTTCATGCATTCCATGCTCGAAATGGAAGTAAAAGACGAAGCGTTCGCTCACGCCTCGCCTTACGATCGCGAACAATTTCTGAAATGCACGATTGACGTTCTGCCCGGCTCGCAAGGCCGCTCCTATGCCCGCCAATCGCTTTCCACGCCGCTCTGGGTGCTCATGGCGACCACCGGCCTCGTCCTGCTCATCGCGTGCGCCAATCTCGCCAATCTTCTTCTCGTTCGCGGCTCCGCACGCAAAAAACAAATCGCCATCCGTCTTGCCATGGGTGCAACCCGGCCCCGCATCATTGCGCAGCTTCTCATCGAGAGCCTTTCGCTCTCCGCGTTCGGCGCGCTCGCCGGCTTGGCCCTCGCCTATTGGGCAGACAAAGCCCTCATGGCCGCCTATCTTCCGTCCGACTCCGGCGGCCTCAAAATCTCAACGACTCCCGACCTTCGCATCCTTCTCTTCACGCTCGTCGTCACCGTTCTGACCGGCGTTTTCTTCGGGCTTCTTCCCGCTCTTCAAACCACCAAGCCCAATGTCGCCGACACGCTCAAAGATGAAGCCGCCGCGCTTGTCGGCGGCGGCCACGGCGCCCTCAGAAAATTTCTCGTCATCGCACAAGTCACGCTCTCGCTTCTTCTCCTGATCGGCGCGGGCCTGTTTACTCGCAGCCTCGGCAACCTGCGCAATCTTGGTCCGGGGTTTTCACCCCAAAATCTGATCGGTTTTGAAATCGATCCTTCCTACAGCGGGTACACCGTTGCGCGCCTGAAGGCGTTTTATCCTCAATTGCTGGACTCTCTCTCTTCCCTCCCGGGCGTGAAATCGACCGGATTGGCCAGCCAACGCATCCTCGAAGACGGCGAATGGGACAGCACTATGACTGTCGAAGGTTTCAGCCCGCCCACTCCCGATGCTCATCCCGAACCCTCCATGAATGAGGTCAGCCCCAACTATTTCGCCACTCTCGGCGTTCCCATCGTCAATGGCCGCGACTTCCGGCCCACCGACACGCACGAAATCAAACACCATCCCGAAAAAAAAGGCGACATGGGCTGGGAACCTGCCGTCGTCATGATCAATGAGACCTTCGCGAGAAAATATTTTCCCGGCCGCGACCCCGTCGGTCTTCACGTAGGTCTTGGTTCCGATCCCAGCACTCCCGCCGACATGGAAATCATCGGCGTCGTGAAAGACATCAAGTACACCAACTTGCGCGACGAAATTCCTCCGCAGGCTTACCTGCCGTACATGGCGGACCGCTTTATCGGCGGCATGGTAATCTACGTTCGCACCACCGCCGATCCAAACTTGCTCATGACCTCAATCCGCTCCAAAGTGCGCGACCTCGACGCCAACATACCCGTCTTTGCAATGCGCACCACCGAAGTGCAAATCAACAACTCGCTCTCCAGCGAGCGCATGATCGCCAGCCTCTCCGCTGTTTTTGGTTTTCTGGCCACGCTTCTCGCCGTCATCGGACTCTATGGCGTCATTGCCTACACCGTCGCGCAGCGTACCCGCGAGGTCGGCATCCGCATGGCTCTCGGCGCCGCACAAGGCAATATCATCTGGATGGTGATGCGCGAAGTCCTCATTCTCGTAGCCATCGGTGTCGCTGCCGGAGTGCCCGCGTCCTTGGCCCTCACCAAGCTCGTGCAGAGCCAGCTCTTCGGCCTCTCGCCACACGATCCCGCAACTCTCGTCATCGTCACGATTGCCTTGGCTTTCGTCGCCTCCGCTGCGGGCTACGTTCCCGCGTGGCGCGCCAGCCGCCTCGATCCAACGAAAGCCCTCCGCTACGAATAAATCATCGAGCTCGCCCAATGACCGGTTCGTGTGTTCTCTCCCTTGAAAGGGCGTTGGCGATGGCCGACACGAGCCAATTCTGGTCACAGCCGGAGAAATTCCCATTGCTTCCTCGTTTTTCTCCGTTTTGCCAATTTCTTCTTGCGTGGGTCGTTCTCTACGATTCTCGAAGTCCGCATACGCGGGTTGTTCCGGCGGAGATTCCGACTCCCTAGTTGGAATCTAGGCGCGGATCAGTATCCCGGATTGCTCCCTGTGGCTCCCTCTTTTCATTTTTTCAGCTGGTTCGTCAGACCGAGTCGTTGATTCTCTTGGCGGAGCCCACTGCGTCCAGGAAGTCCATCCATCGAGATCTCTTGCGGCCGAATGGTCGGCTTTTTGTACCAGGGTTCGCCTTTGCCTGATGCAAAGTGCTTGGTGCTACAACCAATACACATAACCAGAATTACAAACATCACTTGGGGTGGCTACTTCAAGCGCGGGAGCAGCACATTCCGCTCCGGGGGACACGGCATGAACTACAGCGCATCCAAAGGCCAACGCTACATCTGTTCGAACCCACACTGCCGTTGCGAGATGGAGGTGCGCGCCGCTCCCGGCTCCGAGGCCATCACCAACCCGCGATGTGTGTGCGCCTCGCCCATGAAATGGCCGTACCAGAAACCCACAATCACCAAGGTCACACGAAGGGAGGCGAGGAAAAACTTCGGAAACGAAGCACTCGACTGAAGCAACACGTCCGGGGACCGCTCGGCGGATTCTCTGCAGAAAGGCATTAACGAGGTGCCCCCCTATGGAACGCTTCGTCAGAGATTTTGGTTTTTTCGTCTCCCTGCTGCTCTTGCCCGCCGGAGTCTATTGCTTGCGTGTGGGGAGCGAAAACCGCGGGTCAGACGCCACTCTCTTTCTCATCGGCGGCGCGGCTCTCGCTTCCGGCGGTTTCCTGGCCATCTGTTCTTCCATCCAGAAGCACTTCCTCATGCGGAATTACGTGCGCCATGCACACGGCAAAGAGCGGCAAGAAACGTCCGAGCCGGTCGCCCATGAACATTGGCCCTCCGCAGAAGAACAAACCAGCGGGCGAACACCTTTCGCGGAATCGTCTGCTGCGTATCGAACGCCGCGAGTCGGGGTTGTGGGCTATCGCCGTCGTGATCACGGGACTTCTCACGGCGGGCCTGGCATCCTTCCTCGCCCCTCTCTTGCATTCGAACGAAACCTGGGAGGCTCACATCACTTTGCAACAGGCCATCTGGGGGCTCGTCGGCATGGTGCAGCTGTTCGATCTCTACAGCATCTACCAGCAGCTCCAGATTCACCGCATTCGGAGGCAGCTGTTTGAAAGCCAGGAACTGTTCCGGCTGATCATGTACCTAACCGATGCACACCTCTCCGAGGGAATGGGCTGCTGATTAAGTTCCACTTGGGCGTTTAGTTTGAATGCATAGGTAGGACGAGGAGCGCTTGGTGTACAAAAGCTGAACTCAGCTGACGCTGATTCGGACCATTTGCCGTCACGCTAGCGTCAGCGCCTACTCCCAATTTACGCAATAACTTCCGTTTTTGGGGAGCGCAACAAACTAGATGAAACATTCGGGCCACTTCTTCGTCTTTAATAGTGGGGGCTAAGCCGGCAATCTTACTTTTCATTCACCCGGCCCCGGGGGATCCTGTCAATGCGCACATTCTTAGCGCATCTGAAGCAAGTCTTTCGCCGCCTGGCTCACGCCCCGCTCTTCACTGCCTTCACACTCATCACCCTCGCAGCCGGCGTTGGAGGCAACACCGTGGTCTTCAGCGTTCTCGAAGGCGTCCTCCTCAAACCTCTCCCCTACCCGAAACCCAACGAGCTCATCGGTGTCTGGCACACTGCCCCCGGCGTCAACATCACCGACCTCAACATGGCTCCCTCGAACTACTTCATCTATCGCGAACAAAATCAATCCTTTCAGGACGTTGGCATCTACAACCAAGATGCTGTCAGCATCACGGGTCTCGCCGAACCCGAACGCCTCGCGGCTCTTGACGTTACCGACGGCACTCTGCCTTTGCTCGGCATTCCGCCCATGTTGGGGCGTTCCTTCACTCATCAGGACGATTCGCCTGGCGCACCCGACACCGCAATCATCACGTATGGTTTCTGGAAAAAGAAATTTGGCGGCTCCAGCTCCGTCATCGGCCAATCCATCACGCTGGATGGCAAGCCGCACGAGATTATTGGGGTCCTTCCCCAACGCTTTCATTTCCTCGATTGGAACGATTCCTCCGTGATCCTTCCGTTAAGATGGGACCGCAGCAAGACCAATCTCGGCAATTTCAGTTATGAAGGTATCGCTCGCCTCAAGCCCGGCGTCACCATGGAGCAAGCGAACGCCGACATCGCTCGCATGTTGCCGATCGTCTCGCGCACTTTCCCCGCGCCTCCCGGCTTCAGCGCCAAGATTTTTGAAGACGCCCGCATCGCTCCGAATCTCCGCCCCTTAAAGAACGACGTCATCGGCGACGTTGGCAGCACTCTCTGGGTCCTCATGGGCTCCATCGGCCTCGTCCTGCTTATCGCCTGCGCAAACGTCGCCAACCTCCTGCTCGTGCGCGTCGAAGGTCGCCGCCAGGAACTCGCCGTTCGCTCCGCGCTGGGCGCCAGCCCCTTCCGCATTGCCGGCGAACTTTTTCTCGAGAGCATCACTCTCGGCTTCTTCGGCAGCGCCATCGGATTAGGTCTCGCCTACGCCGCCTTGCGCGCCATCGTCGCCATCGCTCCCGATGGCCTCCCGCGTATCAACGAAATCGGCATCGACGGCCCCGTCCTGCTCTTCACATTCATCATCTCCATTCTCGCTAGCGTGCTCTTTGGCTGCATTCCCATTTTCAAATATGCAGGCGTTCGCCTCAGCACCGGCATTCGCGAAGGCGGCCGCGCCAACAGCGGAAGCCGCGAACAGCATCGCGCGCGCAGTGTTCTCGTGGTCGTGCAAGTCGCACTCGCGCTGGTTCTCCTCATCTGCTCGGGCCTGATGATCCGCACGTTTCGCGCGCTCACCCACGTCGATCCAGGTTTCTCTCGACCCGCTCAGGTGCAAACTTTCCGCATCGGCATTCCGCCCATTCAAATCAAGGACAACGAAAGCGTGGTACGCACGTTTGACGCTATCCGCAGCAGAATCGCCGCGATTCCCGGCGTCTCTGCCGTCACCATATCCACGTGGTTTCCCATGGATGGCAACTCCAGTAACGACCTCGTCTTCGCCCAGGATCGCGCCTACTCGGAAGGCCAAATTCCACCGGTTCGCAGCTTCGCTTTCGTTATTCCAGGTTTTTTTGAAACCGAAGGAACTCCCCTGGTTGCAGGCCGTGATTTCACGTGGACAGACATCTACAAGACGCTTCCTGTTGCTATCATTTCTGAAAATTTCGCCCGCGAGTATTGGGATTCGCCCGCCAACGCCATTGGCAAACGCATTCGCGTCGCTACCACCGACGATTGGCGCGAAATTATCGGTGTGGCTGCAAATGTTTATGGTGACGGCGTCAACAAAACCCCTTCATCCATGGTCTATTGGCCGATCATGCGGGTTAATTTCCAAGGCCAGGCGCACGACGTGGCAACTTACACGGGCTTCGGCATTCGCAGCCCGCGCGCGGGGTCTGAAGCCTTCCTAAGAGAAGTCCGCGAAGCTGTCTGGTCGGTGAATCCCAATCTTCCGCTCTCTCGCGTTCACACTTTGGAGTATTACCATTCCCTTTCGATGGCTCGAACTTCTTTCACGCTCATCATGCTTGCGGTTGCCGGCGGCATGGCTCTGCTCCTCGGCGTCGTCGGCATCTACGGCGTGATCTCCTGCTCCGTTTCGCAGCGCGTCCGCGAAATTGGCATTCGCATGGCTCTCGGCGCGCAACAGCAATCCGTCACCGGCATGTTCATCCGCCACGGACTTATCCTTACGGGCATCGGCGCAGCGTTTGGCCTCGTCGCCGCTGTAATCGTCATGCGACTCATGTCCTCGCTCCTTTTCCACGTCAATCCCGTCGATCCCCTGACCTACGGCGCCGTAACCCTGGGACTGGTGGCCACGGCCTTCGGCGCGAGCTATCTCCCCTCGCGCCGCGCCGCCACGATCGACCCCGTCGAGGCGCTCCGCGCCGAGTAGTCCGGCCATGCCAAACCTGTAGGGGAGGGGCTCGCCCCTCCCGCTCAATCCCGGTTGCAAGGTCCGACTTTTCGATGCCGTTAACGCGACGGACGAAGGAGCGCGAGCTCTGGATGCTTCTATTGATTGGCTTCGAGACTGGCAGGAGGTCACAAACTCAATCTTCTGTCGAGGATCACTCGCTGGTCTGAGACAGCAAATGGAGGTCTGGTTCTATCTGAAATAGGAACCACGGCTGAGAGGCAAACGCACGCGGCGAAGAATCACAAAGGATTTACACCATGCACAATCAGGGAGTCTTTCCGCATGTAGCCCTAAACAAACGCCTTGACGCGATGCGGCATTAGTACCACAATGTGATTCTAATCATGCTTGGAGAATTCGAATATTTGTTGATCACGGCGGCGGCTGGGCTTGGAGATGACGCCTACGGCGTGGCCATTCGTGAAGAAATCGAAGCGACGACGGGACGAAAGTGCTCCATTGGCGCGCTCTATACAACCATCGATCGTCTCGAAACAAAAGGTCTGCTGAAAACGTGGATGGGCGACAAAACGCCGCAACGGGGTGGCCGCGCCAAGCGCATGGTTCGCGTGACGCCTAAAGGCGTATTAGCCGCGAAGGACTTCTACGATGCGGTGACGCGTGTGAGCCGTGGAGCGTCATGGGTGGCGAACCGAACGAGGAGCGCCTCATGACGAGCACCGGCTGGTCGTTCGTCGAGGTTGCTGCCCGACTGCTGGCGCGCGACGAGCGCGAAGCCGTCCTGGGCGATTTGGTGGAAGCGGACGAAAGCGCCTGGCAAGGACTGTTCGGTGTGCTCGGCCTGGTGTTCCGGCGGGAAGCCGTCGTTTGGAAGAGTTGGCGGCCATGGCTGGCGGGATTCGGAGTAGCCCTTCCAAGCAGCTTTCTCCTCATGGGATTCTCGCTGTCTGTCAGTTGGAGTTATCTGACCATACGATGCCCCGAGCTTCTCCAGAAGTCGTCCCTGACACTGAGCTCCGGATCCCTGGTATTGCTGTGCCAGGCACTCCTTCTGATCGGCTGGTCCTGGACGGGCGGTTTTGCAGTCGGATCGTTGTCGCGGCGGACTCTTTGGGCTAGCACGCTACTTTGCTATTCGCCGTGTTTGTTTTGTTTGTCGAGATTCCGTGTCGAATCCCTATCGAGGTTTTGCCTGCTTCTCTTTTTGGTGCCCGCGATCTGGGGAGTTCACCATGGTTTGCGAATCTCAAGGATGAAGCCGGGCTGGGCCATAGCGCTGGCAATAACCATCACAGCTTTGATGCTTCCGGGCTGGAGCAGGGGAGATCATCACTGGTGGGCACCGCCTCGGTGGACTCTGGATTGGGTTTTGTGCTGGCCAGCGTGGTATCTGGCCGCGACGGCACGGCGAGCGAGCAGAAAGGCTGGATTGGGAGGCAGCGGCGGCCTGTGGAGCGTGCACACAGAGTCCAAGACATCAGAGCCCGCTTGATGGACTGGCGAGATCTGGCCAAGGAGGGAAAAACATGGCGAGTGAACTCACCTTAACCGTGAACGGCGCGAAGCAAGTTGTGTCAGCGGCGCCGGAGACACCTCTGATTTTCGTACTTCGCAATGAACTGAAATTGAGCGGTCCCCGGCTAGGCTGTGGGATGGCCCAGTGTGGCTCGTGTTCTGTGCTGCTTGATGGAGAGGAAATTCGCACATGCATCACCCCGGTCTCTTACGCCGTGGGCAAGCAAGTGACGACGATTGAAGGATTGCCCGCGGTTTGGGCAGTAGAAAAGAAGTTGAGCGCGGCAGACGCTGCGAAAACGCTGCATCCTGTACAGCAAGCGTGGATTGACGAACAGGTGCCGCAGTGCGGCTACTGCCAGAGCGGGATGATGATTGCCGCCGTGGAACTGCTGGCCAAGAATCCGAATCCGACCGTGGAGCAAATCAAAGATGCGTTCACGAACAAGCCGCCGTCACCGCATTTGTGCCGCTGCGGCACTTATGCGGCGATCATCGATGCCGTGCAACGCGCCGCCAAGGCCATGAAGGACTGAGGGGAGTCCATGCCATGACGGTGAAAACAGAAATGTCCAGCGATTCCCCACTTGCAACGACGCTTACGCGGCGCGGCTTCGTCAAAATCGGCGGCGCTTTATTTGTTTCATTCGCCCTGCCAGCGGGATTTCGCACCCACAGTGCCGGAAGCCAGGTTTCACACCAGACAAACCAACTCGACGCGACGTTGCTGGGGTCGTGGCTTGAGATCCGAAGCGACAATACGATTCTAATGCGCACGGGCCGGACCGAGACAGGTACCGGGATGAGCGGATATTACGCGCAGGCGATTGCCGAGGAATTGAGCGTCCGGCCGGAAACGATCTCGCTCATCATGGGCGACACGGACAAGACGCCGGACGGCGGATACTCTGCTGGTTTCCTGAGCGGAATGGTCAACGTTCGCAAGGTCGCCGCGTACACCTATCAAGCACTGCTGGGGCTGGCGGCAATGCAACTCGGTGTTCCCGTCGAAAACCTTAGCGTCGTCGACGGTGTCGTGTCGGGCGGCGGAAAGAGCATCCGTTACGGACAACTTGTCGAGGGGCAGCACCTTGATTTGAAGATTCCGGTTACCGGCGAGTTAGCGAAGGCCGCTCCAGGAAAATGGGTGGGTGTGGATGGGCTCGACGGTCTCACAGTGACCGGCGACCCGCCAATGAAACCGCTCAATCAGTGCAAGGTGATGGGCACGTCTTTTCCCGTGCCCGGCATTCCCGACAAAGTGACCGGTAAAACGCAATGGAGCTGCGACGTCACGTTGCCCGGGATGCTTCATGCTCGAATGATTCGCCCCGCAACGCTTGGTTCCACCCTGATTTCCGTTGGCGCAATGGACAAGAAACAGTTTCCAACCGCAGAGATTATGAAGAAGGGCAATCTCGTCGCCGTCGTTTCTCCCAATGAGTGGGAAGCCATTAGCGCGGCGCGCGCCGTTGCCGCTGGAACGAAGTGGACCGACTGGGCCGGTCTGCCGGGTAGCGAGAACGTCACGAAAACGCTTCGCGCGTACAAATGGAATACACCCCCGCAAAGCCGCGGAAATGCGGCCGACGTTACCGCCGCGCTAGCGAAAACTACGAAGAAAATTTCTGCGTCCTACGAACAGCCTTATGTGAGGCACGCGCCAATTGGCCCGTTCGTCGCTGTCGCCGATGTTCGCAGTGATGGCAGTGTGACCGTGTGGACGCATTCGGCCCAGTCACAGGGCCTACGTGCACGCATTGCGTATATGCTGGGAACCACGCCGGAGCAAGTCGTAGTTCGCTGGCTGGATCACTCCGGCCAATACGGACGCACAACGTTCGGCGGCGATGGCGCAGAAAGCGATGCCGTAATTCTCTCGCAATTGACCCGCAAACCCGTGCGCGTCCAATGGACCTTGCAGGAGGACATGATGTGGTCGAGTGTCTCTCCAGCCTGGGTATCCGACATCCACGCGGGTCTCGACGCGAGTGGCCGCATTACCGCGTTGCACAGTTTGTTTTACTCACCCCACATGATGGATCCGCGCCCTATCGGCGCACTTCTTGCTGGGATGCCTTGCAGCGCGTCGCAACCAGGTGGATGGGTCGCCACGGGATGGGTCTATGACAAAATTCAAAACAGGCTGGAAGATGTGTATGGAATGCCGAACCTCGGAGCGGAGACGGCATCGGGTGGATTGCGTGGCAATATCATGCGAACGCCGGGACAGCGGCAGCAAAATTTTGCTCTGGAAGGATTGATGAACGAAGCGGCAGCTGCGGCAAATAGGGATCCCATTCAATTCCGTTTGGATCACACAACCGACGAGCGGCTGATCAACATTCTCAAAGCCACGGCCCAAGCCGCAGGCTGGGAACCACGATCTTCACCTCACTCGCAGGCGCGAAAAACCGGAAGCACACTAGTGAATGGTCGCGGGGTGTGCGTCATGCTCCGCGAAAATGCATATTGGGTAGGCATCGCTGAAATTGCGGTTGTTCCAGATACGGGCGTTATACGGGTTACGAAATTCGCTATCGGTGGCGAACCAGGGAAAATTATCAACCCACGCCAATTCGGCCTATGCATGAAAAGCGGTGTCGTCATGGGCCTCAGCGAAGCGTTGAAAGAAGAAGTCACCTTCGATAAATCAAAAGTGACCAGCACGAATTGGGATCGCTACAAGATTCTCACCATGGAAGAAATGCCCGAAATCAAAATTGTCGCTCTCTCGCGAGACGACAAAAATTTCGGCGGCGGCTCGGAAGGCGCCAATGCCGTGTGCCCTCCGGCAATTACCGCAGCGTTCTTCGATGCAACTGGGGTCCAAGCTCGCAGGATTCCGCTGACACCCGCGTACGTGATGACGCTGCTCAAAAGCTAGTGTCGAGCATCACAATCGGCAACTGAACTTCTGAGAGTTAAGCAAATCACTTTCAGATATTCTGGCAGTCTCAATTGCTAGCGGGATAACTCCCGTTATGTCGGTTATAACCGGAAGTAATCGCCGCAAAACGCTGGAGACACCCGGAGTGCGGGGAGTGGCCAATCAGGACCGGCTTATTGGCTGGACACTTCCAGTTTTTTCAGCACGTCACGGGCATTTTCATTTTGAGGATTGAGATCGAGTGACTTCTTGTAGTTTTCAACGGCCAGCGCCTTCTCGCCTTGCTTCAAATACGCCTCGCCGA
>Ga0210393_10001574_pt1 | contig 19014 bp, 15 predicted proteins | sample IncBWC27OmetaG_FD_160068 | JGI IMG/M metagenome (GOLD analysis project Ga0210393, IMG submission 160068) | Forest soil microbial communities from Barre Woods Harvard Forest LTER site, Petersham, Massachusetts, United States - Inc-BW-C-27-O ... | reverse complement strand
GATATTGACAAGGTCACCGGAAAGCGCGTGACGTTCGCGGCCTTCCCCTGGCGCTGGAAGAAAGGAGACGGCTGCATCGTCCGCTTGGTCGCTATCACGGATCCGAGCGGCAAATTCAGAATTGAGACCGGTAGTTCCGAGTAGGCTGGGCCGCTATGCAGATCACTCGTTTTGCGGATGCGCGCCGTTACGACGCTCCCAAACACTTCGACATGCGTTCCTTGCGCCTGCAGGGATTCGACCTGACCGCATCCAAGTTTGCCTGGGTCGGACTGTCGCATTTTCTGCCGCAAGGCGGCGCGGAAATGGATGCCGGCCCGCTGGAGAAAATCTATGTGGTATTGGCAGGCGAAGTGACGATCGAACTGGGCGACGGAACGGTCCATGTTCTAAAGCCGCTCGATAGCTGTCACATTCCCGGCGGGGAGGCACGCTCGATCCGCAATCTGGGCAACGACATCGCCACGATGTTGGTCGTCATGCCGCATCCGCATCCTCGGCCATGACGCTACCCGTCATCAGCCCGGCCGGACTATTCGATGTGCGCGGAAAATCAGCGCTGGTGGTCGGTGCTACAGGAGCCTTTGGCAAGGTGGCGTGTGCGACGCTCGGCGCGGCCGGCGCCCGACTGACCGTGGCGGCCGGCAACGCCGCGGAGCTCGCGACGCTGACGCAGGAACTTCAATCCGCCGGCTGCCAGTCGACAGCCGTGGCGAAGCGCTCAAACAGTGAAGCAGACGCTGCGGCCATCGTCGAGGCCGCCGTCGCCGCGCATGGTGGCGTGGACATTCTCGTCGTGGCGTCCGGCATGAATGATGTCTCCCCTATCGTCGATATGTCGCCCGAGCGCTTCGGCCGGGTCATGCAGGCCAATGTCGAGGGGGCGTGGCTGATTGCACGTGCGGTGGGACGGCAAATGATCGCGCAGGGCCGCGGCGGAAAAGTCGTGTTCACTTCCTCCGCGCGCGGCAAGCTCGGCCACCCTGCTGGATACTCGGCCTACTGCGCTTCCAAATCCGCCGTCGACGGCATGACCAAGGCGCTGGGCTGCGAATGGGGTAAGTACGGCATTACCGTCAATGCCATCGCACCCACCGTGTTCCGCTCCCCGCTCACCGCGTGGATGTTCGAGGATAACGACAAGGCGAACAATGTACGGGCCGGATTTCTGGCGCGAGTTCCCATCGGCCGTCTGGGCGAGCCCGAAGATCTGGCCGGCCCGTTGTTGTTCCTATGTTCCCGCGCGTCGGATTTCCATACCGGGCACGTCGTCTACGCGGACGGCGGGTATACCGCGGGGTAAGGACATGATCCGACCGCGGTCAATCGCGATCGTCGGCGGCGGCCTGATGGGTGCAGGCATCGCGCAAGTCTTCGCCGTTGCCGGTCATTCGGTGACCGTTTTCGAACCAGCGGATGCCATCCGGGCGACGGTGCGCTCGCGCATTTCAGAAACCTTGAGCCTGTATGGTCTCGACGAGAGCGTGGCGGAAACCGTTGCCGTCACGGGCAATTTCGCGCAGGCGGTCGAGCGCGCGGATTACGTCACCGAAGCTGCGCCGGAAAAACTTGAACTCAAACAGAAGATATTCGCCGATCTGGTTGCGGCGTGCCCCGCCGCAACGATTCTGGCATCCAACACCTCGGTGATTCCCATTCATTGCATTGCTGCCGGACTCGCGACGGCCGAACGAATCGTCGGAACCCACTGGTGGAATCCGCCAGGACTCATTCCCCTGGTCGAAGTGATTCAGTCCGAAAAGACGTCCGATGCCACGATTCATGCCACGATGGAACTCCTGACTTCGGCCGGAAAAGCACCCGCTCACGTGACCAAGGATGTCCCCGGCTTTGTGGCCAATCGCCTCCAGCACGCGCTATGGCGCGAAGCCATCGCGATGGTTGCCGCGGGCGTCTGCGACGCCGCGACGCTCGATGCCTGCGTGAAGAACAGTTTTGGTCTGCGTCTGGCAGTGTTGGGCCCGTTGGAGAACGCCGACCTGGTAGGCCTCGACCTGACGCTCGATGTGCACAGAACGATTATTCCGGAGCTCGATCGCTCTGAGGGTCCGAACCCATACCTCGAAGCGCAAGTGGCGGCGGGCCGGCTGGGCTTCAAGTCCGGCGAGGGCTTTCGCGCTTGGACCGATGCCGAAATGAAGGCTCTGCGTCGCAAGCTGGCCGCGCATTTGTTGGCGCAACGCATGTTGGCTCAACGACCGGTTTCCCGCACATGAGACCTAAGTCCGCCGAAGTGCGAACCGTGGTGCTGCTGTCGTTGGGCTTCGGTCTGGTTGGCATCGATCGCTTTCTGATCAGCACGATGTACCCGGTGATCGCGCGCGACTTGCATTTGAACTATAGCGACATCGGCCTCATCACCGGCGCGCTGGCAATCGCTTGGGGAATTTCCGCGTTATTCATGGGCAATCTGTCGGACCGGATCGGCCGCCGGCGCGTACTCACGATTTCTTTGATTGTGTTCTCCCTGCTCATCGGGGCGAGCGGCCTGGCGACCGGACTGCTCACGTTGATTGCCGTGCGCGTAGTCATGGGCTTTGCGGACGGCGCCTACACGCCGGTCAGTATTGCGGGCACCTTGGCGGCGTCTCCGGCCGGTCGGCGCGGTCTTAACATTGGCATCCAACAGATGATGCTGCCGCTGTTTGGACTGGGGCTGGCGCCCCTTTTCGTCGCAGGCATACTGCGCTTCATCGAGTGGCGCCTGGTGTTTCTGATTTTTGTCATCCCGGGATTGCTGCTGGCTTTCTACGTGTGGCGAACAATTCCGAGCGGCGCTGCGCGCAATCCAGAACCTCGCCAAAGTTGGTCGGATTGGAAAACGGTCTTGAGTTTTTCCAATGTGAGAGTTGCCGCCTTGTTAATGCTGTGTTGGCTGACGTGCCTGATCACCACCAGCGCCTTCATGCCGAATTATCTGGTCGATCACCTGAAACTGCGGCCCGAACAAATGGGCATTGTGATGTCCGCGATTGGTCTGGGTGCGACGGTCGGCACGTTGCTGCTTCCCTGGCTCTCGGACAAGGTGGGCCGCAAACCGGTGATGGCGCTTTCCAGCATTGGCGTGCTGGTGTCGCTCTTACTTCTGGTGAACACAGGTGACAGCGTCGTCATTCTGTTCACCTTCTTATTTCTGGTTCACTTCTTTAACAATGCACTCATCGCCTTGACCGTTGGCCCGCTGTGTATCGAAGCCGTACCTGCGTCTCTGATGGCCACGGCATCCGGGTTGGTGATTGCGGTCGGCGAGCTGTTCGGCGGCGGTCTGGCACCGGTCATCGTCGGACACGTCGCGCAGCGCTTTGGTATTGAACATGTGCTGTGGCTGCCCATTGTGGTCATGGGTGCCGGCTTTCTTCTCTGTTTGGCGATCAAGAACAGTCAGCTCGGTGCGCCGCTGGCTGCGGAGCAAGCATGAACAACAAAGTCATCATCTCGTGTGCGATTACCGGTGCGATGCACACGCCGACCATGTCCGATGCGTTGCCGATCACGCCGGCACAGATCGCGGCGCAATCGATCGACGCCGCGCAAGCCGGTGCGGCCATCATCCACTTGCACGCGCGCAACCCGGCCGACGGCGAACCCACGGGCAGACCGGACGTTTACTCGCAGTTTCTTCCGCAGATTCACCGGCAAACTGCGGCCGTGATCAACCTGACCACCGGCGGCAGTCCCACCATGACGGTGGCGGACAGACTTGCGGCCGCCATCCGCTTCGAACCGGAAATGTGCTCGCTCAACATGGGGTCGATGAATTTCGCGATTTTTCCTGCGGCCAATCGCATAAAGCAATGGAAATACCCGTGGGAAGAAGCTTATGTGCGCAATAGCGATGACTTCATATTCCGCAACACCTTTCGCGACATCAAATACATTCTCGAGACCATGACGGATGCCGGCACGAAATTCGAGCACGAATGCTACGACGTGGGTCACCTGTACAATCTCGGACATTTCCTCGACAACGGGCTGGTCAAGCCGCCTTTCTTCGTGCAGCTCATTTTCGGCATCCTCGGCGGCATCGGCGCGGAGCTCGACAATCTCATGTTCATGAAGCAAACCGCCGACCGCCTATTCGGATCCGCGAACTTTCAATGGTCGGTGCTGGCCGCCGGCCGGCATCAAATGCCGTTTTTGACGCAGGCCGCGCTCATGGGCGGAAACGTGCGCGTGGGTCTGGAGGACAGCCTCTTCATCGAACGCGGCAAGCTGGCGGAGTCCAACGCCCAGCAAGTGCACAAGATCAAACGCATCTTGGCCGAGATGGGCCGCGAGGCCGCAACGCCGGCTGAGGCGCGTCAAATGCTCGGCCTCAAGGGTCAACAGCACGTCTCTTATGAGTGAACTGCCGCCTCAGCAGGCGCGCATGACCCTGGCGTTATGCGCCGCGGCGGCGCTATTTGACGGGTTCGATACTCAGTCCATGGGAGTGGCGGCGCCGCGCGTCATCGCCGAGTTCGCACTGTCAACCTCCCAAGCCACCTTTATATTCAGCGCCGGGACTATCGGACTATTTCTCGGCGCCGGCATCGGGGGCCGCTTCGCGGACCTCTTGGGCCGCAAACGCACGCTCATCGCCGCATTGCTCCTACTCGGTATCTGTTCCTTGCTGACCGCGCTCGCCACCGGTCCGAAAACGCTTCTAACCATGAGGTTCCTGACCGGGTTGGGTGTGGGGGGCGCCATGCCGAACTTCATAGCGCTTTCCTCAGAATCGACGACGGCCGAACGGCGCATCAGTGTCGTGACCATGATTATGGCGTCGATGCCTCTCGGCGGTGCGCTGGCAGCGGCGATATCCTTGGGCGCTCAAATTGGCTGGAATTGGCGCGTCATTTTTTATGTCGGCGGAATAGTGCCGATTGTCACCGCAATCCTAATCATCCGGCTGCTGCCGGATCCCCAAAAAGGCGCCGGGCCGATGCCCGCGGCGACCGCTCAAATCGAAAGCCTCTCAGCCACTCTGTTTGGGCGCGATCGTGCGCCGACGACCGGATTGCTCTGGACGGGATTTTTCTTTACCCAGCTCGTGCTCCATCTCATGCTCAATTGGCTGCCAAGCCTGGTGATCGGATTGGGGTTCTCTCGCGGCCAGGCGGGCTGGACATCCATTTGCTTCAATTTGGGCGGTGCGGCCGGCGCGGGATTTCTCGGAAAACTTCACGCCGGAAACCATCGGCGCCAATGGGTGTTCATGACGTACGCCGGAATGGCCATCGCGCTCACGGCCGTAGCCTCGATTAACAAGGTGTTCGTCATTGCAATATTGGCTTGCGCTTTTGCCGGCGTGTTCATCATCGGCGCGCAACTGATTTTGTTTGCTCTCGCACCTCTCTATTATGGAAGGGCCATACGTGGCACGGGCGTGGGCGCCGCCGTGGCCGTTGGACGCTTGGGAACGGTCGTCGGCCCTGTATTTGCGGGCGTGCTCTTGGCGGGCGGCAGCAGCAGCGCGGCGGTCCTGCTCGGGATTATACCGTTCGTGTTATTGGGCGGCAGCGCGGCTTTCGCGTTGACATGGCGTCGTCAAGCCAATGAGTAACCGATTCATTTTTATCGGCGCCGCCGACGCGGATGCCGGCCAATTCGAGGCACGAGCGCGCAAGGACTTTCCCGGCCTCGATTTGTACGCCAGCAACGATCGAAGCAGCATATTCGCGCATCTCGATGGGGCGGAAGTTTTGATTGGGCATCATTTTCAATTCGATGAGGAGATGCTGCAGCGGGCGCACTCGTTGCGTTGGATTCAATCCCTGACCACCGGCACCGACGCCATCCTACAGTTGGCCGCGCTGCGCGCCGAGGTAACGGTCACCTCGACTCGCGGCATGCATGGGCCACAGATGTCGGAACTGGTGTTTCTGCAAATGCTCGCCCTGTTGCGCGACTTTCCGCGCATGCAGCGCAACCAAGCGGCACATCGATGGGATCGCTGGCCGCAGCCCTTGCTTGCCGGCAAGACCGTCGTGATCGTCGGCGTGGGCGCGATCGCCGAAGTGCTGGCGCCTCGATGCAAGGCGTTCGGTATGACGGTCCTTGGGATCTCCAATTCCAGCCGCAAGCCGGCGGGTTTCGATGAAATCCTGCCGCGCAGTGAGCTGCAGCGCAGCGCCGCCGCGGCGGATTTTCTGGTACTCATCGTTCCGCACAGCGCGCAAACCGAAAACCTGATCGATGCCGCCGTGCTCTCCTCCATGAAGCCCGGTGCCTATCTCATCAACGTCGCGCGCGGCGGTGTACTGGACGAAGAAGCGCTGCGCGTTGCGCTGCATGAGCGACGCCTGGCCGGTGCGGCGCTGGATGTTTTTCGCGAGCGGCCGCTGCCGCCCGATCATCCCCTGTGGAGCGAAGACAAAATTATCATTACGCCGCATATTGGCGGCATGAGCGATGTGTACCTCGACCAAGCCTACCCGATCGTTCGACACAACCTCGACAGGTTTCTCTCCGGCGACATGAAGGGCATGAAGAACATCGTTGCACATTGAGTAACCCAAGGACGCTTTCATACCATGCAGACCCGATTGACCCGCGCATTGAATAGTGTTTCTTCCGAGGAGATGCACCGTCGCTGGGCGGCGGTCCGCGGCGCGATGCGCGCGCGCCGGATCGATGCCTTGGTGGTGCAGAATTCCAGCGATTGGGTGGGCGGTTATATCCGCTGGTTCAGCAATCAGCCGGCCACCAATGGGTACCCCAGCAGCGTGGTGTTTCCGCTCGAGGGCGGCATGTCATTCATCGAACAAGGCCCGTTCGGCGGCCTGAAGCAATCCGGTCCGGATGAGTTCGCTGCGACTGGCATCGCGCGCCGCTTGACGACGCCGAGTTACCCGTCCGTGGGCTATTCGGGAGCCTATGACGCCGAGATCGCTGCCGCGGAACTCGAGCGTCTGGGTGCCAAGACCGTGGGATTTGTCGCGCCCGCGGCGATGTACCATAGTTTTGGCCGCGCCTTGGGCGAAGCGCTGAAGGGCGGCCAGGTAGTCGATGCCACCGATGCGATCGATCGAATCAAGGCGATCAAGAGCGCCGAGGAACGATCTCTGATCCGCCAAGTGGCCGCGATGCAGGACGAAGTTATGCGACGCGTCGGTGAATTCATTCGACCGGGACTCAAGGATTTCGAGATTGCCGCGTATGCGCAATACGTTGGCCAGCAGCTCGGCAGCGAACAGGGCATCTTTTTGTGCTCCTCCGCTCCGCGGGGGCAGGCGGCCAGTTTTCGACCGCGATCGATGCAAGGGCGCACGCTCGAGCGCGGCGACATCTATTCGCTATTGGTCGAAAACAACGGTGCGGGCGGCTACTACACGGAGCTCTCGCGCATATTCGTACTGGGCAGCGCGCCGCCCGACCTTATCGATGCGCACGCGGCCGTGCTGGACGCGCAACGATTTGCGCTGTCGCTCCTGAAGCCCGGAAGCTATGCCAGGGATATCTACGCGGAGCACAACGCCTATCTGAAACAACGCCAATTGCCGGAGGAGCGGCGCCTCAGCGTACACGGCATGGGATACGACATGGTCGAGCGGCCGCTGATCCGCGACGACGAAGACATGGCGATCGAAGAGCACATGGCCATCGTCTGCCATCCGGGGATTCTCAATGAGCGCATGTTCGTGCACAACACCGATGTGTACTTGATTGAGGCGCGAGGCCCTTCCCAATGCCTGCACGGCACGCCCAAACAAATCTTTGAGATCGGCGTTTCCTAGCCGCGGCCTAAGTGGCTCTGCTGGATGCGCATGCCCGGATAAATTCAAGCACCGGCGCGCTCAAGGATTCGTCGCCGGTGTTTACCGCATAAACTTGCGTCAGATGATTGTGACCGCGAATGACCCGCAATTGAGGTTTTACATTGTGCTCGGTCACCAGTTTGGCGAATAACTCCGCGGCCTGAACCTGCATTTGCAGAAGGTCCAGTTCGGCAAATGTAATCAACAGCGGTGCGGTCGGCGGCGCATCGATGAGCGCGACGGTGGACATCTGCCCGTAGCGCGCGAAATCGGAGCCGAAATAGGCTTCATTACGCGGATCCGGCGTGGCCACGCCGAATTGATCGCGCGCGAGCTTCTCCAAAACCGGATTGTAGGGTCCCGATATCAGAATCGTACCGGCAAGATCGAAGCCTTGCGGCGGGTGAAAGCGCCGTATCAGCGTGGCTGCCGCGATATGAGCGGCGCCGGCGGATTCTCCCCCTAGAAGGATTCGTGTGGGATCGAATCCCAGACGCGCCGCGTTGTCTCTGACCCATTGATATACGCGCGTCACGTCTTCCGCACCGGCAGGCCAGACGTGAGCCGGGGCAAGACGGTAGTTCGCGACGACGACGGCAATGCCTTCTCGGGCAAAGCGCTGGCCGATATTCTCGCGATCGGCCTTATCGCCGCGAATAAAGCCACCGCCGGGGATGAATATCATGACCGGGTGAGGCGCTGCGCCCGCATGCATGGGCTTATAAATGTCCAAGCGGTGGCGAGGATCGTTGCCGTACGCGATATCGCGGCTGACCTCGACGCCGTCGCGGCGCTGCTCTTTGAGCAGGGGCTTATACAGCGATTGCGCGAAATGCAGATCGAGCACGGGACCGCGCGCGCGAATGCGGTTCTCCCGCGCAGCATCGTCGCTTCCCCGGTGTGCTTCAGCCTCTTGCATTGTCCCTAAACCACCGCTTCATTTGATTCAGCCGACCGCAGCCGGCGCTTTGTGAAATTTTCCGTCCTTCATGATGGCGCGAAGATTTTTCTTGTCTTGCAAAATCGCGACATTTTGAGTCGGATCGCCCGCGACCAAGAGTAAGTCCGCGAGGAACCCGGGCCTGATCTGCCCCAGTTCCTTTTCCATCCCCATGATTTCGCCGCCGAGCCTCGTGGCGGCCACCAACACCTCCGTCGGCGTGAAACCCAGATAGCGCACAAAGAGTTCCAAATCCCGCGCGTTACGGCCGTTCGGATTGAACGGAAATCCATAGTCGCCGCCCGGCAACAAGCGCACGCCTCTTTTCTTCAGTTCCGGGCCCAGCTTTTGCTGGTGTTGAAGCACGATCGCCGCATCGGCCTTCATATGACTCATGTCCATATGCGGCGGCGGTGTCGCATCCAAGGTGGCCTGAACGATTCCGAGGGTGGGTCCAACGAAGATCTCGTTCCGACGCGCGGCCAGCATCTCAATGGCCTCTTGATCGGCGTAGGTACAGTGATACAGAACGCGAAAGCCGTTTCTAACGCCCATCTTGATGGCCGCGGCCGCATGCGCGTGGCCGGTCAGCCAGACATTGGATTCGCGCGCTTGCTCCCCGGCGGCGCGCACTTCTTCCTCGCTATAGAGAATTTCCATGGAGGCGCCGGGCTTCAGCGCGCTTTCGCCGGACAGCAAGAATTTGACGACCTTTGCCCCGCTTGCCGCGCAGTCCTTGATAAAGGCGCGGATTGCATCAGGTCCCCGGCCGTGATCGGCGACGGTTCCCGTTTCCAAATAGGCGCTTTCATTGGGCGGTTCGCGCTCCAGCGATGAGGGCACGAGACGCGGGCCCGGCATACCGCCGGAATCGATTTGCGCCCTGAGGGACACTTCGAGCGTCTTTCCCAATGCGCCGGCCGAATAGGCGCTGGTAAAGCCATGATCCAGAAGAATGCGAGCATTGCGCGCCGTGTTCAGAAGCAGATCTTCGGCGGGCAAGCTCATACCCGGGACGAAACGCTCCACGGAACTCGGCCAGCTCAAATGCGCATGCGCTTCGGTCATGCCCGGCATGAGCGTCGCACCGCCGCCATCCACGACCAGCGCGTTGTCGCGAGACAAAGAGGTCCCTCCGGCAGGCGAGACGGCAGCAATGCGATTGCCTTCGACCAAGACGTCTGCGGCAAAAGGCGCCGTGCCACTGCCATCGAAGACGCGCGCATTAGTGAAAAGAATCATCCTGTCTCCTTGCCCTCACCGCTCACTTAGCAAGCGTACGGGACCCAAGAGTCCCGACGGTAGCAACGGCGAGTCGGCTTTGTAGAAGGCCTGCGTGGTAAAGGTATATTTGTCGGTGGCGTCCGGCTGGGCATCGCCGATCAAGCGGTTCACCCACAGGTTGGTGACCTTTACTTCGAGACGATTGGTTCCCGGCTTCAAGGCCTTGGTCACGTCAACCCGAAACGGCGCCTTCCAGACGAGACCGAGGTCTTTACCATTCACTCGGACCTGCGCAATATTCCTCACCCTTCCCAGATCCAACCACATGCGGTCCGCGGCTGCGAACCATTTCGGCAACGCCGTAAACATGGTCGAATAGGTTGCGGTTCCGGAAAAATATCGGATGCCCTTGTCAGGATCATCGCTCCATGATTTCAAGGCAGTGGCACGAGCCTCGGTCGGTGCGCCGCGTCCCGCGGGAAACTTGACCTGCCAAGAGTTCGCTGCGGTGAAGACGCTGGTTTCCGTCTTCGCAGGAATCGTGCGGTGCGTGATCGCCGTGTCTTTGCGAAACACGACAAATGCCGTCTCGTGAGCATCCAGCGTCAGGGACACCTGTGTCCGGCTCCTGTCCATCCGGTAGGAGATGGCCTCATGAGCGCCGGTGTCCGCGTGCCACAGCTCCGGCACCTTGCCATTCACTCTGAAACTGATGCTCGACTGCGTGCGCTGGTTTTGATGATTGTCGACGAAGTAGACTTCGCCGTCGGTCAATTTTCGATGCACGAAGCGCAAATCCGTGCCGCTCGGCGCTTCGACCCGAAAATCCGGTGCGGCTCCTACGGAAGACAACACCGCCTCCAACGCCTGTCCTGAAAATACCGCGCCCTTGCCGTACTCATGCTTGCCGTCGGCGGATCCCCAAAGTGCGATAACCAGCCGGCCAAACTCTTGAGCATCATCGGCCAGGCTTGGCGTATCGAGCGGCCGCTCCCCGACTACCATGGCGCCTGCGCTCACAAGCTCGGCTAAGCGGCGCAGCACCGGCAGCGACATATGCTGCGCATTCGGATCCAATGCGAGAACGCGATAGTGCATACCGCCCGGCGTCGTAATCGAACCGTCCTCGACTTGCAAAGCCGTGAGGAGAGTATCGGCATTGATAAAATCGAAATTGTAGCCGCTCGGCACGTTCGGCGCTTTTTGTGCGAACAGGGCCGTCACGTTGGAGTCCTCGCCGTAGAAGTATCCGATATCGGCGACGAATTGACCCTGCTGCAGGAGATAGCTGCAACGGGCGAGATAGCTTATCCAGGGCGAGGCCTGCTCCGCCCAGGTTTCATTACGGGTAAACCACTGCCCGAAGGGCCCCAGCGCGAGGCCCGGCGGCTTGTCGATGAGAGGCTGATGGACGGAGGTGTGAATGACGAAACGATTGAGACCCATGGCCAATTCTTGATCGGCGGTTGGCTTGAGATCCTCCGGTGACCAGCCCCAGGCAGCGCTGGCCGCGGTCATCGACTCGCCCGCCACCAGATTCTGACCGTAGATGTGTGCAACGGAAGCCGATTCACGAATATCGGCGTCATATCCGAATTGCTCGCCATTCACTCCCGGCATCGGCGGTGTCCACATGGCACCCATTGGCACGGTCGCACGGCGCTTGACGCTCATACCATCGCCGATAAAGGCGCGGCCGCTTTCATGCGATTCACTGTATAAACCCATGCCGCGCCGCTGCAATGATTGGGCCAACGGTGAGTAATGATTGTCTACGACGAGTTCACCCAAGGTCGCGCGAAAATCCCACAAGAAGCGGTCGCTCGCTTGAGCGCTCTGCACCACGTGGTCCGCCAAAACCGGCATCCAGGGATGCATGTCGTAGCCGCGCCGTTGCTTGAACTCAGCGAACAGGTCGCCGGTCCAATTCTGTGCGCCGGCCTCCCAGCTGTCGGTAACGACGAATTGAACACCATGCTCGCCCATCAAACCCTTGCTGGCGCTTTGATACAGATTCAAGTAATGATCGAGGTACCCGCGCACCGCCTCGCGATTCAACTTGTCCACTTCGAGCCCCGTAGCCTCAGGCGAGGCCGGCCCATTCTTGGCGCCTGTGAGTGAATAACCGAAGCGCAGGACCCGCCAGCGACCCGCCGGCGCAGTCCACGTGAGCCGACCGTCGGCATCCATATGGTCGGTGACATCGACCACATCGCCTGATGCGATGACCGCGGCAGCCGGCAGTTCCGGGGTCGCTGCTGCATAAAGATCGGGCGCGATAGCGAACGCCGCCTTGTCTTCGAAATGATTCACCACCGGTGCTGCGTGCAGCGCGAACTCAGTGACTCGGAATTCTGCCGGCGGTGCGGCCGGAGGCAACCCTAACGCGCTGACATCGATCGGCGGCGCACCCTCCGAGGGTTTTGGATAGCTGAACAGCATCCTGAAAAAGCGCGCCGCCACCGGGGCAAAGGCGACTGTATTTTGACCGGGGTCCTGATTCAATCCGCCCCGCTCGGTCGGCACGCTGGAGACTTTGCGGAAGTGAACTCCGTCGTCGCTGGATTGCAGTTCGGCAAGTGCGGCAACGCCGCCCAAGATCAACGGCGGCCCAATATGTTCGATACCGAGCGTCACCCCATAGATGGTTTGCGGCGCGCCGAACTCGTATTGAATCCAAGCAGGCTCGCCGTTTTGGGTCACCGGCAGGCTCATGCTCTTGACGAGGTCACCGTCGGTCAGCAGCGCAAGATCCGCCACACCGCCGCTCGCAGCGAGCTTCGGCACAAGCGGCAGGGCTTTGTCCGCGCTGGGAATTCGATAGGCGATGACGGCGCTGTCGGCATAGAAAACGGGTGGCGGCTTGGAATCCGGGCCATTGAAACTGAACAACTCTGAGTGTGGCTTGCCCTGAAAGGGCCCGCTGACGGTGGGCGGCATCGGCAACACGCCGGCGAATGGCGCACCCTCCGGTATCGTCGTCTCGCTCCAAACGATTTTTTTCATCGCTTGGGCAGGCTCCACCCACGGACCCCCGGATTCGCTCCAACCGGGCGAACCTGCAATGCCCATCTCCAAATGCAATTGATCGGCCAGCGTCGTGGCGAATGAGAAAGCTTCCTTCCACTCCGGCGTCATGAACACCAGGCGCTTATCGACGACTTGCGGCGTACCTAAGGATGCATCGAAGGTATGAAACCCACCGATGCCGATGCGCTTCATCCACTCAAGGTCGAGCTTGATGCCCTCTTGAGTGATATTTCCGTTCATCCAATGCCACCACACCCGCGGCGCTGCGGATTGCGGCGGCTTCGCAAAGCCGCTCGCCAGTGCGTCCGCTTCCTCCGCCTCCGCGCCAAGAGCCATGGTTCCCGTACTCAGCGGCAGTAACAGCGAAGCTAAGAACAGGCAACGGCTTCTAGAACTTGGCTTCAAGTGTAATGCCCACTTGCCGGAGCGAATTCACCGTTTGCCAACCCGAAATTCCGCTGACGGCACCAAATGGTATCCCCGGAACGACTCCGGGCGGGATAAACGCGGGGCCGCCGAATAACGTTACCGGCTCGTGATCGTTGCCGATGTTACGCGCAAATATCGCAGCGCTCCACGTGTCGGTCGGAGACTTCACACCGATGCGAAGCCCTGTATTCCAATTCTGCGGAAAGACGAAACGCGGGTCCGCGGTAGGACCCAGGCGCATGGCCGATTTGTACACGGTATCTGCATTCACGAATCCATGGATCGCATCGCCCAAGGGAATATCGTAGAGAGCCGACAACGACACCTTGTTCTTGGGAACGCCGACGATTTGTTGATTTCCAAGATTAGTCGTGCCGCCGACCAAATTGTTTGGGTCATAACCTGTATAGCCGCTCGGATATTGCGCCACATCGTAGATATAGCCGGCCGTGATCGTCAGTCCCGGGGCGACCTGCCCATAGGCGTTCAGTTCGAACCCCTTGGTGACGACGTGATCAACGGATTGACCCACGCAGACCAACGCTCCGACGGGATTGAGGCTGCAGGCTTGACCCTGATAATCGTGGACCCGCGAATAAAAGATGTCGCTATCCCAGCCGAGCTGGTGATTTAAGGTGCTGCCTTTGATGCCCAGTTCGAATGCCGTCGGAATTTCCGCGCCGATCACGGTTTGCGGCGAGCCTTCCGCGGCCGGCGTGACTTGGGGACCTTTATAGCCGCGCACGACCGTGAAATAGCTGGTCAGATCCGGGTCGATCTTATATTGGACGCCTACGCGGCCCGAGACATTATTCTCGTCCAGCGAGCCGAATTCTGGGGGAGTGAGCGCAGGCGGTATCAAGTTCGCCGAGGTAGAAGCGGTAAGCTGCTGGTGTGTGTACCGCAGGCCCCCGATCAAGCCAAGTTGATCGGTGAGATGATACGTGAACTGGCCGAAAGCCGCCTCCGACTTATTGGTCGTGTTCGTCGATGTAGCGGTTTGCACGAAGGGCACAAAAAAGCCGGGGGCCGGAAAGATTCCGACATTAAATGAACCACCGGATACGTACGCGGTATCCGCGGAATAGTTGGAGTAGAAGAGGCCGGCAACATAATCGATCGTTTGCTGCCCGGTCGAAGCAATGCGCAACTCTTGCGAGAATTGGTTTGCGCCCGCTGTTTCTCCGGTGTTGAAAATCTGCGGAATGGCAGAGCTCAAGCCTTGAGCATCGAAGTCGCCGGGTGCGCTGATTTGTTTTCGGTACCCAGTGATGGAGGTGAGCGTAAACCCGCTCAAGTGATAATCGAATTGCGCCGATCCGCCGTAGTTTCGATAGTTGGTATCGTTGGCGTTGCTCCAGCAGCGCGCCTGATTCGAATACGACGCCGTGATGCCGCAGGCAGCCAACTGGGCAGCCAACTGCGGAGTTGCCGACACGTAGTTGAACTGCGGGTCGGAGTAGTTCTGACCGCGCCGGTCGTAGTCGGCACTCAAATTGATTTCAAGCTCATCGGTCGGCTGATAGAGAAAACGCAGCCGGCCACCCCATTCCGTGGACACATTGGGCGTGCCGGTAAAGTCGTTGACTTGCACGCCCTTGATACGATCGTCCGAGATGGCCAAGCGGATCGCCGCATTGCTCGAAATCGGCGCATTGAGAACGACACGCTCCGTTTCCTCGCCGAAGTTTGAACCGAACCGGCCGTCATCGGAGTAATCGACGTGCGCGCTGACCATGTACTTGGTCGGATCCGGCGCCGCTGTCACCATATTGATGACGCCCGCGGAGGAAGTGAGCCCGAACAAGGTTCCTTGCGGACCTTTCAATACCTCGACGCGTTGCAGGTCAAATAGATTGGTGATGTTGACGTTACCTTGCGGCACCCCGTCCACCACGATACCCACCGCACCTTCAGCGGTGGGACTGAAGGAGTTGGTACCGATGCCGCGGATTTGCCCGCCTCCACCGGGACCGCCAAACGCCTGAACCATTTCCAGCGCCGGCGTCGTTCGAGCTAAATCCGCAATACTGTAAATATGCTGGTCGCTGAGCTGCTGAGCGGTCACGACGGTGACCGCGACCGGAACATCTTGAATCTTTTCGGAGCGCTTTTCTGCGGTGACCACGATCTCAGCCAGCGGGGCTTCGTTTGCCGCAGTGGCCTGTTGCGCTAAGGCCACGCCGCTCGAGCCCAACATGGCGAATAGGCTCGCCCCGCACCAGACACCATAATTATTCCAGCTCATGATTCCTCCCCACGCCGCAATCTTTGATTTATGAGGCTGTACGCAAACACGCGTCCACGCGATTGCTTACAGCACAGTGCCCGCAGGTTAAATTGGGGCTAATTCGTCGGGAAGGCGTTTCTATGGATACCTGCATTCGGCGATGCCGAATGGTCGGCGCCCTGAGGCTTAAGGAGGGCTTTCCAGCACCGATTTCAGCACCTCGAAGAGCCATATTCTGCCCGGATCACGGTCGCGGTATTTATGCCACTGAATCATTTCTATGAGCGGGGGCATGGTCACCGGCGAGGGCAAGACCTTCAATGGCAGCGATTTGCTATACGCCAGCGCCAGGCGCCGGTGCATGATGGAGAGGCGGTTGGTCCCCACCAATAGATGCGGAACGCTGTTGAAATTTGTCGCAATCACCTCGACGCGCCGCGCGTGCCCAAAGCGCTCGAAGAACCAGGCATCGATGGTCGGCGGCCGCAGCGTACCGATGCGGGCAACCACATGGCCGATCTGCAGGCATTGCTCCAGGCTGATCTCAGCGCCGATGAGCGGATTCTCGTCCCAGCACACGCACACGTACTCATCTTCGAACAGCACTTCGGCCGGATGTCCTTCGCGGATGAAGTTTTTGGGCAGCACAAGAAAATCGATTTCGCCGCGGCTCAAGGCCTCCCAGGGTTCATTTTCGTTGCCGAGCAGTTCAATGGTGATTCCGGGCGCCTCCGCTTGGAGACGTCGCAGCGCCGCAGGCATCAGCACGGTCGAGACATAGTCCGACATCATCAACTTAAAGTTGCGCTTCGAGTTTCGCGGATCGAACTGCGGCTTGATATCGATGGTGGCCTGCACGTGCAGCAAGCAATCGCGCACACTCGCCTGCAGGCTTTCGCCCAGTGGCGTCGGCGCCATGCGCCGGCCAATTTGCGTCAACAACTCATCATCGAAGTAGGTTCGAAGGCGCGCCAAAGCGCCGCTGGTCGCCGAGGGGCTCAAATTCAACCGTTCAGCCGCATGCGTGATGCTGCGCTCGGTCAATAGGACATCGAGCGCAACCAGCAAATTTAAGTCCAGACGATGCAAATTCATGGAAAACCAGGGCCGGCAAGCGTCTTTGTAATTCTTCGGTCGAGCCAACCCATCATAGCTCTATTGTAAATCAAGCTGCTGTTTTAGCTCATAATTCCTCCCAATTTCGCGCTCTGCGGCTCAATTTGCAGGCGGTGGCGCCGGCGGTGGAGATGCGTTCAGGCCTTCGGGCGGTCGGCCAATGTACTTACCCGTATCGGTCATCACGCTCATCATGTAGCCGGCGGGCCTGCCGTCTCTCACAGGATGGTATGTCACTTTCACCTTGTCACCCGGCTTCACAGAAGTCTTGGTCCAGCCGCGTCGGGTCATCTCTCCGACACTCGTCATCTCGAAGCCGTAGTTGACCGCCTCCTTGTCTGACGGGCCCGACGCCAGAAACAGCCAACAATGGGGGTTGCTCCATTCCAACTTGACGATGGTGCCTTCAACCTCGGCCGTCTTGCTCATGTCGAACAGACCGAAGGAATGATGCGCAAACGCAGGCGGTGCGGTAACGCCCAGCGACAACACTGCAGCAAACACGGCGAGCGCCCCTATCGATCGAATCGGCCTCATTTCTGCTGTCCCTCTTTCGGCGCCGTAAAGTTGATATCAAGCAGCGTTTCTTCGCCTTTCTTGGCTCGGTCCCCTTCGGTGCAACTGTTGTAGTCGATCGGCGGACCTTTCTCGTGGTCATACCAGCGCGTATAGACCCAGGGTTTGATGAACAGCTCCGGGTCCTCCACCACCGTTTCGATCCGCATCCGGTCGCCTACCCGAGTAATGCGTTCCGAGACGTGGGTTTTCTCAGTCACGCGACCCCCGATGTACAACTCAGCTTCCGGAAAAATATTGATGGTATCCACGACCAGTGTGTCGCCCTCCCAATGCCCGATGGAATCGCCGCTGAAACTGGGATTGACCTGATCGTCGGGGACATGCGGCCGCCCGTCGGTCCAAATTCGGCGAATCTCGGAGTTTTCCAGCAGAATCGTCACGCGCCCCGGGGAGAACAGATATTCATGCGCGACTGGCCCCATGTTCGCCGGCGTCCCATTCGGCAGGCAAAGACCGCTGTTGCTGAGAGGAATTTTATCCAGGCCCCTTTCGCCGCGGACCGCAGCCATGCGCTCGTCGCGCATCGCTGCGTATTTTGGTTTGAGGGGCACATCCCCCCCGAACACAAAGCCGGTGCCGGATCCGGGGTTTCGCGGCAGCAATGGCCGGCTCGGAGCCCAGACGCCGGACCAATCGGGCAATCGTTTGATGGAATCCCAGGTTTGACCGCGCAACGCAGGATGAGGGTCAGCTGCGGCACCCGCCGCCTGGCAGTTGCCAGCCAGCAATCCGCAAACCGCGACCATGAGAGTCGCGCCCGCTCCTGCAGCGAGCCTGCTGACTCGTGCCATCCCTATCTGCCGCTCGATACTGCCCCCTAAGCGATTTGCATCGCACCGACTTTGTTATCGGACCGTCCGAGCATAGCGAGCCGGCACGAGAGCGGGAATTCGGTTTTGCGGATACCTGCTTTCACCCTCGTCGTATGATGAGCGTTGCCAACCAACGGATAAAAACACAATGCTTCCCAATCCCCTGCTCGGCGTTTTTTTTCACTGGTTGGGCGGACTTGCCAGCGCGAGTTTCTACGTCCCGTATCGGCGTGTACGCCACTGGTCCTGGGAAATTTTTTGGATTGTCGGCGGTACATTCAGCTGGATCATCGCCCCGTGGTCGTTCGCGCTGCTTCGAACGGAACATCTGATGGACGTTCTGCGAGCAACCTCGTCCGGCACGCTTCTATGGTGCTGGTTTTGGGGGGTCCTGTGGGGCTTCGGCGGACTCACCTTTGGTCTCACCATGCGCTATCTCGGATTGTCTCTCGGCATGGCGACCGTGCTCGGACTGACAATGGTCATTGGCACGATCGCCCCGCCCATCTTTCACGCCAGCATCGGCGCATTGGCCGAATCGCGCGGCGGCCTCATCACATTCCTGGGGATTGCGCTGGCCCTGCTGGGTGTCATCGTCGTCGGCAAAGCCGGACGGATCAAAGAGCGCGAACTCACGGCACAGGAGGCGCGCGCCACCATCGCCGAATTCAATTTCAAGCGCGGTGTATTGGTCGCCATTTTCTCCGGGATCATGAGCAGCTGTTTCGCCTTTGGACTGGATGCAGGAGCGCCGATTCGCGCGCTCACCCTCGCGCAGGGCACGTCGATTCTCAGTCAAGGCTTGCCCGTGCTCTGTGTGGTATTGGCCGGCGGCTTTACCACCAATTTCATCTGGTGTCTGATTCTCATCATCAAGAATGGAACCGGTCGCGA
>Ga0210393_10001573_pt1 | contig 19017 bp, 10 predicted proteins | sample IncBWC27OmetaG_FD_160068 | JGI IMG/M metagenome (GOLD analysis project Ga0210393, IMG submission 160068) | Forest soil microbial communities from Barre Woods Harvard Forest LTER site, Petersham, Massachusetts, United States - Inc-BW-C-27-O ... | reverse complement strand
AAAAGTGAGCGCTACGGTGGTGGGGTTGACGAGAAGAATGTGCCGGTACACAAGGGAAATTCCCAGCACCAGAACGAAAGCGGCCAGAAATCGCAGGAATCGAGTGAACCAGTGCACGCGCACGTTGCCATTCTAACGTAGCATTCACCGCGTTCGTAGAAGAGAATACACGCATGCCAAAAACTCCCGAGCAGTGGCTGGCCGCGGCGAAGCCCGCCGAAAAAACAAAAGGCGCGCTGAAGCTTTTTCTGGGATATGCGCCGGGCGTGGGCAAGACGTTCAGCATGCTGAGCGAGGCCATACGGCGGCATAGCCGCGGCGAAGACGTGGTGATCGGCGTGGTGGAAACGCACGGGAGAAAGGGCATCGCGGAGCTTTCCGCGCAGCTGGAGACCGTTCCGCGGCGCATGATTGATTACAAGGGCACGCTGTTCGCGGAGATGGACATGGACGCGATCCTGGCGCGGAAACCGAAAGTGGTGCTGGTGGATGAACTGGCGCATACCAACATTCCAGGCTCCAGACATCGCAAGCGCTACGAGGACGTGCTGGAATTATTAGATGCAAACATTGATGTGATCTCGACCGTAAACATTCAGCACATCGAAAGCATCGCGCCGACAGTGCGCGCGATTACCGGAGTGGCGGTACGCGAGACGGTGCCGGACTGGGTGCTGCAAGTGTCCGATGAAACGGTGATGGTGGACCTGACACCAGAAGCGCTGCAGAACCGGATGAGGCGCGGAGACGTGTATGGAAAGGAGAAAGTGGAGCAGGCCCTGAAGAATTTTTTCCGGCGCGGAAATTTGATCGCATTGCGGGAGCTAGCGTTGCGCCAGGTGGCGGAACAGGTGGACCGCAGCCTGGAATCGTACATGGTGGAGAAGGATATACAGGAAGCCTGGGCGGTGCGCGAGCGGCTGGCGGTGTGCATCAGCGAGAATCCGAAGGCGCAGTATCTGGTGGCGAGGGCGGCGCGCATGGCGCGGCGGATGGACGCGGAACTTTACGCAGTACACGTGGACCTGGACAGCGAGAACGCGGAGGAGGAATCAAAATCGCTCGCGGCTAATCTGCAGTTTGCGGAGAATTTGGGGGCGAAGCCGGTGCGATTAAAGGGCCATCGCGTAGCGGATGCCATGGCGCAATTTGTGCGGGAAAAGCACATTACGCATGTGATCTTCGGAAGGTCGGCGACGGAGGGATGGCGCAAGCTTTTGTATATGAATTCGATTAACCGATTTTTGAATGATGCCCCCGCAGTGGACGTGCACATTGTGACGCAGGATGCGGAGTGACTTCCCGGAAATAACCACGCCTCAAGTGGGTGGTCCCACTAAGACCGGCTCCTTGGATGTCCCCGCAGGATTGTGCAGCAACTTGCGCACAGGTTCGCGAATCGCAAGTTCGCTGGAAAAATTGCGCAGACGTTCGAGCGGAGCGGGAGTGACTTGCGGGCCGCGCGCAATCAGGAGCAGACCCTTGGAAGATTTGAGATCCTCGCCGCAGACCATGCCAACGCTGACGTCCCGTATCGCGAGCTCCAGCAGCAGGCTGGTGTCCTGAGGATTTCCTCGCAGGGCCGCGAAGGCTTGCAGGATCTCCGGGTCGGCACGCGAAGGATTCCATCGCAGGCTTCGGGAAGATTTTGAGATTCCGCTAGTACGGGCGACACGGCCAGCTGCAAGTCCGTTTGCCTGCGCACGCCATGGCGTTCGATGGCGTAGGTTTGAGGTGCTCTGATTTGGAACAGCCGCTTACCGTGGTGCCGCTTTCAAAAAGCCCGAGGATCGGAGGCTCTTTCCACAGAGCTTGTGGCGACCCCTATCGGAACAATCGTCCGGCAAGGGCGAAAGGATTAGGAGGGATTGGAGCGCTGCGAATGGTTGCTGGAAAACAGGATGAGAGGTTGTGCGCGACGAACGCTAGCGACGGCTTTTCGCTCGCGTTAGGATTCGTCGGAGGGAATGTCGAAGTTGACCAGGTCGGCCTGAAAACCGCGAGTTTTTATTGCACCGTAGGTCATGCCCAGTACCATCCAGATGGCTCCTAGCTTGAGGGCCGGCCCGCTGAGGTGGCTCCAGATGAATGCGCAGATGAGAAAACCGAGGAGAGGCGAAAGGAGGTTGAGGATTTGCTTTTTTTCGTCGCGCACGTAGTAGCGGACGAGCGCGGCGACGTTGACGCCCATGAATGCGAGCAGGGCGCCGAAGTTCAGGAGGTCCGCGCCTTGGTCATAGGTGATGATGAAGGAGCCAGCGAGGGCGATGGCGCCGACTAGGATGACATTATTGCGCGGGATGTGATTTTTCGGATCGAGCGCGCCGAAGAATTTTTTGGGGATGCCATTGCTGCGGCCCATGCCGTAGAGCAGGCGGGCGGCGCCGAGTTGCGAGCCCAGGCCGGAGCCGATGTTGGCGATGAGGATGGTGAAGTTGACGAGCTGGAAAAGGAAATAGCCGCCGGCAGTCTGGGCGACGAGCGGGAACGCGGAGGTGATTTTGTCCGGCGGAAACGGTTGGTCGCGCCAGACGAGTTGTGCGGCGTAAACCTCGAGGGAGGCTAGCACGCCGGTGATTAGGCAGACGAGGACGGTCGCGAGCATGATGTTGCGGCGGGGATTTTCGACTTCTTCGGAGAAGGTGGAGATGGCGTCGAAGCCTATGTAGGTGAGGACTGCGACGGATGTGCCGTGGAAAACATTTTTGAAGCTGAAGGTGGCGGGATTGTAGAACGGGTGCGTGAAGAAACCCTGGCCGTATTCGTGAATGCTCCAGAGAAAGTGAATTACAAAGGCGAAAAAAATCACGACGACGATGGACATTCCGGCGGCCATTACGTCGTTGATGCGCGCGGAGGTTTTGACGCCGCGGATATTTAGCAGCGTGAAAGCGCCGGCATAGAACACGGCGAGCGTCCAGTAGGGCAGGAACGGAAGAATGTTCTGGGTGAGCTGGCTGCAAATGATAGTGCAGATGAGCGGATTCAGGATGTAATCCATCACGATGGCCCAGCCGGTGACGTAGCCGAGGGCGGGATTGAGTTCCTGGCCGACGTAGGTGTAGGCGGAGCCGGCGGAAGGATACGCGCGGGCCATTTTTCCGTAGCTGATGGCGGTGAAGAGCATGGCGACCATGGCGATGAGGATGGTGGTGACGACGTGGCCGCGGGCGTCGTTGCTGATTACGCCGTAGATGCCCATGGGGGCGATGGGTTGGATGATGACGATGCCGATGATGATCAGGTCCCAGAGGGTTAGGACGCGGCGGAGTTTTACGGCGGTTTGGGCTGGCTCGGTGGCCATGGGTCCTTTCGAGAATTTTTTCCGTGCGTTTGATTTATTGTAGCCGCGGTTTTCGCAGCGCCATCGTTTTGTTTCGCGACAGCGATGGCGCGCTGAAGTGCGCCGCTACGAAGACAAAGCCAAAAGCGACGTCCAAGGCAAACCAACGGCAACTGCTGCCCGGTCCCGCTTTGCGGGACCGGCCGCTACAAGGGCCACGTCAAGAACGGAGTCAAAGGCAACGTCAAAGGCACCCAGCTAAAGTTGGCCGCCACAAATTCACAACCAACGTCAAAGGCAATGAGCCGGCGGGACGCCGGGGCTACGAACAATGGTTCGCCGAAGCATTGATAAGCGCCGCTGGAAAAGGAGCGGAGCTTCATTCGGTGATCACGGATTTTACTAGATTTCTGGGGCGGTCCACGTCGCAGCCGTTGAGGACGGCGTAGTGATAGGCGAAAAGCTGGAGCGGGACTACTTCCAGGATCGGCAGGAGCAGCTCCGTGGCCGGAGGGACGAACAGGGTGCGATCGGCGACGGCGGCGAGTTCGCGATCGCCTGCGGAGGCGATGGCGATGGATTTTCCGCCGCGGCTTTTGACGTATTCGAGCACCGAGAATGTTTTTTGGTAGCGCAGGACGGAATCGGGGTCGGCGGCGTCGCGCGTGGCCAGAACGACTACCACTAGATTTTCGTCTACCAGAGCATTGGAGCCGTGGCGCAGCTCACCGGCCGGAAGGCCTTCGGCTTGCACGTAGGAGATCTCCTTGAGCTTCAGCGCGCCTTCGCGGGCGATGGCGTAATGGACGCCGCGGCCGAGGAACATGAACTTGCTGGCTTGCTGAAAGGCGCGGGCGCAGCCGGAGGCTTGCGCGTCCCATGACGGCAGGAACTCTGCGATCTGCCGGGGCAGTTCGGCCAGGAAATTCAGGTGCGTGCGGGTGACTTCGGCGGTCATGCGGCCGCGTTGGCGGGCTAGAAACAGCGCCAGCAGATAAAGCATCGTGAGTTGCGAGGTAAAACTTTTCGTCGCGGGAATGGCTTTCTCCAGGCCGGCGCAGGTTTGCAGGTTGGCGCTGGCTTCGCGGGAGATGGTGGAATCGGCGACGTTGGAAATGGCGACGGTTTTCGCGCCGCGATTGAGGGCTTCGCGTTGCGCGGCGGTGGTATCCGCGGTTTCACCGGACTGGGTGATGACGACGACGATCGGATCGGTGTCTGAATGCGTCGAGCGATAACAATATTCGCTGGCGTATTCCACGTCCACAGCAACGCCTGCTAGATCTTCCATCATGATTTCGCCGGCGAGGCCTGCATTGCGGCTGGAGCCGCTCGCGGCGATGATGATTTTCTTGAAGGCGAAGAGGGCTTTTTCGATGGGCTGGAGCGAAGTCGAAAAAATTACGTCGTCCGCTACATTTTGGCGAATGGTTTCGCGAATGGCCAGCGGCTGCTCGTAGATTTCCCGCAGCATGTGATTCGGAAATTGTTCCGCAGGATTTTTCGATGGCCCGCCCTGCTCTGTGGACATCAGTGCCCCGCTCCGGTGGTTGCCGCGGGGACGCCGCGGGCTTCTTTCAGGGGAATGGTGGCGGGCGCGATGTTCCAGCCGGAGACGGTCAGCTCCGAACCTCCGAAGACGGACGTGGCGGGAAGGTAGCGCGCGCTAAGCTCGCGAGATTCGCCGGGCAGCAGCTCGATGTAATTATCGTCCCAGAAAACGGGAAGGATTTCATCGGACTGGCCGCTTTTGTGAATGCCGAGGTGAATCTGAAAAGCGAGATGGTCGCTGGGATTTTTGAGCAGGACATGCGCGACGGGACCATCGGGGCCGGGCAACATGCTCGCGCTGACGTCCACGGTGACTTTTTCGAGCGACTTCAGAGCGGTGAGATCTTCGTACGAGGATACGGGCGTGAAGCGGTAGGTGGTCTTGGTCCATTCGTAGGTGTTCTTTTTGGCGGAGAGCCAGTAGAAATTCTGGCTGACGATTTTTCCGTCGCTGGATTGCAATTGCAGCTGGATGAAATAGGCGGGCGACGCGGGGCTGAACGCTTCCGCGGGGAGCGTCAGGGCCTTATGGACGCCGTCGGCATCCACTTCAACTTGGACTTGCTTTGAAAATCGTTCGTGAAGCGCAATGTCGTAAAGCTTGGCTGTGACGGTGAGGCCCGTGGCTTTTTCGTAGCGGCTGTTGACAACGGCGATGCTGTTGTCGTCGTAGGAATATTGCACGTGCAGCGGCTCGCAGGCTTTTTTGGTGCCGAAATATCCTCCGGCAGGCTGGAGGTAATAATCGAAGAGATGCCAGATGGTGGAAGGCCAAGCGTTATTGAGCATCCACTGAATGATACCCGTGGTGGCGTACTTGTTGCGCGAGTAAGCCTCGAACATGGCGCGTTCGCCTTCGTAGGCCATGGCTTGGGATTTCGCGAGGTAGTCATCGAGGCCGGCGGGAGGGCCGTAGATTGCATCCATCGCGCTATTGAAATGAGTGAGGTCCTTGAAGCCTTCAGAGCCCGCGTGAAAATTCCAGAAAGAATCCTGCGGCCACATGTGATCGGCGGGAAGGAATTGTTTCAGGCAACTTTCGAGCAACGGCGCGGGGCCTGGGCTGGTTTCGGTGTTGAAACCGAAAGCGCCGCCGTATTTATTGGTGTCAACGAGCCAGTAATCGGGCGGGACGTAATCGTAGGGGCCGGTCATTTTTACGCCGGAGGGGCCGGTGACGGAGGTGGGTGTGGCTGAGGCGGAAGAAATATATGGATTGGGCCAGGCGGAATCTTTCAGAACCTTTATATAGGCGGTTTCGACGTTGGCGGGCGGAGGATTATCGCTCCCGTTAAGCCAGACGAGCATGCTGGGATGGCTTCTCATGCGCATGATTTGAGAATGAAGCGAGGCGGTGGCGATTTCCAGATGTTCCGGTTGCCAGCGCTTCCACTGTTCCCAAATATCGCAGCAGCACCAACCGGCCATGATGAGGACGCCGCGCTCGTCGGCGAGATTGTAGAACTCGTCGGTTTCCAGCTTGCCCTCGAGGCGAATGGTGTTCAGGTTCATATCGCGGACGTAACGGAATTCGTTTTGCAGGCGATCCATATCCTGGCGCAGGAGCATATCGGGCGACCAGCCGCCGCCGCGGATCAGGATTTTCTTTCCGTTGATGGAAAATTGCAGCGCGCCGGTGGGATTCAGCGCGGCGGTGACTTCGCGGATGCCGAATTTAATGGTTTGCGCGTCGGATTCCTGATTGGCTGCGGTGAAGCGCAGGGAAAGCTCGTGGAGGCCTTGCGCGCCCATGCCGTAGGGCCACCACAGTTTCGGATTGTTGATTTGCAGTTGAGGATAGGCGTCCGAGAGGAAGCGGGCGGTGCGCGTTTCGTGCGCCTGCAGCGTGTAGGTCTGACGAAGCTGAACATCGTCGAACTGAGCTTCGAGGGTGCCGGTGACATCTTCGTTTGTGGCGTTGTGCAGTTCGGCTTCGATGGCGAGATTGGCTTGCGCGAGCGACATGGTGGGGAAATGCGTGATGACTTGGGGGTAGCGGATGGCGATGGGGCCGCTCGATTGCAGATAGACGTCGCGCCAGAGGCCCATATCTTTATCGGGGGGCGCGGGGTTCCAGTCAACCCAATTGATGCCGAGATCTTTGTCGGTTTGCGCGAAAGTTTCGACGGCGAGCGAATTCGGCTGGTCTTTGGCGAGCGATGCGGAGATTTCGTATTCGTAGGTGCGATAGGCGCCAGCGACGTCCTTGGCGTCGGCGATTTTGCGGCCATTGAGCCAGATGTTGGCGCGATTGTTGATGCCGCCGAAGTGCAGCCACACTTTGCGGCTGGCGAAATTTTCGGGGAGCTTGAAATCGGTGCGATACCACCAGGAGCAGCGGAAGGGGCTGTCTTGCGGCATGGAGAGGAGCGAAAAATTCTTGCCGATGGGATATTCGGTACCGGGAATATCGCGGAGATTTTTTCCGTAGTAGGGATCGGGGTAGGTTTTATCGGCGACCAGCGCTGCTACTACTGTGGACGGGACGGTGGTGGAGTGCCAGCCGGTGGTGTTGAAGCCGGCGGTGGAGATTTGTTCTCCGGTGGCGTTTAGTTGGCAGGAGGACTGCAGGCGCCAGTCGGAGTGCAAAAAGAGTTTCGCGGCGGATTCGGAGGGAGTGCCGGCGAAGAGGCGAGCGGGCGCAAGCGCGAGTGCGAAGGTAATAAGGGTGAGGGTCGCTGCGATGCGATTCGGATGCCCACGAACGATTTGATTTTTGCGCATGGCGTCTTGACCTCCCGGGATCGTCATTGGGCAGTGAAGGATTCTGTCCGACAGCTGCAAAACCTGTGCTTCAGGGGCAAAGGCCGCCACCTACAAAGATTCTCGCGCAATGTCAAAACCAACGGCGACGTCAAAGGCGCCCAGCTGAAACTGGCCGCTACAGAGTCAAAACTTTCAGATTCATTAAAATTTATTAAAGCGAGTATTATGCGCGCGTCGCTCGCAAGTCAAGCGCAAAACCCGCGTTGCGCTGCAAATTTTCGCGCCAACGAAACGGCGCGCAGCACAATTCTAGGCCCAGGCGACGGCGCGGGTGGATTCGCGCACTACGAGCTCGGGAGCGAGCAGCCGGTGCACGGCTGTCGATTCGCGCTCCTCGATAGCTGCATTGATCGCGTCTAATACGATGCCCACGGCGGCATTGCCGAGCGCTTCCATGGGCTGGCGGACGGTGGTGAGCGACGGAACGGAAAGGCTGGCGGGGATCACGTCGTCGAAGCCGATGACGGAGCAATCTTCGGGAACTTTCATTCCGGCGCGAGCCAGGCAGCGGATGACACCGAAAGCGGTCATGTCGTCGAAGGCCATAACGGCGGTGAAGCGCTTTTTGTGCTTCAGAAATTCGTCGGTGAGCTTCAGGCCGCCTTCGTAACCGGAATTGGGGTCGAAGGAGTCGGGCAGATCGAGGATGAGCGCGGGATCGATTTCCAGATTCACGGAGCGCGCGAAGGCACGCACGCCGCGCCAGCGCGGAGAACTGTCGCCTAACATTTTCGGACCGCGGATGAAAGCGATCTTGCGATGACCGAGTGAATGGAGATGTTCCATGGCGAGATGCGCGCCGGCTTCGTTGTCCACCATTACTGAGCTGACGGCGCCGGAGCGGAGTTCGCGGCCGATCATTACGGCGGGGATGTTGCGTTTTTCCACGTCGGCGAGCAGGTCGATATCCACGAAGAGCCAGTTGGCCACGACGATCAGCGCTTCGACGGGACGCGCGAGCAGCATTTCGAGATAACGTTCGAAACGTCCGCGCTGATTGTGCACGTCGGTAAGGATGGGCAGGTAGGAGGCCTGGTACAGCGCGTTTTCGATGCCACGAAGGATTAAGGTGCAATACGGGTCGGTGATATCGAAGACCATGACGCCGACGGTGCGATTGCGTTTGGCGCTTAGGAAACGCGAGACAACTTTCGGGCGATAGGCGAGTTTTTTTGCGGCGCGCTCGATGCGGTCTTTGGTAGTGGGCGGAATGTAGCGGGAGAGAGGTGCGTTATTTAGGACGATGGAAACGGTGGCGGGAGAGACGCCGCTTTCCAGCGCTACGTCGCGCAGAGTGACGGCGGTGCTTTTAGGTTTTCGACGAGTCAAGAATGGCTCCGAGATTGTGGCGGATGATGGCGCACGTGGAGTGAACATCTTTATCACAGCCGGTGCGAGGAGGCTAGCGGTACGAGGCAGGCAGCGGGTCGCGTCTTCGGAGACGCCAGTAACCGGGCACCGGCACACCGGTGAGACTAAGCGAGAGCCCGCTTCAATCCATTTGTAGCATCAAGATAACGTAGACAACAAAAGCAAGGGCCACCCCCAACTGAGAATCGGCAACCTCGGCTTACCCTTTCCAAAAGCGCCCCACAAAACGCTCGCGACGAGCGTCCCGGTAGCAATGGGGCCAAAAATCTTCCAAACGCCAGAAGACGGCATCCTTCCGTGCGGGCTTCCGCCATTGTGGAGCCAGGAAAAGAAGAAAACCAATTCCAATCGCGTCGCGCAACTCGCGATTATCAGCGCGGCCTGGGTACGGTACATCCTCCAGCTGTGACGCTCTCCTTCAGTTGCTGTGCTGGCTGACGCTCTCCAGCCCAGCCGTAGTGGCGTGGCAAACATGGCGGTTGAAAAAGAACGATCGTGACGATGTACAGGGAATGCGCAGCGAGTAGCGCCGCAGCTAAATTCGCTGTCGCCAGGGATTGAACATCTTCCCGAGCGAGTATCGTCGCCTGCGTTTTTGTTACAAGCGATTGTGGCAGTAATGCGCGCGAGGCAAGCCGCCGCACTCCCAGATAGATTAGGCCAGGGACATTGGATGGAACGAGGTGCGTTTGCGGTGGCGAGCGATTCTTTCCTATTGACATTCTATAGGACGGTGCTAGTATTCATATAGAACGCCGATAGGAGACTTCGATTGAGCCCTGAACAGACGAGCCTTTTGCAAGGGACTTTGGACCTGCTGATCTTGAAATCGCTGCGCGCCGGCGAGATGCATGGACTGGGAATCTCGCGCAGGGTCGAGCAGATTACCGGCGGCACTTTTGTGGTAAAGCCCGGGTCGCTGTTCCCTGCCCTGCACCGCATGGAAGAAGAAGGATGGATCACGGCATTTTGGGGAGAGTCGGAGAACAACCGCCGCGCGAAATACTACCGGCTGTCAAAGCCGGGATTGAAGCAGCTGGAAGCCGAGACCAAGCGCTGGAGCCGCATTTCCTTGGCGATCGGCCAGGCGTTGGAAGCGTCGTAGAGAGGTAACGCACATGCCGCTACTCGTGAAAGCACGAAGTTTTCTGCGCAATTTGTTTTTTGTCCGCCGTGTGGATGCCGACCTGGACCGGGAAGTTCATTCCCACCTGGAAATGCTGATTGAGGAAAGGATGCGCGCGGGGATGGCGGCGCCGGAAGCGCGGCGCGCGGCGCGGATCGAACTGGGCGGAGTGGAGCAGGTAAAGGAGCAGGTGCGCGATTCGCGCACGGGCGCGTTCCTGGATTCGCTGCTACAGGACTTTCGCTTCGCGATACGGAGCTTGCGGCGCACGGCGGGACTGACGGCGTTCGTCGTGATCACGCTGGCGCTGGGGATCGGGATGACGTCTGCGACATTCAGCATGGTGGATGCGCTGATTTTCCGGCCGTATCCGGTGCCGCATCCAAGCAATGTAGTCTCGCTGGCGGGCACGACGCACGATAGTAAGATCGAGGATTTTTCCTACCGCGAATATTTGGACATTCGCGACAACACCAAGAGTTACGACGGCGTGATCGCCTACGCGGACATGCAGGCCGTGGGCTTCAGCACTGAACCAACGGCCACGCCGCGCGTGAAGGGCGGAATGATGGTTTCCGGAAATTTTTTCCGGGTGCTGGGAGTGGAGCCGCGGCTGGGGCGCGGGTTTCGTCCGGATGAGGATCAAGTGCCGGGCCGCGATGCAGTGGTGGTACTGGGACCGGATTTCTGGCGTCACGAATTCGCGAGCGACCCTGGCGTGGTGGGCAAGACCATACGACTGAATGGGACATCGTTCACGGTGATTGGCGTGGCTCCCGACGAGTTCCCGGGGTTGCTGGTGTTCGGGCATCCCGATTTGTACATGCCGCTGGCGATGGCGCGGTTATTTTCGACCGACATCGGGAAGAATTTTTTCGAGGACCGCGACGATCGCGAGTTGAACGTGAAGGCGCGGTTGAAAGCGGGGACGAGCTTGTCGGAAGCGCGCAACGAGCTGGCGGTGCTGGCGAAAGGATTCGAGCGGGATTATGCGAACGTCACCCGCAGCCGCGGCGCGGCGGTTTACACACAATTTCAAACGCGGACGATCGAAGACCAGAATTGGAAATTCGGCGTGGTTTTCGTGATCCTGGCGCTGGCGGTGCTGCTGGTGGCTTGCACCAACGTGGCGGGACTGCTGCTGAGCCGTGCGCGGGAAAGAGCGCGCGAAATCGCGGTACGCCTGGCGCTGGGCGCGGGACGTTTACGATTGATCCGGCTGCTGCTGACGGAAAGCCTGATGCTTGCGACGCTGGGAGGGCTTGCGGGGATCGCCATCGGCTACGGCGTGATCGAGTGGTTCCATTCGAAAGACACAATCATTTTTGCGACGGAGTTGCCGGTGGCGGTGCCGTTCCAAATGGACAAGCGCGTGCTGCTGTTATGCGTGGGACTGTCGGTTTTGAGTGCGTTTCTTTGCGGCCTGGCTCCAGCGCTGCAGAGCACCCGCGTGGATTTGGTGAATGCGCTGAAGTCGGCTGACGTGGAGGTGCCGGGACGCAAGCGCCTGTGGGGCCGCAATACGCTGGTGGTGGCGCAGGTTGCGATGTCGCTGATGCTGCTGACCGCTTCGTTCCTGATGGCCCGCGGATTCCAGCACGACTTGATGGTGGGTACCGGTTTCACGAAAGATCATCTGCTGATGACGAGTTTCGATCCGCGCCTGATTCAGTACAACGCAACGCAGACGCAGCAGTTCTACAAACTGCTGGCCGAGCGTATGCGGGAAACTCCCGGAGTGCAGAGCGAGGCCCTGACGCAGAACATTCCACTCGGAACGGATGACTTCGATGGCTTGACCTTTGTGCCGGACGGTTTCACGATGCCGCCGGACCGCGCGAATTTTGCTTCGACGATGGATACGATTGACGAAGGATATTTCGCGACGACGGGAATTCCGATCTTACGTGGCCGCGCATTTTTGACGACGGATACCGCCGATGCGCCGCGCGTAGCCATTGTGAACGCGCACTTTGCGAAGCACTATTGGCCGGATGGGGACGCCGTGGGCAAACACATCCACCTCGATAACAGCGCCGGTGTGCCGGTGGAAATCGTCGGCGTGGCAGAGACCATCAAGTATCAAACGATGTCTGACCCAATGGATTTTATATACCTGCCGCTGGCGCAGCGTCCTGTGGCGCGCATGGTTTTGATGTTGCGCTCGAGTGGGGATCCGTTGCAATTGCTGCAACCGGTGAAGGACGCGGTGCGCAGCCTCGATCCGAACCTGCCGCTGCTGCACACGCAGGCCTACGAGGAGTTCTACCTGAACCAGGCGGTGCGCGGGCCACAAATAGCGATTGATCTGGTGGGTACGATGGGCGCGGTGGGCCTGTTTCTGGCTATCGCCGGTTTGTACGGGTTGGTGGCGTACAACGTAAGCCGCAGAACGCACGAGATTGGAATACGCATGGCGCTGGGCGCAGTGAGTTCGGACGTGCTGCGATTGGTGATGGGTAAAGGCGTGGTGCTGGTGGGCATTGGAACGGGGCTGGGACTGGTAATGGGTTTTGCGCTAGAGCAGCTGATGAATTCGATGCTGTTCAATTCCGGCGGAGTGGACGTGGTGGCGTATTTGATCGTCGTGCCATCGCTATTTCTGGTGGCGATGCTGGCGGCGTACGTGCCGGCGCGACGTGCGTGCAGGATTGCGCCGACGCAGGCGCTGAGATACGACTAGTAGCAGCGGTGTGCGGAGCCGCGAAATTTTGCAGTAAATGTCCGGTTACGCGACAGAACGGACACCGCGTGGCCGCTGCGAGTACGGCGATTTCGATTCTTCGGCCGATTCTTCACTGAGTTTTCTTCTGTTGTCGTCTTTCTGCTAACAATCGCACGGCCCTCTTCGTCCATACAGCAACAGGAATAACCGCTTCTGCCGGGTAAAGGGTGTACCAAGGAGGGCGCCGTGTCGACATTCATGCAGGACGTGCGCTATGCGCTGCGCACTTTGCTCAAGAGCCCTGGGTTTACGATTGTGGCGGTGCTGACTTTGGCGCTGGGAATTGGCGCGAACGTCGCGATTTTCAGCGTGGTGTACGGAGTGCTGCTGCGTCCGTTGCCCTACCCGCATCCGGAACAGCTGGTACGGATCTTCGACGACCTGAATGGGCCGAACTCGCAGGATGTGGGGATGTCCGCGCCGGAGCTTTGGGATTTGGAAGAGCGCTCCGGTGTGTTTCAGGAAATTTCCGCGGTGGCGCCGAGCAACTCGGCGGTGGGCGGCGGAGAGCGGACGGTGCGTGCGGAGAGCCTGGTGACCAGCCCGGATTATTTTGAGTTGCTGGGAGCGAAACCGGAACTGGGGCGCGTTTACACGCGGCAAGATACGGCGCCGGGATTTTCGGTGCCGGTGGTAATCAGCGACGGATTTTGGCGACGGAACTATGGGTCGGACCCGAACGTCATCGGGCGAAAAATGTCGCTCGATCGTGACCTGTACACGATTGTGGGCGTGATGCCGCCGGGGTTTCGCCATCCGGGGCGGACTCTCGATACGGACGTGGAGGTGTGGAGCGCGACGGGATTCAACGGCGCTCCGTTTCCTGTGCCGCCGGACCGGACGCTGAGATTTGTTCCGGGCGCGATTGCGCGTTTGAAGCCTGGGCTGACGGTGGCGCAGGCGCAATCGCAGCTCGATGCTTATGTGGCGCAACTCGCGCGGCAGTATCCCGCCGCGTATCCGGCGGCGGCGCGGTGGACGCTGCGGCTGGTTTCGGTGAAAGAAGACCTGGTGGGGCCGCAGCGGACGGAACTGTTTATTCTTTTTGGCGCGGTGGGATTTGTGTTGTTCATCGCGTGCGTGAACATTGCCAACCTGCTGCTGGCGCGGTCTTCGGGGCGGCGGCGCGAGATTGCGATTCGGTTGGCTATGGGAGCGAGTCGAGCGCGGCTGGGGCGGCAGCTTTTGACCGAGAGCACGCTTTTGGCGGTGATTTCGGGCGCGGTCGCGCTGCTTACGGTTTTGTTTTTGAAGAGTGCGATTATTAGTTTGGCTCCCGCGGATATTCCGCGGCTGCATGAGGTCGACGTCAGCGGCAGGGTGCTGTTTTTTGCGTTTTTGATTTCGATATTTACGGGCGTGTTGTTTGGGTTGGCGCCGGCGCTGCAGGCTGCGAATCCTAATCAGGTGGAAAATCTGAGGGAAGGTGGGCGCGGGTCGGGTGCGAGCCGGCGGCATACGCGGCTTGCGCGGATTCTTGTCGTGTCGGAGGTAGCGCTTGCAATTGTGTTGCTGGCGGGGGCGGGGTTGCTGCTGCGAAGTTTCTGGAGGGTGCTGGAGGTGCGTCCGGGATACAATCCCGGCCATCTGACGACAGTGCAAATCTGGATTCCGCAACCTAACGATCCGAAAACAGACCCTTACGCAGACATGGATAAGCGCGCCGCTTTTCTGATGGAAATCTATCGGCGCGTGGCGGAGCTGCCGGGCGTGGAGCAGTCCTCGATTGCGGGGAACGATACGCTGCCGATGAATTCGGGGAGAAATTATTCGCCGTTCGCGATTCAAGGGCGCGCAGCGGATTCCGAGCGCAATCCCGTGGCGGATATTGCCATTATTGATACGCGATATTTTCACACCATGGAAGTTCCTTTGATGGCCGGACGCAATTTCACCGCCAGCGATACGAGTACTACCCAGGCGGTGGCGGTGATTGACCAGACGCTCGCGCGGCGTTATTGGCCGGAGCAGGATCCGATCGGGCAACAGGTGACATTTGCATTTGGGCCAGGGCCCACGGGCGTGACGATTGTCGGGGTGGTGGGCGACGTGAAATCCGATGGATTTGAGGCTCCCAGCGTGCCGCATATATATGTTGCGTTGGGACAATTCGCGCCGGTGAACGCGGTGCTGTTTCTGCGCGGCCGGAGCGACGCGGAACATCTGGGCGAAGCGGTGCGGAAAGTGGTGGAAAGCGTTGATCTGAATGTGCCGGTGCACAGCATCCGCTCGATGAATCAAATCATCGCGCGATCGGTGGCGGACCGGCGGTTTGCGCTGGAGCTGCTGGGAATTTTCGCGGCAGTGGCGCTGTTGCTCGCAGCGATTGGGATTTACGGCGTGATGTCCTATGGATTCAGTCAGCGGACGCACGAGGTGGGGATCCGCATGGCGCTGGGCGCGCAGCGGCTGGATATTTTGCGCATGGCGCTGGTGGAAGGCATGCAGATTGTAGGGATCGGATTGGCTGCGGGCCTCGCGGGAGCTGCGATCATGACGCGATTATTCCAGTCTATGCTTTTCAACGTGGCTCCCTCCGATCCGATCACTTTTCTCGCGGCCTCGACTTTGCTGGCATGCGTGGCGTTTTTCGCTTGTTACATTCCAGCGCAGCGCGCTACCCGAGTGAATCCTCTGGTGGCTTTGCGCGAAGAATGAAGCGCGTGCGGCTCGCGTTCAGTGCTGAGTGGACCGCGACGGCAAAGGTATGACTCCGAAAAAGATTAGAACCATGTAGATGCCGATGGCGAAAATGATTATTGTCGGAGCCCAAAAATTCAATGGATCTTCGGCGCGATCGAAGCCGCCGGGCGGACAGCCCCTGTAGTGGCCCTTTCCTGTAATCGGACAAAAGCATGCCCAGACTACGGCGGCAAATCCGAGCAGCAAGAATTGCACGAGCGTGCTCGTCAATGGAATTACAGCTTATTGTGTTTTGTTGCCAGCCACACCCAGATGTTCCGCACGTGAGTTTCTGACTGCAATTTCTATTGTGCCTATCAAATGCGGGCCCGTATACGAGCGGTTGTCTGGCAGCTACCTGTTTTCCACTCGCTGGTGTGCTCATTGCTCTCGCGCGAAGACGCGCGCTGCTCCCCTTGACATTCTACTGGGGCGGCTGTATCTTGCCTAGAATGTCTACCAAAGAACAACGCGAACGCATTGAATTGTTGCAAGGAACGCTGGACCTGCTGATTCTGCGCACTTTGATTTTGGGGCCGACGCACGGGCACGCCATTGCGAAAGCCATCGAATTCAAATCTGACGATGTGTTGCAGGTCGAGCAGGGATCGCTTTACCCGGCGCTGCACCGGTTGATCAAGCGCGGATGGATTTCGGCCGAAGAGGGCACTTCGGAAAATAATCGGCGGGCGAAATTTTACCGGCTGACCGCGAAGGGGCGGCGGCAGCTGGTGCTCGAGACCAGCAAGTGGGACAAGCTGGCAGGAGCGATCGCGCGGATTCTGCGACCGTCGGAACAGGAGGGCAAATCATGAGGCGGCGCAAGCGCATGCTGGACGAGCTGGAACAGGATATCCGCGAGCACATCGAGATGGAGACGCAGGACAACATCGCGCGCGGCATGTCGCCAGAGGAAGCGCGCTACGCAGCGGTGCGGAAATTCGGCAACGTGACGCGTGTGCAGGAAGACGCGCGGGAAGTGTGGAGTTTCGTGTGGCTGGAGCAGCTGTGGCAGGACGTGCGCTTCGGGTTGCGCATGCTGCGCAAAAGTCCGGTGTTTACGACGGTCGCCGTGTTGACGCTGGCGTTCGGCATCGGCGCGAACACGGCGATTTTCAGTTTGATTGATGCGGTGCTGCTGCGCTCGTTGCCGGTGGAGAATCCGGCGCAACTGGTGCTGCTGAAGTGGAGCGCGCGAAAAGCGCCGAACATTCACGGGATGATGTCTTCGGGGGATTGCCCGATGGATATGGGCGGAGGCCTGTTCAATCCCAACGGCTGTTCGTTTTCCGAGCCGATGTATAGCGAAATCGCGCAGGCCAATATTTTTTCGGGGACGGCTGCGTTTGCGAATACCGGCAAGCTGGATTTGACGGGCAACGGGCCCGCCAGCGTGATTAACGGGCAGCTGGTTTCGGGAGACTTTTTTCACACGATGGGACTGAAGCCCGCGGTGGGCCGGCTGCTGGACGCGAGCGACGACATGCCTGCTGCCGCGCCCGTCACCGTGCTGAATTATGGCTACTGGCAAAGCGCGTTTGGCGGCTCACGCGAGGTGATCGGACGCACGATCGAATTGAACGCCGTGCCATTCACGATTGTGGGCGTAGCCGAGCAGCGGTTCACGGGAATTACGCCGGGCAGCGATTACGATGTGTGGGTTCCGCTCTCGAAGCAGCAAAAAATTAATCCGCTGAAAGGAATGGACGCGCTGGGCGGTCAGGACCGTCAGCATGATGTGGGGTTTTGGTGGTTGACGATTGTGGGCAGGCTGAAGCCGGGAACTTCGCTGGCACAGGCGCAAGCGGTGGTGAGTGGAATGTTCCGCAACGAAGTGCTGCATGGGGCCGTTCTGCTGTTCCCTGGCGGCAAGATGGGGGCCCTGCCGATTCCGCGAGCGGGAGGGCCGAGCATGGCGGCGAGCGCGGCACCGCCTGCGGCGGCACAACTGGCGCCTGGGAACGCTGCCATTCAGATGCATGGCGAAGGAGCGGGTGGGCCGACGGGGCAGGCTGCGGGGAATGAGAAGACGCAGTTCACGATGGATGCGCAGCTGCAAGGAGTGGTGCCTGCGGCGGGCGGCGCGCATCCCACCGAAACCGAAGCGCCGAGCGCGCCAAGGACACTTGCGACGGCCGACGATAATCCGCAGGTGAGACTGGTCTCGGCGCAGAGCGGTCTTAGCGGACAACGCGCGCACTACACCGATCCGTTGTACGTGCTGATGCTTGCGGTCGGAATCATTTTGCTGATCGCTTGCGCCAACGTGGCGGGATTGATGCTGGCGCGGGCAGCGGCGCGGCAAAAAGAAATGGCGGTGCGATTGGCGCTGGGAGCGGGGCGCGCCCGGATCGTACGGCAATTGCTGACGGAGAGCGTGATGCTTTCGGTGCTGGGCGGCTTATTGGGGATTTTATTTGCGTATTGGGGCGCGCACACGATTATTTCATTCCTGTCGAGTAATCAGGCGTGGCCGCTCGGTTTCGCGACGGGCGTGGACCTGCGCGTGCTGGGATTCACCGTAGCGATTTCGCTCTTCACCGGAATACTTTTCGGCGTGGCGCCGGCGTTTCGCGGCGCGCGAGTTGATTTGACGCCTACGCTGAAGGAGGGCGAGGGGAGCTCGGCAGGCTCGCGACAATCCGGCGGCAGATGGTTCAGCGCCGGAAACTTGCTGGTGGTGGCGCAAGTGGCGCTGGCGGTGGTGGTGCTGGTGGGCGCGGGACTGCTGGTGCGCACGTTGCAGAATCTGCGCAGCGTAGATTTGGGGTTCGATGCGCACAATATCTTGATTTTCGGAATTGATCCGACGCTGGCCGGCTACAAAGCCGCGCAGGCGGACAACTTGTACCGCGATTTGCAGGGGCGGCTGGCCGAAACGCCGGGCGTGAATTCGGCGAGCTATTCGATGATGCCGCTGCTCAGCAACGGGCTGATGATCACGATGTTCCATTGGCCGGGCACGCCGGAGGATCAGACGGCGGAGTCGGATGTGCTGGACGTGGGAGCGAATTTTTTTGAGACGCTGCACATTCCGTTTCTGGCCGGACGCGGCTTCGGCGTTTCGGATTTCGAGTTGGCCGCTGCCAATAGCGGGGACAAGCCGACATCGGCGCCGTCGCCGGTGATCGTGAATCAGTCGTTCGTGCAGAAATATCTGGGAAAGGAAAATCCGATCGGGAAACCATTTGGAGAATCGGCGGCGGGACCATTGGGGGCGGCTACTCCCGGCTACGAAATCGTCGGCGTGGTGCGCGACGCGAAATACAACGACCTGCGGCGGGAGATCCACCCCATGATGTACTCGCCGCAGCACGCGGGAGGCGCGACGTTTGAATTGCGCACGGCGGCTGATCCGCAGGCCCTGCTTCCGGCGGTCCGCGAAGTGGTCGGGCAAGTGAACGGGAATTTGCCGCTGTTCAACGTGACGACACAATCGGAACAAATTGACCGGCTGCTGTTTCAGGAACGGCTGGTGGCGCGGCTAGCGGGATTTTTTGGCGTGCTGGCGCT